>Ga0187872_10000501_pt1 | contig 45349 bp, 36 predicted proteins | sample June2016WEW_16_4_FD_132973 | JGI IMG/M metagenome (GOLD analysis project Ga0187872, IMG submission 132973) | Peatland microbial communities from SPRUCE experiment site at the Marcell Experimental Forest, Minnesota, USA - June2016WEW_16_40 | ecosystem: Environmental > Terrestrial > Soil >...
AAGTGGAAATCCCGCCGCTCTTGCGGGATTTCCAAGCGGAGTGGGAAAGTCCCGCTTCTGGACTTTTCCACGTAGCGCCTTTTTCCACGGCCCTTCTTACCCACAGATTCTGCTACAGAGCCAGATCGACTTCCTTACCGAAGGTTTTGTCGGTATAGGCCGCGATGAATCCGATGTTGAGTGGAAACGCATCAGTGGCTAGCGACAACGTTGTATATGTAAGGTCGCCAAGATAAATGCTGAGCGGCCTCTGCACAAGCTTGGGGTTTTCGTTGTTCATATGCGTCTCCATATTTCAAACGTATCGATGATCGAATCTTCTCCCATCGCAGTTCAGCATCGCTCTATGGAGCCTGATTTGGTTGCGTGTGGGAACGCGCAGGGTTAGTCGATCCGGTAAATCCTAAGGTCGCCGCAGTCTTGCTGCTCAACCAGCCACGCGGGTAATGGCCTTGGCAACGATAAGTCGGTGCCAGGTCGAGCGACAAGCCATCGGACGTGCCATGTCCTGGCGATGTCGCGCAGGGTTTCCGGGTTGGTAGTGGTGAAGAGGAAGTCGTTGTCGTGAAACAGAGTTTTAAACCACGGGAGCAGGTTTTCGCCTCGAGACAAGTATCCCTCGAGAAGTACGGGACGCTCGGACAGCGCAGAGTAGCCGTAGGAGCGCTCGTTGGGTGGCGCAAGGCTTTCCACACCCGGGTCATGTTTGTTCGTCGCAAACCGCTCGCCCGGCGGCATGAGTTCGCCGAGACGCCGCAACCCGAGAACTTCGCCAGGCCCATAAGTTATGCCCGTCTTAACCTCTCCCAGGCCGTATCTGAGCCAATTCGGGGTCCAGCCCAGAAAACCCACCATCAGTACGCCCATAAGAACTGCAGAACTGACTGTCGAAAATTGGCAGCTGCGCTTCATCACCGCCGAAATGCCGGCCAGGAGTGAGAGCAGTAGGAAGGACAGAAGGAGCTTGGGCCCAAAGTGTGTTATGCCTGTGTGGTGATGAGTCGCAAAGGCGACGCAGCCGATCAATATGCCGCCCGCAGTCAACAGGATCATGGCCGTTTTCGCCAGCCTGAGCCACTCCGCGATCATTTGGGAACGTTCGACGCCGTGCCAACATCCAGAGGTCACCCGAGAGAAGGCAAATATGCTGATGATGGGCTGCAAAAAATATATGCCGTAATACGCGCCGCCATCTCTGAGAATGAGCAGGAGGGAAATCGCCAGCAATCCCAGGACGCTGGTTAGGACCAGAGCAGAAAGAGGCTCCTTCAAGGGTTGTGAGATCCAGCGGAAGCCCACGATCCGGAATCCCAGGCCGACCATTAACCACACCGCAAACGTCCACCATTGCCAAGTCACGTGCTCATTGATCATCACTTGCGCCGCGTCCGGGGAGTGGCTGTAACCCATAGTAGTCCAAGCTCCGAGAAACAGACTGAACATCAGAATAATCGGCAGCCACGGCCGTGTTTCCCGGAGACGCCCCCAAAACAAGAGAATGCCTGCAACGCCGACGCAGTACAAGGCAGACACCGAGTTGACCGGGACCACGAGTGCTGGCAGCACCAGCAAAATGACGCCCCGCCAACTGAGTGCCGATTCCCGCTCCCTTTCAGCCAGGCACAGCCCGATGGTCGCCGTAATAGCGACAAGGCCGTGAAGCACCGAATGCCCGGCACGCAGATGGTCGAAAGGACCCCCATCGGCGAGCACCCCGATGTCGGGAATATTGAAGAGGATAGCTCCGATCACATGGCCGGAGCTGGTCCTCGCGGCGGCGAATAGGGACAGCAGCGAACCGTAGAAGAAAAGTCCGGCGACGGATATGATCCCCCCGAATTTCTTGCCGGTAGCCTTGAGCGACAGGAGCGTGCCAAGTCCAAAGCATGAGAGTACGAGCGCCCAGAGCGAAGCGCCGCGCGTCACGCGGGCCACGGCGTCCCCAAGGTCGAGTCCGTCAAACTTGGAAATGGCAGCGGCCGGTGCATAGGGTCCAAAGTGGTAAAGAAGTTCAGCAGTGACTGTTCCGGGGGTTTTCGGTGGACTCCCGCCGCTCTTTATGCTCGCAGCTATTGAGTGGAACTGTTGCGTATCCACGTACATCCAGTTGAAGCTCCCGTCGCGGCGCTGGACAAGGTCGTTGCAAGCCGTTGGAAGGAAGTACACCGCACAGATCAGCGCGGAAAAGAGGGCCAGCGTTAAGCCGTAAGCAACGGCGCTTTTCGCCCAACAGGCACGATCGCGGCAGAGACCCCGCACTCCGGCCGCCGTCAGTCCAAGCCAAAGAACCGGGGCCCATATGAGTGGAAGGCCCAGCCTCACCCAGAACGCGGTCAGAGCCGAGATCGCCAGGATGCCGACCGCGGGAGCGAGAACGAGAATTTGGGCTCGGGCAGGGGCAGGCAGCGCCACAGTTACGATGGCGTAGCCAGCCGCAAAAACCAAGATCGCGTACACGAAGAAGTTAAGGGCAGCCCAGCCACCCGCGGTATAAAACACCACTGCTATCCACGGCAGGAACCCCAACATCATGACAACCGACGTCCGCCGCTCCGATCGCCCGGGAACCTCGATGCTGGATTCAGCATTAAACGTACCGTCGGGAGACGTATTTGTCATGCGGTCTCCCGTGCACCGCTTCGCAGAGAGAATCAAGTTCACGGAATCGTTGGACATAAAAGATGCACCTGAATGGCCTTTAATAATCGGAAGAAGAGTCGGAGGTCAGCCCGGCTGATAGTGACCACGCAGATTTGACCCGAGTCACGCCAGATGATTCCAGTTGATGATGTCGTCTTTGGCGAGATTGGCACGGAGAGTGCGCCCGATCAACGCTGGCAGGAGCTTCGGGGCGAGCCCGCTTCCCGGGCGCTTGATATCTAAATCAGCCGCCACAAGTTGGTGTCCCTTGGGCAGTGGGCGGGCCGCTACCACGCTCTTACGGGCAACCGGAAGGTTGGGGAGTTCACACGTGGCGGGAGCCTTGATGCCGGTGCCGAGCGCCACCTCAACATGGCGGATGGCCGCCACCATCTGCTGGAGCTCGGCCGGCTCAAGGGAAGCAGCGTGATCCGGTCCGGGGAGCGAACGATCCAGCGTGAAATGCTTTTCAATCACCTCGGCACCCAAGGCCACCGCAGCAATGGCAATATCGATGCCCGGGGTATGGTCCGAGTAACCCACGGGCAGGCCAAAGGCGGTCTTAAGCGTCTGCATGGCGCGGAGATTAACCTCGGCATACGGTGCGGGGTACTCGGTTACGCAATGCAACAGTGTCAATTGCGAGGCGCCTGCGGCCTGCAGTACGTGCACGGCCTCTTCCACCTCCCCCAAAGTCGACATCCCGGTTGACAGTATCAAAGGCCGGCCTTTTCGGGCTAGGTGCTGAAGGAAAGGCAGGTTGGTGATTTCACCCGACGGAACTTTGTACAGCGGCACGTTCATGGTGGCGAGTAAGTCGGCGCTTTGCACGTCGAACGGACTGGACAGAAACTGGATTCCGATCTGCCGGCAATGGTTGATCAGGCGCTGGTGGGCAGCGGCGTCCAATTCCAACCGCTCGAGCATCTCGAATTGGGATTCCGAGTCTTGCGTCGTACGCTCTTGATAAGGCGCCTTGTGAGCGGACCGGGTGGCGAGCAGATCAGCCCGAAATGTCTGGAACTTGACTGCATCGGCACCGCTGGCTTTGGCTGCGTCGACCAAGCGCAGGGCAAGATCAATGGACCCGTTGTGGTTGACCCCCGCCTCGGCAATGATGAATACGTGCGGCATAGGATACCTATTTTATCCGGCGGGCCGGGTTGCCGACATAAACGCCCCGCTCCGTAAGATCATGCACAACGACCGCCCCTGCTCCGACCATACAGCCGGCCGCGATTTTGATTCCTTCAATAACCGTTGCCCCGGCGCCGATCATCGAGAATTGCCCTACCACCACCCCTCCTGAGATCGTAGCTCCTGGGGCGACGTGGACCCAGTCAGCCAACACGGCATCGTGTTCAACGGTGCTGTTCGTATTCACGATCGCACCTCGGCCGATGGTCGCCCCGCTGTTAATGACTGCTCCGTCCATCACCACGGCGCCTTCGCCACCGGATACTCCCTCGTTGACGATGGCGTCGGGCGAAATGATCAGAGGAAAGGATAGGGCGGGTGAATGCAATCGCATCCAAAGTTCGGACCGCTTCTCCCCCAGACCAACCTGGCCCACGGCGAGCACAGCATTGAGTTTTTTCGTCCCCGCAACCAGGGCGGCCAGCTCACGGTCAGATCCGAGATAAGGAGCTTCTAGCACCGCTCTATGATCTTGCAGGTCGGTATAGCCGAGGATGTGGTAGCGTTTCAGCTTGCGAAGAATGCTGATCACGACCTTTGCATGGCCGCCGCCGCCAATTACAACAATTGCATCCATGTCTTGCCCGGTTTGCAGAAAAACCTCCGTGAATCTGGCTCGCTAGCCATTCATGTGCCGTTGCAGTAAGGCTGGCAACGCGGTTGCCTCATCGCAACGCAATTTCGCCACTTGACTGATGCGGGCTCGTAGGACTTCGCCCTGATCAAGGCACTTCCGCGCAGATGATACAATCTCGGCAATTTCGGAATCGTCGGGAAAGGCATTGAATTGCTGGGAAGCGTCATATTCCAGCACCCGCGCCAAGCTGCCCATCTTGTGCGCATGCGACTCCAGGAAAATGCAAGGAGTGCCACCAAGCGACGCAAGAATCGAAGGGTGATAACGCCCGGAGATGAACAATCGGGCATGGGCCAAGACGGCCCCGCACAAGAGGATAGGGGCGCCGGCTGGAACTATCCCAACATTCTTTTCTCTGGCGACGCGGTGTAAAAATGAATCCGGCAGATCATTTTCAGTCAGGTAGACGTGATATCCAAGTTGCCTGATCGCGTCAACGAGCCGCGCATAACACTGTGCCGACTTATTAGGCTGGCTGGCGGCCAAGGCTCCTCCACCGATGCAGATGTACGGTTGAGAAAAATCGAGTTTTCCCCAATATTCATCTTTCTCAGGATAAGGCAGCAAAAAGTCGCCGTTCAACGGGGGACAGGAACTGCCGCTTGCGTAGAGTGAAAACCAGGCAAAGAGCGAATCAGGGACGAAGGTGGAGTTCGCCTCCGGCATTTCCCTTTGAACATACTCCAGGGATTCAGGGTCGCGCAACGTCACGGCCCGGCATTGCGCGAACAATCGCCTGGCCGCCGCGAGCGTTGCATTATTCCTCCCGCTCAACGGACAATCAGAAATCATCGAGTTCACGAGGAAAACCGGCTTTTTCAGGCGAATGCCTAGTTCGATCATCGCCAGAAGGAAGAGGGTGTGCCGGCGGGGCGGCGTCGAAAAAATGACGTCGCCGTCTCCGTCAAGGACCAACAGGTCGGCTTCCGTGGCTTGTCGGTAAATTCGGTCGAGAGCCGGATACCGGTGCTTGTGAGCCAATAGATTGTCGACGCTTACAGTCGGATCCTCGGCAATGAAATCTTTGGCTCCAAACAGTTTTTCCAGCCCGATGTACCACGCAATGGGCCGTCGCCACTGTCTGAGCAGCAGGTACCGAAAGTGCCGATAGTATCTTGGTGGCATCAAAGTGCCTACGTACCCGGCTTCGGCCGTAGACAAGTCGAAAAAGTCGCCCGTAATGCGGCCGCTGATGTGGAAGGCGCCAGATAACAACTGACTGAGCGCGATACTTGCGGCACGGCCCCAGTTTATTGCCGCACGATTGTCACCCACGAAAAACACTTTCATGCGGTCAGGTGTTGCTAATGAGGACGCAGTTCCCCCGGTGTGGTTGCAGCCGTCGCATATCTTTTCAGGTTTTGCATCAAGGGTCGACTGGGGACATGATTGATGGCGTGTAGGTCGGTGGTCCATGAGAAACAACCATTTATGGGCGGCCTCAAGCCGGACCGAGCAGCTCGGGCGTCTGCAGTCAGGGATGGCTGCCCCTGACCTTGGGCGAAATATCCACTGCGCCATCAGGGGCTGGCCGGCTTAATGCCACGGCTACCGTGGTGCCGTCCGGTAACCGCCATTCATAGGGCACAACAACAGGTGTTGAGTAGCGCGCATTCGTCAGAAATTCCCCCTTATAACCATATTCAGCCAAATCTCCGACCACGTTAAAATAAGCCACTTCCTGATAGCGAATTATCTGGTCTTTTACGTTAGCCGCTCGGACGATCAATTTAACTGTATAGTTTTGTGGCAGCAAAGGAATGGAACGGAAGGTGCATGTTATCTTACCGGCGCCCTGCAAGGAATCAGGCCGGTGTCCGTCCAAGAGCATATTGGAAGTGAAGCAGGAGCCGTTAATTCCCAACACTCCCAGCGCTATGATGGGCTTCTCGATGCGTTTTTGTGCGTCGTACGATATTTCCACGACCAAGTCGTCACCGGGACGAAACTGGCTGCTTTCCTTCCCCTTGTCGTTTCTTAAAACCACCTTCCGAATAGTCAGCCCATAATCCAGATTCGCGCAGGAAAAAGAGCTTTCATTGGAGATACTGTTGAAATAGGCCTCGACGATTTCATCCGCCTTTCCGTCTTCATGCACCCTGCCCTCTTTTAGCCAGACACCCCTTTGGCATAGGCTGCGGACGGCTTCCATATTGTGGCTAACGAACAGGACCGTCCTTCCGCTCTGGGCAAAGCTTCCCATCTTTCCGAGGCATTTCCTTTGGAATGCGGCGTCGCCAACTGCGAGCACCTCGTCGACGATCAGAATTTCGGGGTCAAGGTGGGCGGCCACCGCAAAGGCCAGGCGGACATACATACCGGACGAGTAGTGTTTAACGGGCGTGTCGAGAAACTCTTCAATTTCGGAGAAAGCGACGATCTCGTCAAATTTGCGAACGATCTCGGCGCGGGTCATTCCCAGGATGGCGCCATTAAGGAAGATGTTTTCGCGTCCGGTGAGTTCCTGATGAAATCCGGTGCCCACCTCGAGGAGGCTCGCGGTCCGGCCGTCGATGCAGATTCTCCCCTCAGTAGGAACAGTAATTCGGCTCAGGAGTTTCAACAGGGTGCTCTTGCCCGCACCGTTGCGGCCAATGATTCCTACCACTTCACCCTGTTGGATCTGAAAGGAAACATTCCTTAACGCCCAGAAATCCGCGTGCTGCAACTTTCCTTGCCAGCGGGACCGAAGCCATGCGATCGGTGCCCGCACCGCGCCCTCGATTGCATGGCGCAGGCCGTCTCCCTGGGCTCCTTGATGGCCGAGGGTGTATCGTTTGCCGAGATTCTCGATGGTGATGGCAGCACTGGGCATGGCGGGGATGGTGGAAGGCGCCTCGTTTATCAATTAAATCACATCAGCAAAGGTTCTCTCGGTCTTTCTGAAATACCAGATTCCCGAAGTAAGGAGAACGATCACGACAATCACGGAGATGGCGAGCCCTAGCCTATAGATGTTGTTGTGTGCGCCCAAGAGGCACCAGCGGAAACCATCTATGATTCCCACCATCGGGTTGAGTGCGTAAAGCAGGCGAAACCGTTCCGGAACGACGCTGCTCTGGAAGCCGACCGGCGAGATATATAGACCGAACTGCACCATGAACGGGACAATAAAACGGAAATCCCGATACTTGACCATCAGGGCAGCCACCCACAGACCAACCCCGAGCGCGGCCCCGAACGCCAGCACCACAAAGAACGGCAGGAATAGCACGGCTGCAGGAGGCGGGTAGCGATAACCGATCATCAAGACGGCGAGGAAGATAGCGGAGATAAGGAAATCCACAAAGCTGGTGATCACAGTGCTCGCCGTGATGACGAGCCGCGGGAAGTAGATTTTGGTAATCAAATTGGAGTTCCTCACGAGACTGTTGCCGCTCTCAGCCATCGCTGTGGAAAAGAACTGCCATGGCAGCATTCCGCAAAGAACCAGCAGCGGATACGGGAGCCCCCCGGAAGGCATTTTGCCCAATTTGCCAAAAACCACCGTCAGCACAATCATCGTCAATAGCGGCTGGATGACCGACCAGCCCACGCCCACGAAGGTTTGCTTGTAGCGCACGAGTACATCGCGCCAGGCAAGGAAGTAGAACAACTCCCGGTAGCGCCAAAGATCCCGCCAATACTGCCGTTCGGTGCGGCCGGCTTCGATTAGCAATTGAGTCATGATTTCTGGGGATGTGGCCGAGACTTAGGGCACACCGTATGCGTTGCGAGCGCTGAGTTGGCTTGGGCCTAGGTGGTCTGGCCGGACAGGCGCATTTCGCTAAATAACTTCCTAAGAGATAAAGCTTCCTCTCTAACGGGAGGAATGAGTGCCGAGAGCGAAGAAGCCGCTGCAAAGCCCATGGCAGCAACCAGAAGCTGCAAAACGACACCTTGCGGAGCGATCAAGTGCAGGGCAAGTTCCGCCAGAAAAACACCGGCGATGCCCAGGGAAACCGGGTACATAATAGCCCGCCCAAGGCGCGGCAAGGTCAAGTCGGTGCCCCGGTAGGCGAATTGGAGTATCCATGGGAGAATCGCGAGCAGAACCAGAGAACCCGATAGGGCCACACCTTTGATGCCAAAGGGCAAGCCGATCAAGAAGCTGACGATGATGATGGGGGAAATGATCACCAGTAGTTTGAGAAGCCGTTGTGATTGTCCCCGCCCCACAAACAACCAGATGGTCGATTCAAGAAGCAATTGCCCCAAAGCCGAGATCACAAGAATCTGGAAAACGGGCGCAGCTTCCCGCCACTTGCTCCCAAGTACCAGAATAATCACCGGTCCCGCGGCAACGAAAAGAAAGCCGAAAACTGGAGCGGTGATCCACATGATGAGATTAACGCAGCGCAGATAGTAACGCGCAAAGCGCTCGGGATCGGTCTGGAGCCTGCTGAAAGCGGGGACAGCAACGCTGCGGGCCGGGGTACCAAGCTGGCGGACGGGCAGCATAAGGAGATTGTAGGCTTTCGAATACAACCCCAGCGGACCGGCTCCCCAATACCAACCCGTAAGAACCGCGTCAGCGCTGCGATTCACAGCCATGATGACGTAAGAGGCGGCAACATTACCGCCAAAGACGATCAAGGAACCAACCTTGGCGTCGCGGCGGGGCAGGCCCGGAATCCATCTGACCATTACCCAGGAAAGCGCCATACCTGTGAAATTCAGGATTAGGGGGAGAGCGACTATTGCCCAGTAGCCAGCCCCTCTCCAAGCCATGAATATGGCAACAGGAACAGCTAGAGCATAGGCAGCCACATCCCGAATAGCTAGGGAAACATACCGCATCTGGCGTCTGAGAAGCGCATCGTGCTGTACCCTCAGACCGCCGATGAGGAACGTAAGAGACACCAGGAAAGTGATATCCTTGAGCCGGGATTCCCGATAGAACCAAGCCAAAGCGGGACCCAGAGCTACCGTGACCAGCATGAGTGTCATCCCGATAGCCACGTTGATCCAAAACAATGTACTGACTTGATGATGGCTGATCTCCTGGCGCTGGATGGTCGCCTCAGATAGGCCAAGATCCGAAAACGCTTGGCCCAATCCCGTGATGGCAGTGACCATAGCCACAAGTCCGAAGTCGGCGGGGAGCAGCAGTCGCGCCAGTACCACCGTGGAGATTGATTGGATAACGAACATGGCGCCCTGCGAGGTTAGTGTCAGCATCCCCCCGCGAACAGACCGGCCTTTCAGGTCGGCGTGCAGATGTTCGGTGCTAAACGGATTTGTCAACTGTTGTGCGGCTGGCATGCTGAATTCTTGGGACCTGGATCAATTGGAGAGTATGGAGGAGCCAAAGTAAACGGCTAGGACACTGGCGTTTTTATGAAGGGGCCTTCACATCAAGTGAAGCGCTCGATGCCTCACGATTCAACAGTTCCTCTGGCGTGGGCATACCAAGCAACCCGGCATAAACGGCCATGGTCATCTGACTGACCACGTCCCAGGAATGCCGCTCCGTCGCGTAATCTCGTATCTCCAGCCTGCGGCTGCTCAAGTTTGCGAATAAGTCGCTCGCGAAATACCTTTCGATGGTCCTTGCCAGGTCAACTGGATCTTCGGGCCTGAATACAAACCCCGTCTTGCCCTCGACAATATCATCCTTCAGGGAGCCCACGTCGGCTGCGAGAACAGGCAGGCCGAGACTATATCCCAGGAACAAGACGCCGCTTTGAAAGATTTCCCTGTATGGCAAAACGAGAACGTCTGCCGCTTTGAAATAGACTTCCGTCTCGTCATCTGGAATGAACTCCGCCCTAAGCAGAATTCGCCCCCTCTGCACGTCCTCATGGATCGCTTCCCTGATTGCGGTCCAATATCTCTCACACCTGTCCGGCCTGCCCGCAATGATCAATTGATAATCCTCACGCCGGGCCAAGGTCTGTTGAAATGCGGTGATAAGGTAATCGAGCCCCTTGGGAGGTGCGATTCTGCCGTAAAAAAGAATTGTCCTTTTGTGACCATGGATGCCCAGTCGATGCTTCGCCTCGCTCACGGTGAGGTTCGTGTTCGGAACCGCATTATTGATCCCGTACGGAATGACGGTGATCCGGCCCCCTTGCACGCCAAACTCCTCGATGAGTTCAAGCTTCATTTTTTCCGTATGAACGAAGATGTGGTCGGCAAGCCGGTATTGGATCCTCAGCGTAAGCCGATTGAGGCGCGTGTCCTCAGAATCCCGCCTGCCAGCATTCACATTGTGCGCTGTAAAGACGATCTTTTTTCCCAGGAACCTGTAGTAAAGCATAAGCAGCGTTCGATCAAAAAGCTCGAACTTATTGTTCCAGAGAATGTGAAAGATTCTAGGCTTGGCTGTCGCAGCGTAGCGAATCAGCTTGCCGTAGTACATCGTCACCCTTGTGACCTTTCTTACGATGCTGGCATTCGGCCGCTGATCGCCTCGCAGGTTAAGAAAGTTCATTCCGGGCTTGCCGTGAAATTCCGAGCAATCAAGATCATCGCTTCCGATGAAGTCCAGGGCTGTCTCCTTTGAGATGAGCGCGGTTGCTAGACCGAATGCGTAGTGCTTGTCGCCACCGCCGGTAAGCAGGGCCACACCGATCTCATGAGTTGGCCTGGACGCCTTCAAATTGGGCAGCCCCCCGAGGATTTGCTGGTTCTTATCAAAATCTCTTCCCATTTCTTGTCTCACTGAGTGCCGTAGTGACCTCGGGGCACATCTTTTTCCGGTGAGGGACGTCTCGAACTTTTCTCTCGTGGGTTGTGCCATGCGCCGGGGTAGTCGCCGAGGAGGAAGCGGCAATCGAACGCGATTTCCCGCGTCTTTCTGTAAATTTGTATTTCCTCAGGTGTTGTCCAAATCATGCGTGATCCCGGCTGGTCCCTTTCAGTGAGGCTCGGAGCGGGGTGGTGTAGCTAAGGGCCTCTTCCCGGCCTTCCCACTCAAACAATGCTCGGTCGAAATGTCTGACTAACGAAATCTTCATGTGTGGCAGTCCCACCTGGGCCCATTTCGCTGCCTTCCGCCCAAACACCGGCTTCATCCACGCATACTTCCAGCGCAAGCGGGGGACCTCCAGGCGGCCCTGAAGTTGTCCGGCTAGACTCTGCAACTCCTTGAAAATATCCGGCCGCTCCGGGTAGATATCGACACATTTTGTCCGCAGGTATTCCAAACAGGCCTTTCTCACGCGGTCGCTATCTTCCAGCGAGCGGAGGTACTGTATGTGCAATTTTACGGAAAGAAGCAGCGCGTCTCTCTTCCGATCGGATCTGCCCATGTAGCTGATGCTGTTCACGCCCGTAATTCTGTAAAAGACCCCGGTTCCGGGCACGAACCGGGTACCTTCCGAGGCCAAAAGCACACGGCAAAAATATTCGCCGTCGTCATCATACCAGAGGCGCGTGTCCCACGGCCCTGCTGCCAGGGCCAATTCCCGGCTGGTCAGCCAGGTTGCCGGCTGCATATACAGGTTTTCACCCATCTTCCTCAGCAGCCACTCGACAGGAGAAAGGTCTTGCCAGAGGGAGCTTGGAACGAAGGGGGCTTGGCGGGTCCGATAGTAAAAGCGGGCCCACGGCGAGGAAAGCAATATTCGCTTGCTGTCGCCTTCCCGGAGCGCCGCGAGCTGCCGCTCAATCTTGTCTGGCGCCAGAAGATCATCTGAGTCCAGCCACTGAATGTAGTCCCCTTGGCTAAGCTGTAGGGCGTGGTTGCGAGCCGCCGCCGCACCTTGATTTTTTTGGCTGAGAACGCGCACGGACTCCGACTCAAACTGGCGGGCAATGGTCAGGGTTTGATCAGTGGACCCGTCGTCAACGACGATGATCTCCTTTCGCTTCCAAGTCTGGGCAATCGCCGAACGAATCGTGGCCGCAAGCCACTTATTTGCGTTATACGCGGGGATGAGAATAGAGACTAAGGGACCGCTATCAGCTTGCGGTTCCTGCAAGCCCCGATTATGCTCGGCAGCTTGGCCCTCTGCTTCCCGGTGCTTTGTCGTTGCCTCGACACGGTCACCCAAATGCAAGTCTTCGTCAGAGGTTTTCCTCCCGAGCAGCGCCTCTCCGTAACCGGGCTGATCCTCAACCCGTGCATTTTCTTGTTGATCAAAGAACCCTATCCGTGCGTCAATAGGCAGGGCGGGACGTCCCCCGGGTTCCAACTCACTAGTTTTCAACTGAGAAAAACTCGTCCGGCCAGATTTGCGGATATACTTTGCCAGGCGCCCTATGTCAGCGAAGAACGCCATGGGCAGGCCAACGAGGGGTGGGTACCACATTCCCAGCACCCGCAGAACGCGACTCAGGGCGTAGTGCGGCCGCATCCACTCTGTCCCGGACCCCATTTCATGCTTGTATCGCAACGCGGACAGAGTATAAGGCGACAGATCCAAGTAGACCTTTTTGATATATTCCCTCAACCCACCGCCAGGTTCCAACTGCCATGGGTCCGACCATGGTTTGCCAGCAACGGAATGGACAAATGCCGGACAGCCGCTTGGCAAGTTCCCCAGCCGCTCGGCAAGTGTGTACCCATATACGCCGTCAAACTGAAGAATATGCTTGCCTCTCCGAAGGATGTGAATAGGGATTTCTGAGAATTCCTTCGAGGTCAACAGCGCGGTCAAGACGTCCTGGTCTCCCTGCATGTGGATAGGCCGTTCCAGCCACGTTTTTTTCTGGAAGTCCTGATATATGTCTGACTGGAGCAGCTTCCACCAGCGATCCATGAGCTGGTGGTGAGCTCTGGTAACGCGCAGCACGCCTGAGTTTAGTGCAAACGGCAGAACTCTACCCACGGGAAGGCCCCACAGGCGCGCGCGAAGGGCGTTCGCGTCGCAGCGTTCATCCGCGAGAGTATGCTCAGTGGCCACAAACGTGTCGCTCTTGAGATCAGAGAGGAGGGGGAAGATGTTTCGATTCACCACAACATCAGAATCAATCCATATGACTTCATCAAATCCCTGGTCGATCAAGTTCAAAATTGCCTGGGGCTTTACGTTCCACCCACTGCCATCCTTCAATTGCTCCGTCTGAAGGCGCACTTCCGGACATTTCTTGATCCAAGCGAGAAATCCATCCTTCGCAGGTGGATAGAAGAGATTAATGGGAGTTCCAGGAATGTGAGCATTCAGGCTTAAGAGGAGCAGTTTCAGGCAGGGCTCGCATGATTCTCGATCCTCCGCGAGGCATATTGTTGATTTCATAGGTTATTTGCGCCTCCTGAGCCCGCACCTACGATTTTTATCAATGGTATAATAGTTGCCACGTATCGATAGGCAGGGCTCTTTAAGCGGCAATTCCCGCACTGGCCCTCAGAAATAGTTTTGCCGGAATTTATGTACTTTTCGAATCGCGCCGAATATTTTGTGTAGGTACCTGCCATGAAGCCTGTGGACCACACACGAGAAACTGCTTTATTTACCCGGAACAACGTAGTATCTTGTCGCAAGCCCCTCTGCGATAGCAAATTCTGTTTTTCTTTAAGGAGGAACATCACAAATGAATAGGATCACAAAGGGGGCAGCGTCTGCTCTTCTCTTGACTTTACTTTTAGTTACCGGGGTGAGGGCGCAGACGATCACTGCGGCTTCCTGCAATCAGAGCGATGTGCAGAAGGCCTTAAATTCGGTCACTTCCTCGACCACAACCGTCAACATTCCATCCGGAACCTGCACTTGGACCTCGCAAATTACCTTCGTCGTGCCCTCGGGAAGCACCACGCTCTCCATTCTTGGGGCGGGCAGCCTCAGCACCGTGGGCGGCGGAGATGTGACCAACATTATTGACAACGATACTGCCGACTCAAACTGGCTGCTCAGTATTACCACGGGCCCTGCATCATCCCTTTTCCGCATCGCAGGAGTAACTTTTGAAGCTGGAAGCGGCACTCAAAAACAGAATGGAATGGTGATACTTGGCGGACTCTCCCAGAACGTCCGATTTGACCATATCCATCTGTTACAGACGACGTCAACGAGCGGTGAGACTATTTTCCTCCGTATCGTTGGCTGGCAATATGGGGTTTCCGACCATATCCTTGGCGATGGGAACGTTTACATTCAACCCATGCTGGATACCTATGGCTCAGGGTCGGCAAACTTCGGGGATAACAGTTGGGCGGCAGCCACAGGATTCGGCAGTAGCGCGGCGTGGTTCATCGAAGACAGCACCTTTAATGCCCCGGCAGCGGTCGGCGGTCAGTACAACAATTACATGACCGACTGCTATCAGGGGGGGCGTCTTGTCGTCAGGCATAACACGCTGAATAATTATGGGGTTGACGAACACCCCACGGGAGGCGCGGGGCGCTGGAGGGGATGCCGTTCGGTGGAAATTTACGACAACACCATGAACGGCAACACCAGCACTCCTACTTTTACCGGCTTCTTCGACAGCAGTGCGACCGCTTTGGTCTGGGGCAATAATCTTGGAAACGGCTTCGAAAGCTTGATTTGGCTCGTCTCTGCACGCAACGGGTACGACTATGCCCAGACGGCTACTCCCAACGGATGGGGATACTGCGGAACGACTTTTAACGGTAATGGGTCTAATTGGGACCAGAATGTTGCCCCTGCGAATGGATATGCCTGCCTTGACCAACCAGGTAGAGGGAAAAGCGACCTGCTGAACGCAACGGATTTTTCCGGAGCGCTCAATACCGTAACCGGAACTATCGCTTGGCCTCACCAGACTCTTGAGCCTATCTATGAATGGCTCGACCAGTGGCAGCCGACCAGCTACGCGCCATCGCGTCCGATGATTGTGCTAGAAGACACGACGCATGATTCAAACACCTTCATCCAGAATCGAGACTGGTATCAATACACCTTGACGTGGAATGGCTCGGCCTTTACTGGGACGGCGTTCAATGGAACCGTTGGAACCGGCAGCGGATTGCTTTCGGCGCGGCCAAGCACCTGCGCGCCGCTGGTAGCTTACTGGGCCACGGATACGAACACGCTCTATCAGTGCGCTACGGCGAATACCTGGACGACCTACTACACGCCGTATCCCTACCCGCACCCGCTCACCGAGACAGCAAGCGTTCCTGCCCCTCCGACGAAAGTTCAAGCTATTAGTCCCCCATAATGTGGGGCATAGAAGACCGGAACAATATCAGATTGCAGCAACATGGTTCATACCTGCGCCTGATTCAGCGGTTTCCATCGGGCGGCCCCAGCGGGGGCCGTCCCCGCTGGGAAGACATTGCTCAGGATACCAATGTACTGGTGGCCGTTTGTACTCCGGAGTGCTGCGGAGGGCCGGACGTTCCGGGATTGTCCACAAACAGACGATGAATGATCTCCAGGGTCAGCAATTTGTGTAGCGCGGCGGTGTAGTTCCGTTCCCCGTGGAGATGGCCCCGCACCACAGCCTCAAGCCCCTTTCGTTCGACATACGCCCTTGAAAGGCTGCGTGGGTCAAGCAACATTTCCCGAACATACGTGGCGAGAGCATCGCGGTACCAGACGCGGAAATGGAAGATTTTGTGCCTGCCGAGGAAAAGACGTTCGAGCCGCAGGGGCGACAGAAAATGGTCCATGCGAGCCACCCACTGGGGCATTCCCATGTCGTAGCCGTACTCTGCTTTGAATAGAAATTCGAGGAGAGCCCGGGAGGCTCCCTCGATAAAGCGCCCACGACTCCCACCCACGCCGCGGTCAGTCGGGATCCGCACAAGAGCCCTGTTCCCATCGGCAATCAACCGCAGAGAAACCTGGTTGCTCGCGAGGGTTGATTCCGGCGCGCGGAACACCGTCCGGACAAAGTCGTCGTCCAGGAATGGGGACCGTACCGAGAGCTGCGTCTGCTCCAGCGCCAGCGCCCCGTAGTGATGCCAGGGTGCCTGCTTAAATACGGCAAAGGAAACGGGGTGCCCGCGAAGGATGCCGGCATAGGTTTCACCTGCCTGCCGGATGTGGCCCAAACACTCCGGCACGAACAATCCCGGGAGTGGCGCCTCGGGCTTGAAGGCGCGAACCCGGCGGAGAACCTCGCCCCCAAAAAGTCCTGTCATCCTGACCGGCGCAATTGTACGCGCCCTTTCACTCAGGTAGAGATCCGGGGCGCGGCTAACATCAACGCATCCATCGGTAAGGTACACTGCGCGCTCAGCGTAGCGGGGAAATCGCACGAGGAAATCTCTTCCCGCCGGGATCACCTCATAGGACTGTCCACAGACGCGGGCGAGCTCGCGCGCCACAATGACGTCCTGGCAATCTCGGAACATCCCCCCGAAGGTGTAAAAGGGAAGGGAACTGGGCTTGGGACGGTTCCAAGCCATGACCATCCGGGTGTCCAATCCCCCCGTCATGGACATCGCGATTCGCTGCTGCCCGTGGAAGTACCGGGGGAGGTTTCGCGCGAAAGCCTGCCGAAGCTCCCCGTAGGAGATTTCGGGTTCGAGCTGTTCCTGGTCTTCCCACTCTTTAGGATGAAAATAGCTGGTCTTCCGCTCGAGAGCGCCATTGCGAAAAACCCATGCCGAAGCAGGCGGCAAGACGTGGACACTCGCAAAGAGCGTCCGATTCTCCAAGACAGAGCCGCAGGCTACAAACTCGCCTAAGCCTTGAGGATCCACCCTCCTCAAATCTGGGCAGACAGCAAGGATCGCCTTGGCTTCAGCAGCGAAATAAAATGCCTCCTTTGACTCGTGGTAGTAGATCCGGTGCATTCCATAGCGATCGTTGAAAAGCACCGCGTGTCTTCGGTTTTGATCGGCGAGGAGCCCGTGAAACCGACCGTTCAACCCTGCCGGGAATGAGGGGTCTTCTTCGTAAAGGTGAACGAGATAGGACGGGTCCTCCCCTTCAAGCTCGTGCCCTCGTTCTTTGAGGCGCTGAGCTGTGTCTGGCTCCGGAAATTCCTCGCCGGAGAAGACCAGCAGCACGTCACCCCGCTCATTTCGTAGGGGCATTCGGTGGGAGAAGGAGCCCTCGTGCGCGGCCCACCCGACGTAGATTCCCTCCGACTCCCCCACCCACGTGCCTCCAGTGTAGAAGCTCTCGTGGCGAAGCGCCTCCACCATTTGCTGAAGTTTCTGTTCCGCACGCTTGCGCGGCAGCCGCGTAATGCAGCCTACAATTCCTGGCATGGGTGCTTTGGCTGGGGTTCGAACATCATGGGTACTTTCCGCTACACGCTTTCCAGGCCGGGGAATTTTTGCTTATACCAATAGCTCCGGATTTTGCGATAGGTGCTGGCAACCGGTTCAGGAATCCAATCGATGGTTCCGTGATGCAAGCCCATGCGGAGGGCCATCCGCCCCACAACTGTGAGGGGCACGTAGTACCTGGGCACATCAACCTTCTGGAATCCGTTGTGGCGCTTGAAGTCGGCCAAGGTGTCTTGCTGCTTCTTACCATAGGAGAAATTCGCGTACCAAAGGTGTGGAATCCCCCGTTCGGCGCACGATCGAACGGCTTGGGCGACCAGTGAATTGGTGGGAGCCTTATCCCGGTGCTGAATCATAGAAACAATCTGCATCAAGCCCGCCTGACTCCATTCCTCATTGGCCACGAGCTTTACGAAACCGATCAGGCTGTCCTGGAGGTATGCTCCGATGAAGATGGTGCGGTCCAGAAACGTCCCGTTCATTCTGCGCACGGCCTCCAGATCTTTCCCGTAATGCCAGAATTTTTTACCCTGCCGAATGGGGGACTCATTATAGATGGCGTGTATCCCTTGAACGAGATTGTCGTCGAAGGGTACTTCCCGAACGTTCACCCCGTTCTTCGCAGCTTTCCGCACCTTATTCCTGACCTTGAAATCAATCTGATGTGCCATCCAGTGATCGAAGGTCGAGACCGGAAGGGCGGCGATGTTGTCCCATTCCATGGGGTAGCTGTACTTCGGCGAGGTTTCGGACAGCTTCTGGATGAAGGTGAAAAGGTCTGCGCGGGCTCCGGATTTGCGGAGCGCAACCATCGCGGCATCTGGGTCTCCCAGAAATTGGTACCCCTCTCCATCGACGTGAGCGATCCGGATCAACCTTCCGTCAAACCGGATTTCCTTACCACAAACTTCCATAGGTAACCTCAACTTAAACTTGTTCAAATTCTGGCCCGGCCACCGGCAGATGACCTTTAACGAGGCCTCATCAAGCCTCTATTTCCCAAACGGAAACGGGGAGTTGCTCCGCCACACCTGCGTCGTCGATTGCGGAAGCTCCCTGTGTTCGCTCTTCGGCGCGCGGCGCCAGGGCCAGGGCTCCTGGCAGGAGCGCCAACCACAGTACCCCCCCAGGGAAGGTAGCCTCAGTCATGTTGTAGAACAGTAGAATGGTCCAAATGGCCAGGGTAAACGAACCCAGGCTGGAAAACGGCCTGAGCCTCTTGCCAATGGTCCGGTAGCTTGCAATCAGGAATGCCAAAAGCAGGCAGAGCCCTATGAGGCCCAGGTTCAGGTAGACCTGAAGGTAACCGTTGTGCGCCTCATTGATCTGAAATGTCCGCCAGACCTGCGCGAGCCGTGGACCTAGCCAGAAGCTCTCGTACCCTGTGCCAATGAACGGATTGGTGTGGATGCTGAGAAGAATTGCCCAAATCTGGGTTCTATCCGTAAGCGTCGGGTTCCGGCCTACGGCCCCGGCGAAGACCCCATTTAGCCCCAAACCGAATGCGAGAATCAGGTATAGACAGAAGCCTGTGGGAATCAGTGCCGTGAGGAAACGGGGACTCTGCTTAAAGGTGCTACTGTGGGCGGCCGCGATCACTAGGCAGCCGAGCGCCAGGCACACTGAGGAAGTGGCACTTTCGGCCGCGTGCAATAGCCAGAGGGTCATAGTCATGAACGTAAGGTTCACAATGATGATCCGTTTTGTCCGCGATTCCTTGCTATCTGCCCAACGCGCGACCGTATCCCAGAAAAAAAAGAGCCCGCTCACCAGACAAGCCACACCGAGCATGTTCTTGCTCGTGGCAGCTCCAACATTATAGCCCGCCCCCGTCCAGAAATTATACTGTCTGCCGATATCCGGATAGTACTTGATGAGCAGAATGGAAAGCGGGATTAGAAGGTAGAATAGCCGCCGAAAGACCGTGCGGAATGCCTCCAACGGGTGAGGATCCGTCATCACGACCAGGATCACCATGTAGTTGCCGATGTCCCGGAACCAGCGCTTGAAGGCCACAAACGTGTAGTCGGACCACAAGATGCTCACCAGGGCGAATAAGAGAAGCCCCGACAGGGCCAAGTTCCGCGCGACAAAATCACTCCACTGGAAAGATCGCGACGCCAGGACTCCGATCGCCAGCAGAATCAAAAGTAAAAAAATTGTGCGGTCTAAGGGGTTTCCCTCCTCAGCCTCTTGTGCTGCCATCATCACCTGGCCTTCGATCCATTGCGAAGCGAGCCGCGATCCTGCGATAAACGCCCAGATCACCGGCACCCACAATGCCCACGATGTCTTCGACTCCCTGGCGGGGTCGAGACGCAGCAGCGCCAGCAGCAGGATGGCCCAAATTGACAGCGCTACAGAAGAAGGCACGATATCAGACCCCCTCCGATGTTGTGGCATCAACCCCTTGATAATTCATCAGGCGACCCCTCGGGGAACGCGGATGTCTACACTCTGAGTGAAAGCCGTGTCGATGTACCCCTCTGAACCCAGGGAGCCCACCTCGCATGACTCCCGCGCCTTGTGTGTTCGCAATTGCAAAGCAGGCAGATCATCATGATCTGCCGTGACCCTGGCACGAACAGCGGTCGGCTGATTGTCCTCTGTTTCGAACACCACCGATCGACGTTTTCGGAACCAGGAGATCGCTTGCCCGGCCGTTGAAAACCACGCGCCTTGGCTCTTCAGATCCTGAACTAAGTCACGATAACACCCATCCCACAACCTTTCCGGTGCCATGCTGCGATCATGCCAGTTGATGGTGAGGCAGCCTCCAAACCGGACCGCATTGTTCACCATTTGATCGAGGAGAATCCTCGCCTGGCGTGGGGATAGATCGAGATGATCGGGATAGAATAGAGCCGTGTCCATCACATGCAGGGGTAGTTCGAGCAGGCGGCTGGCAGCGAGCGGTTTGTATCCTTGCGTTGTGCCGGCACGATACCCCACCGTGTCGTTGTAACCCATCGTTGAGTCGTAAGCCGCGCCGGCCTTCTCCAGAGCCCGCGGCGATTGCGGGTCAGAGTAGAGCCAGTGCATCCGCACGCCGATTTCGGAAACTCCCGTCAGGCGTCGAATCTCTTCCAATTCCTCACGCCCTCGCGCGCTGTCGAGCCATGCGTCAATCCCGTGCAGTCCGACTTCGGAACCCGCATTCAGCAACTTTTGAATTGTATCGGCGATGTCCTGAGCCGCGTAGCCGGCAGCGCGGAACTTGGGCGCCGGACCCTGGGAGGTCTCTCCGGAGCGGTTCCTGAAAGGAATGATGAAAAAAGTCGAGGGGAGGCCCTTTTCCAATTCCAGGTAACGATCAGCAAAATCCCGCCAAAAGTCTTTCGCCAAGCCCAGGTGAACAAACGGCAACTTCAAGGCTGCCGCCCAATTCGCGACCAGATCTCGAACGGGGATCCGTCCGCGAATAAGGTTGCGTAAGGACCCGAAGATGGCGCGGTACAGAAACCCGATTGTTGTGTGGTCCCACTTGTGTCCGCGGATCGAGGGATGGTCAACATCGTGAGTCAGGCAAGCGATGAACGGATATCCCTCAGGAACCGGGGGAATTTCAACCAAGGGAATTCCACACCCGGTGATCAAGTCTCGCAAGAACGCGATGTGGAGCTCAAGCGTCGGCAGGCTGGCATTAGCAGGGGGCTGACCCATCGCCAGCAAGGTGCGAACCTCAGCGAAAAGATCATACCCGATCCGGGCCCGCGCTCCTCCGTTGGACCGGTCTAGATACGCCACGCACTGCTGGGAATCCTCATCCTTGAGGAGGGCCCTTTCTTTCTCCGCAAACGTGATCGTGTTTCCATAGATGGGGATTCGGCTTCCTTGATAGGAGAGGATGCAGGCGTCACCGCGTTGGCGGCCGGTCTGAGTCTTTTGTTCATCGTCAAAATGCGTCTTTCCGCTGGCATAAAAAAGGACGAGTTTCGCGGTTCCTTCGAAGGGTACACCTCCGGCACAGACGAGAATTTCGTACTGCCGATCCCGCCGGTAGGGCTCCCATGGGGTTTTGAAAAGCTCGAAGAACTCGCGGACAACATCCAGATCCGAGGAAGGCGCAACGACGCCGATCATCGCCCGGCGCTCCTAGCTCAACGCCGCTACGGGCGTCTCGTGTGCCCGCAGCCATTCCTCGAAAACGACGAGGCTGAAGAGGATTTTATGGTTATCGTGCCGGCCGGAAGCGTGCTGCTCGAAAAGTTCGCGCACGGCGCTCGCATGAAGGTATTGATAGATCCTGGAGTTGCCATCGAGGAGGGTCTCAGTCATCCTGCTATCGATAGCGCCGCGGAACCAGTCATCTACGACATTGACCGCGAACCCGCGTTTCGGACGCCTTAAAATCGACTCGGGAAGAAACGTCCGGCACACCTGGCGGTGCAGCCATTTCCCCGAACCGTTCCTCACTTTAAGGTTTGCGGGCAACCGTTCGACATATTCAACAATCTCTTTATCCACAAACGGGACGCGAAGTTCAAGACTATGCGCCATGGAGAGCTTGTCCGCATACATGAGGAGCTCGTCGGGAAGAGTGGATCGCACCTCCAGGAATTGAAGTCCGCCAAGCTCGTCGGTCCGAGACATGAGATCCGCCATGCTCGACCAACAATCCAGGATAGTGTCGCCGGAATTGGGATCCAGCAGCCCTTCCTGGAACAGGTGGTCGACCTCGCCACCCGGCAGGATTGACAAAACATGCTGGTACCGGCGCATCCGATCAGGGATCGCCAGAGAGTAGACACCCCGCTTCAGGGTCTCATTTCTGGGCAAGGCCCCAACCGCCGAGGAGATCGGGGTGCGCATCCAGCCTGGTAATCCCGCCCACAGCGTGCCATAGCGGACACCGAGATGGCGGCGATAACCTCCAAACAATTCGTCCGGGCCCTGTCCGACCAAGGCAACCTTGACGTCTTGGTGGGCGCGTTCGCAAACGAAATACATTGGAACTATCGAGGAAGTTGCGATGGGCTCTTCCAAGCAGGCAACGATCTTTGGAAGCGTTTCCTCGAACGTCGATCGCGTAATGGTGACGGAGGTATGGTTCGATCCCAGGATGCGAGCCGTCTCTGCGGCGTCTGCCAGTTCGTCGTCGGCGAAGGTCGAGCCGTATCCAACGGTGTAGGTCGGCCAAGAATTCCCGTTGAGCTTCATCAAGGCAAGAAGGAGCCCGGAATCTACCCCGCCGCTCAAGAGCAGCCCCACCGGCACATCGCTGATGAGCTGGCGCTTCACCGCCTGTTTGTAAAGGGTGAGTAACTCTTCCTTGGCTTCGCCGGGCGACTTTGCCGGTGCAAAGGGAGTAGGCTGGAATCTGTACCACCGGCTCAATTGATATGAGCCGTCTTGGATGGTCAGCTTGGTTCCCGGAGCGAGTTTGTGCACTCCCTTGATGATCGTGTAAGGTGAAGGCGTATAGCGATAGCGCAGGAAGAGATTCAGTGAAGTCGGGTCGATCTCGGACCGGCCCGGCATGGCGGCACGAACGGCGCGCATCTCCGACCCGAAGTACAAGTGGTCGCCATCGATCCGGTAGTAGATCAGCTTGATTCCGAACGGATCTCGGGCGAGGACTAGCCGCCGTTGTTGCACGTCCCAGATGCCCAGACCGAACATGCCGTTGAGGCGATTGAGCACCTCGTCGCCCCACTGCTTGTATCCATGGATGATAACTTCCGTGTCCGAGTTCGTGCGGAAGATGTGGCCGTACCCTTCCAGCTCGCGCCTGAGCTCCGGGAAGTTGTAGATTTCACCGTTGAAAACGACCCACACGGATTCTTCCTGGTCCGACATGGGCTGATGGCCGCCCCCAAGATCGATGATCGAGAGCCTGCGAAAACCGAATCCAAGTGGGCCGGCGATGTAGTATCCCTCGTCATCCGGGCCTCGATGGATGAGGGTCCGGGTCATCGCTTCGATGTTCCGACGCTGAACCGGCTCGGGGTCTCCGAAGTTATATTGGCCGCAAATTCCACACATAAGATGCTTCTACTTTGTAGTATTGCACTCCAAGGGTTGGAGGGAAATACTCGCAGTTCGGTCTTGAGGACGTTTTTGGTTTTGGGAAAGTGCAAAACAAAGGCTTCGGAAAACCTGCGACTGAGCCCAGCGATGCATCGGGACATTGTCCCACCCGAGCAGAAGCTGGCGAGCACGGAACGAGCCGTCGCTTTTTTGCCAACGTTCAAGCAATTCCGTAACGACATTTGAAAGGGTCTGGTCCAGCACCGGAAACCGGTCGCTCAAGAGGGCGGCCAGGTTGATACACTCCGCACAATCATAAAGCTCTCGGCGATAAACCGTGAGCCGCGGCCGCTTGGAGAATGGCAATGGCAGACCCTTCTCGTCGAACAAACTCTTCACGTAATAGCCGATCCCCCGCTCGATGGCGCTTCGGCACCGCGGACCGTTTGTAAGCTGTTCGATTTTTGCCAGGGCCTTCAGCACAAAGCAGGTATGAAAGTGATCGACAAAATCTCTTCCGCCATCTGTCGAATAGTACCAGGAACCGTTTGCGTTTTGAGACGCCAGCACGAAATTCAGGTTTCTTCGCGCGACCTCCAGGTAACGCGGCTCCGAGAATTCGATACCGGCTTTGGTAAGAAGAAATGCTCGATAGGCACTTGCGTTTATAACCTGACACGGGCTGTCGGGCGCTGGGGTATAGGCGCAACTGGCAGTATCCGGGGCGATCTCCATGTCCCGGTAACTCTTGAGGGCATGCTCGGCGATTGACCGCATGATTTGCAACCACTTCGGGTCCTTATCCAGCGCGTGGACCTGCGAGAATGCCTCGTAAACATAGGGGAGCGTGGTGATCATGGGCGTCCCCTCTTTCATGGTGCCCGTTCTCGTTTCCCAGTCGAACGGATAGCCCCAGCAGTAGTCCTCGTAATCTCGGCAGCGAGTTCCCTGAAGGACCTGAAGAAAGTGGACGGCTCGCTGGTAATGGTTATCCGTTCCGAAAATTTGCGCGAGGAACGCAAAGCCCATGGCGTAATGGGCGTCAGCAATGGGGAAGCGCTGCGGCTTCCAGAACAACATTCGCGCCGACGGTAGAAAGGCCTCACAAAACACCATCGGAGCTACCGCAAGTGTGCCAACCAGAGGCTGGCGGTAATAAAGAGCCTTAGCGCCTCGACCGAGCTTGCCGGCGTAGAAACTCTGATGATCGTATGAGGTCTCTCCGTAACGATCTAGCCAGCCACAAAACTGGCCGATCGCGGCGCCGATTTTTCCGACTAAGGCTTCGTTCATTAGGCCTGCGGGGCGATTGGGCTAATTCCGCTCCAAATTGAAATTATCGACCCGTTTGAATCTCACCAGGGATTTGAGAATGGCCTTGAGCTTGGTCATCTGTTCTTTGCGGTGGAAGGCCATGAGTTCCCGGGAGACTGGGCGCGGTGTCCGGGATAGAAAAGCCCAGCAATAGCCCAGTCCTAAGGCCAGGCCCGCGAGGACGTAGGGCGGCTTGGTGGCCCGGTAGGCAACCCGGAAGAGTTCCCAGATCGGGTGCCCCCCGAGGTAGTAGTCTTTCTCCCCGTAGGAAAACGAAGAGGCGAGGACGCTGCGCTCCGCGGTTCCCAGGTGCCGGTAGTGAAAGAACGACTTCTCGCGGAATGACTCGGTCTTCCAGCCCTTCATGCGGGCTGTTGTCACTGCCATCCAGTCGATGCCGCCTGCGCGGTGGGGGATATAGCCGCCGATTTCCTCCCAGCACTGCCTCCGGAATAACTGGCACTGACCGGAAACATGCTTGCGCCCCTCGAAGCTGTCCGTCGCCGAACTGTAGCCTTCCTCTCGGAAGACTGTTCCCGCCACACCCAGGGTTGGGTCCTCGGCAAATTTTCTGGCCAGAAACTCGAGATGGTCCTTTTCAAAGGATATGTCGGCATCCAAGTTGCCGATGATTTCGTATTGGAGGCCGGTAACTCTTTCATAACCGGCGTTGAAAGCCCCCACCTTGGCAGCAAAGCTGCGGTCACGACGTTGCGGCATCTGGACCATTTCGATCCAAGGATATTTCGCAAGATAGCGGCTTACAATTTCTGGGGTCCGGTCGGTTGATCCATCGTCCACAATCACCCATTTCACCGGTAAGGCCGTCTGATTAATCACCGACTCGATGGTCTTCTCGATAAAGGCCTCTTCATTGCGAGCAGGGGTGATGAGAGCGTAGGGCGGGGTGGAGCAGTGGTGGCCCAATTCATTCCCGATCAATCTTGCCGCGCCCTTGCTGACATCGACCATAAGACGCTTTCCGTCCATACATGCACCGGGCAAATTCCGTAAAAGATCAAAATGATCACTCCAACTTATGATGTCGAAGACATCGCTTTCTGCGGCGAATGGGCCGCCTCGACCGGGGCATCAACTCGAGTGCCTCCTTTGGCTAACAACGCAGCGACAAGCCCTACGAGTCGCGTTCTCTCCATCGACCAGTTATGTTCTCGAAAAACCCCTTGCCCTCGTCCTGCTAACTCGGCTGCCTCGGCGGGGTGCGAGAACACATATTGGATCTTCTGGGCAAGGTCCTCCGCGTTCCCAAGCTCGAAGAAGAGCAGGGAAGCGTCGTCGAAGTAATCGCAAATGCCCGCTGCCCGAGGGGCAATCACCGGCTTACCCAGCGCCAGGTATTCGAAAATCCGGGTCGGCGTATTAATCTCCGCAAACGCACTTCGATGGTTGGGAATGACTCCCACATCACAATCTTCGATTTCGCGGACCAGATCTTCCAGGCGCCTCGGCCCCAGATATTGCACGCGATCCTGCAAGCCCTTCTGGTGAGCCTCGCCCATTACTCGGTCCAGAAAGGGGGTCTTGCGACCATAAACTCTCAGCTCGGCGGAAGGAACGGACTCTCGTATTTGGGCAAGGGCATCGACCGCAAGGTCCAAACCGTTTCGCTCGACTAAGGACCCGTGATACATGATCACAAAGGGCTTGGCCGGAGCGTCGTTTGCGGACGCTCGTGGGCAAACCGCTCGAAACGGGAAAATCTCCTCATCGGGAGCATTCATCACCACACCGATCTTCTCGGGACGACAGCTACGCGAGGCAAAGATGCGCTTGCAGGCGACGTTGACAGTAAGCACTAAATCCGCGCACGCCATGCTCCACTTTTCGAGTACGCTTACGAAACGGACGCTTAGACTATTCTTGTCAAGACCGAATATCGTCGTCATGAGTTCGGGCATCGGGTCATGGAGATCGAGGATTACCTTTGCTCCCAATGCCTTCGGCACCAGCGAACTCAAGACGAGAATGTCGGGCATGTTATGCACATAGACCATCTCATAACGACGTTTGAGCGACCGCATGGCCAAGATGATCGCGGAGATGAGAATGAAGGCAGAGTACTGGTAAGCGTATGCAAACTTCCCGCCGCGGCGGTTGGTCACTGGCACACGGAAGATGTCGAGATCCTTTAGTACCTCGCGCCTGGGTGCTTTCTCATCACCAAGGCATATCAAGTCCACGGTCATGCCCTCTTTGAGAAGGGCGTCTGCGGCGCGGCGCGGTCGTGGATCAGCAGGGTACGGGGAGAACGTGACCATCCCCACCCGCTTTCCCTGAAGGCCCGAATCGGTCGAGGGGGCAGCAGACTGGGAATGCGATGAGAGATGCCCCGAGGCAGCATTGGTTTGCATAAAGCCCTCAGATGCCGCCTTTCATTCCGCTCATGGTCGCACCAACGTCGTCAGCAACCTTCGTGCAGGCCTCGCGCTCAGTTTTCAGATCGTTAGAAGCCTGAATCGCCTCGAGGATCACAGTGTGGTCATACTCGCTTAGAATCTTGATATTGGGCATGACGCAATGACCGCCGATGATTCCGGGGAAGTACTTAACGGGAGGTAAGTATTTAATTTCCTCCCAAAACGAGATGATTTCGTCGTAATCCTGGCCCGATTGGTCACAATATCTCTCGACCTCCTGCGCCCAGGCGATCAACACGCCGAAGTAAGTCGTTTCTGTGAGCTTCGCCAGTTCGGTCGCCTCTGGAGACGACAGGACTTTGGTTCTCATTCCTAGCGACTCGAAATGTCTGGCGGCCAGCTCGCCGATTGCAGGATCCATGGCTCCTACGAATTTCGTATAGTTGAGGAGCTCCTCGAGCATGCGAGCGTGTTTGCCGCGCACCGGGCTGTTCACCACGGCGGCACCTGCTCGCTCAGCTATCCTTCGTGTTGTCCCGACCGCCACGGTGCTGTTGACGATCGTCAGAGTGGGTCTGAAAAACTCGACATACCGAACGGTCTCGCCCACAAAATCCTTGATCCCGAACGGATAGCAAACGTGCAGGACGTCAACCTGCTCGATCCGTTCGAGGGGGGAGATGTCCACCCCCACTGCATCATAGTGCTTGGAAACTAGCTCGAATAGGGGTTTCCCCACCTCCCCCAGTCCAACGACCACAACCTTACTGTTTTCTGGCACGGCCTTTGAGCCTCCCCCAAGAAAGGTTTCAGTTTGGCGATCAACGCCACCTTGGTCTGTCGTGGCAGCGGGCAATCATCTGCACTGCAAACCATCTCCGGCCGCTACCCTCGGGCCGGACGGTCAACCCATGAACTGCGCCCCTGGGGGGAACCACCCAGGGGCGTGTTTAATGCAAATTAGAATCTGGCACCTGTTGGCTTCGGTCGGGCGTCCTTCCCAACCAGGAGCAGAGCCGGTTTCGTTATGACCCAATGGGGGTCATAACTGAGCTTCGAGGACCGAGTTGGGAATCCGTGACGGTCTCACCACAAAGGAAATCCAACACCAATTGGGCAATTCGATCCTGCTGCGCGCAGGTCAACCCAGGGAACATGGGTAACGAGAGGATGTGCGAAGCAGCCTCTTCGCAGATTGGGAAGTCGCCCTCCCTGTAGCCAAGGTTTTTGTAGGCGTTTTGCAGGTGGAGGGGAATCGGATAATGAATTCCCGTCCCGATACCAGCGTCACCCAGGTGTTTCTGAAGTTGTTCGCGGTTCTGAACCTGGACGACATAGAGGTGAAAAACGGCTTTGGACCAGGAAGGCTCGGAGGGAAGATCTATCCCCTCTGCGGCGCCCAAGAGCTCCTGATATCGCGACGCGCATTCACGCCGTCTTTCATTCCATGCAGTGAGATGGCGGAGCTTGACGCGCAAGATTCCTGCCTGGATGGAATCAAGTCTGCCGTTGTACCCTTCCATATCGTGATAGTACTTCTTGGCCTGGCCGTGATCGCGAATCATCCGGATTTTGCGAGCAATATCGTCGTCGTTGGTCGTGACAGCGCCCGCTTCGCCACAAGCCCCCAGGTTCTTGCCCGGATAGAAGCTGAAGGCCGCAGCCCGCCCCATTGATCCCGCCTTGAACCAGCGATTCTGTCGTTTGGAAAAATATTCCGCGCCGTGGGCCTGGCAGGCATCCTCTACAACTCGCAGGCCGAAGCGCTCGGCAAGGTCCAAGATCGGGTCCATATCCGCCGCTTGACCATAAAGGTGGACGGGGACGACAGCAGTCACAGGCCTGCCAAGTCGCTTGTTAAATACCCGCCCCGTGGTTCCGTCAACCCTGCACTTTACCTGAAGGTACTTGTGAAGCAGCTCAGGGTCCATGCTGTGAGTGCGCTCGTCAATGTCCACAAAGTCGGGAGTAGCCCCAGCCTGGGTGATCGCTTCCGTTGTGGCGATGAAGGTGTTGGGGACAGTTACCACCACGTCACCAGGGTCAACACCTGCCGCGATCAGAGCAAAGCGCAAGGCGTCCGTGCCGCTGCCCACGCCGACACAGTGCTTAGTTTCGCAGTACCCGGCGAAAGATCGTTCGAAGTCCTCCACCATGGGCCCGCCGATGAACCCGGCCATCTCTAGAGCATGCTCGAATACAGCCGCCAACTCGTTTTTGAGTTCCTGATGCGGGGTGATGAGGTCAAGAAAAGGAATTCGATCAGTTTCCACGATTTGCAGCCTCCGTCTTCTGCTGGTCAAGTTTTCTCATGAATTTGGCGGGGTTCCCCGCCACAATCACGTTGGCAGGAACGTCTTTTGTAACCACACTTCCTGCCCCTACGATAGCGTTTTCGCCAATTGTTACCTTAGAAAGAACCGTGCTCCCCGAGCCAATCGAAGCCCCTTTTTTCACGAGGGTTGTTTCCACTTTCCAATCGGCTTCGGTCTGGAGTGCCCCGTCGGGATTTGCCGCCCGCGGATAGGTGTCGTTAATAAAGGTCACACCGTGCCCGATGAATACATTGTCCTCAATTGATACTCCCTCACAAATGAAAGTGTGGCTTGATATCTTGCATCTCTTGCCAATTCGGGCATTCTTCTGGACCTCCACGAATGCGCCGACCTTAGTTTCGTCTCCAATTTCACAGCCATAGAGATTAATAAATTTCGAGAGCTTAACGTTTTGCCCCAGCCTGACATCAGGCGAAATGCATTGGTGGTTGTTCATACGGAGACAATCTCCCCTCTCAATTTCAGAGATTCTCTTGCCGCTTCCAGCAATTTGACAACCCGCAATCCTGCCCTGCCGTCATTAAATGGAGTCTGGTCCTTCTCGATACAGTCCAAAAAGTACTGTAATTCGACCTTCAGTGCCTCTGTCTGCTCAATCTTGGGGGCCCACATGTCTCCCGAGCGGTAGCTGACAAGCAATTCGTAGACACCCTCCCGGCTGGTGATTTGCACGCCCTTGTCGTAGATCTTGACTTTCTCGTCGGCTTCCAGGTCGTTCCACACCAGCATCTTTTTCTCTCCTCCAATCAGCGTAGTTCGGACCTTCACGGGAGATAGCCAGTTCACGTTGATGTGAGCAATCGTGTTTTGCGGGAAATAGACAGTGATAAATGCGACGTCCGCGTGGCCGTTCAAGTGTGCCTGGCCGGTCGCGACGACAGCCTCGGGTTCCTTGTGGATGAGGTAGTCCATGATGGACAGATCATGAGGCGCGAGATCCCAAATCACGTCAATGTCGTGCTGGAAGAGGCCCAGATTGACCCTTGTGGAGTCGTAATAGTAGAGGCCGCCCAGTTCACCTTGATCAACGAGTTGGCGGATCTTCTTGACCGCGCCGGTAAAAAGAAACGTGTAGTCCACCATAATCTTGAGGTTTTTCTTCTCGGCCAACTCGATCAACTTTTCAGCCTGGACCGCATTCGAAGTTAGGGGCTTTTCGAGGAAAACATGCTTTCCGTTTTCCAGGGCAGCTTTTGCCAGCTCGAAGTGCGTCCAGACGGGAGTGACGATGGCCACTGCATCGATGTCTGGAGAACGTAGGACTTCGTTTGCGTCAGAAGTAACCTGCACACTCGGGTAGGCATGTTTTGCAAGTCTTTGAGCCTTTGGGGTTTTGTCGCATACGGCAACAACCTGCGCCGAATCCAAGCCTTGCAGATTGCGGACGATGTTTGGCCCCCAGTAACCGTAACCGATAATGCCTGTTCGAATCATACTTTCTCCCATAAACTACCCTTCACCATTTTCAAAAGGCACCTACTCCCCGCAAGACAGCCTTGGGCGTTCGCAGAAGGATCTTGATGTCCAGCCAAGGAGACCATGTCTTGGCGTACTGGATGTCCATACGAACAATTTCGTCGAATTTGACTCTGCTTCGACCCTCAACTTGCCACAAGCCTGTTATCCCGGGCTTTATCTCCAAAAAGCGACGTCGGTGCCATATATCGTACGTCATGACTTCATAGGGAATGGGGGGCCGCGGTCCCACCAGGGACATTTCACCCCGAAGCACATTGAAGAACTGGGGGAGCTCGTCCAGGCTGGTCCTCCGGAGAAATCTCCCGACCCGTGTTACGCGAGGATCGTTTTTTATTTTGTAAGCCCCTCCGGAGTCGCCCGTGTGACCATGGCTTTCCTTCGATGAAATAAGCTGTCGGACGTAATCGCGATGAATCTTCGAATCATTCGGGAAGTACATCGATCTGAACTTCAGGAACGTAAAGCGAACTCCATACCGTCCCAATCTATGCTGTTTGAAGAGAATCGGTCCCTTAGATGTTAACTTGATCGCGGCTGCAATCACGAGAAAGAGGGGCGAAAGCAGGAGAAGCGCGGCCACACTGCCCACGATATCTATCGCTCTCTTGATCCCCAGTGACACTTTTATGGACTTGTCCCCGGGCTTTAAATCGGGATATAGGCTGGTGTCTGCGGACCGATCGCCATTTTCGAGATCAAGATCCTCAGGGTACACATGCAAAGAAATGTGGATCTCATTCATTTGTTCCAGATTGAGGTCGTTTCGCAAGGCGGAGAAGACTCTCAAATGCAGAGCACTGAGTATAGAGGCCATGCTCCCCGAACCAATTTCTGTGCAGATGACTCCGAGTACCTGGTCCTTTTGGTACCAGCCCGGTAAATCCGTTTCCCGGATTGACTGGAAAAGCGCCTTTGTTATCTCGCCAAGAATTGCCTCCCCATGCTCGGCTTGGAGAAGATTGCCGGTGCGCAAGAGCATGAGCACGAAACGCTGGCGAGAGCGCTCACTCCTTTTTCTCTCTAAAGACAGCACTCTCTTAAACATGTCTTCCGGAGCGAGTATCACGCCTTCCTCCTATTACGGCCACCGTCCCCATGGGCAGGGTTCATCTGTGCTTGATGGCCAGGGCTTGTCTTCCGCGGTTTTCCCAACGTGAAAATCCCCATCATCATTTGTCCTCGATCGCCGGTTTGGCGAGGTATCGTTGCCGGACTACCGTCCTAGAGGAATGTTTTTGAGTCGATAGTCGATACCAATCGACACTTGATTCCGGTCAAAGTCCGGGAAAACTGCCAGATTCCCGCTGCTCAACTGGTGTGTAGTTGAATAGGTGATGTGGAATACGGAACCCTTGCGGAAAGGCCGGGTGATGTCAATCGCACCGGTGAGGCCCTTTGTCGTTTCATTGGCAAGCTGAAAGAGAGAGGTGTTCGATTGGGCAGCGCCACCGCGCAAATCTGCTTCCCAAAGTCCCACCAACCGCCGCCGGACTCCAAAGGTTACATTGGTACTTATCACGGATGTGTATAAACCACCGCCATCCGAAACAGATCTTTGGAGCGAAAGGCTTAGGGCAGTCTTCCCCGCCTCCATGGTGACACTTCCCCCTCCCGAGCCTTCAAAAGCGCCTGAGACATTGCTTCCCACTGCGGACTGACCAAGAGTGTGAAAGTATTGCGGCCCGCCAAAAAGGGTTACGCTAAGCGTCGGAGACAGCCGGGATGACACGGAAACATATCCGCTCTCAATTTGGGAACGCTGACGGAAACCGAAAACTTCGCCTCCCTGGTACGTGGTATCTTGGTGAATAACGAGAAGACCGACCGATGTATGCTCAGTTGCCCGGAAGTCATATGCCAAGCCTCCGCTGAATCCAATCCCGTTATATAGCGGCTCACTTTCTCCCGCTTGATTCCCGAATCTGCGTTGGTTGTAGCCACCGAAAAAGGTAAAGGAGGTGCGCCGGCTTTTCATAAAAGTCAGATCCAGCCCTGCCGTGTTTGTCAGGGTTCGGATCGAGTACGGGAAAATAAACTGATTTAGAGCAGTCGGCGAGAGAGGCCCGGACAATATCTGGTCTCCACCCAGCGCTGGATACGCGCCGTATTGATAACCGAAGGTATCCTGCAGTCCCAAAATGAATCGTGGGGCGAGTTGATACGTCAGTCCCACATTCGCCGCTTGGTTAAGCTGATCATAGTTGCTGAGTTGCCGGTACAATAGGAAAAAGGGAGTGTAATCGAAACTGACCGCTAGGTGCTCCGTTTGCCTCAAAACATTGAGATGTGAGTTCAAAGAAAGCGCTTCGTCGCCAACGCGGTCGGAGTTTCTTGCCAGAACGTTATCGTCGTATAAACCAGCGGCCCCGAAGCTGAGCCCAACCAGGTTCTGTTGCTCCGTCTGGCCGGCGAATTGAAGTGGGGGTTGAACCCCGGTTCCATAAACAAATCCTTGGGTCGTGCTGGTGGTCGAGCCCGGGATGGTTGTGGGTACTGCTTGCGCTGCTAGACTGATGGGAAATAGAGCAAATAGAGCCACCGAGAATATTAGGTCCCGCCCGGCATTTCCCCGGAAGCGGCCCCGCTGCTTCCGGAATTCACACACATGTTTTGACTCGAGGGTTTTTTTCAACATATCAAATCAAGTGGCCTCAGTTTTGGAACACGTCGCAAGGTTTTGATCCGGCCGCTACAGGGTCCTGACATGCGGCGAATACGTTGTCGATTTTAAGAGGGAGATCTTTTTCCGAGTGTAAGGCACCAGCATGGCCAGCGTGGCACCGATGGTGTCTAACCCGCAGTCGCCGAGAGAAGCGTGCCTTCCAGGAACAAACAACTGGTGAAACTCGTCCGTCAGGGAATAAGCAGCGGCTATCGCTATGCAAAACGCCGCACGCCGTGGTTGCCAAAGCCCGGGCCGCTTATCGTGGGGAAAGCCGTAAAGAAGAAGGGCGAATATAGCATACTCAGTCAGATGCGCTGATTTTCGGAGCAAAGCGTGAAAGAGATTAAATGTCCCGGACGAAACCCGGAGGTGGAGTAACTGCAGCATCCACCCTAACAACCCTCTCGAAAAATCGGGGGTGAAGGTACGGGTTGATAAGAAAAAAATCAGGGCAGCCCATGCAACGGTCATTACCCACCAGAGTATGGACGTTAGAACTGCGAGCTTACGTTCCAAGTTTGTTCAGCCCCAAGCCCTGAGTGCCCTTAGAGGTATGCTCCTTTACCGGGGCTTCGGGTTTCACGTATCCGTAGTATTTCGAGTAAACACGATTGAGTCCTGCCACGCCGTTGAGAATGATCCCGATGATGTGATCACGTCCTAGGTTCCGGGCCGTCTCCTCAATCGCCTCGCGGGGGGTATGTCCAGCGCGTGCAACTAACAAAGTGGCATCGGCTTGGGCCTTCAGGGCAAGGATTTCGGCAATAGGGGTCGAGGGCGGTGAATCGATCAGGATCCAATCGAAGGGACTCGAAGCAAAATCTTTGATCAATTGCGGGACAAAGTTCGACTGGAGAAGAAGGTTGCCGTCCCCCTCGGGCTCTCCTGCTGGCAACAAATAGAAGCCCAGCGGGTCGATTCGCCGGATTGCCAGCCTCGGTTCACTCTTACGCCTATAGCACCCATACAGCCCAGGCCACGGCCTGAGCCCCAGCTTAGTAACGAGGGAGGGTCGATACGTGTCGGCTTCCACCAGGAGCACCGAGTGCTTTCCGTTTTCGGACAAGACCGTGGCCAGATTCAAAGAAACCGTGGACTTTCCGTCCCCCGGCAGGGGACTCGTAATGAGTAGGGTTTTCAATCCCCTCGCGGTCTGAAGGTTCTTGAGGCGTATCGCTACCCATCGGAACCGATCCGCGCCAGCACTCCTCGGATCGTTATGCACAACTACCCGGCTCTCGTCCGGAACAGGGCTGACTTCAGTTGCGACGGGCAAATACATATCAGATCGCTCCCATGCCTGGGATAACTCTGCTGCGGGGGCAGACGTGATGCTATTTTTCTCTTGTTTCAGCGTGCGGTCGGCCATATCAGTCATCATCTCCGATCAGTGTTCCCATCGTTAGAGCGCAGGAAGGGGCGCTGCGCACAATTCTAACCACGGCGATAGACATAGAATTCAGTTGCGCAAATAAGCAAACACAAGGCAGTCCCCAGCAACCATTCGAGCACCGCCATCTGCGACCGCCTCCGTTCATCAACCTTACTCAGCAGCATCGGTACTCCCAGCAGCAAGGGAAAGGAAAAAATCGACCGCAAATCCTGTTCGTCGCGGAGCGAGTGGTCTCTGGTGTCAACCAAGAGAGCCAGGACAGCTCCAACGGCGATCCCGAGCAATAATCCGGCGAGGCTGATTTTCACCTGTTCGGGATTGGAGGGTTTTCTGGGCAGGCTCGGCGGGTCAATAATGTTGAATCGTTGACCCTGTTGGCGTATTTCCAGGCTGGTTGCCAATTCAGATTGTGTCTTTTTGTTCATCAAGTCGTCATAGTGTTTCTTGGACTGGTCATAGTCGCGAAGCAAGCCCGAGAGTTGTTCCTCACGTACAGGGGTCAGGTTAAGGCGGCCTTGGTAGTCGGCAATTCGGGCTTGCAACTGCTTCGCGTCCTCTGAAGCATTCTGAATTTCCAAACGGTTGGCTTCCAGTTGACTTCTGACTTGCGCGGTGGCGGCATTAGTCTCACCGGTTCCGGCCCGCTTGGAATTTTCCGGCGCGGTTCCTTCCTTCGGTGACTTCTGGACAGGCGTCGATGCTGCCAGCAGGGCTTCCGTCTCCCTTATTTGTTCGTTGACTTTCACCACGTCAGGATACTCTGGTGTATACCGCGCCAGGAGATCGGATCTTTCATTTCGCAGCCGGGTCAACTCCGCCTTGATCGTTTCCTGGGGACTGGGACCTCCTGAACCGGGGGCCGCAACCTCGCTAGGGGTCATGCTTTCGTATTGGGAAAGCAAGGATTGCAAATAAACCTGCTGCTCCCGCGCCCGGGCCAGAGTGGCCAAATCGCTTTGAAGTTCCGTGTGCAATCCGGCGAGGATGGCCAGATTTCCTCCCTGCTGCTCGGGAAGTTCACCGAGGTTCTGCATCTTAAATTCCCGTACCCGGCTCTCCTGTTGCTTTAGGTCCACGGCAGCAGCCTGAAGCTCGCCGGAGAGAAAGTTAGTCGTTCCTTCTGATTGTTTCTCACGTGACCTATCGCTTTCTTCGATGAAGAGGTTGGTCAGCTTGGTGGCTACCTCTTGCGCCTTGCGGGGGTCGGCGGCGGCAAAGGAAATCGTGAAGGTGTTTAGGTCATCGGGCTCCCCGAGTTTTTTTACGGGTTCGATCCTTATATTGCGCCGCATCAGTTCGACGAGTTGCTCAGGGGCCAGATGCTTCTTCTCCTCTGGATATAGAGAAAATTCGTCGATAATCCGGAGTAGTTGAGTTTGGGAAATAATCGCGTCGGTCATGGTCAAAAGCGCTTCCCTGACATCGACGGTCGTGTTGGAAGAAACAAGATGTTCAGGCACCTGCTGGCGTTGCACAAGGACCGTAGCGGTTGACTCGTAGCGGTTGGGGAGCATCAGCGAGATCGTACAGGCTCCCAGAGCAATAACCGAAGCGGGTATCAGTATCCACCAGCGCCGTTTAATGGCAACCTGGAGAAGCTTGTTTAAACTTTGTTCAAGGCTTACTTCTTGTTCTGGCAATGAACCTTACCTCCTCGTGCGCAGCTTTCCTCTTAAGGAACAACTATCGTGTCGCCACTCTTGAGATCAACGTTTTCGTCAGGGGCGCGTTCGTTAATCACCTTCTTATAGTCGAACGGAAGCCTGATTTGGGTACCATCATCCCTGCGCCTCAGGATGTAAACCTTGTTGACCTTGGCGAAATCCAGAAAACCGCCGGCGATGGCGATGGCTTCCAGGACGGTCGTGGGTTTCGCCAGATCATACGATCCCGGCTTGGTGATTTTCCCGACAATGATGTACGTCCGGCTCTTCATCTCCTGGACGATTACGCTTACTTCCGGCTTGGCGATGTATTCTTTAAGCCTCTGGGTGATCATGCGTTGCACGTCGAGAGCCGTCGACCCGCTCACCTGCATTTCACCGATTAGGGGAAGGGTAATCTTGCCATCAGGACGCACCGGGACACTCCGAGTGAGCTCGGGATCCTTCCAGACATTAATTGCCAGGACGTCGGAGGGTCCGATGACGTAGTCATCGCTAGCGCGTTTGGCACTCGGTGCCGTGGGTTGATTGGCTGCCGTTCCGCCTTGTCCACCGCGGCTGGCCTTCGCGACCACCGGGATTGCCACCGATTTCGCCGCATCAGATCCCAATGCATTGGTGACGGCGAACACAAGGCATGCCGACAGGACAAATCTGACAAACCAACAACTGGGGCTAATAGTCCACATGGTATCTATTCGCTTTCTCCCCTTCCGATTGCAAGCTACACGGTGCCAGGACACCAGGACGATGCGCCGCCGGATAGGAAACTCCCGGGACAATCCTTTGCATGTCCCTGCGATTTTTTTCGTCAGCGGACACACGCTCAACAATCTTGACGTCCACTTCGACGGCGGCGGACTGGGACAGCATTTCCACTGAGAGGACCAATCGAACCCCACGCGTTTTACGGACGAGGATTCCCTCAATTCCTTCCAGTGGACCGGATTTGATCCGGACGAGGTCGCCACATTTGAGAAAGGGGTGTGGTTCGACCTGCAAGGGGCTATTGACCAGCCGACGTACCGCCTCGATTTCCTCTGGAGGAATTTCCGCGGGCCGCGCGCCCCAGGTGACGAGAGAGTGGACGCCGGGCGTCGTAACAATGTTCAACATTCGATCAAGGCCGCCACAGATGAAAACGTAATTTGGGAAAAGCGGAAGCACTACTTCCTTCTGACGGTCCTTCCACCGGTGGAGGGTTCGATATTGCGGAAGAAAGACGTCGAATCCTTTGCCCGAAAGGGCTTGGGCAACCACTTTCTCGTGCTGATGGCGAGTGTAAAGGGCGTGCCACCAAGACACGCAAGAGCTTCCGGCAAAACTGGCGATTCCTCCGTTCGTCAACATCATTCAACCCCTGCCTTAGTTTACGTTAGGTGACTTAGTGTGCCCCGACGATTCGATAGTCCCTTATCTTGACGGCAAGAGCAATCGGATTTTCCTTAACAACCCTTTGCTCCAGACGTACCACCTTGCACTTACAGTGAATCTCGGTGGGGCCCTTGCCCTTGGTACCCATTGACACCTGTAGCCTCAGATCGAGCTGGGTTTCTTGAGCTAGGGGAGAAGAGGAGAGGAGCAGGATCCCCGTATAGCTGATATTCTCCGTCCTTCCCTTCAGCCATTTCGGGCTGTTCAGTTCGCGAAAATAAACGGGAAGATGGAGCGTATAGCGCCGTGGCCGGTCGCCGTCTTGTAGTGAGCTTTTCGAGGTCATAAGGCCAAGTACCAAACAAAAGTCGCTTGGGGATACTCTTGGCATCCCCACAGCAAACTGCTTACCCGCCTCGTCCGCCGAAGGATTAGATTCAAATTTGGGGTCTGCGTTTTCCTAGACGGCTGAGATGGGGTGCCACACGATTCAGGAAAAATCCGCCGGACGGAAAGCAATTCTCTAATGGCAGTCAAATGCAGAAGCCACATCAACACGGCGCAACGAACTCTACAGCTCCGCCCTGTGACTTACAGGTCGGCGTTTCCTGTAAGCCTTTGTTCTGCCTTCCGAGGAGGAAACTGGAAGAGCCGCGCGGACCCGGTTCGTCCTAAACCGGCCGCCATCCTCGGCTGGCGGCCGCCCTGCACCCGGGCCACGACTGTGTGCCAAAAATCTTGCTTCCCGTACCTGGGATGGGTAGGTGCCACACATCCCCATCCTATGCAGGGGATACCCCCCCTGCAAGCCAACACCCCCTGCCGCGTCCAAAATGGGCAGTGTCAAACTCAGTTAATACCTTGCGGCCGTACTAAAGATCGCTAAACGTTGGGTTCGTCGTTCCTGAACTTAATTCTTAAAACGTATTAAGAATACCTGATCTTTGGAGCTGTTCAATGGCCCGATGGTCCCATCGTAATGGCACTTTAGTGCCCCCCTAGCTGGCACCCGACAGTGCTACTTGCATGAAATGTATTACATCAGGTAGAACCTGAGGAAATGGGGCGCGGACGGGACTAATCTTCAGAGATCAAACGATGCTCAAGAGCGAAAAGGACAAGTTCCATGCGGTTAGAGACTCCCAGTTTGTCAAAGATGTTGGTGATGTGATGTTTGGCGGTGTTTTCACTGATACTTAGCTCCTTCGCGAGATCCTTGTTCGTATAGCCAGAGCTGATGAGCTTGATGACCTGCATCTCACGGGAAGTAAGACCGAAGTCTCGCTTGTCCCCTGAATCGCTGGGGTAAGGCGTCATCCGGCGCACTGCCTGGATAAGGTCCAAAAGACGTTCATGGCCGAGCCAAAACTCTCCATCATTCACACAACGAATACTCTTAAGAAGAAGCTCTACTGCCGAGTGCTTCATAATGATGCCACGAGCCCCCAACCGGAGCACCTCGACGGCCTGATCGCTCTCGATGGCCTCTGTAAGTATGATGGTCCGTGTCGGGAGGCCCAGTTTGCTCAGCTCTCGAAGGGCCTCGATGCCCCTTGCCTTGGACAATGCGAGGTCCAGGAGGAGAATCTGTGGGTTGTGTTGGCGAACGAGCCTTACGGTCTCTTTGGCATCTGCAGCTTCTCCGACGATTCGTAGCCACGGTTCGGCTTCCAGCAGTTTCCGCAAGCCCTCCCGGAATATGGCTTGGTCGTCTGCAATGACAATGTCAATCTTCGATGGAGACTCTTCCATTGGCAGTGAACGGTATTAAGGCCTCTGATTGTGCATCTGATCCAGCTCTTATTCTATCATGAGTTCACCGTCGATTGCATTACACGTTCAGGCCAGAAAAGGTCCGCGGGAGGACAGCGGAGGGGGTAAGAAATCACGGGTGTTGGGAAAGCGGCGGAAGCGCTGAAGCGAGTGATGGGCTCTGCTTTTGGTTCCTGGTCGGATGGTAGCCGTAGATTACGTGAAGGGTTCCGGTTATGAGGGAAGGGAAGGGGACCTGCTCCTCGGCCCATCCCTCCGCATTCAGCATACCCTCATAGGGTTTGATCTCAACCCCCTGACGTTCCAGAACTTCTCTCTGGAACTGTTGGTAGGCATCCTTCCCTAAGACCACCACCGTATGCAGGTTGGGGAACTGTTTCAATTCCTCGCGCAAATGCCGCGCGCAAAAGGTAAGGGCCTTCTCCGGGACGTGAGCGGATTGAACGTGGCAGCGCAAGGCATCGGTCAGCACGAAGGCCTGCTTGAAGTTCTCATAGTTTTCCACCCCCAACAAGGCGAATAGGGCCGTGGTGAAGCGGTCGGGACGCTCGGGATGTTTGTAGAAATAATGCTCGGGAACCATGGGCGCGTCGCGCCCGATCACGACCACCCGCACGCAGTTCAGGTCAGGGTAATCGCGCTTCAAGTATTTGGCCAGGAATTCACGGGGAGGAATCATCACCGAAGACATGGCGGCGCAATCGCGGCAGGTGGCGATTCGCCGGCAAAGCGCCTCGATCTCCAGTCCGGGAATGCGCGCGCCGGGGTCGACGACCGGCCGCGCGGCAAAGGCCAGTTGCAGGAGAAGTTCCGGGTTTGTTCCGGGCGGGCCAAGAATCAGATTATCAATCAGCCGCACCGCGCCCACCCGAGCGGCAAGGAGGGCCACCGTGCCGGCGGTCACGCGCTCCACGGGCTCAAACTGCAAGGGATTGACCAGCGCCAGGTATTCGAGCGTCACCCGGGGTTCGGCATTGACCACTTCGCGCATGGCTTGTAGCAGATTCTGGGCCCGGACTTCCCCTGCCTGAACGAGGGTATCGCCGTGACGCAGGCAACGGTGCAGGACGGTGGAGGCTTGGCGGTCTGCGGGGCTGAGCAGGGCGTTGCGGGAACTCAGCGCCAAGCCGTCGGCCTCCCGCACGATGGGGCAGATCACCAGGCGCACCGGGAGGTTGAGGTCATCCACCATCCGGCGGATGATCTGGACCTGCTGAAAATCTTTCTGCCCAAAGTAGGCGAGGTCGGGTTGCACGAGGTTGAACAACTTCAGAACAATGGTCGAGACGCCGCGGAAATGACCAGGCCGCGCGGCGCCTTCGAAGGGCGCGGTGAGCTTGCCCGGTTCGACAAAAGTGTCGAAACCTGCCGGGTAGAGATCCTCCGCGCGAGGAGTAAAAATCCCATCGACGTTGAGAGCGCGGAGGACCTCGACATCCTTCTGAAGGTCGCGAGGGTAGCGGGTAAAATCCTCGTCGGAATTGAACTGCGTGGGATTGACAAAGATGGAAACCAACACGGCGTCACACTGCTGCTTGGCCCGGCGGATGAGACTGAGGTGGCCTTCGTGCAGCGCCCCCATGGTCGGCACCAAGGCCAGCGACCTGCCGCGGGGGCGCAATTCGCGCACGAAGCTTTGCAAGTCCGCAACCGAAGTAATCAGTCGGGTGTGCATTTTCTTCGAGTACAGTCGAGAGCCCGCCAGCGATGGCCGTCCGGGAGCGGTACGGGCCGGGCGCCAAGCCGCGTGCTCCGCACGGGAAGCAGGTCAGGCGGAGCGGGTGGTTTCCTTTTCAAACTGCTGGCGCATCGCGGCGGTCCAGTGATACGACTCGTGGTCGTCGGGGTAGCGGCCCTCCGCGACGTCACTGCGAAAGCTGATCGAACCGAAATCTCTATTCTAGACTTCCCCCCGACCGATAACATACCCCTGACCGCCGCCAAACGCAATTGCCAGTTAGGTTTGCAGTGCAAGTTGCTTCCGCGGGCCCCTGGCGGGGCAACCCCTACCTCTCGCCAGAAGCTCTTGCCGGCTCGGCAAACAGAATATCACCCCAGGCTCCTTGTGGGATTGTGAATACTGACTAGCCACGGAGAAATACTGGCAGGTGAAAAAAGACGCTGGATGTGCCGAACATGCGGTAAAGTGTTGGCGGGGCAGGACGAGACAACAGAACCAGCTCTCGTCTCAGCAGTAGGAGGTCAATTCTTCTGAGGGTGCGGATGAAGGCAAGCGAGTTGACTGCATGAATCTTCTTCGGAACATCTGGGATTGGGCAAAGGGACACCTTGGTAAGAGAGGTTTCTGAGGATGATGCCCTCTGTGAGTTCGACTGCCGCAGGCCGCAATGCGCCGAGGGGGAATGGGAGAACTGTATGCGCCGCTTGCAGCAGGCGGCAGGTGAATTGATGCCTATGAAAGCACCTCCTTACCCCCGTGGAGGCGGCGGTGGGGAAGTTAAGAGGGCTTGCTTCCCTCCGCAAGCACGCCCATAATGCAGGTTGAGAAAGTCGGCAATGCGGCTCACCGCGCATGCTGATATGGCCCCGTTCTTAGCTATCCGCTGAGGGGGGGGAGTTTTTCTTTGAACCCAATGTGTGCCCGACGGGAAGAGGAAGTCGCCGAATCCTCCGAACACGTCCTGCCAAAAAAATCCCCAGCACGACCAAGAGGTCAATGAGGCGTGAGCGATTTTGGCCAAACAATTAACCAGTTAAGCGGCTCGGGAACTTTAGAAGCTAGCGGCAAAGAGGGACGGAACAGCTAGAGCGAGTGTTCTTACCCTGGAGGAGAGAAGGCAAGATAGCCCGAACCGCTGTCCAAGCTAGCAGTCTTCATCTTCTGGATTAGTACCATCGTACTATTGATAAATTACCTCGTATGTGCAATAAGAAAGGAGTAAGTTAGGAGCCAATATGAGCAAGAGAATTATGGAGCTTTTGTCACGTCTGGTCGCCCTATTTACCGTGGCGCTGATGGTTGGGTGCGGATCGATTGGCGGATTAGGTACAGATCCGACGAAACCGACGCCCACCCCCACGCCTACAGGGTCAGTTATCACCTTCGGGACCGATGCACCCGTTTGCGATGTGGAATCATTTGTCGTAACCATCACGTCCGCAAGTCTCGTGCCGCAAAGTGGCGGAACGCCTGTCCCGTTGATTACGTCCACAGCGCCGGCGACTGTCGAGTTTGCCCATCTGGTGGATTTCACCAGCATTCTCAACGTTGCTAGCAGTGTGCCGGCGGGGACGTACACGAGTTTGCAGGTCACGCTGACGAATCCGCAACTGGTGGTCATCAACTCCGCTACCAGTCCGCCGACTCCGCAAACGGTCCCTGTGACCCTGACGGCCACGACATCTACCTTCACCATCAGTCCGGCCCTGGTCGTTTCCAGTAACACCATGAGCGGACTAAGCCTTGAATTCAACCTTTTCAAATCGCTTGCCGTAGATAACAACGGACAAGTTACCGGCACGGTTGACCCGCAGATGACCGTCAGCGCCAACGCCGCCTCCGGTTCCGCATTGGGCGCGGCCGATTCGGTCTATGGAATTGTGCAAAGCGTGAGTACCAGCAGCCTACCCACAGGGTACACGGGTAGCTTTGCCCTCGCTCTGGGTGATGGCGCAGGGCAGACCGTGACGGTCCTGACCAACAGTAGCACGGTTTTCGAGGGTGATGGAGTAGCGAACTTTTCGGAACTCGCGGCGAGTACCTTCGTTGAGGTCTCGTTGACCGTCAACACCAACGGTCAGATTGTCGCGCGAGAGGTTGACGCCGAGGAGCAGACCTCCACAACCAGCCAGACGTCGGCGTTCTTAGGAAGGATTCTCAATGTTACGCGCGGTGCAGGCAACGCCGCAGCCTTCGGCTTGCTCGTCGATGATGAAATCCCTGACCTTAGCAGCGTGGTTCCGCTCCATTCCACACTCAATGTAACTTTGGCGGGCACCGTCAATTACTTTACCAACAGCCAAGTCTGGAATCGCCAGGATTTCACCTTCGGCCCACAGACCCTGGGCGTGGGGCAAAAAGTGGCTGTTTATGGTGGACTCCAAGCGGGCTCGACACTAGCAGCGAGCCACGTCTTTCTGAGACCGCAGAACCTGTTGGGGACCTTCCAGACCTTGCAGGCGGCGGGCTCCGACGACAAGACCGGCGCCTTCACCATGGTTCCGTGCAGCGGGCTATTTGGCGGACAAGCCATTACCGCGATGACTTATACCCCTACGTTTTTTACCGGCGTCAGTGGGTTGACCGGGCTGGCCTCCACCCCAACGCTGGACACTACGGGGCTGTTGTACTATCAGCAAACCAGCGGGACGACGCCGAATGGGGCGTCTTGGACCGCCCCGACATGGGTCATCGAAGCGATCGGAGTCCATCAACCGCCCAACTAGCGGCGCTACAAATCTAACCTACGGCGCCGAGGAGCTGACAGGACTACTGCCGCCATGCCCTCCGCCGGCTAAGGCGGCTGCGGCCCCCGCAATTCCGCCTCCCGCCGCAATTGCCACGATGATGAGCGTGCTATGAGACTTTGATCCCGACGCCGGTGTGGGGTGCGCGGGGCTAGTCGGCGCGCTGGGCGTAGGTGTTTCGGCGGGCGTCCCTCGCAACGGCTGTAACCCGGGGATACCCGAGGCGTTTGCTGGAACCAGCACCTTCTTCCCCGCCGGCAACAGATAAGACTGTCCTGTTGGGATTTCCCCAATCCTGAAATCGCCGAATGCGGACTCGATAGAAGTACTATCGTCAGCCATCACCTGCACATTGATCTTCCCGGGCCCTGCGGAGGTGGGTTCGATGTGAAACTTCGCCGTGGCAATGAGGGGCGTGCTCTCGCCGGAACTCTCCGCCACAATTGTGCCGTTCTGAAGGTGCAGCCAGACTCGATCTACGGGTCGGGTGAAGCTGGCAGTGGTGTTTTCATTGAGAGTGATTTGGTTTGCGGGCCACAATTGAATTACGACGCGGCCGCCGGCCCCCGTCGCAACCGCATCGCCGTCATAGACCCACCCGTCGGCGGCAAGCGGCTTCCCATTCCGGGTCGCTCCCCCGGAGGTGATGACTTTGCCAATTACCTCGCCCTGATTTTCCGCCTGCCCGGGGGCTCCCGTTGCGGGTGCAGGGATCTGAGCTAGTAGCCCCTCGGCAAGTGTGTAGCTCTCGCCGGATCGGGTCTCGGTGATCGCGACCTTACCATGCTGGGCTTCGACAATCGCTCTTTTGTCGGGCAATAGCGCCACCAGGAACTCGGCCATCCCTCTGCAACTGCGTCGTGGTGACACGGGGTGGGGAGCAGCAGGAGGTGAACGGCCAGTCCGTAAGAAATCTCCCGCGCGAGGGAGAAGCCTGAACTCGATTCGGTCGGCGTGGTGCAGCGAGCCTGCGTAGAAATGGCGAAGCTCCGAGATCCCCAGGATGGGATGCAATCTTGGTTCGAT
>Ga0187872_10000505_pt1 | contig 45007 bp, 35 predicted proteins | sample June2016WEW_16_4_FD_132973 | JGI IMG/M metagenome (GOLD analysis project Ga0187872, IMG submission 132973) | Peatland microbial communities from SPRUCE experiment site at the Marcell Experimental Forest, Minnesota, USA - June2016WEW_16_40 | ecosystem: Environmental > Terrestrial > Soil >...
CCTTGACCCTGCCTTGGCGATGGCGCGCGTTCGCGGTCAGGTCGAGAGAGCTATATGAACTGCAATAATCGTGCTCCTCTTCGAGGAGCGCTACTTGACAACAAGCGCTCCTTCAGGAATGACCAGGAAAGAAGACAGGTCGTTGAAGCGGTAAGACGCACGCAGTTCGGCGACGTCGGTGTAGGCAAGCCGGACTCCGTTGCGCTCAGCGAGCGCAAACCTCAGCTCCGGTTCCAGCGTGCCCTCGATGTGCACGTGCAGCTCGACTTTGGGCAGGCCCCGTATGAAAGCAGCAAGCTCGGTCATGGGCTCACGGTACCCGCCTGAGGAGGAGTGGGCTTAACCGCACCGGCTACGAAGGGGACGAGATGGGCTTGACCCCGCTTTGACGGACATCCACGATCCGGCGACACCGCCCGGAAAGGATGGGCGAAGCGGTGTAACCGGGACCACCCTGTTGCGGATTTCCGGGCCACACTTCGATGGTCACCGTCGACCCCTCAGGGAGGGCCGGCTCATATGGCAACCAGGACGCAACGTCTCCCGGGTCGAACAGACACTGGGGGCCGTTGCTACAGCAGTGGCGACCCGGAACCCTCCTGCCTTGAGTTCCTGCGTCGCTCCAGCCGACTGCATTCCGACGATCGCTCCCGGCACTTCGACGAGTGTCGTGGTCGTGGTCGGTCTCATGGTTTTCCTCAGATCAGGCTGACACCCGCCGACGCCGCGCCCAGGAGAGCGAAGATCTGGCGCTGGCCGCTCGCCACGGGCCAGCCCACAAGAGGCTTCTGCCAGACATCCACGCTCCCGGGTACGGGACCGTCACCGATGTCGCGGGCGGTCCTATCGTTCCCACACATCCGAGTATCCAACTATCTCATCGGAGCAACCATCACGGTCGGTGGCCGGCTCCACTGCCATCCGATGACCTGTTGGGACCCTATGAGGCGTCGTGCTGTCCGGTCCATCCAGCGCAGCACGTTGCTCTAGTTTCTGCCCTAGAACTCGGGTTCGATGGGCCGCTTCGGGTAGCTTCCGCGTCCACAGCCGTGACCTGCGAAAACGTCCGATTGGCGACCCTCGGAATCCCTCATTTCCGATGCTGGACCGGACTGTTAGTCCCCTGCTCTGACCGCTGAGCTACGGGCCCTTGCTGGATTACGCGCCACTTGCCCTGGCTGTTCTCACGGATGCTAATGGCGCTCGGTCAGCTCCACCGTGAGGGGGCGCTCGTCGAAGAGCTGGTCCAGGTCGGCGAAGAGTGCGCGTGAGGTCCCCGCCGGCTCATCATGATCGGCGCGATCGCACCGTCGACGGTCGCGTGGTTCTCTGCGCACGGTGAGCCGGCGGCCCCATGGGGTGGAGCCGACGCTCACGTGGGCGCGTCTCGACCGGCTCAACTGCAAGCGCGCCCGTATGGACATCCTCCCGATGGCAACTCGCTGGTCACACTTGCCGACCCAGAACTGCTCGTACCTATTGGCATATATTCCACCTAATAAATAGTGAAACGCGATTTGGGCCGGACACCCTGTTTGATTAACATCCGGCCGTGCGATTCCAGAGCAGCAGCGGCTCTTTGGCGGGCCGGTCTGTCTGGCGGATCGCCCTGTGGTGCGCGTGCGCGGTGGGGCTCTTCGGGATGGTCGGCTTGCTTTACCTCGCGTCGGTGCATTCGCTTCCCCCGAGCTCGGACGGGGCCACGGTGGTTCTCGAGGGCAAGGCCATGAGCAGTGGGAATCTCACCCTCAACCACTGGGCGCTTTCCCTCGACTCGTTCTGGTTGGTCGACGTCCCTGTCTACGCCATTGCCGTCCTCATCGGCGGAGTCCACAATCAGCTGCTCAACCTCGTCCCGGCGATAGTCGCCACCGCTGTCGTCGTCACCGGAGCCTGGATCGCTTGCCGGGGTCACAGTCGGTGGGCGGGCGTGTTCGCGGCAGGGACCGTCGTCACCATTCTCGGCCTGCCGACGCATGCCTTCTCCGGCTACTTCTTGCTGGGCCCGCTCCACGTGACGACAACGCTCTGGTGTCTGGCTGCGTTCGTGGCGCTGCGACGGGGCCGTTTCGGCTGGGGCTGGGCGGCGGCGGTGGTACTGCTTGCCGCAGGCTTGGTCGGCGACTTCCAGACCTTGGTGCTCGGCGTGGTACCGATTGGCCTTGCGGGGTTGGTCGGCGCCCGCCGGGCTCGACGATGGATGGCGGCTGTTCCGGCGCTGGCGGCCGCAGTGGGCAGTTTCGTGCTCGCCGAGGTCGTGCGCCGTATCGCCCGGTTGATTGGGACCTTCACGATCGCTCCGGCGAACCCGAGGGCGCCGTTCCATCAGATGATCCAGAACCTCTACCACGTCTTCACCTTTGGAGCCGCACTAGAGGACGTAAAGCCGGGCGTATTCGGTCCGCCCGCGGTGCCGCACGTCCTCCAGCTCGCGCACGCCGTGGGACTGGCAGTGGGCGCGTTGGCCATCGTCCTCGGGCTCATCTCGGTCGTCAGGTCGGTCGTTACCGGTGCGGCCCTACATAGGCCAGGCGAGCCCCGCGGCTGGGACAGCCGGGAGGCCCTCTGGTTCGAGGACGTGCTCGTATTCGGCTTTCTTGGCGGTTGCGGCACTTTCATATGGCTGTCCTTCGATTCGTCGATCGCCTTCGCCCGTTACCTCAACGCCGTGGTCATCTTCGGCGCGATCCTCGCGGGGTGCCTCGTGGGAAAGATTGCGGAACTTACACGCGAGAGATGGTCGAGAGCCCTCCTCACCGGGGTCGCTGCGCTCGTGGTCGCCGGCTGCGCGTCGACCTTCGTCACCTCCATCACAATGGCGTCCCCCGTGCAACCGGTCTCGCAGCTGGCGAGCTATCTCGAGGCGCACCATCTCACCAAGGGCATCGGTGACTACTGGAGCGCTTCGATCGTGACGGTGGTCTCGTCGGACGCGGTGGTGGTCCGCCCGGTCACCACCCTCCTCGGAGGACAGCAGATCGGCCGCTATCTGCGGCAATCGAGCTCGTCGTGGTACGGCGGAGGCTTCGAGTTCCTCGTCTACAACTCAGTTGCGCCGTGGGATGACGTCGAGGCGCAGTCCGCCCTGGCGTCGTTCGGGCCGCCACGGCATGTGGCCGTCGTGGGCAACTACAGGGTGCTGACCTGGGCGCACGACCTGACGATCCGAACTGACGGGAGCTTCGCGCCCCAGCCGTGGGCCCACCCACATCAAGCCGGCTAGCAACCAGCTCGCTTGCCTGCCAAGGCCGCGGGTGGGCTGCGGCCAGCCCCGGTGGGACCCAGCTCCGGGGGAGAGACTCGAACTCTCAACCACACGATTAACAGTCGCGTGCTCTGCCGATTGAGCTACCCCGGATCAGAGCGCAGACTAGCCGGGCTGGCGGTCGCGCTGGCAATCCTTGGACGTGCGATGTAAGAAAGGCGGATGCGATTCAGGACCGGGTTCGTCGCGGGATGCGCAATCTGCCTCTACCTGACCCACAAGGTTCGTCAGCTCCAAGGGCCGCTCGGGAGGCGTAGCCCGCTCAAGGCATCCAGCTCCCAGTGGCTCGGCCAGAGCGGCCCGGGCCTGGACTCGGCCGATCTGAGGGCCGAGAAGGTGCTTGCGCTGGGCGACTTGGCTCGGGAAAGAGCAAGGGACCTGTTGCGGGGCCCGGTGGGCAACCTTGCCCGGGAACGAGTCATCGCCCTGTTCGAGGACGCCGTCGCCGCTCAACGCGCGCAACCGTCCAGAAGGACCAGAGCAAGCTAGAGCTGACCCGGCTGGCCAAGCCGGGCCGGGCCCGGCAGTCGGCCTCAGTCACCTTCCACGTAGTCGCGCAGCGGGCGGGAGACCATCGGCTGGCGCAACTTGGCGAGCGTCTTCATCTCGATCTGACGGATGCGCTCGCGGGTGACCCCGAAGATCTGGCCCACCTCCTCGAGGGTGCGGATCCGGCCGTCGTCCAGTCCGAATCGCAGCCTCACCACCTCTTGCTCACGCTCGGTCAACTCGCTCAAGGCTCGCTTCACGGCCTCGTTGAGCAGCATCCGCGTGGCTGCGTCGACCGGCACCTCGGCGGTGTGGTCCTCGATGAGGTCCGAGAGGCTGAAGTCCTCCTCCTCGCTGATGGGCTGTTCCAGGGAGATGGTGTCCTGGCTGATCCGTTGCAGCTCACGCACGCGTTCGACCGGGAATTGAGTCCGAGCGGAGATCTCCTCGACCGTTGGCTCGCGACCCAGCTCGAGGGCCAGCTGGTGCTGGGTGCGCACGATCTTGTTGATCGTCTCGACCATGTGGACGGGGATCCGGATCGTACGGGCCTGGTCCGCTACCGCCCTGGTGATGGCCTGGCGGATCCACCAGGTGGCGTAAGTGGAGAACTTGAAGCCGCGGCGGTAGTCGAATTTCTCGACGGCACGCATGAGTCCGAGATTGCCTTCCTGGATGAGGTCCAAGAAGGCCATACCGCGATTGCGGTAACGCTTCGCGATGGAGACCACGAGCCTCAGGTTCGCCTCGATCAGGAGGTCCTTGGCTTCTGAGCCTTCGTGGACCGCCCGTTCCGCCGCTCGGCGTTGCTCGAAGGGGACCTTGTCCAAGCTGCCCGCGGCCCGCCAAGCCTCCAGCTCGGCAGTCGCCTCCTGGCCGGCCTCGATCTTTCGCGCGCACAGGACCTCGAGCTCCGGCGACAGCAGAGAGACGCGCCCGATCTCCTTCAGGTAGGCGCGGACCGGATCAGTCGCCTGCGTATCGCCGTTCCCGCCGCCGAACGGCGCCATCGAGACGAGTCGTGGGCGCGCCTTGGGGGCTGCGGCAGCGCGCTGGCTCGGGTCCGCGGGCGGTGGTCCCTCGACTGCGACGTTTTCGAGGTCCGCGAAGAGCGGTTCGGCCAGCTCAGGTTCGGCTGCATCGGCGGCGGCTTCGGCCGCGACGCTGTCAGTGGGGAACCCTGTGACGCTGGACGTGGGTGCCTGCTCTGTCGTGCCGGTCATCTCGCCTCCAGATCGCGCTGCAACAGCCACCCTACCAATCGATTCGCAGCCTCACTGACGGCCGGTGGGATATGGTCGGCCGCTCCCGGTTCTTGCAGGATCTCCAGCTCGGACTTCAACCAGCTGATGGCACCTGCGGCGGCGGTGAGCCGGGCCGCGTCACCCTCGGCCTCGGCCTGGCGGGCGTCGGCCTCGATGTCGCCGAGCGAGACCTGGGCAGCGGCCCGTGCCAGGGCGATGACCGTCTGGTCTGGGTCCGCTTCGGGCTCTGTCACCGCCAGGCGCCGCAACAGCTCCGCGGCCTCGTCATCGGCGCTCTCGATCGCCTCGTGCAGGCTTTCCGAGCCCAGGAGAGCCCTGAACGCGGCCCGTTGCAGAGGATCGGCGAACAACGCCTCGTGCAATCGGCCCGCCATGGCGCGTGGCTCGCGAACAGCGAGCACGAGCGCGTCCCGACCGGCGCGCTCCCCGGGGGCAGCCGGTCCCGAGCGCCGGCGGGCGTTGGGGCCGCGTCCGGTCGTTCCCGGTCCCTCGCCGGGTCGGTCGAAGCTCGCCTCCTCGTCCGGCTCCCACGGCGGTGCCTCGTTCGACGGTCGGGGCGGGCCGCCTGCTCCAGTCCTGCCCGGCTCGCCGGGAGGGTTGCGACCCGAGGCCGCGAAGGCTTGCACGAGGGCCTCCAGCCGTGGCCGCAGTCGTTCCGGGTCGAGCCTCGTCCGATCCGAGACAGTGACGAGGAATTGATCGCGCACGAGCTCGTTCGGGTGCTCGGCGACCACGGCGAGAGCGGTCTCGGCCGCCCGGGCCCGCCCTTCGCCGGTCCTGAGCTCGCTGGAGGCCAGCGCCCGATCAACCCTGAAGGAGAGAAACGTCTTCGCGTTCTCCACCGCCTCTTTCAAGGCCTGCGGCTCACGCATCGCCAGGTCCGCCGGATCGCTGCCCGGGGGGAGGGCGGCGACGGCCACTTCCACCTCGTGACGTTTCTCCCACTCGTAGAAGCGGGCGGCGGCGGACTGGCCGGCCGCGTCGGCGTCAAAGGCGAGGACGACGCGCTTCGCGAAGCGCCCGAGAAGGCGGAAATGCTCCTCGGTGAGCGAGGTCCCGCAAGTGGCGACCGCTCGCGGCAGCCCGGCGGTGAAAAAGCCGATGACGTCGGTGTAGCCCTCGCAGACGATCACTTCGCCCGCCTGGACGACGGCTTGTTTCGCCCAGTTGAGGCCGTACAGGGTGCGCCTTTTCGAGTAGATCGGTGTCTCGGGCGAGTTGCGGTACTTGGGTCCTGCTCCCTCGCCGGCACCGGGAAGGATCCTGCCACCGAGCCCGATCGCCTTGCCCGCCGGGTCGAAGATGGGGAAGACGACCCGGCCCCTGAAGGCGTCCCGCAAGCCGTGCTCGCCCTCGTGGGCGAGCCCTGCCTTCACGAGCAGATCTCTCGGCGCCCGGACCGCTCCCAGCAGTGCCCGGCCGGTCTCGGGCGCCCAGCCGAGCCGGAAGCGGCGCACGGTCTCGCCCTCGTAGCCCCGCGAGCGCAAGTACTGCCGTGCGCGCTTCGCGTCAGGGCTGCTCAGCAGCTGGTCGTGATAGAAGGCGACCGCCTGCTCCATCACGCCGAGAAGGGCTTGTCGCCCCTCGCGCTCGGGCTGGTCCTTGCCGGGACTGTCCTCCCGGATGGTCATCCCGGCCCGTGCCGCAAGCCGCTGGACGGCCTCTACGAAATCGCAGCCTTCGATGTTGCGCAAGAAGGTGATGGCGTCGCCGGAGGCCTGGCAGCCGAAGCAGTAGTACAGACCTTCTTCAGCGTTGACTGAGAAAGACGCCGTCTTCTCGGCATGAAACGGGCACAGCCCGACATAGCGACGTCCGATCCGCTTGAGCGGCGTGTACTCGCCGATCAGGCCGAGGATGTCGGTTGCGGCGCGGACCGCAGCCACGTCCTCGTCGGGAATCGCCATCGCTTGGACGGTATCGCGGCTCGCGCGCGGCCGCGCCCTGCCGGGCCGCGTTTCGCTTGTGAGAGCAGGCCTGGTGCTACGCGGCGGCCTGTTTTGCCTTCTCGGCGTCGATCGCGAGGACGGCTTGGGCTGCTGCGAGCCTTGCGATCGGCACCCGGAAGGGCGAGCAGCTGACGTAGTCGAGGCCGGCCCTCGCGAAGAAGTTGATCGAGAAGGGGTCACCGCCGTGCTCGCCGCAGACGCCGATCTTGAGGTCGGGGCGAGTGGCCCGCCCACGCTCGACGGCGATGCGGACGAGCTCGCCCACGCCCTCGGTGTCGATGTTCTCGAACGGGTTCGCCTTGAGCAGGCCCTCTCTCAGATAGGCGTCCATCATCCTGCCCTCGACGTCGTCGCGGCTAAAGCCGAAGGTCATCTGGGTGAGGTCGTTCGTCCCGAAGGAGAAGAAGTCTGCTACCTCGGCGATCTCGTTCGCGAGCAGCGCAGCCCGCGGCGTCTCGATCATCGTCCCGATGGCAATCTCTACCCGTTCCCCGGTCTCGGCCTCGCCGGTCTTGTCCGCGGCGGCCGCCTCCTGCAGGGCCTTGACGACCCAGGAGCGGGCCAGGGCCATCTCTTCGCGCGAGACCGTGAGCGGGATCATTATCTCGACGACCGGGTGGCCGCCCACCGCGGCGCGCTCGTAGGCGGCTTCCATGAGGGCACGCACCTGCATCCCGTACAGACCGGGCTTCAAGACCCCGAGCCGAACGCCGCGCACCCCGATCATCGGGTTGGCCTCGTGCCAGGACCTGGCCGCGTCGAAGAGCTTCTTCTCCTCGTCGGTCAGGCCCTCGACCGCCTGCTTGACGACGAGCGACTCGATGTCGGGGAGGAACTCGTGCAACGGCGGGTCGAGCCCGCGCACGATGACGGGCAGGCCGTCCATGGCCTCGAGGATCCCGAGGAAGTCGGCCTTTTGTGCGGCTCTCAGCTCCTCGAGCGCCGTCGTCTCCTCCTCCTCGGTCGCGGCGAGGATCATCCGCCGCATGATGGGCAGGCGGTCGTCCCCGAAGAACATGTGCTCGGTCCGGCACAGGCCGATGCCTTCGGCCCCGAGATGCCGGGCGTTGGCGGCGTCGGCTCCGGTGTCCGCGTTGGCGCGCACCCCGAGCCGGCCGGCGCGGACCTCGTCGGCCCAACCGAGCAGCTTGGTCAGCTCCGGAGGCGGCTCGGCGGCGATGAGCGGCACGGCTCCGGCGACGACGGTGCCTTCCGAGCCGTCGATGGAGATGATGTCGCCTTCCCGGATGACGGTGTCACCGGCCCGGAACAGCTTGTCGGCCGCGCTGATCCGCAAGGCCTCGGCCCCGACGACAGCCGGCTTGCCCCAGCCACGGGCGACGACTGCGGCATGACTCACGAGGCCACCCCTGGCGGTCAAGATGCCCTCGGCGGCGAGCATGCCGTGCACGTCCTCGGGTGAGGTCTCGTTGCGCACGAGGATCACGTGCTCACCTCTCTGGGCCGCAGCCGCGGCGTCGTCGGCGCTGAAGCAGGCGGCTCCGACAGCCGCCCCGGGCGAGGCGGCGAGCCCCTTGGCGATGACGGGCGCCGTGTGGTCGGCGAACTGCGGATGCAGGACAGCCTCGATGTTGTCAGGGGTGATCCTCTGCAGCGCCTCGGCGTGGGTGAGGCGGATGGCCGGGTCGTCGACCATGTCGACCGCCATGCGGAGCGCGGCCCGGCCCGTACGCTTGCCGACCCTGGTCTGCAGCATCCAGAGCTTGCCCTGCTCGATGGTGAACTCGGTGTCACACATGTCCCGGTAATGCGCCTCGAGCCTGGCGAAGATGTCCATCAGCTGGTGGTAGATGGGGGGGAATTCGGTCTCGAGTGCGGACAGCGGTTCGGTGTTGCGGATGCCGGCGACGACGTCCTCGCCCTGGGCGTTGACGAGGAAGTCGCCGTAGGCGCCCTTGGCCCCGGTGGCCGGGTCACGCGTGAAACCGACACCGGTGCCTGACTTGTTGTCGCGATTGCCGAAGACCATCGCCTGCACGTTCACCGCCGTGCCGAGGTCGTTCGGGATGTGCTCGCGCTGGCGATAGGCGACTGCTCTCGCCCCGTTCCACGAGGCGAACACGGCTTCGATGGCGCCACGGAGCTGGTCGACCGGGTCTTGCGGGAAGGGGTGTCCCGTCGCCTTCTCGACGACGCCCTTCAGCTCCTCGACGAGCGCCTGGAGGTCGGCGGCCGCCAACTTGGCGTCTGAGGCACCGGTGCGCTTCTTCAGGGCCTCGAGCGGCTCGTCCAGCTGCTCGCCTGGAACCCCCAGGACGATCCGGCCGTACATCTGCACGAAACGCCGGTACGAGTCGAACGCGAACCGCTCGTCACTGGTCTGTTTGGCGAGGCCCTCGACCGACCGGTCGTTGAGGCCGAGATTCAAGACCGTGTCCATCATGCCCGGCATCGAGAACTTGGCTCCCGAACGGACCGAAACGAGCAGGGGGTCGTCGGCGTCGCCGAGGCGCCGTCCCATACGCCCTTCGAGCCTCTTGAGGTGCTCGCTGATCTCACCGTCGAGCCCGTCGGGCCACCCCGCGGTCATGTAGGCGCGGCAGGCGTCGGTCGAGATCGTGAAGCCATGCGGAACCGGCAGGCCGAGCACCGAAGTCATCTCGGCCAAGTTGGCACCCTTCCCGCCGAGAAGATCCTTGAGCTCCATAGGGGGACGAGGGTGCTCATGGTCGAAGTCGTACACGTAGCCCATTAAGGCCTCCTGGAATTGTCGCGACAGACGGAGCCTAAACGCGACCTGGGTAGTGCCTGCAAGACGGGAGCTTGGCTGGGATCTTGTCAGGGCACGGCGAGGGCTTGGCGAGGCGCCGGCGGGGGATCTTGTCAGGGCACGGCGAGAGCTGGGCGAGAGGCGCCGGCGGACGCCGGCGGGACCCGCTTCGGCGGGCGCGACGCCTGGGAGGCGCCGGCGCTTCCCGCTTCGTGCCGGCGGGCGGCGCCTCAGACGTCGAGCCGGCCGAGAAGGTAGCTCACGACCTCGTCGATCGGAAGCCTCGTCTGCTCGGTCGAGTCACGCTCGCGCACGGTGACCTGTTGGTCCTCGAGGCTCTCGAAGTCGACGGTCACGCAATAGGGCGTGCCGGTCTCGTCCTGGCGCCGGTAACGCCGGCCGATCGACTGGGTCTCGTCGTACTCGCACATGAGGTGGCGCTGGACCCGGTGCAGGACCTCTCGAGCCAGCGGGGAGAGGGTGTCCTTCTTCGAGAGCGGGAGCACCGCTACCTGGTACGGGGCGATACGGGGGTGCAGGCGGAGCACGACGCGGCGCTCGCCGCCGATCTCGTCCTCGTCGTAGGCGGCCAAGAGGAACGCCATCATCGCCCGGGTCGCACCGGCTGCCGGCTCGACGACGTGGGGGAGATACCGCTCGCCCGTCGCCTGGTCGAAATGCTCCAAAGAGGTGCCTGAGTGCTCCTGGTGCGCACGCAGGTCGAAGTCGGTCCTGTTTGCGATGCCCTCGAGCTCGCCCCAGCCCCAGGGGAAGAGGAATTCGACGTCTGTCGTCCCCGAGGAGTAGTGCGAGAGCTCCTCGGGGTCGTGCGGCCGGAGGCGCAACTTCTCACTGGCGATCCCATAGCGCACGTACCAGGCGAGCCGTTCCTCGCACCAGTACTGCTGCCAGCGTGGGCTGTCCGCAGGAGGGACGAAGAACTCCAACTCCATCAGCTCGAACTCTCGTGTGCGGAAGACGAAGTTGCCGGGCGTGATCTCGTTCCTGAATGCTCGGCCGATCTGCGCGATCCCGAACGGTGGCTTGCGCCTCGTGGTGGTCTCGACGTTCAGGTAGTTCACGAACATGCCCTGAGCAGTCTCGGGCCTCAGGTAGGCGATGGAGGAGTCTTCTTCGACTGGGCCTACGAAGGTCTTGAACATGAGGTTGAACGGGCGGCCCTCGGTCAGATCGGCGGAACCACAGTTGGGGCAAGTGCCCTCGATCTGGTCGGCGCGCCAGCGTTCCTTGCAGGTGCGGCAATCGACGAGGGGGTCGGTGAAGGTCGCCAGGTGGCCCGACGCCTCCCAGACCTTGGGGTTGGTCAGGATCGCGGCGTCGATCGGCACGACGTCGTCCCGCTCTTGGATCATCGCCCGCCACCAGGCCTCGCGGATGTTGCGAAGCATCAGAGCCCCGAGCGGGCCGTAGTCGTAAGTCGAGCGGATGCCGCCGTAGATCTCGGCCGAAGGGAAGACGAAGCCACGCCGCTTGCACAAGTTAACGACGGCGTCGAACAGGCCAAGGTCGGCAGTGGGCTCAAGGGAGGTCGCCATGGCGGCAGGTTACCCGCAGGTGACAGGAGGCTTGTGCCCTTGACGGGGAGGACTCAGTCACCGCTCGGAGACTCGGCTCTGGAATCTCGCAACCCGGCGGTCGTGATCTCGGCGCCGCGATGGGCCGAGCGCACCCTCCTGTCCAAGTGGTATTCCGTGGCGACCATGGCCAAACGCTCGGCTTCGGCCGTCGCTCGGCTCGGCGGCAGATCGAGTGCGGCGCGGAGCCCGCCGTTGAGAACCTGCCTTATCAGGCTCACCGTTTCGGCCCCGACGGACTGGCCTCGACGGCAGGAACGGCACAGGAACCCGCCTTCGCCGGCGTCGAACGCCACCAGCTCGGCCTCGTCTCCGCATCCAGCGCACTGCTCGAGCGACGGGCCGACGCCTTCCAGCGCGAGAAGCTTCCAGAGAAACGCACCCAGGAGCACCGCAGAAGAACGTTCCTCCAAGGTCCGCAGCGCACCCACGAGCATGCGGAACAACTCCGCCATGGGCTGTCTCTCGAGCGCGACGTGATCTACGACCTCGAGCATCGTGAGCGCCACCGGGACCCGGTCGAGATCGCCACGTATGGCCTTGAAATGCTCGATGACCTCGACCTGGTTCACGACGTCGAGCTCGCGCCCGCGCCAGCACATCATGGTCACATGAGTCAGGGGCTCGAGCCGGCCGCCGAGGCTGCTCTTCGGCTTGCGGACCCCCTTGGCCACCGCTCGGACCTTGCCGTGCTCGGGAGTGGCGAAGGTCACGATGCGGTCGGCCTCCCCGAGTCGCAGCGTCCTCAGCACCACTCCCTCGTCGCGATAGGTGGCCATGTCGCAGTCAGGCCCTCATCCGCGACCCGACCGAGATCAGCGCCACACCCACGACGATCACGACCAGAAGCGTGATTGCCGGCTCAAAGCCCTTGCTCGCAAGGAGCACGACGAAGGCGAAGGCGAGGAAACCGAGAAACAGCCCCGAGAGGACCCCGATGTGGTCACGGATGCGGAAAGGCTGGCGCGTCTCCTCGTTCACCGCTGCACCCCTCCGTAACGTCGGTCGCGGCGCTGATACTCGCCGACGGCATCGAACAGGTTCTTCCGGCGGAAGTCCGGCCATAAGACGTCGGTGAAGACGAGCTCGGAGTAGGGCAGCTCCCAGAGCAGGAAGTTCGAGATGCGGAACTCGCCCGAGGTACGGATCACGACATCGGGATCGGGCATGTCAGGCCAATACAGCCGGGAGCGGAGGGCCCCCTCGTCGATCCTTTCTGGCGGAACACCATCGGTGACGAGCTGACGGACGGCGTCGATGATCTCCGCCCGTCCCCCGTAGTTGAAACAGACCGTGAGCGTCAGTCGCCTGTTCGAGGCAGTGAGGTCCATTGACTCGTCCATGTGCCGGATGAGCCGACGCGGGACGCGCCAGTCCCTGCGACCGGCAAAACGGATGCGCACTCCTTTTGTGTTCAGGTCGTCACGATGGCGAGTGAGGATCCCCTCGTTGAAGTTCATCAGGTAGCGAACCTCATCTGGAGGACGGCGCCAGTTCTCCGTCGAGAACGCGAACATCGTCAGCCAGCTGAGCCCGAGGTCCAGCGCTCCCTCTACCGTGTCGAACATCGCCTCCTCGCCTGCGGCGTGGCCCTCGGTACGCGGCAGCCCGCGTTGGCGCGCCCAGCGACCGTTGCCGTCCATCACGCAGGCGACGTGCTTGGGGATCCGGGTCGGATCGATGTTCGCGACTGCCATCGCGCCGAAGTTACTCCGGACTCTCCGCGCAACTCTGCCCAGCTCGCCGGAAGTGGGCTCCCTGGTACCCCGAGGTGTGCTCGGCGGCTGCCAGGCGGCCCGACCGGGCCTACTCCAACGGTCCGATCTCTTCCTCCACCGCCGCGACGAGCTCCCCGTCGCCGACAAGGGCAATCGTGGCGTCGACATCGGGCTTCAGCGCTCGGTCGTGGAGGAGGGTGGGCACGACTTTGCGCAACGAGGCGATCGCCGCCCGGGTCGCGGCCCCGGCCAGGAGGGGGGCGCGAAGCTCGCAAGCCTGGGCGGCGGCGAGTACCTCCATCGCGATCACCGCCTCGGCGTCGCGGAGACATTCCCTGGCGTGTCGGGCGGCGATCATGCCCATGCTGACGTGGTCCTCCTGGCCTGCCGAGGACGTGATCGAGTCCACCGCCGCCGGGTGCGCCAGGGTCTTCATCTCCGAGACAAGCGAGGCGGCCGTGTACTGACACACCATGAAGCCCGAGTTGACACCGGCCTCACCTACGAGGAAGGGGGGAAGACCGTTCGACGTCTTGGGGTCGAGAAGCCGAAAGAGCCTGCGTTCGGATATCGACGCCAGCCCGACGGTGGCCGCGGCGAGCGAGTCGCAGGCGAGGGCCACCGGCTGACCGTGGAAGTTCCCGCCGGAGAGGATCTCTCCGGTCTCGGGCAGCACGACCGGGTTGTCGGAGACCGAGGCCAGCTCTATCTCGAGCGTCTCGGTGCTGTGGCGGACGACATCGCGAAAGGCGCCGTGGACCTGAGGCGCGCAACGGATCGAATAGGCGTCCTGGACGATGTGGTCGCTCTTGCGGTGCGAGGAAAGTATCTCGCTGCCCGCCAGGAGCCGCACCAGGTTCCGGGCCGAGGCCAGCTGCCCCGGGTGCGGGCGCAGCCCCACGACGCGGGCGTCGAAGGCTCGGTCGGTGCCCAAGATGGCCTCGATGGTGAGGGCAGCCGAGATGTCGGCGATCTTGGCGAGCCGGGCGGCCCGCCAGGCCGCCAGCACCCCGATGGCCGTCATGCCCTGTGTGCCGTTGATGAGGGCGAGCCCCTCCTTGGCCTCGAGCACGAGCGGCTCGAGGCCGCAGCGCCCCAAGGCAGCCATGGCAGGAAGTCGCTCGCCTTCGAAGTGGACCTCGCCTTCGCCGATGACAGGCAGCGCCAGATGTGCGAGGGGGGCGAGGTCGCCTGAAGCCCCGAGCGAGCCTTGCTCGGGCACGACGGGCAGGATGCCCCGCTCGAGCATCTCGACGAAGCGAAGCACGACCGCGCGTCGGACCCCGGAATGGCCGAGGGCCAGGACATGGGCCCGTAGCGCCAGCATGGCCCGCACCTCCTCGGGTGGCAGCTCGCTGCCGACGGCCACCGCATGTGACCGCAACAGCCCGTGCTGGAGGGCCGCGGAGTGCTCCGGCGTGAGACGCACGTCCGCCAAGGCGCCGAACCCGGTCGTCACCCCGTAGACGACCGCTCCCGCCTTGAGAGCCGTGACCACGACCTGCCGTGAGGCGTCGACTCTCCGCAGGACGTCCTCGCTCATCGAGGCCGGGGCGCCTCTTGCGATCTCCACGACGTCCTCGACGCGGAGTGGGCCGCCAAGTGCGATCGATGCAGGCGCAGTCACAGGCCGAGTATTGCAGCGGGCGACCCCTGGCGGTCACTTCCCCGCCCCGGGGCGCCGCCGGCGATCCCCGGCGGGTCACACATCGAACCTGAGCTGGCGCACCTCTCCCGATCTGCGCCCGCCGGTGGTGGCCGGGCCGGGACGGCGTCTCTCCGGCCAGAGCTTGGCCTGCAGCCCCGAGGCTCTGGCGACGGGTTTCATGACCGCAGCCCGGATCGAGGCCGCGGAGGCGACGACGGTGACTCGTTTCTTGGCGCGGGTGACAGCGGTGTAGAGCAGCTCCCGGGTGAGGATGGGCGAGGCCGGGGGAAGGGAGATGATCACGCGCTCGAACTCCGAGCCCTGGCTCTTGTGGATCGTTGTCGCCCACCAGGTCTCGATGGCGTCGAGCTGTGACAGAGCCAGGGTCCGCAACGTGCCGTCCGCACGCCGGAGCGCAACCGCAGCCCCGGCCGACCCGCTGATCTCGAGGCCGACGTCACCGTTGAAGACCTCGTTCAGATAGTCGTTGCGGGTGACGATGATCGGCCGGCCGGGGTAGTGGCGCCCACCGATGCCGGCGTCGGGGAAGCGGCGCTTGACTCGAGTCTCGATGGCCGTGGTCCAGCCCGAGACGCCAAGTGGCCCGAACCGGGTGGCGCAGAGGACCTTCACCTCGGCCGCGAGCCGGAGGCCCTCTTCGCCCTGGCCGGAACGCGCCGCCCTCACCACCTCGGCCGCATTGTCAGCTACATCCTCGTGCAGCTGCGCGAGCAGAGCCGGATCGCCCTTCTCGGGATCGACCCACTTGAGCTCGCCGGAGCGAGCGTTGGACATGATCTCCAGCGCGACCTCGCCCTTGCCCTCGCGTATTGCCTTGGCAAGCGCCGCTATCTCCGAGTCGGGACCGAAACGGTGGTTCTCTGTCAGCACGACGATGTCGTCGGAAAGTGGCCCGACGGCCTCATCCGATGACATCGGGCCGACGATGTCACCGAGGACGGCCCCCGCTTCGACGCTCGCCAGTTGGAACGGGTCGCCGACGAGAACGAGTGTCGCGTCGGGGCGCACGGCGTCGAGGAGGCGGGCCATGAGGGGGAGCGACACCATCGAGGTCTCGTCGATGACGACGAGGTCGTGGGGGAGCCGGTTCCGGGAGTCGTAACGGGGGGATCCCCCAAAGGCCATGCCAAGCAGGCGGTGCAGTGTCTTCGCCTTGAGCGTGACAAGTGCTTGCGCCACAGCCTCGGGCAGCGCCGGGACAGGAACGGCCTCGTGCACCACCGCTTCCATGCGGGTGGCCGCCTTCCCTGTCGGTGCCGCCAGGGCGACGTCGAGCTGCTGGCCCGAAGCGAGCGCGATCTCGTAGGCAGCACCGAGCAAGCGCGAGACGGTGCTTGTCTTGCCCGTGCCCGGCCCGCCCGCGATGACGGCGATCCGGTGGCTGAGAGCTGTGCGCGCCGCCTTCCGCTGGGCGTCATCCGCCGCCTCGAAGTGCTGCTGGAGGACCTGATCGAGCTCGGGCGACGCAACGGCCAAGCCGCCGTCGTACCTGGCGCGGCGCGACAGATCCTCCGCCACGCGCTCCTCGAAACGCCAGTAGCGCTCGAGGTAGAGGCGCGTCCCGTCGAAGACAAGGGGGAGGATCACATCGCCGGCCGGATCTGCGGCCTTGCGCACGGCGGGGCTCTCGGCCAGGATCCTCGCCCAGCGCTCAGGCTCGGGCCAGGGCAGGGAGCCGATCCGATTGGCTTCGCCATCCTCCACGACGACGGATCCGGCGACGCTCCCGATCACCACGCAGACGTGACCGAAACCGGGGGCTCTCGTCGCCAGGGCCGCGCCGAGCAGCACTTCGGGCTCCACCCCGGGAACTGTGCGGGCGATGAGGCGGGCAACGTGCACGGCGGCGGCGTCGAGCACTCCGGCCTCGACGAACGGCGCCAGCGTCCTGACCTCCTCGCCAAGGAGCGGGTCGAGGCCCCTCACGCCGCCACCTCGGCGCCCTCGAGCAGGTCGCTCAGCGAGATGACGAGGGCGGCCGGGACGCGCCAGTTGAAGACGCCATACGGGTTCCCCCGGCTAACCGGAGTCCCCTTGCCCGCCATGCCCCGCACGAACAGGTAGGCGACCCCGCCGAGGTGCCGGGCAGGGTCGTAGCCGGGTACACGCCAGCGCAAGTAGCGGTGCAGGGCGACCGAGTAGAGCAGGGCCTGCAGGGGGTAGTGGTGCTCCGCCATGGCAGCCGGCAGCCGGTCAGGGTGGTAGTCGATCTCCTGTGGCAAGCGGGTCGGCTCTGCGAGCACGTTGGTCTTGTAGTCGACGACGACAAAACGTGGCGGAAGATCGGCGTCCCGGCCATCTCGGACGCGCACGACCATGTCTATCGAGCCCGTGAGATGGCCCGCGAGCTCAATTGGGAACAGCCCGGAGGAGAAGCGCTCCGCCCAGGGCCGCAGGGGGTCGTCGTCGGGTACGTGGGCCAGGACGAGGGCGCCCAGGTCGCGCTCTGTCGTCCGGCGGCCACTGCCGCCGAGGCGGAGCTCGAAGCTCAGCTCGTCCAGACGTTCCCCGCGGGGCACGTCGCGCAGGCGCCGTTCGTTGAAGAGCGGCCCGAGCGGGGTGTCGATGACGGCGCGCAGGCCCGAGACGAGGATGGCCGGCTCCACGGGCCACGGGTTGAAGCGGAGCCGGTCCTGGATGTTGGCCAGCAGCTCCATGTCGAGGTCGGCTGCCGCGAAGTCGACGCCCTGGAGCACTTCGTGCACGAGGGTGCCGAACTGCACGCCGCCGGGGATCGCGCCAAGCGGCAGGTCCGAGGTGGCTGCTCCGCTGCCAGCCGAGACGAGGTCAGCGACCTCCCTCACCGCGACCGGCTCGTCGGACGCGCCCGAGTCGCCGAGGCTCTCGTCGCCGGGATCGAGCTCGGCTGCCCGGGCGCGGCTGGCCATGGCGCTGAATGACCATCTTCGCTCGGCCCGGTCGGGGACCCTGTGGAGCGTCGCGAGCTCCAGGTCGTTCGCAGCCGGCCGCGGGGCACGGTTCACCCACCGCGCAACGGGTCCGTCGGCCGCGCCTGTGACCGTCACCTCGACGGCATCGCCGGCGGGCGCGAGGGCGGTCTCGAGGGCGGCGGCGGCGTCATGGTCTGCCGGCAAGACAAACGCGTCGCCCGTGAACAGTTCCGGGTCTATCGCCCCGTATCTTCTCGCGAACAGGATTCGGGCGAGCCCCGTGAGCTCGCTCCTGTGCCCCCGGGTCCACCACACAAGCGTCTGGTGCTCGGCACGCGTGAGGGCCACGTAGAGCAGCCGGAGGCTCTCCCCGCGCGCCTCGGCGTCGGCGAGCGCCTTGTGGTCCGCCGCCTCGGAGGCCGTTTGCCATCCGCCGTTGGCGATGTCGAATGTCCGCCGCCCGGTCTCGGGGTCCTGGTACACGACCTCGTGGGTGGTGGCGTGGGCCATCCGCCACAGCGTCGGGACGCACACGACGGGGAACTCGAGGCCTTTGGCGACATAGACGGTCATGATCTGCACCGCCTCGGCTTCCGACTCGACCTGGCGCGCCGTGACGTCGTTCTCGGGGTCATCGGGGACCTCGGCTTCGAGCTGGTCCAAGAGGGTGAGCAGGCCGTCAGCGGTCGGCCTGCGACCGACCGTCGCCGCCTGCACCAACCCGGCGATGTGGTCCAGGTCGGTGAGGTTGCGCTCACCGTCGCACGAGGCCAGCACGCGAGCTGTGACACAGGTCTCGGACCACACCTGGGCGCAGAGCGCGACCGTGCCCTGGGCGGAGAGCGTCCTGGACCACTTGTCGAGCTGGCTCTGGACCTCGCTGATCGTCACGTCGTCGGCGGAATCGAGCCTCGGGACGGACCATCCGAAGAACCACGTGAGGGCTGCGGCCCGGGCCCGGGTGGGGTCGCTCGGCCGGGCGAGCGCGCTGAGCAGCCACCGCCACTGCGTGGCTGCCGGCGAGCGCAAGACAGAGTCGCTGCGAGTCGTCACGGCCGGGATCCCCCTTCGGCGCAGCGCTGTCTGCATGATCTCGGACTCGCTGTGCTGGCCGACGAGCACGGCGATGTCGCCCGGCCGAAGGCGGCGTCTCGGTTCGTCTCCACGGGCCGGGAGCCACGCGGTGTCCAAGAGCTCGTGCACCTCGCGAGCGAGGTCACGGGCGATCGCTTCCTGAGCCGCGTCGACCTGGACCCAGCCCGGGCCGGTGCGGGGCAGGTCCCCGCCGAGGGCGAGACGCACCTTGAGGGCGGGCAGTGCGGCGCCGTCGCCGGCCGAGACACGAAGGTCTTCGTTCTCCTCTGACGCCCTCACAGGCACGAAGTCGATCCTCGGGTCCCCGAAGGTGGCGCCTGAGAAGACCCGTTCGAGTGCGGCGAGCAACGCCCCGTCCGAGCGCCAGTTCGTCCCGAGCGTCGACCGCTTCGTGCCCTCCGTGTGCGCGGCCTGCAGGTAGGTGTGGATGTTCGCGCCCCGGAAGGCGTAGATCGCCTGTTTGGGGTCGGCGACGAGCACGAGCGTGGTGTTGTCGCCGGGTATCCCGAACAGCCTGGAGAAGATGTCCCATTGCACCGGGTCGGTGTCCTGGAACTCGTCTATCAGGGCGACCTGGAAGCGCCGGCGCAAGATGGCGGCAGGCGCGTCGCTCTCGAGCGCGTCACGCAGCTGGGTCAAAAGGTCGTCGAAGGAGAGCGTGCCCGCCGCGCGACGCCGGCGGTGGACTCCGTCGACGACCCGGTCGACCAGAACTCGCAGTCGAGCGGCGGCCGGCTCGATGTCGGCCTGCCCGGCGTCAGGGACGACACGGATTCCCGGGTTCGCCAGCACCTTGGCCGCGACGCGCTGAAGCTGTTCCAAGGTTGGGAGCGGGTCTGGGAGCACCGCCTCGGCGAAGGACTCAGCTGCCAGCACGTCCGCGCACACCGAGCCGAGGAGCTCTCTTGTGTTGTCGAGCAACGCCGCGTCGAGATCGCCGGGAGCCGCTGAGCCCAAGGTGCGCAGCACCTGTTGAGCAAAACCGTGGATCGTCGTGATCGTGGCGGCGTCGAAGTCGGCGACGGCCTGCTCGAGGCGCACGAGGCGGCGCGCACGGTCGGCGCTCGCCACGAGGGCCAGGAGGTCGTCGCTGATCGCCGTGTTGGAAGGACCGCGCAGCGCGGCCACGGCCTCTGTGAGCCGGGAGCGCACACGATCGCGAAGCTCGGCCGCGGCCGCGCGGGTAAAGGTGACGATGAGGAGCTTCTCGACGCGCACGTCCTTCTCCGCCACGTACCGCACGACGAGGCCGGCCAGGGTGTAGGTCTTGCCGGTCCCGGCGCTCGCCTCGATCGCCACCCGCCCCTCGGGCAGTGGTCCGAGGGGCGAGAAGACCTCCGGTTGGCTCACGGGAGCTCCTCGGCGCTCGACTCGACGGCGTCCCAGAGGTAATCGGCGAAGCGCTCGGCTCTTCCGGCGGGCCTGCCGAGAGGGTCGTCTTCGCGCGCCCTCAGGATCTGCAGCTCACTCAGCGACAGGTCTCCGAAAACAAGCCGGTTCGCCTCGTCCTGGCCCTCACCACCGCCGCTCCAGGCCCGCCAGTCATTCGGCCCCGCCTTGTGCTTGTGAAGCTTGTAGGAGAGCGTGGGGAAGAGGGGGATGGGCTCGAGCATCCCCCGCCGGTAGCAGTCGACGACGATCTCGAGCGCGTCGAGAGCCAGGAGGTGACGCTCGGCAGGGGACTCGCCGCGGCCCACGAGCTGGATCGTGTCGTGCCCCCCGCTCGTCTCGGCGCTGCCCACGACGACGCTTCGCCAGTCGGTCGCGGGGTCTGTCGCGACGAGGGCCACGAGGTCGAGCCAAGCCGAGAAGCGTCGCTTCGGGCCGAGCTTGCTGGAGGTCAGGAGAGCGGGCCCAGGACAGGGACCTTTGCAGCGACCCATGACAGTCTCGACAAGGCGTATGTCGCGAACCACGACGTCGACCGGGTGGCGCTCGTCGCCCGTCGGGTCGACGCCGATCTCCGCGGCGCGTGCAAGCAGCCCCTCGACGGTCTCCTCGATCCCGTGCAGCGCGAGCTCGCCAAGCCCGCCCGGGGGGAGCGTCCCGAGCGCGCGCTCGCGCCGTTGCCACTCGGAGGTGGAGTGCCCGGCGAGGCGCGCGGCCAGGAGCCGGTCGGCGACGGCCCAGTGCTCGAGGGCGTCGAGCGAGGTGGCGAGATCGTCCGACAGGTCGCTCTCCTCGCCGAGGAGGCGGAGCTGCAGTCGCTGGCGCAGGAACGCCTTCACCGGGTGCCGGAAGAAGCTCTTCAGCTCGGTGAGGTCGATGGTCGTCTTCGCGGCGGGGGCCGCAGGCAGCGGCCCGGTTATGAACAGCGGGCGCGCGACGTCCTGTCCCCGGCGGGCCTTCGCCCCGTTCAACGCTCCCGGATCGAAGCTCCAGGGCCCCGTCACGCCGAGCGCGCCCCGCTCGAAATTGCGCTCGTCGAACGGCTGGCACGGGTGGACGGTCTCGATGCGCGTCCGGTAGTCGCCCCGGCTCTGGGGCGACAGCATTGCCCTGATGGTGTCGCGCAGCTCGGCGAGGACGGTCGTGTTCGGCACCTCCCGATTGGTGCGGATACTGCGGCCCGTCCTGGTGATGACGAGGTGATCGCCCGCAGCGAGTATGGCTTCGAGCAGCGCCTGGCGAACCTCCGAACGCGGGTCCCGGTCGCCGACGAGGGGGTCGAGGGCGGCGAGATCGTCGCCGTCGACAGCGGTGGCACCTGTGGTGCCGGCATCGTCGAGGCCGAGAAGGCAGATGACCCGGAAAGGCAGCCAGCGAAGCGGCGTCAGCGAGCTGACCGTGATGCCGCCCCTGAAGAAGTCCGGGCGCGTCGGAGCGCCCTGGAGCCGGTCAGCGAGGAGGCGGCGGACATCGGCGATCGAGAGCTCGACCGTCGCCGGCTTGTCGCCCACGATCGCCCGGTCGCCGACCTCGGCGAGGACCCGCCGCAGCTGGTCGAGCTGCCAGCGCTGGGCATCCTCGACGTCGAAGAACTGCGTGATGGCCTCCGACAAAGCCTCGCACCAGGCAGCGGCAGGACGAGCCACCTTCATCTCCTCGGCGAAGCTCGCCAGGCGGGCAAGGAGGTCGGCGAGACGGCCGGCGACGGCTATGTCGTCTCCTTCCACAGCGAGCGGGGCGATGTCGCCGGGGGCGAGGCCGATGTCGTCTTCGCTCACGGCGATTCCCATGAGCACCCGGTCGATCGCGGCGCACCACGAGTTGGCCGTGAACTGTGCGGGAAGGCCCCAGGGGGCGCGATGGGGACCGTCGAGTCCCCAGCGCACGTTCGCCTTTGTGACCCAGTCCGCGATCGTGCCGAGGGCCTGCTCGTCGAAATCGAAGCGCCTCCCCACGACCGGCAGCGAGACGAACTCGAGCACCTCGGAGACAGTGAACCTGCCCGAGATCAGTGCGAGCAGCGAGTCGAGGGCGGCGAGGACCGGGTACGACTCTCGAAGCGAGCGGTCCGTGATGCGATAGCGAAGGGGGGGCGGGGTCAGAGCCTTGCCCGGCGTATCGGCAGCCTGCAGGTCAGAAGAGTCGGTGCTGTCTCCCGCCGACGTGCCGAAGCCTGCTTCCACGAGAGGCGCGAACTGGTCGATGGCGGGGGAGAGGATGACGATGTCCTCCTCTTTCAGCGTCGGGTCGTCCTCGAGCAAGTGAAGGATCGCGTCACGCAGCACTTGGACTTGACGGGCCTGCCCGTGGCACGAGTGCACCTGGATCGAGCGGTCGGCAGGATCCAGCTCGAAGTCGCCGGTGGGGGCGGAACCGGAGCGCAGGTCGTGCTGCAGGCGGGAAAGCAAGGTCTTTGGTGCGACGCTCTCTGCCTCGTCAGCGGCTTCCACCGGCACCGGGGCAGGAAACCCGCGCTCCTCGGCCGCCGCCAGGAGCACGGTGCGCTCGCGGTAGGGGCGCCCCCATGAGCGCAGCAGCGGGTGGCGAACATGTCGCACCTCGGCGTCGGTGCCGTCCTCGGAGCGGAGCAAGACGAGCGGCAATGGCCGGCCGAGGGCTGCCTCCCGCACTCGGGACGTTGTGCGCGGTGACGGGTCCAGGAGAAGGAGGTGGAGCTCATGTCGCGCGGCGACCGCTTCGAGGAGCTCGATGAACGGCCTGCCGCTCGGGAGGGTCGTGACGCCGAAGATGGCGAGCCGTTGGGGGAGCCCGAGGGGGAGTGCTCCTGAGCGGACCTCCTCGAGCAGGCTCGGCAGGCGCTCGGGCGGGCTGGGCTCCCCGATGCAGGCACGTACGAGGCGCCACAGATGGGGCTGCCAGAGGTCGTGCTCTGCGAGGAGGCGACCTGTGCCGTCGATGTCACGGCCGGCCGCCCACTGCAGCATGAGCTCGGGCCGGCGGACGGCATAACGGTCGAAAAGGTCGGCAAGGCGCCGGGCCCGCCCGAACCAGGTGGCTCCCTCGGGGAGCACGGTGAGCGGGAAGAGGCGGTCGTCATCGCCCCGAGCGTGCAGCACATCGAGCACCGCCCAGACGAGAGAGTCGACGTGCCACGGATCGGCCTCCCCGGCGCGCCCGGCCTCGAGCACGACATGGCGCAGGCCGCCGGGGAAGCTGAATTCGATGTTTGCCGCCACACCATCACCGGCGCCGGGCCCGGACGCGCCCAGGGAACGGGCCAGCTCGAGTGCCAGCCAGCGGCGCATGGCCACCGTCGGCACTGCGACCCACTCGGGCGCCATGGGGTCTTCGAGCGGCTCTCCCAGCAATTCGGCCAGCGCCGCCGCCAGCGGCCTGACCCGGCTGGCACTGCATAGGTGGAGCACGAGCGAACACTACCCAGAGGTTGTGACGGTCAGCGGGGACTGGAAGCTACCTTGGAGCTGTGACGACAGCAGCGACCGCTTCCGGCGCGTGATCAAGTACCTCGGCTCGAAGCGTCGCCTCGTCCAAGCCCTCTCCGCGCTCGCCTGCGGCTGCGGTGCCAGAACCGCCGCCGACATGTTCACGGGCACAACGCGCGTCGCCCAGGAGCTCAAGCGCCAGGGAGCCTTCGTCACGGCGGTCGACACGGCCACCTACTCAGAGGTGCTCGCCCAGTGCTACGTGAGCACCGACGCGACATCGGTGGACCAAGCCGAGCTCGCAGACACGATCGCCGAGCTCAATGCCCTGCCTGGCCGACGAGGCTATTTCACAGAGGTCTTCTGCGAGCGCTCTCGCTACTTGCGACCTGAGAACGGTGCCCGTGTCGATGCCATTCGTGACGCGATCGAAGAGCGTCACCGGACAAGCCCGCTTTACCCGATACTGCTCACCAGCCTGCTCGAGGCGGCTGACCGCGTGGACTCCACGACGGGCTTGCAGATGGCCTACCTCAAGCAGTGGGCAGAGCGATCTTTCCGTCCCCTCTCGCTCAGGGTCCCCGACCTCTTGGCCGGGCCCGGTCGTTCCATCCGCGCCGACGCCCGGCAGGCAGTCGCGTCGGTCGGCCCGGTTGACTTCGCCTATCTCGACCCTCCCTACAACCAGCACCGCTATTTCACCAACTATCACGTCTGGGAGACTCTGATCCGATGGGACGCGCCGGACTACTACGGGGTTGCCTGCAAGCGCGCCGACTCGAAGAGCGCGGCCACGCGCAGCGAGTTCAACTCGAAGCTCACCATGCCCGCCGCTCTCGCCGAGATCGTCAACAGACTCGAGGCGAGCGTCGTCGTCGTGTCGTGCAACGACGAGTCGTGGCTAGGCCGTGACGAGCTTGTCGAGATGTGCGCCGCTCGCGGGCACGTCGAGCTGCTCGAGTTCGACTCGAAACGTTACGTCGGTGCCCAGATCGGCATCCATGACCTGTCCGGCCGGAAGGTCGGCCACGTCTCTCACTTGCGCAACGTCGAGCGGCTGGCGGTCTGCGGTCCTCGGGCGGAGGTGCTTGGCGCCATCGAGGCCTGCCGTCAGCAAGCCCTTCACACCTCTAACGCGGGCCGGGGCCCACTGGCGCTGAGGTGAGGTGACGATGACGAGCTCGACCGTGGTGCTCGCCCTGGCCGTGTTCGGTGCCAGCGCGGTGGAGATGGTCGAGGCGTTGACGATCGTCACCGCGGCGGCCGTGACCCGGGGATGGCGCTCGGCGATCGAGGGCAGCCTTGCCGCCGCCCTCGTGCTGGCGACGTTGGTCATCGCCGTCGGCGTCCCGCTCGCCCGGCTCGTCCCGATCGACATCTTGCGCGTGGTCATTGGCGCTCTTCTTCTCGTGCTCGGCCTCGACTGGCTGCGCAAAGCCGTGCTGCGGGCAAGCGGCCACAAGGAGCTGCACGACGAGGACGCCATCTACGCACGCACCGTGGCGGAACTGTCCTGCGTGGCTCCGGGCTCGAGCGGGGCCATCGTCCCGGGCGGCGCGGCGCAGGCGGGCAGGCAGGCCGGATCGTGGCGGCACGGGTCGCGTGATGCCACCGGCTTCACCGTTGCTTTCAAGGGAGTTTTCCTCGAGGGCATGGAGGTGGTGCTCATAGTGATCACGCTCGGGGCGAGCTCGGGTCATCTGGCGCTCGCCTCATGTGCCGCAGCTGCCGCAGCGGTCATCGTCTCGATCGTCGGGTACCTCGTGGCGCGCCAGCTTTCCGAGGTGCCGGAGAACTGGATGAAGCTGGCCGTCGGGGTCATGCTCACGAGCTTCGGCGTCTTCTGGGTCGGCGAGGGAGCCGGGGTTCACTGGCCGGGAAGCGACCTCATGATCCTGGTGCTCGTCGCGGTGTTCGCTGTGGCCGCGGCGCTCCTGTCTCTTGCCATGCGCAGGATCGCTCCTGCCCGTCAAGCCGTGGCGCTACGAAGCGGGCCATTACCATGACCGCTGTCGTCCGGGCACTGGGAGCTTTCGGGAGGTTCTGGAGGGACTTCCTGATCGGCGACGCGCCGGAGCTGTTCGCAGGGACGCTCGTCTTCGTCGGCGCTGCCTTCGCCCTCCGTCACCACAGTGATCTGGCCGTCGTCGTTCTGCCACTGGTCGTCATCGTGTTCCTCGGCGGCAGCATCTTGCGGGGTCGGGCGAAGGCCTGAGCCCGTGGCCGGGCGAGCGCGCTGGGTTCCGGTAGCGTCCGCATGTGACCGAACCCAAAGTCGCCGAGCTGTTGCAGCGCGTCGTGGCGACGCTTCCGGCCGGCGAGCTTCGGGCCGGCCAGCTCGAGATGGCCGAGGCGGTCGCCAAGGCATTCGCCACCGGAGGCAATGTCGCCGTGGCCGCCGGCACGGGTACAGGCAAGTCGCTCGCCTATCTCGTTCCGGCTGTGCTCTCGTCCAAGCGCGTCGTCGTGGCCACGGCGACAAAGGCTCTGCAGGACCAACTCGCCAACAAGGACCTCCCGCTCGTGGCCCGTGGCCTCGAGCGACCGGTGCGCTGGGCAGTGCTCAAAGGCCGCTCGAACTACCTCTGCCGCCAGCGCCTCTTGGAGCTCGAGCGCCTCGGCGACCAGCAGCGTCTGGATGCGCCGTTTGACGCCGAGCTGCCGGAGGGGGAGCAGCCCGTCGGGCCGACCGGCTCCGATCCGGCCGATGCCGCGGGTGCACGAAGGCCGAGCGGCGCAGCGGGAGCGGTCACTGCCCGGCGTGTTGGCGAAGAGGTCCGGCGTCTTGTGACATGGGCAGGATCGACCACGAGCGGTGACCGGGCCGAGCTCGACTTCGAGCCCTCGAGCGCCGCCTGGTCGAGCCTGAGCGTCACTGCCGACGAATGCCCAGGCTCCCGTCGCTGCCCGTCCGGCGGCGAGTGCTTCGCCGAGGCGGCCCGTGCGCGGGCGGCCGCAGCGGACGTGGTCATCGTCAACCTTCACCTTTTCGGGGCGGATCTGCGCTGTGGCGGAGAGGTGCTTCCCGAGCACGAGGCGCTCGTCATCGACGAGGCCCACGAGCTCGAGGACATCCTCGCCTCCTGTCTCGGCGTGGAGGTCGGCCCGGGCCGCCTGCGCGCCCTCGCGTCGACGGCGCGCGCCGCCCTCATCGCGGCGGGCCGGCGCGCCCAGCGGGGCGAGGACACCGACCAGGCGCGGGCGGTCGAGGCGGTCTTGGCCGCGGCGACCGGTTTCGAGGAGCTGCTTGAGGGTGGCGAGGACCGCCGTTTGCCTCCCGGCCTCGGGGGCGCGATCGCCGAACAGGTGACCCTCGTGGTCGAACGGCTCGATCGGTTGGGCGTCGAGCTGCGCCGTGGCGCGGAAGCTTCCGGCGGCACCGGCACTCGAGCCGCACGGCAAGGCGGCGAGGGTGCAGGGCCGAGCGGTGGCGACGCCGACCAGCGGTGTCTCCGGGCCCTGCTCGGCGTCGACCGCTGTCGTGAGGAGCTGGCCGCTTGCCTTGCTGCGGGCGGCGACGAGGTTGTCTGGGTGAGCAGTGGACCCCGACCGGCACTGCGTTCGGCGCCTTTAGATGTTAGCGAGACGATGTCCGCCCAGGTGTTCTCGACGATGGCGGTCGTCATGACGAGCGCGACGTTGCCGCGCGGGCTCGCCGCACGGATAGGCGCGCCGTGCGAGACCACAGAAGAGCTCGACGTCGGCAGCCCGTTCGCCTACAAGGAGCACGGGCTGCTGTATTGCGCGGCGTCGCTCCCTGACCGCCGCCGACCCGAAGCCGAGGCGGCGATCCACGAGGAGATCGAGGCGCTCGTGCTGGCAGCGGGCGGTCGGACCCTCGCCTTGTTCACCAGTCGCCGAGCCATGGCCGATGCCGCCGAGGTGCTTGCCGGCAGGCTCCCGTGGCCCGTGCTCGTGCAGGGAGAGCTTCCGAAGGCGGCGCTCTTGGAAGCGCTCAGCTCGCAGTCGGCCGCCTGTCTGTTCGCGACGATGAGCTTCTGGCAGGGCGTCGACGTCCCAGGCCCGGCGCTCACCCTCGTGGTCATTGACCGGATCCCGTTTCCTCGGCCTGATGATCCATTGATGGCTGCCCGTCGGGACGCGGCCGGGAGAGCGGGGTTTCAGACCGTCGACCTCCCGCGGGCCGCGACGCTTCTCGCTCAGGGCGCCGGCCGTCTTATCAGGACGGCCACGGACAGGGGAGTGGTCGCGGTGCTCGATCCGCGCCTTGTGACCGCCTCCTACGGCCCGGTGCTCGTCAAGGCTCTGCCGCCGATGCGACGGACCAAGGACCGGGCCGAAGCCGAAGCCTTCCTTCGCGGCATTCATGCCGAGGCCACGAGCACGCTCTCGGCGTCCTGAGGACGACAGTGCCGTAACCTCACGGCCTCCGTTGCGCTTTGGGGGAGATACCGGGCGGCCCCTAGACTCGTCTCGACTATGGAGCCCTCAAACGAACAACGCCAAGAGCAGAGCCAAGACTCCGGAGACTCCCCTTCGTCCTTCCCGCCCAAGGCCTCGTCGGGGTTGGGGAGCTCGATTGTCTGCGGCGGCTGCGGCACCGTCGTCGCGGACTCGGAGCCCTATCCGTTCCGTTGCCCGCGCGCCGGTGATGGTGGCGACCACGTCCTGCGTCGTGTGCTCGACATCAGCCGACTGAGATTCCCGCTCGAGGACTCCGAGCCCAACCCGTTCGTCCGCTGGCGGGGCCTGTTTCACGCTTATCATCTCGCCACCGCGCGCGGCATGGACGACCAGGCCTTTGTCGAGCTCGTGCGCGATCTCGACAAGGAAGTGGCGAAGGTGGACGGCCACGGCTTCGTAGTGACGCCGTTCGAGGTCGCTCCGGCGTTGTCCGGCCGTCTCGAGACTGGCGCTTCGATCTGGGTGAAGAACGAGACGGGCAACGTCGCCGGCTCGCACAAAGCCCGCCATCTTTTCGGGCTGCTTGTCCATCTCGAGGTGGTTCGCCGGCTGGGCATGACCGAAGGCCCGCCTCCACCGCTCGCCATCGCCAGCTGTGGCAACGCAGCCCTCGCAGCGGCGGTCGTCGCCGCCGCCGGGCGTAGGCGCCTGCTCGTGTTCGTCCCTACCGACGCCGATCCGGCCGTGATCGACAGGCTGCGGGGGCTCGGGGCCGAGATCGCGGTGTGCGAGCGAGAGGAGGGCGTCGCCGGGGACCCGACCTATCACCGCCTCCAGGCGGCGATTGCTGATGGCGCTTTGCCATTCACGTGCCAGGGGAACGAGAACGGGCTCGCCATCGAGGGCGGCGAGACTCTCGGCTACGAGATGGCCGCGACCCTCGCAGGAAAAGGCCGCCTCGACCACGTCGTGGTCCAGGTCGGCGGCGGGGCACTCGGGAGCGCCGTGGCAGAAGGCTTGTCCGAGTCGGCGGCTTTCGGTGTGCTGCCAGGCGTGCCTCGCGTGCACACAGTTCAGACGGCCGGAGCCTGGCCGCTCGCCCGGGCCCTCGTGAAGGTTCAGGCACGCCTGCCGGCCAACCCGGGACGCGAGGAGATCGAGGCGGCGGTGCACTACGCCGCCGCGCACCGGTCCGAGTTCATGTGGCCCTGGGAGACGGTGCCCCACAGCCTGGCGCACGGCATCCTCGACGACGAGACCTACGACTGGGTGGCGCTCGTCGAGGCCATGCTCTTGACGGGCGGACAGGCGCTGGTCGTGAACGAGGACGAGATAGCCCAGGCCAACGCGCTAGGCGTCGAGGCCACCGGCATCGAGGCGGACGCGACGGGCACGGCAGGCCTGGCCGGACTGGCCCAGCTCTGCCGGCGAGGGCTGATCGGCCCGGACGAGCGCGCAGCCGTGCTGTTCACTGGAGCTCGTCGCTAGGACGACCCGGAGCTCAGTAACCGAGGCGCTCGATGATCTCCGGGTGGCGCTGCCAGCCCTTTTCGACCTTCACGAACAGCTCGAGATAGGCGCCCGGCTCGAGCTGCTGGCGCACGGCCGTGCCTGCCGCTTTCAACACCCGTCCACGTTTCCCGATGACGATTCCCTTCTGCGACTCGCGCTCGACGAGGATCTCGCAACGGATCCGCGGCCATTCCCATTCGGTCACCCGGCACGCGATCGAGTGCGGGAGCTCCTCCTCGGCGTGCTTGAGCAGCTGCTCGCGGACGAGCTCGGCGACATAGAAAGCTTCGGGGACGTCGCTCACCATGCCCATGGGGAAGTAGCGCGGGCCCTCAGGCATGCGTGCGGCCAGGTGCCCGACGAGCGACGGCACTCCCTCGCCCGTCCTCGCCGAGATGGGGAAGTACTCGGCGTCGACGAGGCCGAGCTCGGTGGCGGCGAAGGCCAGGTGCTGGAGCACCTTGGGGCCGTCAACGCGATCGATCTTGTTGAGTGCGATCACGGTGTCCGGACGCAGGCGCTCGGCGATGTAGCGATCGCCGGGCCCGATCGCTGCGTCGGCCTCCAGCAGCAGGACGCAGCAGTCGACATCCTCGAAGGTCGACGCCGCTGTCTCGTTGAGGCGGTTGCCGAGGGCCGTGCGCGGCCGGTGCAGCCCGGGGGTGTCTGTGAAGACGATCTGGCCGTCAGGCAGGTCGAGGACGCCACGGATGCGAGTTCGCGTCGTGTTGGGAGTCGCAGAGGTGATGGCGACCTTCCTGCCGAGAATCTGGTTGAGCAGCGTCGACTTGCCGACGTTGGGCCTGCCGACGAGAGCGACGAAGCCAGACCGGAACGCGGGCTCTGCGTTCTCGTTCTCGGGACCGTGGTGCGGGGCCGCCCCGGGCGCGCTCATCGCTGCCTGCCGCTCATCGGCGGCTCTGGTCCTCGGCCGGTGCCGTTCTGTCGTTGTGCTCCGATTGCTCGACAGGGGCTTCCCGGTCGCTGCGGGCGTCCCGGTCGCTTCGCGCGCCTCGGTCGGCGCGCTCGCCCGAGCGTTCCTCTCGTTCGGAGCTGCGTTGCGCGCGCTCGGCTAGCCACTCCTCGTCGGGGTTCCTCGGCCCGGCGTGCAGCGGAGGACCCTGGAGCCGGAGGATCCGGACACTGCCGATGCGGCGGCCCTGCATCTTCTCGGCGACGAGGAGATGGCCGTCCACCTCGATCGACTCGCCTTCCGAGGGGACGTGCCCCATGACTGCCAGCACAAGGCCACCGATCGTGTCCCAGTCCCCGGTAGGGAGCTCAGCACCGAGGAACTCGTTCACCTCGTCCACCGGCATCTTGCTCGAGACCCGGAACTGGCCGCCGCCGAGGGGCACGATCAAAGGCTCGTCGACGTCGAACTCGTCCGAGATCTCGCCGACGAGTTCCTCGATGAGGTCCTCGAGCGTCACCACGCCGGCGGTGCCTCCGTACTCGTCGATGACGACGGCGAGATGGAACTGGCCCGCTTGCATCTCACGCATGAGCGGGGCGACCCGTTTCGTCTCGGGGACGTAGTTCGCCGGTCGGCACACCTCGCTCACCGGGCAATGCTCCTTGCCGCTGCGCGCCGCGCGGATGAGGTCCTTGGTGAAGGCGATGCCGACGACGTCGTCGAGGCTCTGGTTGAACACTGGGATACGGCTGTAGCCGGCCTCTATGGCACGCTCGAGCACCGCCCCGGTCTCGACCGTCTCCTTCACTGCGACGACGTCAGGTCGCGGCACCATGACCTCTCTGACGATCGTGTCCCCGAAGTCGATGATCGAGTGGATGAGCACCCGCTCGTCGCCTTCGATGGCCTCGTCCAGAGCGGCGACGTCGGCGAAGGCGAGCAGCTCGGACTCGGTGACGTCCGACTCGGGCTTGGTGCTGCGCTCGCCTGGCGTGATGAGGCGGGCGAGGCCGATCAGGGCACCAGAAACGATACGCGTCGGGGGGAACCTGACGAGGTTGGTCACGAGCGGCGCTGCCAAGAGTGCCGCGCGGTCCGAGTGGCGCACCGCCCACTGCTTGGGCACCGCCTCGGAGAACACGAAGATCACGACGACCTCGAACGCGGTTGCGACCGCGACACCAATCGGGCCGAACACCTGCGCCGCTATGACACCGACCAGCGTGGCGGCCACGAGCTGGCACAAGAGCACGAGGAGGAGGATCGGTGCCAGGAAGGCCTCGGGGTCCTCGACGAGCCGGCGCAGCGATCGTGCCCCCCGTTGGCCGGAGTCCTCCAGAGCCTTGGCGCGAGCCCGGGAGGTCCGGGTGAGGCCGGTCTCGGCGAGGGAAAGGACCCCTGAGCACGCGATCAGGATGAAGACCACCGTAAGGAGGGCACCGTCGGCGCCGGTGAAGTTGCGCGTCGACGCGAGGATCATGGGCATCGTCGCCAGCATCAGGGGCGCCGAGGCGACGATCACGGGCTTGCGCCCTCCCCACGGTGGTGGGTGGTGAGCAGTTGCTGCTCGAGAGCCTCCATCGCCACCGCTTCGCCCTCCTCCTCGTGGTCCATGCCGAGCAGGTGCAAGATCCCGTGCACCAGCAAGAGGGCCAGCTCATCGTCGTAGGTCCCTGCATGCTGGGGCGCCTGGCGCCAGGCGACAGCGGGACATATGACGACATCGCCCATGAGAAGCGGCATGTCCTCGAGCTCGACCGGCCCGCGGCCGGGGCCGCTCACCTCTGGGTCGGGGACATGGCCCGGCCCGATGAGCTCGTCCTCAATGGGGAAGGAGAGCACGTCGGTGGCTCCCTTGCGCCCGAGGAAGCGCTCGTTCAGGGCGGCGATGGCCGTCTCGTCCACGAACATGAGAGAGAGCTCGGCCCCATCGCTGATGCCCCGGTCGTCGAGCACCCGCTCGGCAAGGGCAACCCAGCGGTTGAGGTCGACAGGCCGCTCGGACTGCTCGTCGGCGGCGAAGACCTGGGCGCTCACCGCAGCGGCCGTGCAGGCGGAGCTGGGTGGGCTGCCAGCGGCACGCTCTCACGGCTTCCGTTGCCGGCCTCTGGGGCCTGCACGTCCCTGGCGCTCATCTCCGACACGACGGCGCGGCCCGCACCGGCACCGATGCTGCGAGCTTGGGCAGAGCGGTCGTAGGCGGTGACGATCTCGCGCACGATGCGGTGGCGGACGACGTCAGCCTGGCCGAGCCAGACGAAGGAGATCCCTTCGATCTCGCCGAGCAGTTCCTCGAGGTCGAGCAGCCCCGAGCGGCCACCTGTGACGTCTATCTGGGTAACGTCACCGGTCACGACAACCTTGGTGCCGAAGCCGATCCGGGTCAGGAACATCTTCATCTGTTCCGGCGTCGTGTTCTGAGCCTCGTCGAGGATGACGAAGCTGCCGTTCAAGGTGCGGCCCCGCATGAACGCGAGCGGGGCAACTTCGATGGCTCCCCGCTCGAGCAGGCGCTGCGTGCCCTCCGGCTCGAGCATGTCGTACAAGGCGTCGTAGAGGGGGCGCAGGTACGGATCGACCTTGGCCATGAGATCGCCCGGCAGGAAACCGAGCCTCTCCCCGGCCTCGACCGCGGGCCGCGTCAAGATGATGCGCGCCACCTCCTTTGTCTGGAGCGCCTGCACCGCAAGAGCGACAGCGAGGTAGGACTTGCCTGTGCCGGCGGGGCCGATCCCGAAGGTGATCGTGTTGGCGGCGATGGCATCGACGTAGCGCTTTTGACCGGCTGTCTTCGGGTGCACCTTGCGGCCCCGTGCGGACCGGCCGGCCTCGGCGTTCAGTATCTCCGAGGGCCGGACGTCGTCCTTGACCATCTCGATCGTGTGCCCGACGTTGGTCGGATCGAGCCAGTGGCCTTGTTCGAGCAGGGAAACGAGCTCCTCGAACAGGCGGCCCACGCGCTCGGCTTCAGGGCCCTCGACGGTGATCTCGTTGCCTCTTACGTGGATACGCGTGTCGTCGAAGGCCTGTTCGACGGTACGCAACAACTCGTCACGTTGGCCCAGTAGGCCCACCATGAGGTGGTTCCCGGGGACGAGGATCTTGACCTGGGTGGATGACACTTGGCTCTCGCAGAAAGGGTACCAGGCACCTTGGTGCCGGCCGGCCACGGGTCCGGCCTGCCTACCTTGCGACATGAGCACCGGGCCATGAGCAGGTCCTCATCGCGAATGTGGCGCCCATCTCAGCCCGGCGGCCAGCCGAGGCGGCGGCCCCCGAGGACGTGCAGGTGCAGATGGGCGACGCTGTTGCCCGAGTCCGGGCCGACGTTGAACACGAGGCGAGAACCGCGCTCTGTCAGGCCGTCCCCGGCGGCGACGCGACGGGCGACGTCGAACATCTCGATGAGGAGATCCCCATGGTCGGGGGGGATGTGCGCGGCGTCGACGATGTGCTCTCTCGGAATGACAAGGACGTGGGTGGGCGCCACGGGGTGCAGGTCCCGGAACGCATAGACGAGATCGGTCGAGACCACCTCGGTCGAGGGGAGCTCACCTGCGGCGATGGCGCAGAAGAGGCAGTCAGCCACGAGCAAGAGCGTAACGGCGGGGTGCTACGTGTCAGTTGTCTCAGGCGGTCCGGACCGGGGGGCTGAGCCGGCGGGCGACCTCGTTTGCCAGCAGGCGCCCGCGGCGGGTGAGCACTGCGCGGCCGCCATCGCGTCCCACGAGGCCAGCCAGCGCCTCGTCGTCGGGCAGCGCATCGGTCTCGACGCCCTCGCGGGTGCGAATGGCAAGCTCGAGCGCTTCGAGCACGCGCTGATCGGGTTCCAGGCGCTCCTCGCCGGCGACCGCCGGGCGATGGGAGGCGATTGCCGCCATGTAGCGCTCCGGGGTCCGGACGTTCCAGAACCGGCGACCGTCGAGATGGCTGTGGGCGGCGCAGCCGACACCCAGGTACTCACCCTGGCGCCAGTAGTTCAGGTTGTGGCGGCACTCGTGGCCTGGCCGCGACCAGTTGGATATCTCGTACCAGGGCAGGCCGGCGGCCTCGAGCACTTCGTCGGCAACCTCGTAGCGCCGGGCCTGCACGTCGTCGTCGGGGTGCCGGGCCAGGTCGCGCCACAGCGGCGTGCCGGGCTCCGCCTGCAGCGCGTAGGCGCTCACGTGCGAGGGCGGGGGGTCGAGGCCGAGCACTCCCTCAAGCGTGGCCGCCCAGTCGTCGTCGGTCTCGCCTTTCGCGCCGTAGATGAGATCGACGCTGAACGAGTCGAAGCCGACCTCGCCGATGCTCGCAGCGGCCAGGGGCACCGCCTCCGGGCGATGCCTGCGGCCGAGGCTGGCAAGAACATGGGAGGCGAGCGACTGCACTCCGAGCGAGATGCGGTTCACGCCCGCCTCGGCGTAGGTGCGAAGGAGGCCGGCGGTGACATCCTCGGGATTGCACTCGACGGTCACTTCGGCTCCCTCCAGGCGCCAGATACCGCTGAGCAGCCGGGCGAGCTCGCCTGCTTCGAGTCGGGAGGGGGTTCCGCCCCCGAAGAAGACCGTGGCCGCGGCTCCGAGACCCTCGGCGTAGGCACTTTCGAGCTGCATCAGGCAGGCGTCGACATAGGCCGAGGACAGATGGTCGATGCCCGTCCAGGTGGCAAAGGCGCAGTAGTCGCAGCGGCGCGCGCAGAACGGCACGTGGACATATATGCCGAGCCCGTGCCCGGCAGCCGCATCGGGCGGCTCATCCACGAAGGACGCCGAGCTCCTCCAGGCGTTTGAGGAGGGTCGTCAGGCTCTGGCCGAGCATGGAGGCCATCACCCGCAGGTCCTCGGACCGGATCGTCAAGACCTCGCCGTTGAAATCCTGGCGCTGCACCTGCACCGAGGCGAGGAAGCGCCGGAGCAGCTCGCGTTCGGGACCTTGCACCTCCGAGAGGCGGATGAGGTCGACGACGACCTTGAAGGGCTTGCCTTCGGGATCCGGGCGCTCGCCATTTGTGTGGAACGCCTGGCCGGCCCGCGGAGCGGGGGGCTCGCTCCCGTCGGGCGGGAGCAACTGGTCCACGGGAACTCGGTACAGCCGGGCCAAGCGTTGCAGGCGCGGCACCGAGATGGTGCGTTCGCCTCGCTCATAGGCACCGAGCACCGAGGCCTTGAACTCCAGCCTGGAGGCCTTTTCGACAGCTTGGAGGGAGAGTCGTTTCTGGCGTCTGACAGCGCGCAGCCGAGCACCCACGGCGACCGCGTACTCGGGATCGTCGCCCTCGACAGTTTGGCTTGGTGTCATTCGGGTCACTCTCCGCTCGGTATCACCGCGCTCTTGCGCTCAGACACCGCCAACCCGACTTGGGCTATCGCTAGGGGCCGTGCCAGAACGCCGGGCCTTCGCCGGCAACCGCCGGACCAGGGCCCACCACTCAAGTTTGGCTCTTAACGGCTGCATCCTGCAAGGACGGCCGGTCGCGAAGCGCCGAGGGCGCCCGTGCAAGGCCACCGTCGGGTAGTCGGCGGCTCTTACGGCAGTGGTGCTACGGCCATGCTCCGCAGTGCGGTGAGCAGGGCACCTGCCACCAGCGCAGCGGTCTCGACCCGCAAGATGCCGTCCCCGAGCGCCACCTTGTCGTCGACGAGCGCGAGCTCTCGTGGCGTCCAGCCACCTTCCGGGCCGACGAGCACGACCGGGGTCGCGAGCGAGACCGGACCGCCACCGGGCTCCGCCAGCGCGACGCCCCCGGCGGGTGAGCGTGCGAGGATCGCGTCGACGCTTTGGCTGCTGCCGATGCGGGGGAGCAAGGGGCGCCGCGACTGCATCGCCGCCTCCCGAACGATCCTGCTCAGCCGCGCCACGCGCCGCGTCGTGCCCTCCCGGTCCGGACGGACGACCGTCCGGTCGGCCACGAGAGGCGTCAGGAGGTCCACTCCCAGCTCGGCCAGCTTGGCGACTGCCCACTCGGTCCGCTCCGCTTTGGCCCACGAGAAACCGATCTCGAGCACAGGCAACGGGCGCTCCATCTGCTGGACGGGACCGACAGCCTCCAGTCCGAAGCGGCCGTCGGCGTCGGTGCGCCCCGCAGCTTTGTGACGGGGGGCACTCGGCGCGGTGAAGGCGCAGGTCCTCCACGAGCCCGCGCCGTCGGCGGCCACGACCGCTTCGCCCGGCTTGAGGCGCAGGACTTCACCGAGGTGGTGAGCGTCGTCAGAGCAAAGGCCGGGGGAGCCGAGATCCTCGACGAAGACCAGTGCCGCGGCGGCTCGGAGCTCCGCGTCCGGGGCGCGGGTGGTCACGCTCAGCCGAAAGCGGAGCGGAGCCGGGACAAGAGGCCGGATTCGGCCGGTTGCACCTGCTCACCGCGAAGGGCTGCGAGCTTGCGCAGGAGCTCGTCCTCTTCTTTCGACAGCTTCACGGGCGTGTCGACGAACACATTGACGAGAAGATCGCCCCGCCTGCCACCGCGAAGGCGCGGGACACCGTGGCCGGCGATCTTGAGGACACGGCCGGTCTGCACGCCTGCCGGGACCGGCAATAGGTAGGGCCCGTCGAGAGTGTCCAGCTCGACCGCTGTGCCGAGCGCGGCCTGGGCAACCGACAGGTGCAGCGTCGTGACGAGATCGGTGCCCGACCGCTCGAAACGGCTGTCCGCCTCGACGCGCAGGTGCACGTACAAGTCCCCAGGGGTCCCACCCCGGAGCGCCGCGGCTCCAGCGCCGACGATGCGCAAGGTGGCGCCGTCGTCGACACCGGGGGGTATCTCGACGGTGAGCGTCCGGTCCTCGAGTCGTCTGCCCTCGCCACGGCAGTCGGGGCATGGGGAGCTGACGACCTTCCCCAGCCCGCTGCAGCGCCCGCACTGGGTCGCCGTCATCATCTGGCCCAGGATCGATTGGCGCACCCGCTGGATCTGGCCCGAGCCACGGCAGTCAGGACAGGTGGTGGCGCTGGTTCCTTCCCGGGCACCGCTGCCACCGCAGGTCGCGCACGTCACCGGTACCTTGAGGGTCACGTCATGGCGGGTGCCGAACACGGCCTCTGCGAGCCCGATCTGGAGCACGATCTCGGCGTCGGCGCCCTGACGGCGCGCCCCACGTGGACCACCTGTCGCGAAGCCCTGATTGAAAAAAGCATCGAAGAGGTCCCCTAAGCCGCCGGCGAAACCGAACGTTTCACCACCGGCAGTGGCACCGGCGCCCGTGCCTCTCACGGCGTCGGGGCCGAAAAGGTCATAACGCCGCCGCCGCTCAGGATCGCGCAGGGTCTCGTAGGCGACGGTGACCTGCTTGAAGCGGGCCTCGGACTCGGCGTCGCCAGGATTCGCGTCCGGGTGCAGCTCGCGGGCAAGCCGCCGGTAGGCCCGCTTGAGCTCGTCCTCGGAGGCCGAGCGCGAGACGCCTAGTAACTCGTAGAAGTCCTGGGTTATCGCCACGGCTAGTCCCCGCGTAGCTCTCGAGAGAGCCGCTGGCCGACGACCGCGACCGCGGCAAGGGCGTGCTCGTAGTCCATCCGGGTCGGCCCGAGGACGCCGATGGTCCCGAGCGCCACGCCTTCGGACTCGTAAGGGGCCACGACGAGCGAGCACTCGGCGAGAGACTCGATGGCGGAGTGCTCCGAGCCGATCGACACGGACTCTCCCTGGGCGAGCACGTCGCGCAGCAAGGTCACCACGACATAGGACTGCTCGAGGATCCCGAGGACGGCCCGCACCTGCTCGATGGCGTCGAAACGCTCGGCCATGAACGCCGCGCCGCCGACGAAGACCTGGTCGGTGCTCTCAACCGCCCTACCGTCTTCCAGGGCGCTGACGCAGACCCGCACAAGCTCGTCGACCTCGGCGTCACCAGTCGGCCTGTCGGGAGGCACAAGCCACAGCGAGCTGCCCGAGAGGCGTTGCTGCAAGGCGGTGCTCGCCGATGACAGCACGACGTCGGGGACGTCCTCGTCAATGCCGATGGTGCGCTTTTCTACTACGCCGTTCGACAGCACCGCCACCGCCATGGCTGTGTGCGCCGAGAGCCTGGCGATGAGGGCCGAGCGGACCACGAGCGCATCGTGAGCCGGGCTGACGACGACGGCCGCACAGTCGGTCAGCTGGGCCAGCAGCCTGGAGGTGTCCTGGAGCACCCGCTCCAGCTCGCCGTGGGCCTTGGAGAAGAAGACCCGCACCTTCTCGTGCTCGGCCTCTGCGAGCGGATGGAGGCTGCCGAGGTGATCGACGAAGAACCGGTAGCCCTTGTCCGTCGGGATGCGTCCAGCGCTCGTGTGCGGGTGGGTCAGGTACCCCTCCCGTTCCAGCGCCGCCATGTCGGCGCGGATGGTCGCCGGCGAGAAGTCGATGACGGCATCGCGCGCGACTTGCGAGGACCCCACCGGTTGCGCCGTCTCGACGTAGCCGGTCACGACGGACTTCAAGATCGCCGCCTTGCGCTCGTCGAGCTGGTCGTAGTCGTTCCGGGTGGGCATCTCAGATTCCTCACTCGAGATTCTACTTGGGGTACCTGGCGGCACGGCAACGGCGTTTCGCGTGGCCGGTGAGACGCGGGCGCGTTCTCTCAGCGCGTGGCGGGCGGCGCCCGGGCCGATCGTCATTCCTCCAGTGTCAGCGCGCTGATGAACGCCTCTTGCGGGATCTCGACGCGCCCGATCGACTTCATCTTCTTCTTGCCCTCTTTCTGTTTCTCCAAGAGCTTGCGCTTGCGGGTTATGTCGCCGCCGTAGCACTTGGCGAGAACGTCCTTTCGTTTTGCCTTGACGGTCTCGCGGGCGACGATCCGGCCCCCGATCGCGGCCTGGATCGGTACGTCGAAAAGCTGACGAGGAATGAGCTCACGCAGCTTCGCGGTCATCTTGCGCCCGTAGTCGTCTGCCTTCGAGCGGTGCACGATGGTCGAGAAGGCGTCGACGTGCTGGCCGGCGAGGAGAACGTCGACCTTGACGAGGTTGTCGGTCTGAAGCCCGGCCGGCTCGTAGTCGAGGCTCGCGTAGCCTTTCGTCCGGCTCTTGAGCACGTCGAAGAAGTCGAGCACGACCTCGGCGAGAGGCAGCTCGTATATGAGCTCGACACGGTCGGGTGACAGGTACTGCATCTCTTCCATACGGCCTCTCCGCGTCTGGCAGAGGTCCATGATCGTCCCGGTGTACTCGGCCGGGGTGATGATCGTGAGCTTCAGCAGCGGCTCGTCGATGTGGTCGATGAACTGCGGCTCGGGCATGTCGGAGGGATTGTCGATGGGCAGGGTCTCGCCGTTGGTCAGATGTGCGATGTACTCGACCGACGGAGCCGTGGCGATCAGAGACAGACCGAACTCGCGCTCGAGCCGCTCACGGACGATGTCCATGTGCAACAAGCCGAGGAACCCGCAGCGGAAGCCGAAACCGAGCGCAGCGCTTGTCTCGGGTTCGTAGGTCACGCTCGCGTCGTTGAGCTTGAGCTTCTCGAGAGCGTCGCGCAGGTCGGGGAACTCGTCGCCGTCGATCGGGTAAAGGCCACAGAACACCATCGGCTTCGGGTTCTCGTAGCCCTCGAGCGGCTTTGAGGCCGGGCGTGAGGCCTCGGTGACGGTCTCACCGACGCGGGCTTCGCGAACGTCTTTGATGCCTGCGATGAGGTAGCCGACCTCGCCGGGGCCGAGCTCGTCGACCGGCACGGGCGCCGGCGTGCGGATGCCCACCTCTTCGACCTCGTGGGTGGCTCCCGTCTGCAAGAAACGCAGTCTGGCTCCCGAGCGCATCGTGCCGTCCACGACACGCACCGCGCTCACGACCCCCCGGTACTGGTCGTAGTAGGAGTCGAACAGCAACGCCCGGAGCCGATCGCCTGGATCACCCTCGGGTGGCGGGATCCGGCGGACGACCTCGTCGAGCAGCTCGGGGACACCGGCACCCGTCTTGGCCGAGATGCGCAGTATCTGGTCGCCGGGAAGTCCCAGCACGCGCTCGATCTCCTCGGCGTAGCGGTCCGGATCGGCGGCGGGCAGGTCGATCTTGTTGAGGGCAGCGACGATCTCGAGGTCATGTTCGAGCGCGAGGTAGCAGTTGGCGAGCGTCTGGGCCTCGATGCCCTGCGAGGCGTCGACGAGGAGCACCACCCCCTCACAGGCGGCGAGGCTCCGCGAGACCTCGTAGCCGAAGTCCACGTGGCCGGGGGTGTCGATGAGCTGGAGCACGTTGTCCCGCCAGCGGACGCGCACGTTCCGTGCCTTGATGGTGATGCCGCGCTCGCGTTCGAGCTCCATCGAGTCGAGATACTGAGCCCGCATGTCGCGGGGGTCGACCGCGTAGGTCAGCTCCAATATGCGGTCCGACAGGGTCGACTTCCCGTGGTCGACATGACTGATGATGGAGAAATTGCGAATGACCTCGGGGGCTACCACGGTGTCCATCGTGCCATCTCGACTTGGTGTGCCGTCCCCACCGGGTTGCTGGTACTCTCGTTGGTCCCGGAGGCTTGGAGCCTCAGCCCGTACGCGTCGAGGGACGAATGGCCAATATCAAGAGTCAGATCAAGCGAAACCGTCAGAACGAGCGTCGCCACCTTTCCAACAAGGCAGTTCGCTCGGAGCTGAAGACGCGCACGAAGAACGCTCTTCTTGCCGCCGAGTCGGGCGCGGAGGACTCGGCCGAGCGCCTGCGCCAGGCTGTAAAGCGCATCGACAAGGCGGCGGCCAAGGGCGTCATCCACTCCAACCAGGCATCACGACGCAAGTCCCGCCTCGTTCGACGTATCGCCTTGATCACAGCCGAGGCGGGCGAGGAGAGCTGAGCCCAAAGGCTCACTCTTAGGTATCCCGGTTCTGGTCGACTGACTCTGGGGGACGGGTTCTGGGGGACCTGCGGCGACCGTCTGCTACCTGACGAGCGGCAGCTTCAGCGGCGGCCTGCCTCCGAGCAGGGCCGCGCTTATGGCCGGGTCGTTGCCCGCCATGCCGAGCTCCCAGACCCCGACGCCGGCACAACCGAACTGGGAGGCGAGGGCGGACTTGAGGGCGATGGAGACCGGATCGTCGAACCAGGTCTGGTGCCACCTGCCGCCCCTGCGGAACACGGTGTAGGGCGTCTCGGTAATGGGGTCCCATACGGGATGGCGACCGGCAGCCACGATCTCGGCGTAGGTGACCGCGACCGGGTTCCCTGTCGTCGGGGCGCCGTCGAGCTTGCTCGCGGACGGGAAGTCGTAGCCGTACAAGGGAATGCCGAGCACGATCCGGCGCGCCGGCACCACTGACGCGTACTCGGCGAGGGCCATGGCGTCATTCAAAGAAGCGTTCGTGAGCGGCGCCGTGGCGGCAGCGACCCCCGGGTCCTGCATGTCGTAGGCCATGACGAACAGGTCGTCGACGTAGCGCACGAGGGCCTTGACGTCGAAGAAGCCAAGAGGGTCGAAAGCCGAGCTCGGGTACGTGTCCAACATGACCGACCAGCTGGGGCCGAGCAACTTCAACCTCTGCGAGAACGACGCCACGAACCGGACGAACTCCGCTCGCTCCTGCGTGCTGTCGCCTTCGATGTCGAGGTCGACACCGTCGAGATCTCCAGCCGACAGCAGTACCGCGACCTGCCCGGCCAGCCGACGGCCGGCGGTGGCGGGATGGGCGGTGACCGAGCGGATGACAGATGCGCTTTCCGAGAAGACCGTGAGCAGCACCCGATCGCCCGCCCCGTGAGCCTGACCGACGTCGAAGGCGAGCGCAGCGCTGGAGAGGGTGGACCAGCCCTGGCCGCTGTGGGCAATCGAGCCCCCGGCGGCGAGAGACACCGACCAGTAGGCAAGCGTCGTCAGGTCCCCGTAGTCCGGCGTGAAGCCGCCGACCTCCCAGTACGGCAGGAAGCCGACGACCTGGTGGGCGGGCAACGGTCTTGGGAAGGCTCCGGCCGGGAGCGTTGGCGCAAGCCTGCCTGGCACCTTGGGCAGGCGCACCGCCACCGCCGCCTCGGCCTTGGCGACTGCGGCCAGCTCGCTAGGGACGAGGAGCTGGGCAGGGCTCGGGGCTTGGGTCGTGCTCGGGGCGAAGCCCGAAACGGTGCAGGCAGCGCAGCTGAGCGCGCCGAGGACGATCGAAGACACGACGAGGGTGAGGCGGGCGGCGGTCCGGTGCCGCACTGAGGCCATGACGGGCCGAGCGTAGTTGCCGCCCGTTCCCGCGCGGCGTAGCCCGGGCTCGGCGCCGGCTTGGCGTGTTTGGACGGGAGAATGCTCCTACGCTCTTTGAGATGGTTTTCGTTGAGATCTTCCGCTTGATCGTCGCCGTCTGTGGCGCGCTAGTTGGCCTGGCGATCGGAAACCACTTCGGCCACACGGCGGCATGGCGCTCTGCCGGAGCGGCGATCGGCGTCCTGGTCGGCTACGTCGTCGGCGGTGTCTTCGGTCGGCTGACGGACGGGGGCGTGCGCAGGGCGACCCGGTCGCTTCGCGACGTTCCGGCCCCCGAGCTGTTGGCGGGGATGTTGCTCGCCAGCATCAGCTGTCTTATCGGGGTCGTCGTTTGCATCCCTTTGTTCGTCTTCGTCCGAGAGGACTTCGACTTCCTTATCGCTGCGGCCGTGGCGTGGGTCCTCGGCGCGCTCGGCCTGAGGTTGGGCATGAGCAAGGGTCGCCAGCTCGCCGACGCCCTCGGGGTCACGCGACGCCTCGTGCCGATCCGCCAGGACATTGCCGAGGGCGGCGACCTTTTGGACACCTCCGCCGTCATGGACAGGTCGTTTCTCGTCATGGGCCGGCTCGGTTTGTTGGGGCCCGAGCTGCTGATCCCCGAGCCGGTGGCCGACGAGCTTGCGACATTGGCCGAAGGGCCCGACCCTGTGGCTTCGCGCCGCGCCCGGCGCGCTCTCGAGGCGATCGACGAGCTGAAGAGCCTTGGGGCGAAGGTCACCTTCGTGCAGGGTGACGTCCCCGGGGCAGACTCGATCGAAGAGAAGGTGGCCGTGCTGGCGGACCGCCTTGGCGCTCGGGTCGTCACGTGCTCGGCCGAGCTGGCCCGGCGGCGGGAGGAGGCAGGGGCGCGCGTGCTCGACCTTCGTCGTCTGGCGAGCGACCTTTCCCCGGACCACGTTCCGGGAGAGCACCTGAAAGTGGACCTGGTCAGGCCCGGCCGCCAGCCGCAGCAGGCGGTCGGCTTCCTGCCCGCTGGCGACATGGTCGTGGTCAACGACGCCGAGGAGCTGGTCGGTCAAACCGACGTGGAGATCGTCGTGCTCTCGACGAGGCCGACGAACCAGGGCCTGCTCGTCTTCGGCCGCGTCGCCGACGAGGCCCGGCCGGCGCGCCGCTGAGTACTAACCGACCTGGAACCCATTCGCTCCCAGCAAGGGCACGAAACGGGCCCCGCACAGCACCCGCAGCTCCACCAGGTCGTCGTCGCGTTTCTCGAAGACTTTCACGAGATCGCCGTCCCCGTTCCCGACGGGCATGACGAGCCTGCCTCCGGGGGCGAGCTGGGAGGCGAGGGGTGCCGGCACGCCGAGGAAGGCTGCCGCCACCACGATGCCGTCAAAGGGAGCACGCTCGGCCAGGCCGAGCGTGCCGTCTCCGACGACGACCTCGGCATTGACGACACCTTCCGCGCTGAGATTGCTCCGGGCTGCCTGTGCGAGCTCCCCGATGCGCTCGACGCTGAATACGTAGCGGACGAGCCGGGCGAGTAGGGCCGTCTGATAGCCCCATCCCGTACCGATCTCGAGGACGGTGTCGTCGGGCTCGAGGTCCAGCGCGTCGAGCATCAGAGCGATCAGAGACGGCTGTGAGGTCGTCTGGGCCCGACCGATCGGGATCGCGCAGTCGTAGCCGACCTCGTCGCGTAGTTCCTCGGGCACGAACGAGGCGCGCCGGACGGTGCGCACCGCCTCGAGCACCCGGGGATCGGTGACGCCTTGGGCTCGAGCCGCGCGAACGAGTGCCTCCGCATTCGCCCGGTCGATCGACCGCTCGCGATCTGCTCGGTCCTCAGCTCGATCCCCATTCACTTCCACAGCCTCATTTGAGCAGGAAGGCGGACCTTATGCTGGGCTCAGGCGCGACGCGCCGGGGTCGGGGACGGAGGCGGCTAGTCAGAACGGCTACGGAGCGGGCGCATCGCCACCTCGACGCGGGCGAGCTCGTCGAGCATCGCTCCGGCCGCCTGGACCATCGTCTCGTTGGCCTGGACGTGCCCGTCCTCGATGAACTGGGTGAAGAAGGGAAGTGACACGGCCTCGTTGACCGGCATCATGCTGAGGGCGGTGACGACCTGTTTCAGCTGCTGCACAGAGCGAGTGCCGGCCGCCACGCCGCCGTAGGAGACGAACCCGACCGGCTTGTGCCGCCACTCGTGGTGCAGGTAGTCGATGGCGTTCTTGAGCGAGGCGGGATAGCCGTAGTTGTACTCGGGGGTCACGAAGACGAAGGCGTCGGACTCCTCGACGATCGAGCTCCACGCGAAGGTGTGCGGCTGGGTGTACTCGCGAAAGCGCGGGTGCTTGGGCTCGTCGAGCATCGGCAGGTTCAGCTCGGCCAGGTCGACGACTCTGACGTCGAAGGCGCCGTGGGCCCGGGCCCGGGCGACGAACCATTCTGCGACGGGCAGCCCGGCCCTGCCCGGGCGCGTCGAGGCAATGATGACCGTCAGTTGGGACATGGCAACAGAACTGACGATAGCGACTGGCTCACGTTGATCAGAGCGCCTTGACAGCAGCGACGACTTTCGTCAGCGAGTCCTTGGCGTCACCGAACAGCAGGGTCGTCTTCGGGTCGAAGAGGAGCTCGTTGTCGATCCCTGCGAAGCCCGGGCGCATCGA
>Ga0187872_10000507_pt1 | contig 44988 bp, 41 predicted proteins | sample June2016WEW_16_4_FD_132973 | JGI IMG/M metagenome (GOLD analysis project Ga0187872, IMG submission 132973) | Peatland microbial communities from SPRUCE experiment site at the Marcell Experimental Forest, Minnesota, USA - June2016WEW_16_40 | ecosystem: Environmental > Terrestrial > Soil >...
ACAACCCTTTCACGCCCATTCCCAACATCTTTGAAGCTCGTTCACAGACCCTTTCCCAAACCTTTCAGAGCCTTTTCACGCGCCCCTGCTGGCGTTCTCCCCGCTCCTGCCCCTCGCCCCTCAACCCTGCCCCCCAGCCGCCCCGAGTCCTGAACGCCTCATCCTCCGCTCATCCTGACAGAAGTTCGCCAAAAGTCAAGTACTAATACCATCTGCCGATGATAATCAGTGGATTGGCTGGCAAACCACGGAGTTTCCGTTGTTTTTCGGCCTTGGTGTCTTTGTGTCTTTGTTGTTCATCTGCGGTTTCCACGATTATTCCCCCGTTTTCCCGTTTTCCTGCCTTCCATATATTTGCCTGTTTGTCTCGGATTTCGCGCTTCGGGTTTCGGATTTCATCCTGGCGTGGGCGAGGGCGGAGGCGGCGGGCGGCGGGGCGCCGGTGACACAGCCGACCGAAGTAGCCAGCGTGTTCAGGACGCGGCCAGGGGCGACGCCAAGGGCGAGAATGCCGGCGATCAGCAACACGCACAACGCGCGAGTCGGCCAGTCGAGGCGGATCGGAGGGCGGTCACCGGGATCGCGGAAGCAGGCTTCGCGGACGACGCAGAGGTAGTAGTAAACCGCGATGGCAGCATTGATGACGGCGATGATGACGAGGAAAAGGTAGCCTTTGTCCAGGGCAGCGGAGAGCAGGGTGAGCTTGCCCATGAAACCGACGAACGGAGGGAGGCCGGCCAGCGCGAAGACGCCTACGACTAAAGTCAGGGCCAGCAAAGGCGAGCGGCGGTGAAGCCCGGCGAGGTCTTCGATGGCGACATTGGCGCCGTCGCGCGAGACTTTGCAAATCACCACAAAACAGGCCAACACCATCAAGACGTAACCGATGATGTAGTAGAGGGCGGCGGTATAGCCAAACAGGTCGAGGGCAACGAACCCGATCAGGGCGTAACCGGCGTGGGCGATGCCGGAGAATCCCAGCAGGCGCTTGAAGTCCTTCTGCATCAGGGCGATGAGGTTGCCATAGAACATGGAACTGGCGGCGAGGATGGCCAGCATGATGGCGACGGTGTGATTGTCCGGCGTGGCCAGGGAAACGAAGCGGACCAGGACGGCGACCGCGCCGATCTTCGGCAGCGAGGCGACGAGACCCGCGGTTTCATTGGAGGCGCCCTGATAGACGTCGGGAGTCCAGAAGTGGAAGGGGAAGATCGCCAGCTTGTAGTAAAGGCCGCAGAAGGTCAGGGCGAGGCCGGCGATGGCCAGGGGTGAATGGATCATCGGCTGGAGCCTGGGAAGCAGATCGGTCAGCGAGGTCGTTCCGGTCAGGCCGAAGAGGTAGCTCATGCCAAAGAACATCAGGCCGTTGGCGGCGACCCCGAACATGATGTATTTGATCGCCGATTCCATCTGGCTCTTCTGCCCCGCGCGCTCCCGGCGCATCGCCACGAGGAAGTAGAGGGGGAAGGCGGAAATTTCGAGGGCGACGACCAGAGTGATGATATCGACGCAGCTCACGAGCATGGCCAGGCCGGACACGCTAAGGGTCAGAAAGAAGAAGTACTCCGGTTTGATGTCTTCGCGGATGTCCGCCAGGTTGCCGCTGAGGAGGAGGATGAGCGTGAACCCACAGGCAAAGACGAGCTTAAGGACCTGGGAGAAGAGATCCACGCGGTACGCGCCGCTAAAGAGGGTGGCGTGCTGCCCCAGGCAGAACACACAGGCGATGATGGCGGCCAGCGAGGCAAACAACGCAACCGTTCGGGCCTGTCGCAAGCGGGATTCCCCCAGAGTAACGAGAAAGAGAACCAGCGCGCCGGCCAACAGGACCAGCTCGGGGAGGAAGGCGATGAAGGGGGAAGACGTCATGGGGAATCAGGGCAGGATGGCATAGCTGGTGATCGGATGCACTTGCTGGGCCTGGTCGAGCAGGTGCTTCACGCTGGCGTCGAGCACACGGGTGAAGGGTTCGGGATGAAGGCCGATCCAGAAGACGAACAGCAGCAGGGGCGCGAGGGTCAGAATCTCGCGGAGTCCCAGGTCCTTGAGTTGGGAGTGGTCCGGGTTGCGCGTGCCGCCGTAGGCGACCTTCTGCAACATGCGAAGCATATAGGCGGCGGCGAGCACCACGCCGGGCACGACGCAGATCATAGCGACAATGAAGGCAGGGTTCTCGGTGGAAAGCTTGAACCCGCCGCTCATGACCAGAAACTCCCCGATGAAGCTGTTCGTGCCGGGAAAGGCCAGGGATGAAAGCGCGAACACTCCGGCGAAGAGGGCAAAAATCGGCATGGCTTTGCCGATGCCGGAGGCCTCCGCCAGGTCGCGGGTGTGCAACCGCTCGTAGATGATGCCGACGACGATGAACAGCGCCCCGGTGGTGATGCCGTGGTTGATCATCACCAGCAGGGCGCCTTCGATCCCCCACTGGTTCAGGGCAAAAATGCCCAGGGTGGCAAAGCCCATGTGCGCGACGCTGGAATAGGCGACGAGTTTCTTGAGGTCAGTCTGGGCCAGGGCGGTCAGCCCGCCGTAGAGGATGGCGATGACTGAAAGCCAGAGGACATAGGGCGTAAAGAGCTGGGTTGCATAGGGGGTAATCGGCAGGGAGAACCGGAGGAAACCGTAGGCGCCCATCTTCAGCAGGATGCTGGCGAGGAGGACACTGCCGGCGGTGGGAGCTTCCACGTGGGCGGCGGGCAACCAAGTGTGGAAGGGGAACATCGGCACCTTGATGGCGAAGGAGATGAAGAAGGCAAGGAAGACCCAGCATTGGAAACTGTGCGGATAGTCGCGCCCCATCATGTCGGGGATGCTGAAGCTGCCGACTTGCAGGCGGAGCGCGATGATGGCGACCAGCAACAACATGGAGCCGAACATGGTGTAGATAAAGAACTTGAGGGCCGCGTAGATTTTGCGGGGGCCGCCCCAGACGCCGATGAGGAGGGCCATGGGGATCAACATCGCTTCCCAAAAGACGAAGAAGAGGATGAAATCGAGGGCGCAAAACACGCCCACCATAGCCGTTTCCATAATCAGCAGGCAGATCATGAATTCCTTGACGCGCGTTTGGATGTAGCGCCACGAGGCGAGCACGCACAACGGCATGATCAGGGTCGTCAGCAGCACCAGCAACAGGCTGATGCCATCGATGCCGATGGAGTAGTCGATGCCCAGCCACGGAATCCAGTGAGCGAACTCAGTGAATTGGAACCTAGCCGTGGTTGGGTCAAATTCCCACCATAGCTGCAGAGAGAACAAGGCGAGGCCGGAAGTGGAAAACAAAGTCCACCAGCGCAGGGTGCGCTCGTTTTGGATGAACGTGGCGAACGCAGCGAGCAGCAGCGGGCTGAAGATCAACACGCTCAACAGGTGAGAGCTTTCGGCTGGGCTGGGAGCGGTCATCGTGCGAGGGCGTTCGAGAACCAGAGGAAGGCGACGATGAGGGCCGCGGCGACGGCGAAAGCGAAAGCGAGGCTCTGCTGCATCTGACCGCGTTGGACGAAGCGGAGCCGGCGTCCGATGCCCCGGATGGTTTCGGCCAAGCCATCCACGGCACCGTCAATCACCTCGTTATCAAACAGGCCCGAGATGCGGGCGGTCAGCATCAGCGGGACCAGCCCGGCGACGCGATAGAGTTCGCCAATGCAGGTGTCCACGAACTGAACCGGTTTGCGGGCGAACCAGAGGAAGACGCGCCAGCCTTTGCGGTAAAACCAATCCATGTCCAGGCTGATGGTGGGTTCCGGCACCAGTTTCTTGAGCAGCAGGAAGAAGCCCAGCCCGGTGAAGAGCAGGATTTGGAGCGTCTCGAAGATGTGGTAGGCGGTGTAGGGATGATATTCGGCGGCCAGGTCGGGATACGGCAGCATGTTGTAGAGGTACGGCGTGTAGCAACCGATGAAGATACAGAGCGCGGAGGCAACGAGCATCGCCGCGTTCATGTTCCACGGCGGCTCGGCGGCGCGGTCCCAGGTTGCCTGCTTGGGCTTGTTTTTCCCGAACCAGATGAAGTAGGGCACCTTCAGGCCGGTGTGCAGGAACGTCCCCGAGGAGGCGAGCAGCAGCAGGAAGCCAACCCAGATCTTATGCTCCTCAAAGCCGGCGCTGACGATCATGGACTTGCTGACAAACCCGCTGAAGAGCGGGAAGGCGGAGATGGACAAGCCGCCGATGAGAGTGAAGACAAACGTCCAGGGCATCTTCTTCCACAGGCCGCCCAGCTCCGTGAACTTGCTTTCGCCGGTCATGTGCAGCACCGCGCCGCAGCCCATGAACAGGAGGCCCTTGTAGAGGATGTGGGCGAAGGCGTGGGCGCAGGCGCCGTTAATGGCCATCTGCGTGCCCAGGCCGACGCCCGCCACCATGTAGCCGACCTGGCTGATGATGTGGTAGGCGAGCAGGCGACGGCAGTCGTTCTCCAGCACGGCATAGACGACGCCGTAAAGGGCCATGATGACCCCGAGCACGATGAGGATCTCCATGCCCGCAAACCCGCGGCAGAGGGCATAGACAGCGGTCTTGGTGGTGAAGGCGCACAGGAAAACGGACCCGTTGAACGTGGCTTCGCCGTAGGCATCGGGCAGCCACGCGTGCAGGGGCGGCACGGCGGCGTTGAGAATGAAACCCGCCATGATCAGGTAAATGGCGGCGGTCGGGTGGTGGACATCCAGCAGGTTAAAGGACCAACCGTTGCCCGGCGCGTTGCAATGGAGCACGATGCCGGCGAGCAAGGCCACGCCGCCGGCGACGTGCACGAGCAAATAGCGGTATCCCGCGAAAAGGGATTCCCGCCGGCCACGGAACCAAATGAGGAACACGGAGGAAAACGCCATCAGTTCCCAGAAGAGGAACAGGGTAATAAAGTCACCAGCATAGATACAGCCGACGGACCCGGCAACGTAGAACCACGAGGCGATGTGCTGGGCGTCGTCCTTGACGTGCAGGCCGTAGAGCGTTCCGAGGAAGCACATCAGGCTCATGATGTAGCCGAAGACCGAACTGAGGGCGTCCACACGCCCAAAGACCAGTGTCCAGTCGAGGAAATGCACCTGGCCGAATTCGCCGCGGGCCATGGCCAGGATGCGCGCAAAGAGCAGGATCGGGATAAGCAGCAGGTAGCCCTTCTTCAGGCGCGCGGGCACCAGGGGCAGCGCCAGCGCGCCCAGGATCAGGATGAGTGAAGGATGGAGCCAGAAGCTATTCATGACTTCATCGGCGCGCGGACATTCTTGTCCGCAGCAACGCCTGAACGCTCCCCGGCTCCGAAAACGACCGTGGCCCACAAACTGTCCCACCTCGCTGCGGACAAGAATGTCCGCGCGCCGCCCGCAATTACTGAGCGGTTATTCATGACGCTCCTCCTTTGTTTGAGACGGTTTGTCTTCGTAGTAGTCCTCGCGGGTCATAATGCCGAGGTGACCGAACCATTTGGAAAGGAGGATGATCGCGACGCAGCCGAAGAAGCCGAATATGGACCAGAAGGCTGGGAAGTGCTCGACGGCTGGGAAGTGCTCGACCGGCGTGTGCGCCTCGTCGTTGCTCACGAGGAAGATGTCCGCCAAGGCAAGCAGCACCAGCCCGGCTATGCAGACCAGCGTAACGGTCTTTAGCCGGTTGCGCAGGAACTCGATGAGCTTGACAAGGTTCATTACAGGACGGCGTGGACGAAGCGCATGAAAAAGCCGGGGTAAAGGCCAATGATAACTGAGATGGCTGCCGTGATGGCAAGGGGAATCACCAGCGCCGGGTGGGCTTCGGTGTATCCGTGCTTCGTGTCCTCTGCGGAGGGTTTGCCGAAGAAGCCGGCATAGACCACCGGGGCGAAGTAGGCGGCATTCAGCAGCGTACTGACCAGCAGCACGATGATGATGCCGACCGACCCGGCATCAAAGGCGCCGTTGAGCAGATACCACTTGCTGACGAAGCCGGCGACGGGCGGCGCCCCGATCATGCTCAGTGAGGCCAGGGCAAAGGCGCCGAAGGTGAACGGCATGACGCGCCCCAACCCATTCATTTCCGAGATGTTCTTCTTGTGCGTGGCGACGTAGATCGCGCCGGCACAGAAGAAGAGCGTGATCTTGGAAAACGCATGGTTGGCGATGTGAACCAGCCCGCCTTCGATGCCGGGCCGCGTCAGCAGGGCCACGCCCAGAATGATGTAGGAGAGCTGGCTGACCGTCGAGTAGGCCAGCCGCGCCTTCAGGTTGTCTTTGCTCAGCGCCACGATGGAGGCGACGATGATGGTGATGGAGACGAAATAGGCGGTGGGGAGGCCGAGGTTGAGGGCGCGCATGGTATCCACGCCGAAGACGTAAAGCATAACCCGCACGGTGGAGAACACGCCCACCTTGACGACCGCGACGGCGTGGAGCAGGGCGCTGACCGGCGTGGGCGCGACCATGGCGCTCGGGAGCCAACTGTGGAGGGGCATGACGGCATTCTTGGCGAAGCCGACGATGCAGCAGGCGTAAAGCGCCGTGACCACCCAGCGGTTGACGTCAGGGGGCAGGATGCCGGTGTTGATGTTGTCGGCAAAATCGAGGTTCCCCTTCAGGACGTAAATCAGCACCATGGCCGGGAGCACCAGCCCCTTGGCGGTGGTGGTTAGATAGGTGAGGTATTTCTTGCCGCTCTCGTAGCTTTCCTCATCCTGATGATGGGCGACCAAAGGATAGGTGGTGATGCTGACGATCTCATAAAAGAGATACAAGGTGAGCAGGTTGTCGGCGAAGGCGCAGCCGATGGCGCCAAACAAGGCCAGCGCAAAACAGGTGTTGAAACGCGTCTGCTCGTGCTCGTTGAGGCCGCGCATATAACCCGCCGAGTAAAACACTGTGATGACCCACAGGAACGAGGCGGACACGGCAAAGACCATTGACAGCGCATCGGCCCGCAGTGCGACGCTCAATCCCGGCAGCAAGTGGAACACGCAGAAATACAGCCTCTTGCCGGCGTGGATGTCCGGGATCATTGAGGCGGCGAGGATGAAGAGCGTCGCGGCAGCGAAGAAGGAGCAGGTTTCGCGCGCGTTGGGCCGCTTGCCTGTCAGCATGACCAGACCCGCGCCAAGCAGCGGGGCCAGGATCGCCAGCAAGAGCCTGATGTCGGGTGTTGCTTCCATTGGCCTAGCCCTTCAGTTCGGACAGTTCCCGGGTCTTGACGGAGCGATAGTTGCGATAGACAGCGATGATGATGCTGAGGGCAATGGCGATTTCAGCCGCCGCCAGCCCCATGAGGAACAGAACAAAGATCTGCCCAACCGCCGGGTCGGGCGCCCGGAAACGGTTGAAAGCCATCAGGTTGAGCGAGGCGGCTGAGAATATCAACTCGCCCGAAATGAGCATGCCGATGAGGGTGCGGCGCCGCAGCAGGCCGAAGATGCCAATGGCCAGCAGAAAGGCGGCGACGGTAAAGTAAATGTCCGGGCGTTCGGGCAGTGGCGGGGGATTCATGGTTTGGTTCTTCCGGTGCGGGCGATCGCGAGGGCGCCGATGATGGCGACAAGGAGCGCGAGTGAGATCAGCTCGAAGGCCATGCTATAAGTGGTGAGCAGCGATTTGCCTATGGCGCTGATAGAAAAGTCGTTAACGCGGGTGACCGGAGCGGTCCAGTCCTGCCGGGCGCCCAGGTGCCAAAGGCCCCAGAAGATCGCGGCGCTCACCAACAGCGCGAAGCCCCCCCACAGAAGGGTTGCCCCGCGCTTCTCGTCGCGGACGCCCTCTTCCGGCTCGGCCAGCATCACCGCGAAGACAATGGTGACACAGACCGCGCCAACGTAAATGAGGATTTCCATCAGGGCCAGAAACGGGCTGTGGAGGAAGTAGTAAAGCCCGGCCAACCCGATGCAGCAGATCATCAGCCCACAGACGCTCCGGATAATGCGCGCCGTGAGGGCGGCTATGAGAGCGCCCACCACCGTGGTCGCAATGCACAGGAGGAAGATCGCGCCGACGATCATCTGTGACTCAGGAAACGCAGTCATTTAGGCGTAGTTGGGGGCTGAGAGTTGGGGGTTGAGGGTTCGTCGGCGGCCTTTGGCTCCTGCCTTGGGGCCTCGGCTGTCGGACTTTGGACTTCGGACTTTGGACTTCCTTCCAGCCGCTCGGCCTCCAGGCGTTCGTTTTCCAGGCGTTTGAACAGGTCCATGATGTAGTCTTCCTTGTTGGTGCTGGCCAGGTTGTACTCGTGGGAATAGCGGATGGCGCCATCCCGGCAGGCTTCCACGCAGGAACCACAGAGACTGCACTTGGTGAAGTCCAGAATGTATTGGGTAACGGACCTTTTCTTGGCTCCGTCCAGCTTGGCGCCTTCAACCGTGATGCAGTCGCTGGGGCAGGCGCGCTCGCACAGTTTGCAGGCGAAACAGACCGCTTTGCCCGTCGCGGGGTCGCGCACCAGTTCGATATGACCCCGGAAACGCTCCGGCATCTTCAGGGATTCATGCGGATACTGCACGGTGACCGACGGCTTGAAGAACTGGCCGATGGTAATCCTCATGCCCGTAACCAGGCTGTTGAATCCGATGGCAATTTCTTTCAGGGAGTTTTTCATGCGTGGAGCAGCTTCATCATGGCGCTGGATAGGATAAGCGTGCATAGGGAAACCGGGATGAGGATTTCCCAGGACAGGTTGAGCAGCCCGTAGAACTGGGTCCGTGGGAAGGTCCAGCGTATCCAGACCACGGAAAAGATCAGGAAGTACATCTTCACGAGGAACCAGAACACCCCGGGCAGGATGCCGATGGGGCTTTGCCAGCCGCCGAGGAACAGCACCGTCGCCAGGGCGCAGCCGAGAAGGATGTTGGCATACTCCGCCATGAAGAATACGCCGAACCCCATCCCGGCGTATTCGGTGTAAGCGCCGGCGACCAGCTCGCTTTCGGCCTCGGTCATGTCAAAGGGAGCGCGGTTGGTTTCTGCCAACATGCAGATGTAGAAGATGAGAAAGGTCACCGGCATCAGGGGGTTGACCCATACTTTGAAGAAGTTCCAGTGCCAGAACGCACCGGCCTGCTGGAGGACGATTTCGTTCAAGTTCATCGTGCCCGTCACCATGATCATGGTGATGACCACCAACAGCATGGGGATTTCGTAGGCGACATTCTGGGAGACCACCCGGGCGGCGGAGATGATCGCGTACTTGTTCCGCGAAGACCAGCCGCCAAGCATGATCGCCATGACATTGATGGACCCGAAGGCGAAGATCATCAGCAGCCCGACGTTGATGTTCCGAGCGGCCAGGCTCGGGCCGAAGGGAATGACCGCGAGGCTCATCAGGGCAGGGGACATCATGAGCAGCGGGGCGACGCGGAACAAGGTGGTGTCCGCGCCGGCGGGGACAATCAGTTGCTTCGAGAGCAGCTTGACTGCATCGGCGATGGGTTGCAGCAAACCGGCCCAGCCGACTTCCGTCGGGCCGGGGCGGCGCTGGAAGCGGCCGGCTCCCTTTCGTTCCACCCACACCAGGTAGGCGGCATTCAGCCCGACAAAGGACAGGATGCCGACCAGGAACAGCACCAGCCGGAGCGGCTCGGGCCAGAGGGAGGAAACAGTCTTGGAGAGGCTCGTCATCATTCAGCGGTCAATGTCGGGAATGACGAGGTCCAGGCTGCCCATCAGAGCCAACGCGTCCGGCAGCAGCATTCCCGCGCTGGCTTCCTCGAACAGGCTGAGGTTGGAGAGCGACGGGGTGCGCAGTTTGACCCGGTACGGGATTTCCTTGTTGTCGCTGACGATGCGCACGGCAAACCGGCCGCGGGCGGCCTCGACCGCGTAACAATAGTCGCCGGCGGGCAGTTTCAGCACGCGCGGCACCTTCTCGGCCATAACCGGGCCGGCGGGCAATTTGTCCAGGGCTTGCTCGATAATACGCAGGCTCTGGGCCATCTCCTCCATGCGCACCAGGTAGCGCGACATGGAATCGCCTTCCTGGAAGGTGGGGATAATGAAGTCGAATTCGGGATAAACGGAATAGGGTTCGACCCTCCGCACATCGTAAGGAATGCCGGAGCCGCGGATAACCGGGCCGGTGGCGCCATACTTGCGGCACATCTCCTTGCTGATCGGGCCAATGTCAATGAGACGCTTGCGCAGGATGATGTTATCAGTGACCAGGCCGCGATACATCTTGAGGCGCGGGCGCATCTGGGCGACGAACGCGCGCGTGCCCTTGATGAAGGTGTCATCCACATCGTTGCAAAGCCCGCCGATGCGGTAGTAACTGTAGGTCAGGCGCGACCCGGTAATGCCTTCCAGCAGGTCGAGGATCTTCTCCCGGTCATCGAAGGCATAGAGCAGCGGCGTGAAACCGCCCAGGTCCAGCAGGAAGGCGCCCCACCAGACAAGGTGGCTGGAGATGCGGTTCAACTCGGAGGTGATGACGCGAATATACTCGGCCCGCGGAGGAACCTGGAGTTTCGCCGCCCGTTCCACGGCCCCGACAAAGGCGTGGGTGTAAGTCATCGCCGACAGGTAATCAATGCGGCTGGTGTTGGGCAGGAACTGGGCGTAAGTGCGGTTCTCGCCCATCTTTTCCTGCATCCGGTGGATGTAGCCGCACACCGGCTCGGCGCGGACGACATATTCCCCGTCCATGGTCATCTTGACCCTCAGCACGCCATGAGTGGCCGGATGCTGCGGGCCTATATTGATGACGAAGGTCTCGCGCGGCGCGCCGTCGGCGGACATCTCTGTTCTGACCTGTTCTTTGACGATCACTGCGCGAAATCCTTCCTGAGCGGGTGGTAATCAGCGTCCTCCGGCAGGAGGAAGGGCGTCAGGTTCGGATGCCCAAGGAAACGGATGCCGAAGAAGTCATGCGTCTCGCGCTCATGCCAGTTGGCGCCGGGAAACACCTTCTGGATGGTGGCAATCTCCGCCTTGTCGCGGGGGATGCGCGTGCGCACGACGACCCGCAACGCCTTGGCGGGGTGAAAGTAATCATAGACCACTTCCATCTGCCCCTCTGCCATCCAATCCACACCGGTGATGGTGTCCAGGGACAAACCCTCTTTATCGAGCAACTCGGCGGCCAACACAACCTGATCGGGGGCAACGGTCGCCTCAACGTGATAACCTTTGGCGGCGTAATCAACCCCGTGAAAGGGCAGGCTGAGATGGGCGAGAGGATTGGGAATCGGGGACTGGGGACTGGGGACGGGGGACGGGGGATTTGGGGCAGTCGGCTGCTGACTGGTTACTGATGACTGGTCACTGGTTACTGGTGTTTGGTGACTGGTCACTGTTGACTGCTGACCGGTGGTCAGGGCAGCTTTAGGCGGCACCGCTGGGGCCGCTGGCGGGCTTGCCGGCTGTGCGCTGTCAATCTTAGGCTGCAGACCGTTCGTACTCATCACTCCATCACTCCATCACTCCAATCCTCCCTCACTCCGCCTTCACGATCGGCCAGCGGCGCTTGCCGGTGAGCTTCTCCTCGAGCTTCAGCAGCCCTTCGATCAGAGCCTCGGGCCGCGGAGGGCAGCCAGGGATATAGACATCCACCGGGAACAGCTTATCCACCCCTTCGATCACCGCATATTGGCCCGGGAAAACGAACGGACCGCCGGAAATGGCGCAGTTGCCCATCGCAATGACCCACTTGGGCTCCGGCATCTGGTCGTAGAGCGTCTTGACGGCGGCCGCCATCTTCTTGTTGATGGTGCCGGCGACGATCATCAAATCCGCCTGGCGGGGCGAGGGACGGAAGACCTCGGCGCCAAAGCGGGCCAGGTCGAAGCGCGACGCGCCCGCCGCCATCATTTCAATCGCGCAGCAGGCGAGGCCAAACGTCAGCGGCCAGAGCGAGTTGGCCCGCCCGAGCGCCAACAGCTCGTCCAGCTTCGCGAACTTCACGTAAGGCGCGCAGTCCTTCAGGGCTTGGGCGCTATCTTCCTGCGCTTCCATTCAAAGACACCTTTCTTCCAGGCATAAACGACCACCAAAGAGAGAATCCCCACAAAAATGAGCAGCTCGACAAAATCCCCGATGACGAACTCCTCGATCCGGTTATACACCAGCGCCACCGGGATGAGATACAGCACATCCACCGCAAACGCGACAAACACCAGCGCATACAGGTAATACACCGCGCTGTAGCGAATCCACGCGTCGCCAATCGGGTCCATGCCGCATTCAATGAACTGCTCGGTCTTGTGGGCGTAGTTGCGCGTCTTGCGCGCCTCCAGCAGATGGACGACGACAAACGGCCCCAGCGCAAACGCCAGGCCGCCCAGGCAAAAGGCAAACACGTAAATCAAATCGCCGGACAGCACGTCATCCATACTCAAGCGGCGTTGTTCGGCACTAAACACGTCATGGTCATGGTGCCTAGTCTCGACGCGGAAGGGGTGAGGGTCAATAAAATAGATGGTATCACGATTATTAGCGCGGCTAACAGTGCCGGGTGCCGCCGGTGTGACTATGGGAATGTTTAATCCTGTCTTTCCCCTGCCATCTCCCTGTCCCTTACAACGCTATGTCGAAACTTCGCGCATTCTTGGCAAGGTTTCCTGTGCAAACGCAGCCGGCTGCTCTCCCAATCACCAGTCACCAGTCACCAGTCACCAGTCACCAGTCACCAATCACCAATCACTTTGGTTGCGCTCTGCCGCGCTGCGTCTTTGCGTTGCCGGAGTGCGCCTCAACCTTGAGCAAAATACCTTGACGCCTTCCGTTCCTCGGCCTTCACCGCCCGGCGATACGCCTCCAGTTGTCCCCGCTCGCTCCAGTGCGCGTATCCGCGTCCTTGTCTGAGATCCCACGTTGGCCGCGGGAGCCGCTTTCGGTAGCGACGCGATCCCGCCACGTTGCGCGGCAGCCTCCAAATGCGCTCCAGATCGCGATTGGGAAGCCTGAAATCCATCAGGTCCCACCGATGCTTTCGGATGAGTCTCCCATCCCGCAGAAACGGTTTGAGAAACTGATAGAGGAGACCCTGCTGCCAACGTGGGCTTAGGCCATATTTCCGCCCCAGTTCCGTCCCGGACAATCCTTTGAGCTGGTCCAGATTCTCCTCGGCCCACTGCAATGCTTTCGCGGTTTGGCGCAGCCAGTGGTAGCGGTAAGTGGGCTTGGGGGCGCCAACCTGTTGCCGAATCTGTCGCAGGCGCTCGCTGCTGAGACCCACCTCGTCACCCAACTCGCAATTCGACTTCGACCAATCCAACTTGGACCACCGGGCCAGAAAGGCCTTGCGCCGGAATTGCGTGTATAACAATCGGTTCATGACTGCCTTCGCTGACTAAACTTTACGCTCGCCATCATGCTTATGCACGCTCTGAAGATACCAGATTGCCGCGCTGTGTGAAGCTCTTGCATCCCCGGCCTTTCAGCGCCGCATCTCAGTTTCTGAAGGGGGGGCGCAGCCTCGAAAGCCCTTCTGTTTGCTGCCTTTTCATTAACACCCTGCTTCAGCAGGGTGTGGGCAAGTGGCGCGGCGTCGGAACCGCTTCAGCGGTTTGCCAGCGCACTGGAAACCGCTGAAGCAGTTGACGGCGCGCGCTGGGGAACAGGGTAGGTCTTCACTACAGCCAGCTTTGACCATTGGGGAGAATCCCCGCGCCTGAAAATCAATGACTTGCGTCCCCAAAATAGTTGAACCAAGGGCCGAATCCGCCAAGTCGGGTTAAGCTCTCGCAAATCGTAAATCGCAAATCGAAAATGAGTTGGCCGAACGGCCCCCGGCTTGCTATAAAAAGGCCCTGACAAGGCCCACTCTGGCATGAGCCGATTTGTTAATCTCGAGTTTGGCGCTGAGTCCGAAGACCAGTCGCCGCAGAAAAAGGCGCTGGTGAAGGACGAGGCGTACTATCGCGCCGAAGCCCGCTCCGCCTTCGAGAACGGGGATTTTGAGCTGGCCCTGCGCCTCTACTCCAAGGTCCTGGAGTTCAATCCGAACGAGGCGGCGCCGTGGACCGGGCAGGTGCGGATGCTCATCGAGCTTGGCCAGTATAACGAAGCCAGGCTATGGGCCGACAAAGCGTTGGAGCGGTTTCCCCACGATGCGGAATTGCTCGCGGCCAAAGCCGTCGCGCTGGGGCGCAGTGGCGATTTACAGGAGGCGCTGGCGTTTTCGGATTCGGCCATTGAAGAGCGCGGCGACACGCCTTACGTCTGGCTCGCGCGCGGGGACGTGTTGCTGGCGCGGAAAGAGTCGCGGGCCGATTACTGTTTTGAAAAGGCCCTGCTACTGGCGCCCCGGGACTGGGTTGTGGCCTGGCTGGGGGCGCGGATTCGCTACTATTACAAACAATTCGCCCTCGCGCTCAAGCTGCTCCAGCAGGCCGTCGAGCTGAATACCGCCCACTTCCTCGTCTGGCTGGAACTGGGCCGCTGCCAGCAGGCGCTGGGTCTGGCCGGGCCGGCCAGGCACTCGTTCGAGCAGGCGCGCCAACTCAATCCCAATTGCCGCGACGCCGGGCAGGCGTTGGCCAGCCTCTCCGGGATGGGAATCGGGCCTCGCGTGCGCGGCTGGTGGCGCCGGCTTTTTAACCGATGAGCACTGAAAACCTGGACCGGCTGCTCGCTGCAGCCCATGAATTCGACGCCTCCGACCTTCACCTCGTCGCGGGCGTGCCGCCCGCTTTTCGCGTCAACGGCGAGATTATCCTCGCCGATGAAGACGCCCTGACGGAAACGGAGGTGGCCGACATGGCCGACGGGTTGCTCAACGAGCAGCAGAAGAAGAAGTTCGAGGAGGAATGGGAGCTTTGCATCTCGCTGCTGCACCGCGCCGCCGGGCGGGTCCGCGCCACCTTCTACCGCCGCAACGGGCATCCGGAAATGAGCTTCCGCTTCTGCGGCGAGCGCATCGCCACGCGCGAGGAGCTGGGGCTGCCGGAGAAGATTGATGACCTCGCGCGCAAGCCCAACGGGCTGGTCCTGGTCACCGGCCCCACGGGCGCGGGCAAGACGACCACGCTCAACTACATGGTGGACCTGATCAACAGCGAGCGCCGCTGCAAGATCGTCACCATCGAAGACCCCATCGAGTTCGTGCACGAGAACAAGCGCGCCATCGTCGTGCAGCAGGAAGTGCTCAGCGATGTGCGCTCCTTTAACCGGGCGCTCATCCACGTGCTGCGGCAGGACCCCGACGTGATCGTGGTCGGCGAGATGCGCGATTTCGAGGCGATCTCCACCGCCCTGACCGCCGCCGAAACCGGCCACCTGGTGCTGGCGACGATGCACTCGCCCAATGTCTCCCATGCGCTGGAACGGATCGTGGGCGTGTTCGAGGGCAGCGCGCAGCGGCAGATTATTCTCCAGATGTCCAACGCCTTGCAGGGGATTATCGCGCAGGAACTTCTGCCCGCCGCCGACCGCACCCGCCGCGTGCTCGCCTATGAGCTGATCGTGGCCAATGGCGCCGTGCGGAACCTCATCCGGGAAAACCAAGTCCACCAGTTGGAAAACACCATCCAGACCGGGCGCAAGGAAGGCATGACCCTCATGGACAACTGCCTCTACGACCTCTACTGCAAGTGCCTCATCACCTACGACACCGCCGTGAGCCGCGCCCGGCATCCCGACCGTATCATCCCGCAGAAGACCTGATCGGGCGATTGCGACCAGGTCCCGCGTGCGGTTTGGCCTCCGGGCTTGTCAAACCAGAGTAATGACGCATCGCACCTTCGAGATCGTGCGCGACACCGTTCTGCTGGCGTTTGCTCTCAGCGCCGTCGGCTGGTTCCTGGTTCGCTGCCTCAAGCGCAGCGACGACCCGGCACAGCTCATCTTTAAATGGGTCCTGACCGCCGCGGTTATCTGTTGCATGATCTGGTGGGTGGGGCCGATGGTGGCCCGGGAAGACCAGAGCGCGATCATCGGCATGATTATGACGGCGGTGTCGGGGCTGGTCTTGACCGTTATCTGGCGGCACAACATCGCCGACCTCATCGCCAAGCCCTTCGCCTCCCTTTACGACGGCGGCAGCGAGGAGCCGATTTCGCGCCCGGCCTATTCGATCGCGCAATCCAACCAGAAGCGGGGCAAATACCTCGAAGCGGTGGCCGAAATCCGCAAGCAGCTCGACCGTTTCCCCACCGACGTGGAAGGTCAACTGCTGTTGGCGCAGATCCAGGCCGAGGACCTCCAGGACCTGCCTGCTGCGGAACTCACCATCCAGCGCTTCTGCGACCAACCCGGCCACGCGCCCCAGAACATCACCTTCGCCCTCTACTCGCTGGCCGATTGGCACCTGAAAGTCGGGCGGGACCGCGAGGCGGCGCGGCGGGACCTGGAAAAGATCATCGAGTTGTTCCCGGAATCAGAATTCGCCTTGGGCGCCGCCCACCGCGTCGCCCATTTGGGCAGCGCGGAAATGCTGCTGGCACCGGACGAGCGCAGGAAATTCACCGTCACCGAAGGCGTGCGGAGCCTTGGCCTGCTCCGCGGCCGGGAACAGTTGAAGACGGCGGAACCGGACCCGGAACAAGTGGCCGCCGAGTGCGTGAAGCACCTGGAACAGCATCCGCTGGATACCGAGGCGCGCGAACGGCTGGCGGTCATTTATGCCGACCACTATGGGCGGCTTGATCTGGCGACCAATGAGCTGGAGCAAATGATCGAGCAGCCGAACCAGCCGGGCAGGCTTGTCGTTCATTGGTTGAATTTGCTGGCCGATCTGCAGATTCGCGGCGGAGCCGGTTTCGCGGCGGCGCAGCAGACCCTCCAAAGGATTGTGGAGCGCGACCCGAAAGCCGCTGCCGCGGAAATCGCCCGCCATCGGCTGGCCCTGCTGAAACTGGAGATGAAATCGAAAGAGAAGAGCCAGGCGGTCAAGCTTGGCTCCTACGAACAGAATATTGGCCTGAAGCAGGGCTTACCGCGTCGCTAGCTTTATGGCGATCTGCTTTTGGAGCTCCTGCGTGAGTTCCAGGTCCGAACCGCCGCCTTTGGTCCGCACCTGCACGATCACCGAAGTGACTTTCGCATCCACGGCTTCGACTCTCACCCAGACGTTCCGCCCGTTGACCTTGCCCTCGATGGATTTCACCTGGTTGGCGCCGGGGTTGATGACGCTCTCCCGCGCGATCGCGCCGTTGAACTTGACCACCTCTACCGCCGCCGCATAAACCTGGTCCGGCGACCGTTCATAGCGGCCCTCGAATTTATCTTTGACGAATGGGACCGCCGCCGTGTGCCGGTCGTTCACAGTCCTGACGCAGCCCGCCACCAGCACGAGCCCCCCGAGTAAAACTACAAGCATCTTTGTTTTCATCGCCGCTATGCAACCATATTCCCCGAAACCGTCAAGCCCGGATTCGGCTTTGTGGACAACCCGCAAAAATTGCCCCGCTTTAACCTTTTAACCCCTTGAACCCATTTAACGGTGCAACTCTTTAACCTTTCAACGCCTCGCCCCCCCCGGCCAGGGAACCATGTAACTTTGTAACGATGTAACGACGCGACCCTGTCCCCTCCCCCTGTCCCCTCCCCCTCGACATCCCGCCCGTTCGATGCGATTCTGAACGCGTGGTATCGGAAAAGTACGAACGGCTGCGCGGACTCCTGCGCTCCTGCGGCTCCTGCCTCGTCGCCTACTCCGGCGGCGTGGATTCGGCCTTCCTCGCCTGTGTCGCGCGCGACGTGTTGGGGAACAAATTCCTCGCTGCGATTGCCGATTCGCCCAGCCTGCCCCGCCGTGAATTGGAGCAGGCCCTGGCCCTCGCCCGCCAATTCCAATTCCCGGTCCGCGTCATCCGCACCCGCGAGTTCGACCGCCCCAGCTACCTGGCCAACCCCGAGAACCGCTGTTACTTCTGCAAACACGAGTTGTTCACCGAGCTTGCCCCGCTGGCCAAAGCCGAAGGCTTTGCCGTCATCGCCTATGGCGAAAACGCCAGCGATAGCGGGGACTTCCGGCCCGGTGCCCAGGCGGCGGCGGAATTCCAGGTCCGCGCCCCTCTCAAAGAGGCGGGCCTGACCAAAACCGATATCCGCGTCCTCTCCGCCCAGCTTGGCCTGCCCACGGCTGACAAACCCCAGATGGCCTGCCTCAGCTCGCGTGTCCCCTACGGCGAACCCGTCACCCCGCAAAAGCTTGGCATGATCGAGCAGGCCGAAAACGTCCTGCGCGACCTCGGCTTTTACGACGTCCGCGTCCGCCACCACGAATTGCGCAGGTCTGAATTGCTCTCAACTCTCAACTCTCAACCATCAACTATCTTCCATCTGGCCCGCATCGAGGTCGGCCCCGCCGAAATGCGCAAACTCCTCGAGAACGGCGTGTCACTTAAAATAGCCGATGCGCTCAAGCGAATCGGTTACGCCCACGTCACCCTCGATCTCCAGGGCTACCGTCGCGGCAGCGCCAACGAGGTCCTCCCGTCGCCAGGTTCGCAAGGGGCCGCAGCCGGTCAACGACCCAAGCCCCAAGGCTAGCGATAAAGTGTAGCGCGGGCGAGGACGCCCGCTGCTTCGTCAACAGCCCTGGATAACTGGCCGAGTGCCCCAAATTGCCGCTTGGAATACCGCAACTTTCGGCTAAACTTCTTGTTGAAGAAAGAAGCAGTTCTGCTGTATGCCGCAATTCTCTTACAAGGCGCGCCGCCGGACGGGTGAAGTCGTCCAGGGCGTGCTCGAAGTCGCCGACCGCTCGGCGGCCCTGGTTCAAATTGAGCGCCTGGGACTTTTCCCGGTCGCGGTGGACGCGGCCAAGGGCGGCGCCATCGCAGCCGCCGCCGAACGGCAGCCCGGGCGCAAGGCCGACTGGCGCGCCTTGTTGCCGCCCACCTTGCGGGCGGCGATGTCCCAGAAACGCAAACCCAAACTTCAGGAACTGGCCACGTTCACGCAGCAGTTGGCTAACCTGCTCAGCTCCGGCATGCCGCTGACCGTCGCGCTCAACAGCATGACGCACCTGGAGTCCAAAGGCATCTCGGCCGACGTCAGCCGGGACTTGAAGCAGGACGTGATGGAGGGCAGGAGTTTGTCCGACTCGATGGCCAAGCAACCGCGCATCTTCTCGGACTTATACGTCAACATGGTCCGGGCCGGCGAATCCAGCGGCGCGCTGGTCGAGGTGTTGCGGCGCATGGCGGACCATTTCGAGCGGTTCGCGCAGGTGCAGTCGAAGTTCACCTCTGCGCTCGTCTATCCGGCCTTCGTCTGTGTGGTGGGCATCGGCATCATGTTCTTTTTCATGAGCTATATGCTGCCCAAGTTCATGACGATCTTTGAAGGCCTGAACGTTCCCTTGCCGATGATGACCCAAATCCTCGTCAAGATCAGCCATCTGTTCGCGGCTTACTGGTGGCTGATGCTCGGGGTCGTGATCGCCGCCGTCATCGTGTTCAAGCGGTTCCAGGCGACCGACCAGGGCCGCCGCAAGATCGACCATTGGCGCATGAACGCGCCGGTCTTCGGCAAGGTGGTCAAGCTGAACATCTTCGGCCAGTTCGCGCGCACCCTCTCCACCCTCCTCGAAAACGGCGTCCCTGTCCTCACTGCCCTGAAGATCACCGAACAGATCATTCCCAATTCCATCGTCCAGGAGGCCATCGCCAAGACCCGCGAGGAGGTCACCGACGGCAAGACCATCGCCCAGCCGCTTGCGCGCAGCAAAATCTTCCCCCAGCTCATGGTGGACTTGGTGAAGATCGGCGAGGACACCGGGGACGTGCCGGGCGCGCTCAAGAACGTCGCCGACACCTACGAAAACGAACTGAGCATTGCCTTGCGCGTGATGACCAACATGATCGAGCCGACGCTGATCATCGTCATGGCCGTCGGTGTCGGGTTCCTCCTGTTGAGCGTGCTCTCCGCCATGTTCGCGATTACGTCCAATATCGCGCGGTGAGCCGATGAGTCCCAGGCCCCCAGTCCCCAGTCCCAAGTCAGCGGCAGGTGTGGCCTGTGGCGTGGTGCGTGGTGCCCGGACCGAACCCGCACCAAGCACCACGCACCTCCATTCCCCCCCCTCCCAAACTGCTTCTGGACTTCGGACTTCGGATTTCGGACTTCGGATTTCCCGCTCCGCGCGGGCCGCCTTCACCCTCATCGAGATCATGATCGTGGTGGCCATCATGGGCATTGTCATGACCATGAGCGTGCCGATTGTGTATAAAGTCTGGCGCAAAGCCCCGATGCGCAAGGCGGTGGCCGACGTGGTCGAAGTCTGCAGCCACGCCCGGGCCCGTGCGATTATGCAAGGGACCATGACCCAGGTAACCTTTCACCCGAAGGAGAACCGTCTGGAAGTGTCCGGCGTCGCCAGCCCGCCCCGCTCCGCCGGTGAAGAGGGCGCGACACCCGAAGTCCACGCCGCGCCAGCCACCGGGTCCGGCCTCTCAGCGCAGCTTTCCAGCGACATTATCATCGAGGAGCTGGATATCAACATGTCAGGCATAGAGTTCAATGACGCGGAGACGGCGACCGTCCGTTTTTACCCGAACGGCATCTCCGACGAAATGAGAATGATCCTGTTCGACGGGCGAGACCGGATCGGGATTGAGCTGGAGATCACCACTGGCTTGGCCAGCGTGGTGAATGACCCCCTCCGGGAATGGACCCGGCGATGAACTGCCCCCTGAAAACTCACGAGGGCCGAGTGACGAGTGCCGTCAGGGGGGCAGGTGACTCCCATCACACCTCCCTCGCTGCTTCTGGATTTCGGACTTCGGACTTCGGGCTTCGGATTTCCCGCTCCGCGCGGGCCGCCTTCAGCCTGCTCGAGGTCATGATCGCCTGCGGGATATTCTTCATGGCGGTGTTCGCGATTCTGGCGATGGTCTCCGGGGTGCTGCGCAATGCGCGCAGCCTGCGCCGGATTCCACTGGATGCCGGCATGGTGGCGGCGCAGATTTCACTTACCAACAAGCTTTACGAGGGCAGTCAATCCGGCGACTTCGGCAATATGTACCAAGATTACTCCTGGGAGGCAGACACCTACGAGCCGCCCGGCGCCACCAACGGCCTCTTTCAGGTGGACATTATCGTGCGCTGCCGTGGAATACAAAAGCCGGTGGATGTGATGAGCATCTGGTTATATCGGCCGGAATCGCCGCCTCCCAGATAATGAAACCACCGCTCCCACCCCTTCATCCGCCCTCTTTCCGGCGTCGCCCGAGCGGCCCCTCCAGACTTTGGGCTTTGGGCTTTGGACTTTGGACTTTGAGTCAGCGGCAACCCTCGCCCCTCGCCCGTCGCCCCCTAACTCTCCGTTCGGGCTTCACACTCGTGGAGATCATGGTCGCCATCGGGATTTTCTCCATGGTTCTGGCGGCCATCTATTCGAGCTGGACGGCGATTTTGCGCGCGTCCAAGACGGGCTTGGAGGCCGCAGCCTCGGCGCAGCGGGCGCGCATCACCGTTCGCGTGTTGGAAGATTCGCTCGGCTCGGCGCAGTCCTTCCAACAAAACCTGTCCTATTATGCCTTTCTCACCGAAAATGGGAGTGATAATGCAACGTTAAGTTTCGTCGCCCGGCTGTCCAAGTCATTCCCCCGCAGCGGCAAATTTGGCGATTTGGATGTGCGGCGCCTCACCTTTTCCGTCGAGGGCGCGCCGGATGGCGGCAGCCAACTGGTCCTGCGGCAGAATCCGTTGGTCATGGAGATGGACATTGATGAGAAAGAACATCCTATTGTGCTGGCCAAGAACGTGAAGGGCTTCGAGATGCTATTCTGGGCCGAGGACAAAAACCCGCCCGACTGGGTGGACGAGTGGAAGGAGCAGAAGACCAATCAACTGCCCAGGCTGGTGATGATCACGTTGAAGCTGGCGGACAATCCGCACTCCTCGCAGATCACGGAGGAAATCACCCGCATCATCAACCTGCCAGCCAAGACCGTCCTGGCGAGTTGGCAGGTGCCTCGGGGCATAGGTGGTCCTGGCGGACCCGGCGGCCCCGGCACCCCACCAGTCGGCCCTGGCGGTCCGGGAGGGCCGGGCGGCATGCCACCAATCGGACCGCCATGAAGCTTTCTCCGCGTCCATACCATCGCCCCGCTGCTGCGATTCTGCATCGTGCCCCTCTCCCCACGCACCACGCACCACGCAACACGCACCACGCCCCACCGCCCCCCTTATTTAACCCCTTTAACTCCTTTAACCCCTCCGCCCGCGGCATCGCCATGATCATCGTCATGATTTCGATCCTGGTCCTGACCACCCTGGCGGCGGGCTTTGCTTATTCCATGAAGGTGGAGACCAAGCTGGCTCGCAATGCGAACAGCGAAGCGGAGCTGGAATGGCTGGGGCGCTCGGGGGTCGAGTACGCCCGCTGGATTCTGGCCCTCCAGTTGCAAATTCCCAACGAGCCTTACGATGGCCTCGATCAAGTCTGGGCGGGCGGCGCGGGCGGCATCGGCACTTCGAATAGTCCGCTGGCGGAAGTGCAGAAGGAGGTTCACCTGGCGGATGGCAGCTTCACCTGGAAAATCACCGACCTCGAAAGCAAGTTCAACATCAACTCGCCGGAACCGGTGATGCAACAGATCCTGCCGCAGGCCCTCACGCTGATGGGCGTGGACCCGAGCCAGGCAACCCCCATTGTCAACTCCATCCTGGATTGGATTGATGTGGATGACCAGACTCGCGTCGAGGGCGCGGAGACCGAGTACTACCAGACTTTGAACCCTCCCTATGCCGCCAAGAACGGCCCGATCGACGACATCTCCGAACTGCTCCTGATCAAAGGCATTACTCCGGAAATCTACTATGGCGCCTCCGCGACGGATTATCAGCCGAATTACTTCAGCCAGCAACGCAACCGCTTCGGCCAGGCCGCCGCCCCGCCCGCCATCACCGTCGGCCTCACCAACCTCTTCACCCCCCTTTCGGACGGCAAGGTCAACATCAACACCGCCTCGGCGGAAGTCCTCCAACTCATCCCGGGCGTTGATCCCCTGATAGCCGAGGCGATCGTCGGCGGGCGTGCGGGCGAGGATGACGGCACCGGCCTGATGGGGCCTTATCGCGCGGTGAATCAAGTGAGCCGCATGCCCAACATCCCCCAGGTAATTGTGGGCCAGCTCGGGCAATTCTGCGATGTCCGCAGCCGCACCTTCCAGGTGGAGGTGGACGCGGAGGTTGGCGGCTACAAGCGCACCTTTTACGCCGTTCTCGGGCGCAACAGCCCGCGCGACGTGCAGATTCTCACCTTTTATTGGAAGTAACCCGCCGGCGGGTGACCGGGACAAAGCCCGTTGGCGGCGCGAGTTGGCAGAGAGAAGAGAGAGAGACGGAGGTTGACAGGACAGCGTCCGGAACCTACAATCTGTCCCCGAAAACTATGAAAACGAAATGGCTGACAATGGTACTGGCAGCGGCGCTGCTGGCGGTGGGCGGCGGATGCGCGGTATTGGTGGTGGGCGGCGCGGCGGCGGCTGTCGGTGTGGGCACCTACGCTTATATCAACGGCGAGTTGGAGGGGACCGAGGCCGCGTCGCTGGATCAGGCGTACACTGCTTCGCTGGCTGCGATGAAGGATTTGGAGTTCCCCATCACCAACAAATCCAAGGACGCGCTGCAAGCCGAAGTGCTCGCCCGGAACTCGGCGGATAAGAAAATCCTGATCAAGCTGAAGAAGGTGTCCGATGGGGCAACCGAAATCCGCATTCGAGTGGGCACGTTTGGCGACGAATCGCTGTCGCGGTTAATCCTCGACAAGATCAAGAGCCATTTCTAAGGAGCGCTTTTCGCGCCGAGTGTCGGCGGTGCGGCCGCCCACACGATTCCCGCCGTCAAATTCATAACCACCGCATGAGGGGCAATCAAGGGATTGAGTGAACTACGATGGCCGTTGCCGGGGAATTGCCCGTTCGGCAGCCGCCGGTCGCGCAGCAAAGCGGCACACTGCGCGGGGTCCAAGACCCCCGCCGCTCCCTGGAGGAGCTGCTTCATCCGTTCATATCGCGAGACGGAGGTGTCCACACGTTTGAACTCCTGGTTGACGGGGTCGCTCTCGAGGTCCGGCGTCAGGTAATGGTTGGCGCAGACGATACACGCTTGTCCAGGCCGCTGATGTGCAACACGGGAACCGCCAGGTCGAGCGACGGCTCGGCTTCCGGGGCGTAAAACGTGCGCGCCTCTCGCGGGTGCTGATAAACGCCCAGGGTCACCTGGAAGGCCTTCTCGATATCCGCCACCGATCCGCTCACCTCCAACAGCGTGCGGTTGTACGAGGCTGAATTTGAAGTCGCTCATAGTGTAAGGGCCGTTTGGCGGCCTGCTGGTCCGCGCGGTTTTCATGTTTCTTAAGCCAATCTCAACTTTTGCCTGCCGTTCAGTGGCTGCCCGGCAAGAGAAGCAAGCCTGCCGGCGATGCCCGAATGGAAGCCGGAGACCCCCTGGAACGGTCGCAGCGTCAATAATGCGAGAAGCTGATAATGATTGCAACTGGATCCTGTCCCGGCCACGGCACCAGTCTGCATTCTCTATTTTCTCTCTGGCTGCGGTTCGCCCGGCGGCCTCTCAAAAAGCCGCTCAAAAATGAGATGCGCGGCGGCTTGAAAAAAGGCTTAAAAAGACCTTGCAAATCCGGGGGAGACTGCCAAAGTGATGCTCAAGTGAAGGACGCCTAAAAGTAAGAGTGCAAGTACTTGGCCATGCAAATAAATCATGGAAATAAGCGGACCTCGACCATGTTTGGCGCTGCCTTGCCTCTTGCTCTTAAACGGCTCCTCTGTGCTCTGGCGCTGGTTTCGATGACAACGACCGGTTCGACGGCTGAAACTCAGTCCTCCGCACCTCAGCCGACCGAGCCGACCGAGCCCAGCCTCGAGACGCTGATGAAAATGGAGATCCCCGTCGTTGAGGCTGCGTCCAAGTACGAACAGAAGACCACTGAGGCTCCCGCATCGGTCACCATCATCACGTCCGATGAGGTGAAGAAATACGGCTATCAGACCCTGGCGGATATTTTGGCAAGCGCGCCGGGTCTGTACGTGAGCTACGACCGCAACTATTCGTTTCTGGGAGTGCGCGGGTTTAACCCGGGAGATTACAACAACCGGGTGCTACTGCTGGTCGATGGGCATCGGCTGAACAATAGTCTCACGGATGGGGCCGGCATCGGCACGGATTTTATCCTGGACGTTGACCTGATCGACCGGGTGGAGATCGTCCGTGGTCCAGGCTCGAGCCTCTATGGCAACAATGCCTTTTTGGGCGTCATCAATGTGATCACCCGCAAAGGCCGGGACATAACCGGCAATGGGTTCGAGGTATCCGGGGAGGGGGGCAGCTTCGATTCCTACAAAGGCCGGGTGACTTACGGCAACCGATTCAAAAACGATCTGGAGGTGCTGTTGTCCGGCACAATTTATGACAGCGCCGGCCAGAGCAGTTTATATTATCCGGCGTACGATCAGAGGATCAACCCGGGGAATCAGTGGGCGCCTAACAACGGCATCGCCGAGAACGCCGACAGCGACAGCTTCAAGAGCGGCTTTGGCAGCCTGGCCTTCCATGACTTCAGCCTCGAAGGCGGTTACATCACCCGCGAGAAAGGCAACCCGACGGCGCAGGGTGGTCCGCCGATCACCTTCGATGATAATCGTTTCCGCACCACCGATGACCGAGGTTACGTGAATTTCAAGTTTGCCCATGAGTTTCCGGAGGACATAGATGTTACGGCGCAGGTCTATTACGATCGGTCGGACCACAAAATTGACCAGCCATACACTCTCAATACCCCCGGGGACCTGCTATTGGAGGAAGTGCAGACAGGTGAATGGTGGGGGACAGACCTGCAGCTTACCAAGCGGCTGTGGGACCGGCACACCCTGACACTGGGGGGGGAATATCGGGACGACTTCAGGCAGCAGGATGGCTTTTATTCCAACAATACAAATGTTCCCGCTGGATCCCCTATTTCCGGGAATCGGCAAAACTACGCCGTTTACCTGCAGGGCGACTTCGCCGTCCTGACCAATCTGCACTTTAATGCGGGAGTGCGTTATGACCAGTACGATGATTTCGCCCCCGCGTTTAACCCGCGCCTGGCCCTGATCTACAACCCCGTCGGCCAGACGGTCTTTAAGGCGATTTACGGCACCGCCTTCCGTGCGCCCAATTTTTTTGAGGTGACCTACTCGGCCCCGCCACCACTCAGGCCCGAAACCATCACGACCTATGAACTGGACTATGAGCAGGGCATCGGCAACCACCTGCGCTCCTCCGTGGCTGGTTTCTATAATCAGATCGATAACCTCATCTCCCTTGGGAGCCAAGGTTACCAAAACCTGAGCGGGGCTGAAGCCAAAGGCGTGGAGCTAGGCCTGGACGCCTTCTGGTCCAGCGGCGTGCGCGGCCGGGCCAGCTACACGTTTCAGGAGACCCGCGACACTGCGACCGGCGAGGTGCTGACCGATTCGCCCCGGCATCTGGGCAAGCTGAACCTGAGTGTGCCCCTGTGGAAAGACAAGGTCTTCGCGGGCCTGGAATTTCAATATGTCAGCAAGCGGACGACCACCCAGCTCGACCCCAACACCCTCACGGTTGAGCCGGGCGCTGACGCCGGCGGTTACGGCGTGGTCAATCTCACGCTGTTCAGCCAAAACCTGGTGAAGGGATTAGACATTTCGGCCAGTATTTATAACCTGCTGGATCGGAGTTACAGTGATCCCTCAACGCCCGACCATCTGCAGAATGTAATCCCACAAGACGGCCGGACCTTTCGTGTAAAGCTGACCTATCGATTCTGAGAACATGCGAACGCACCGAATCATGGACCGGAGGGCTCCCCGCCCGCGCTTCCGAGCAGGACGCCGTGCCCATTCCCGACTTCCATATCTCTCGTCACTGCTCCTCCTGCCCTTGCTCTTTCTGCTGCCGGCGGCCTGCCCGGCCGCCTGCCCGCTGCCCACGTTCACCACGCAGCCACAGAGTCAGACTCTCTGTTCTGGCGGAAGCGTGAGTTTCAGTGTCGCGGCTGTCAGCGCGGGCTGCACGGTTTCTTACCAGTGGTACGGCCCCCAGGGACTCATTTCCGGCGCGACCGGCTCGAGCTACAATATCAATCCTGTCAGTGCTGGCAACGCGGGAAACTACTACGCAGTGGCGAGTGTCATCGGCAGTTCGAGGCAGAGTTCAACCGCGACTCTTACGGTGAACGTGCCGCCGTTAATCATCATTCAGCCGCAAAGCATGGTCATTGGCATCGGCGCCACTGTCACCTTTAGTGTCTCCGCCACTGCCCTCCCCCCCCCGAGCTACCAATGGCTCTTTAACGGCATCAACTTAACCGATGGCGGCAACATTTACGGCTCCGCGACCAGCACCTTGACGATCACCAATGTCCAGCCACCCAACGGGGGAATGTACAATGTGGTCATGTCAAATACATGCGGTTCTGCCACCAGCGCGAACGCGATCCTGACCGTGTACCCCCCTTACACCTTCGCCACCCTCGCCGGGAGCACCGGCGCTGGCAGCGCGGACGGGACGGGAAGCGGCGCGGGGTTTTATCATCCTACCGGCGTGGCGGTGGACACCAACGGCAACGTCTATGTGGCGGACTACGCCAACCACACGATCCGGAAAATAACCCCGATGGGGGTGGTGACGACGCTGGCCGGATTGGCGGGTAGTTCTGGCACGAACGATGGCACGGGCAGCGCCGCGCGCTTCTACTTTCCTGCCGGCATGGCGGTGGACACCAACGGCAACGTCTATGTCGCGGACCAAGACAACCATACCATCCGGCAAGTGACGCCGGCGGGAGTGGTGACGACGCTGGCGGGCAGCGGGGGCGTCTCGGGCACGAACGACGGCACGGGCAGCGCCGCGCGGTTCAACTATCCTGCCGGCGTGGCGGTGGGCACCAGTGGCAACGTCTATGTCGCGGACCAATACAACGACACGATCCGCCAAGCGACGCCGGTGGGAACAAACTGGGTGGTGACGACGCTGGCCGGACTGGCGGGCAGTTCCGGCAGCGCGGACGGGACGGGGAGCGCCGCGCGGTTTGCCCGGCCTGCCGGCGTGGCAGTGGACACCAACGGCAACGTCTATGTGGCGGACTACCTCAACGACACGATCCGAAGAGTTGCGCCGGTGGGAACGAACTGGGTGGTGACGACCCTGGCCGGACTGGCCGGCAGTCTTGGCAGCGCGGACGGGACGGGGAGCGCCACGAGGTTTGCCCGGCCCGCCGGCGTGGCAACGGACATCAACGGCAACATCTATGTCGCGGACCAATACAACGACACGATCCGAAAGGTTGCGCCGGTGGGAACGAACTGGATGGTGACAACTTTGGCCGGACTGGCGGGCATTTATGGCAGCACGGACGGGACGGGGAGCGCCGCGCGGTTTTCTAATCCTTCCGGCACGGCGGTGGATGCCAATGGCAACGTCTATGTGGCGGACAGCGCCAACAACACTATCCGCAAGGGGGCACTGTCGGTTGGTCCGCCGGTCATCCTTTTGCAGCCGCAGAGCCAAACGGTGGCGGCGGGTTCGAACGTAGTCTTTGCGGTCGCCGCCACCGGCACCTCGCCCTTGGGCTACCAATGGCTCTTTAACGGCATCGACATCTCGACCGCCACTGCCTCCGCTTACACGATCACGAATGCGCAACCAATCCAAGCGGGCGATTACTTTGTCCTGATCAGTAACGCGGTCGGCATGGCCGCCAGCTCAGACGCCCTGCTGACGGTGAACACGAACGTGCTCCTGAGTTCCGCAGGTTTCACGACGAACGGCTTCCAATTTGTGCTGACCGGCCCGGTCGGCATTTACGTCATCCAGGTTGCGACGGACCTCGTGAATTGGCTTCCCTTGGCCACCAACAGCACCCCCACGGGGTTGTGGGACTATGCCGATCCCAGTGCCATCGGTGTCGGGCGTCGCTTTTACCGTGCGCAGTTGCAATGAAGCGTCCTGGAGAGAAAAAAGTCGCCGCGTCACCGGGGAGGTTCAGGCTCCTCAGACGGCTCCTGGTGACCGCAATCGCGGTCTGTGCCGTCGCCGGTTTTGCCGGCCTCGCATCGGCTCAAGGCGTCAAGTTGACGGATTCCCAGCGCAAGGCGCTCATGGTGTACAACTTTGCCAAGTACACCGAGTGGCCCAAATCAGCCTTCGCCGACGACACTGCGCCATTTGTGATTGGCGTTCTCGGCAAGGATCCGTTCGGCAAGGATATCGACATCATCAAAGGCAAGAGTATCAAGGGACGCACTCTGGTGGTGACATACTTTTCCACTGCCGAGGAAGTAACCGAGTGCCACCTCCTGTTCATCAGCTCGTCGGAAATGCAGAACCTGCCTCGGATACTTAAGCGGCTGGAGAACTCCAGCATCCTCACCGCCGCCGAGGCTCCGGGGTTTATTGATCGGGACGGCATCATTAATCTCGTGCCTGACCGAAAAGCCAATGGCACTGAAACCGTGGAGTTCGAGGTCAACCTGCTGGCGGCTGGAAAAGCCAACCTCAAGCTCGACACTCAACTGCTGAAACTGGCGAAAAGAACAATCAAGAGCTAACCGCAGTCCCAAAGCATCAACATGACCTCCTTTAGAAATCTCTCACTGAAGATCAAGATGACCTTGATCATTACCTTGACCAGTTGCGCTGCGTTGTTGCTGGCCTGCGCCGTTTTCGTCGCCTACGAGCTGCACAGCTTTCGGAGCAACCTGGTGCTTGAACTTACCACTCTGGCGGAAATCACCGGCAAGAATTGCGCCGCCGCGGTCAGCTTCGACCGGCCAGATGATGCGGAAAAAACTCTCGCCCACCTGGGCGGCGAGAGCCAAATCATTGCCGCCGGCATCTATAAAGATGGAAAGGTCTGGGCCAGGTTTCCCAAGACACTCAAAGACGCTGCGCTGCCCGCGGCCCCCTCCGCCGCCAGCCACCGTTTCGCCAACCAGACCTTGGAGCTCTTTCATCCCATTTATGATCCAGACAGTCGCGAGCCGCTCGGCAGCATTTACGTCCAGTCCAGTCTCACGCAGATGTACTCCCGGCTTCGCAATTATCTGGGCGTGGTGGCGGCGGTCATGCTGGTGGCGGCGGCGGTCTCCTTCTTCCTGTCCGCCCGACTGCAGCGCGTGATCTCGGGGCCGGTGCTCAAGCTCGCCGAGACCGCGCACGTCGTCTCCAGGGAAAAGGATTACTCCGTGCGCGCGCAGAAGCACGCCGACGACGAGGTGGGCGTGTTGATCGAATCGTTTAACGACATGCTGGCGCAGATTCAGAAGCGGGACGCTGAGCTGCAGGAAGCGCGACTGGCCGCCGAGCGCGCCAACCAGGCCAAGAGCAATTTCCTGTCCTTCATGAGCCATGAGCTGCGCACCCCGTTGACCACCATCATTGGCTTCAGCGAGATGCTGCTGGCCGAGGTGGAAACCGAAGGCCGCCCCGAATGGGTCGAGGACCTGCGCCGCGTGCACGACTCCGGCAGATACCTGCTGGAGCTGATCAACGACATTCTCGATATCTCCAAGATCGAGGCCGGCAAGATGGAAGTCCATCTCGAAACCTTCGGTATTCCCGGGCTGATCCGCGATCTCAAGGACCTCATGCGCCCGCTGGCAGAACCGAAGAAGAATCGCCTGGTCATCGAGTGTCCGGAAGACATCGGCGAAATGCACGCCGACCGGATCAAGGTGCGCCAGTGCCTGCTCAACCTGCTCAGCAACGCCTGTAAGTTCACCCATCAGGGCCTCATTACGCTCTCGGCCAGCCGCGTGGCCAAGAGCGGCGGGGATTGGCTGACCTTCCGGGTGAGCGACACAGGCATTGGGATGACGCCGGAACAACTGGGCAAGCTATTCCGCGCGTTCTCCCAGGCGGATGATTCGACCTCGCGCCGCTATGGCGGCACGGGGCTGGGGCTGGCGCTGACAAAAAGGTTCTGCCAGATGATGGGGGGCGACGTCAGCGTCGTCAGCGAGCCGGGGCAGGGTTCGACCTTCACCATCGAGCTGCCGGCGGTGGCGCCGAAACAGGCCGGAACACTCACCGTAACAGCCGCCGCCCCAATCGCCGTGCCTGCCGCCTCCAGCGGTTGCATCCTCGTGATCGATGACGACCCGGCCGTCCATCAGTTGCTGGCCAACGCTCTCGGCCCGCAAGGCTATACGCTGAAGTTCGCGTCCAGCGGCGCGGAGGGTTTGCGGCTGGCCAAGGAATTGCGTCCCGCGGTCATCACGCTCGACGTCATCATGCCCGAAATGGACGGCTGGGTCGTGTTGGCCCGCTTGAAAGACGACCCGGACCTGGCGGCCATTCCAGTGATCATGTTGACGGTGCGCGCCGATCAGGATTTTGGCTTCGCCATGGGCGTTGCGGATTACCTCCAGAAGCCGATTGATCGCGAGCGGCTCGTCTCGGTCCTGAAGAAGTATTATCGGCTGCACACGGCCAAAGAGGTCCTGGTGGTCGAAGACGACCCCCCCATGCGTGAATTGCTCTGCCGCATGTTGGACGACAAGGAGTGGACGGTCGCTCAGGCTGACAACGGATTGACCGCGTTGGAGAGCATCACTCACTGCCAGCCTTCTTTGATTGTCCTGGATCTCAAAATGCCGGTGATGGACGGTTTTGAGATGATTGCCGAACTGAACAAACACGTTGACTGGCGAAAGATCCCTGTGGTCGTGGTGAGCGGCAAGGAGCTCACGCCGGAAGACCGGCAGCGGCTGCAGGGTCACGTCCAGAAGATTCTCCAAAAGGGCGATTTCAGCCGCGAGGAGTTGCTGCGCGAAGTCCAGCAAACGGTCAAACTGTTCCTCACTGATCAAAGTCACGTGAGTGCTCAAACAGCGAAAGCCTAGAACCCGATTTGCGCTGCCAGAGAGAATTGTATGCCCAGAATCCTGTATATCGAAGACACTGAAAACAATCGCATCCTGGTGAAGCGGCGTTTGGAGAAGAGTGGCCACGAGGTATTGACCGCCGAAAATGCGGGTGAAGGGCTCGCCAGGGCACGCGCCGAAATGCCGGACCTCATCCTGATGGACATGGGAATGCCGGAAATCGATGGCTGGAGCGCCACCCGCCAGTTGAAAGCTGACCCTAAACTGAAATCCATCCCTGTCATTGCTGTGACCGCCCACGCCATGCAAGGGGACCGCCAAAAAGCGCTCGAAGCGGGCTGCGACGAATACGAAACCAAACCATTCGATTTTACCCGGTTGATCGAGAAAATCCAGGTCCTTCTAGCCTCGCGCCAGCCGCCGGCGGCAACATAACTTGAAGCTAATCCCTTCGCTCCCGCTCAATGAGATCCGATCTCCCCTCCCAGGACAATACCTCGACCCGACCGGTGATTGCGGATCCTGAATTCGGCCTGCGCGTGAGCAGGGCACGCCACGATTTGAACAATGCCATTGGCCAAATCCTGGGCTTCAGCGAGATGCTGTTGGAGGAGATTCAGGAACAGGGCCGCGGGAACCTTCGGCCGGAGCTGGAACTCATCCACCGGAACGCCGGCCAGATGATAGCGCAAACCGATGAAACCCTCCAGACCGCAAAGATCGAATCTGGCCGCGCCGATCCGTTGTCGCTCCAGCGCCAGCTCTGTGCCTTGGCCGCCCGCATCCTTGCCGCGCTGGAAATCCTGACGCGCAAAGCGCGCGCGCTCGAAGACGACGTGTTCAAAGAGGACCTCTCGCGGATAGGCGCTGCCACCCGCCATGCCCAGGAGTTGGCCTCCACTTCCCTCGGTCCCCTGCGTTCTCTGGCGGATAAAGCTCAGCCTCCTGCCCCTCTCGCCCGCTCGAGGATTGCGTCGCCTGACGACCCAGCGCGCATTCCCGCCCCGCCGCAAACCCGGCACGAGGGTTTCATTCTCATCGTGGACGACATGGAAGAGAACCGGGAGCTGCTTTCCCGCCGTCTTTCTCCCCTGGGGTACTCCGTGCAAATGGCGGATAGCGGCCCGCGCGCGCTCGAATCTGTGGCCGCGAAACCTCCCGATGTGATTCTACTGGACATTCTCATGCCTGGACTGGATGGCTTTGAAGTGCTCCGCCGTCTCAAAGCTGACCCCGCCACCCAGCACATCCCGGTCATCATGCTTTCCGCCCTGGACGACGAGCAGGGCATCGCCCGCTGCATTGAGATGGGAGCGGAGGACTACCTGGCCAAGCCGTTCAACCCCGTTTTTCTGCGCGCCCGCGTCGGCGCGTGCATGGAAAAGAAGCGCCTGCGGGACCGGGAAAAAGCGACTTATGAGAAGCTGTTGCGGAGCCAGAAAAAACTGGCCGGCGAATTGGCCGAGGCTGCCGCCTACGTGCGGTCACTGCTGCCGGCCTCGCTTTCAGGCGCGGTGCAGGCAGACTGGTGTTTCCAGCCCAGCGCCGAGCTCGGTGGCGATGCCTTCGGCTATCACTGGCTGGATCCGGATCACCTCGCGATCTACCTGCTGGATGTCTGCGGCCATGGCGTCGGCGCGGCCTTGCTCTCCGTTTCCGTGCTCAATGCCCTTCGCACCCAGACCTTGCCGGGCACCCATTTTAGCAAACCCGCCGAGGTGCTCGCCGCCCTGAACCGCACCTTCCACATGGAGTCGCAGAACAATCTGTTTTTCACGATGTGGTATGGAGTTTACCGTCCGTCGAACCGGGAATTAGCCTTTGCCAGCGGGGGCCATCCGCCCGCGCTTTTGCTTGTTACTGAGCGCGGCGCCAGGCAGCTTCCCGTTCCGCTGCGCACGGAGGGCCCGGTCGTGGGATGCCTGGAGGACGCGCGCTACTCTACCGCCGCGCAGGAAATCCCGTCCGGAGCGCGCCTGATGGTCTTTAGCGACGGAGTCTTCGAGATTCTCCAGGGCAGCGACCGGGCAGGGACCTGGAAGGAGTTCTTTGAGAGCTTCACTTTGCCGGAGGTGCAGAACCTGCGTCCCGACGAGCGGTTTTGCCGGGCGCTGCAACTCAGAGGCGCAGACTCACTGGAGGACGACTTCTCATTTGTCGAACTCCGGTTCGACTGACTCACGGAGCCGCGGCGGGCAGCCGTTTGATCATCCGCAATACGTTCCGATTCGCCCGCCGCTGATAGCGCACTTCGTCCATACAGCGCCGGATAAAGTGAATGCCCAAACCCCCGATCGGCTTTTCGTCGAGCGGCAGGGAAGTATCCACCTCGGGAGCTTGCGTGGGATCGAACGCCCGGCCGTCGTCCTCCACTTCAATGACAAGCTGCGTGGCGCTGGCCTCCAGGCGAACCCGGATCTCGTGCTCCCGCCGGTCGTCATAGGCGTAACTCATCACGTTGGTCAGGTGCTCCTCCAGGACGAGGTCGGCCGCCTGGAATGCCGCCTTCGGCAACTGATGAGCGCCGACGAAGCTCTCCAACGCAGCCAGCAGCCGCTGCTTCTCCTCCGGCCTGTTCTTGAGGATGATTTCCAAGACGGCGCTTCCCGGCAGGGATCGAGAACCCATCAGATTCTCTCGACTAACTGCTCGTAAAGACCAGCCATCTTCAACACTTCGGCCGCCTCCGGTGAGGGGCGGGTGACGAGAAGTTGTCCCTGCCGGTTTCGCATCGTCCGCCAATGCTGCATCAGGGCCCGCACCCCGGCGGAACACAGGAACGTCGCGCTGGTGAGATTGACGTATATCGTTTTGGGCTCTTTCTGGTTGTCCTTATTCTTATTAAAAAGGATCGCCAGGATTCCCTCATCCAGCCGGTTCGCCCCCTCTCCGTCAACTCGGCCCGAGACCAGCAATTCATACGAGTCCCCGGCTATATTCTTTTGGATTTCCATAGCTCTTGTGCCTTTGTGTGCCTTTAACACCCGAATTAAACGCCCTGGCAGCCCAGTGCGCAAGCGCATATTGCGCAGGTTGTTTTTCAGGATGTTTTTCAGGATTGACATTCCGTTACAGCGGGCTATGCTCGCCGCCAGCCAATATAAGGCAGGGGCAGCGAGGAATTGTCTGCTTCCTGCGGAGTTGTTAAAGTATTGATCAGCGAATCTGTTGCCTGAGGCGGCAGCGGGCGCTGCCCACCGGGCCACAGACTGTGCCTTGGGCTCAGTTGTATGAAAGCGGCGACAGCAACATCCGCTGCTGATGGGCGAGTGCTCCCGTCCAAACGCACCGCGCTCTCTTTAGCAAGCGCGCGGCCCCCTCGCAGTGCGGGTTCGCGCCGAGGATGCCGGCGCCGTTTTGGCCCTCGGGCAGTGTCAGCGGCTTCTCAAGCAACGGCTCGCCAAGCTCCGCCTGGACCTGTTCCCTGACCTTACGGGACTGCGTCTTTACGCCTGGTGGCACGAGCTGGTAGCCGATTCGCAGCCCGGTGGTTTCCCCAAGGCAAACTCTCCACTCTCCAGTGGCGGACTGCCTGCCCCACGCAACACGCAACACGCAACACGCAACACGCCTCACGTATTCTGTCCCCGCGCGCGCCAGCGCCCATCGGCCAAGCCTCCGGAAAGATGCAACGCCTGCCTGCGGAAACGCTGGCCGCAGGGGTGGAGCGGCCAAAGGGCGGAGAAACGCTTTGGCGGCCTCTGTGGTGCCAGCAACTTCTGCGCCGGGGTCAAGGTGCTTGACGGGCATCCGGTAACGCTCACGGTGCAACAGACCCCGCCGGCTTCCCGTGCCCGCCAGCGCGCCTTCATCCGGGCGGTGCGGTTGGCACGGCTCATCGTCCACGATCTGGAAGCCACCCTCAGAGCAGGGCAGGCGTCCCCCCTCTCCTGCCAATCCAAAGAACCCGGGGCAGGCGAGACGCCTGCCCTGCCTTTGAGCCACTGCCAGCAGATTGTTCAAAGGATGCTCGATTATATCCACGAACATTATTCCCGCCCCATGCAGCTTGGTGACGTGGCTGCCGCCCTGAACATGAACGCCGCCTACCTCTCCGACCTGTTTTCCTCCACAACCGGCGTGAGGTTCCACCACTGTCTCGAACAACTCCGCCTCGCCCGGGCCAAAGAACTCCTCCGCGACCCCCTCAAGCATGTTGGCGAAGTCGCCTTTGCCGTCGGCGTCGAGCCGACCGGACAATTCCTGCATCAGGTTCGCCGCGTCACGACCACCGCCGGCCTGTTCCGCCTCTGCGAGCAGTTCCTCGACCACGACCGCCCCATGCCCCTCGAACCGTTCTCGCTGCCGCTCAACGACACCGACGTAATGGCCGGCGAGCAGCATTGAGAGCTGGGGTGAGATCTCCGAACTGCCTTCACGCGTTGCGCCCTTGAACCAGACACGGTGAAGGCTGCATATGGGGTGAATACCCCATGGGGTGAATACCCCATAGACTGAACATTACAAGAATCGTAGTTTTCTGACAGTTTGACTCTTGAAACAACATAACAAAATAAACCTATGAAAGTTCGATACCAAAACTTGATGAACGAAACTTCCTCCCTTGAACCCTGCACGGGCCGCGCAACCCACGGGCCGGCCGCTCTTGGCCGCCGGCCTTGCCGCCCACGAGCCTTGCCGGTCGGCGTCGCTGGTGCCCGCGTGGCATCGAAAACTCAAATGCCCATCCTCCGGTTGGCAGCCACGATTGGGGCAGTGGTTTTGCTCGGTCTTGGCAACGGGGCCTCGGGGGCGCCCGTTAAAGTCGTGCTGAATTACGATAGCGGTGGCGCCGGCAGCTTTCTCAGTGCGATTGACACGGCCGCCACGTCGGACGGCTTGGCCGCCAATTATTTCAATGCCGACGTGGCCGCCATCGAAACGGGCATCCAAAACGAGTTGCAGAGGGTTTATAGCGGCTTCAACGTCACGTTTACGACGACGCCGGACGCGACGGCGCGGGTTGCGTCGTTCGGCAATCCCACGGATCCGAACAACTTCGGCGTGGCGAGTTTCAATTGGCGCAATGCGTTCCTGCCCGGCACCATCGCCCCGGCAAACGATGCCGCGGCCTACGCGGATATTTATCCGGCGAATTTCGGCCCTTCCTTGTCAGCGACTGCGACGTTGGCGCAGAACGAAACCAGCTTGGAGGTTGCGGTCGGCGATACGACCGCGCACGAGCTTGGGCACACCTTTGGTCTGGATCATCAGGACGCATACGGCGACCCAAAGATCACTCCGGCCAATTATGCCAACACCGCAGGGATTCAGAACACCCACATCATGGCCTCAGGGGCCACCGGACTATCAAATAATCGCTCGACTCCCCGGTCGTTTAGTCAGCTTGAAATAGCGAAACTGGCGCAGGCGAACAACCTGTATATTGCCGGGGGATGGACCCCAAATCTGATTGCGGATGCCGGCCCCAACCATACTCAGAAAACGACGGTAGGCGCCAACGCCGCCCAGGCGCTCACCCTCAATTATCTTCCCGTCGCCGGCGAAAGCGTGGTCACGGTGACAAGCGGAAGCATCGGCACGGGCAAGGATGATGTTTACAGCTTCACGGCCGCCGTCGGCGCGCCGATTACGGCGGACATCCTCGCCTACTCCACTACGGCCAACTCGGACGGCGATCCGAGCTCGACACCTTTCTTCAATACTCCGGCGAACACCACGCTGTCGCTCTGGGAAAACAATGGCGGCACTCCTGTTCTGATCGCTTCCTCTAATGACAAGGAATACAGCGGCAACACTTGGATAAGCGGTACTCAGACTGACAACGATCCCATGATTCTTAACCAACCGGCGCCCGCCACTGACACTTACTATCTCGACGTGTACGGCGTCTCAGCCGGCAACTACGAGATGTTCGTCAGCGTTCCTGAACCCACGGCGCTATCTCTTCTGGCGGCAGGTTTTGTGGCGATGCTGATTGGCCGTCGTTTACAGCGCCGCAGCCAAATCTGAAGGCAACAGTGGGTTGAGGCGCCGGCCCGGACGCTTTCGCACCCGGGCCACAGCTTGGCTGACTCGGCTGGCGGGTCCCATGTCCCCTCCCGGCTATCCAAGCCAGCCGCACAGACAAAGGGTCAAAGGCATTTTATCCCAAAGGGTGATTGAAACGGCTTCCGGGAACGGCTAGAAAGCCTTGCCGTGTGACCCTAAGCGGCCACACGGATTATGACTCGACGCAACTGCTCGCTCGTTCTCACGATTTCACTGGCACTCGCCGTCCCGGTGTTCGCGGGCCGGGGCGCCGGCCTCAAGGTGGAGGGTTTGAAGTGTGAATACCGCCTCAACCCGCTGGGACTCGACACGCCCCACCCGCGGCTGAGCTGGCTGTTGGAATCTCCGCAGCGCGGCCAGAGGCAGACAGCTTACCAGGTCCTCGCGGCAACCACGCTGGACCTGCTATCCAAAGGCAAAGGCGATTTGTGGGACAGCGGCAAAGTCTCCTCGGGCGAATCGGTCCAGGTGATGTATGGCGGCCAGCCGTTGCGTCCGGGCCAGCGGGTCTATTGGAAAGTCCGCGCCTGGGACCGCGAGGCCCGGCCCTCGGCTTACAGCCCGGCGGCCTGGTGGGAGATGGGGTTGTTGGGGCCGGCGGATTGGCGCGCGGCCTGGATCACTCGCCAGCGGACCGAGCCGCTCTCGGAGCCGAAGCTGTTCGAGGACGACCCGGGGCCCCTGTTCCGAAAGGAATTTCTGCTTGAAAAGAAGATCCGTCGCGCCCGGGCCTATGTGTGCGGGCTGGGTTATTACGAGCTGCGCTTGAACGGGCAGCGCGTCGGGGACCAATTGCTTGACCCGGGCTGGACCACCTGCTCGAAACGCGTGCTCTACTCCACTTATGATGTGACCGAACAATTGAAGCGGGGGCAGAACGCGCTCGGGGTGATGCTTGGCAACGGGTGGTTCAATCCGCTGCCTTTGCGCTTGTGGGGCCGTATCAATCCGCGCCAACACCTCACGACCGGGGAGCCGCGTGTGATCCTGCAGCTCGCGGTTGAATTCGCGGACGGCGCCTCGCAGACGATTATCACCGACGAAAGCTGGAAAGTGGGCGCTGGACCCGTCTTGCGCAACAACGTGTATCTGGGCGAAGTCTATGACGCTCGGAAAGAGCAGCGGGGGTGGGACCGGCCGGGGTTCGACGATTCGGGTTGGTCGCCGGCGGCCAGCGCGACCGAACCACTCGGTCCCCTGCGGGCGCAAAGCGCGCCGCCGATTCGGGTCACCCGGACCCTTAAGCCGGTCAAGCTCACGGAGCCAAAGCCGGGCGTCTGGATCTTCGACCTGGGGCAGAACTTCGCCGGCTGGGCACGGCTGCGGGTTCAGGGCCCCGCCGGCACACGCGTGAGGTTGCGCTATGGGGAACTGCTTTATCCGGACGGCACACTCAACGGAATGACCGCGGTCTGCGGCCAGATCAAACAGGGCGGCCCCAACTACCGCTACGACGGGATCGGCGCGCCGAAAACGGCCTGGCAGATGGAGGAATACTTCCTCAAGGGAGAGGGTGAAGAGGTCTATAGGCCGCGTTTCACCTTCCACGGCTTCCGCTACGTCGAGGTCACCGGCTTTCCGGGCAAGCCCACACTCAACGCGCTGGAAGGGCTGCGGCTCAATTCGGACGTGGCGCCCGCCGGCTCATTCGCCTGCTCGAACGAGCGGTTCAACCGGATTCAACAGATGGTGCTCTGGACGGAGCTGAGCAATTTGTTCAGTGTGGAATCCGACTGCCCCCACCGTGAGAAGTTCGGCTACGGCGGCGACATCGTCGCGGCGGGCGAGATGGCGATGTTCAACTTCGACATGGCGCGCTTCTATGGAAAGGCGGTGGAGGACCTGGCGGACGCGGTGCGCCCGAACGGCGGGTTCACGGAGACCGCGCCCTTTGTGGGCATCAGTGACGAGGGCCTGGGCGAGGAGTCCGGCCCGGTGGGCTGGGGCACGGCCCAGCCGTTCCTCCTGTGGCGGCTTTATCAGTATTACGGCGACCGGCGTTTGCTCGCAGAGAACTATGAGCTGACCAGGCGCTGGATCACGCTGCTGCAGTCGCGCGCGCAGGACGGCATCCTGGACAACGGGATCAGCGATCACGAGAGCCTCGTGCCGAAGCCGCGCGCCTTGACCGGCACGGCTTTCTACTATTTCAACGTAAAGCTGTTTTCCAACATCGCCCGGGCGCTGGGGAAAGGAGCCGAGGCGGCGCAAGCTGAGGCGCTGGCCGACACCATCAAGGCCGCCTTCAACCGGAGGTTTCTCCAACTGGGCACGGGCCGCTACGATACCGCCACGCAGGCCTGCCAGGCCTTCGCTCTCTACCTGGGCCTGGTGCCCCCTGAGGAAAAGGACCGCGCGCTCGAGGTTCTCGTGCGGGACATCGCGGACGCGCATGAGGGCCATTTGAGCACCGGCATTTTTGGGACCAAATTCATGCTGCACGCGCTGGCGGATTCGGGCCGCGCCGACGTGGCATTCAGGGTTGTCAACCAAAGCACGTTTCCAGGCTGGGGTTACATGCTGGAAAACGGCGCGACCACCCTGTGGGAGCATTGGGCGTTCAGCGACAACACCTACTCGCACAACCACCCGATGTTCGGCTCGGTCAGTGAATGGTTTTACAAGGTGCTGGCGGGTATCAATCCGGCGCCCGACGCCGTCGGCTTTGACAAAATCATCATCCGACCAGAGCCCGTCGGCGACCTGAAATGGGTCAAGGCCAGCTACGATTCGGTGCATGGCCAGGTCGTCAGTGATTGGGCCTGGGCAGCGGGGAACTTCAAACTGCGCGTGCGGGTGCCGGTGGGCGCAGAGGCCACGGTGTTCCTGCCGGCGAAAGAGGGAACGCCGGTCACGGAAAGCGGCCGGCCACTTGAGCGTGCCGCCGGGGCCCGCCTCCTGGGCATGGAGAACGGGAATGCGGTGGTCGCGGTTGGTTCGGGCGAATATGAATTCGAATCTCAGGCGAAATGAAAAGCATGCGTCTGAATTTGCACAGGGCGTGATATTGAATCTCAAGGAGTTTCGAGCCGGTAGAAGTGCTGGCTGTTGGTCTTTGACACGGTCACCTGATATAGAATGTTGGTGATAACGGGTATGTTCGTCACCGTCACCCAGTTGGTTGTAAGCAGGTTGGTGTTTTGTTGCAGGTTGAAACCGGCGGCATTCGTCAACCACGTGAGGAAAACCTGCTGGCCGGAAAGGCAGATGTTCAACACCGGGGGTGCGACGGCCACGGCGGATTGCAGAATGTAAATTCCACCGTAACTCACCATACCGACGAGCTGATTCCCGTTGGCCGACCAGTTGACCGATTGCCATTGTTGGAACGGCGTGGCAGAGGAAGCCCACACGGCTCCCGAGTTCGTCGAAATATACATCACGCCCCCGGCCGTCGCCGCGGCCAGCCGGGTGCCGTCCGCCGATGAACTGACGGAGGTCCAATGTTCCGCGGGGGTGTTATTAGTCATCCAGGTCGCGCCTGAGTTGGTTGAGGTGTAGATGGGCAGGCTGCCACCGTATGCATCTTGGGCTGGCGCAGCAATCAGCCTGGTCCCATCCGCTGACGAAGCGATCGCCGCCCAGTAAGCCTGCGGGGCAGGCATCAAATTCCAAGTGGCACCAGAATCTGGCGAAGTGTAAATCAGGCCGGGGGCGGGAAGACCGCTCTGGAGGGTGCTCCCAACGGTGGCCGCCAGCTTCTTTCCGTCCGCCGAAGAAGCAACCGAATTCCATGCGGCGTTCGGGGCGGAAACGGCTTGGGTCCAATTTGAACCAGAGTTGGTCGAGGTATAGATTCCTCCGCCTGCGGCCCCCACCACCACCAGCTTGGTTCCGTTGCTGGAAGACGCAACCGAAGACCATGCCTCCAACGGTAGATTGTTGGACGTCCAGGTGAGCCCCGAATCGGCCGAAGTGTAAACCCACGAGGATTCGGCCGCCACCAGCCTGGTTCCATCGGCCGATGAGGCGACGGAATACCAGGAGCCGATCGGTGCGCCCGTCAGCAGCCAAGTGGCACCGGAGTTTGTCGAGCGGTAAATCGGGCCGAAAACGTTAAAATTATTCGAGGTGCCGCCGACTGCGGCAATCAGTTTGCTCCCGTCGGCCGACGAAGCCACAAAGCCCCAGAAATTCGTGTCCGGCGCGCCAGCCAAAGTCCAGGGTGTCGAAACTGCATCAGTGTATATTCCCCCCGCGCTGCTCGTGGCGAAGTGCTTGCTCCCATCCGCAGAGGAGACCACTGCGGGCAAACCTATCGGCGGCGCTGTGGTAACCGTCCAATTGGTCCCAGCATTGGTCGAAGTGCAAATCACATCCGTGTAAGAATTGTATTCGGTTGGCTCTCCGAACGCGACAACCCTCGTGCCGTCGCTCGAGCAGGCCACAGACGCCCAATAATTGGAGGGTGCGCCGCTCGGAGACCACTTGGCGCCCGAATCCGTGGAAATGAAGATCGGCGTCGCACCGAACGCTGCGTCATCGGAGGCGACCGCGATCAGTTTCGTGCCGTCGGCTGACGCGGCCACGGAGACCCAGCTATAATCGGGGGCATTGGCCGGATTCCAGGTGATTCCTGAATCCGTCGAATAGTAAATCGGCCCGCCGGCATCGAAGTTTGTATCCTCGTTGGCGACAGCCACCAGCTTGGTCCCGTCCGCCGACGAGGCGATGGCCGACCAGAACCAACTGTTGCTCGGCGCGCCCGTCAAGGCCCATGTAGCGCCCGAATCGGCTGACCGGAAGATCGGGCTGCCGGCGGCATTCGGGTCCGAATTGGCGGCGACTACGAGCTTTGTGCCATCCGCCGAGCATGCGATCGCCTGCCACCAATCGTTTGGCGCGGGAACGCTTTGCCAGGTGCTTCCCCCATTGTCGGAGGCAAACATGAACTCGCCCGCCAGCACCAGCTCGTTGCCGTTGGTGGATGAAACCAACGGTCCTCCAAACGCAGAATGGGACCATGCCCAACTCGCGCCCGAATTTGTTGAAATGTAAACACCGTCGGAGCCGATTGGCCCCGACGCCACCAGCCGGGTTCCGTCCGCCGAACAGGCAATGGATTGCCAGCCTTGCATCGGCGCACCGGTCTGGGTCCAGATCTGGGCGGAAACGGGATGACTAACTGTGAACAAGCTGCAAAATGCAGCCAAGGCCAACAACTGGTTTTTCACATTCTGATCTGGTTTGTTGCAAGCAAAAATAGTGCTGAAAGGCCGGTCGCCTCGGAGCCTTCCGGCTTTTCCGGCATAGTTGCGCTGCTTCGACTCGTCGGTTTTGAACCTTTCACAACACCCATAAACTCACAAAGCTGGAAATCTGTCAATCTAAAGATCCTGCTTTTTGACTTATTCTTCTTCCGCACCCGGCGCATCGCCGAGAGGCAGGGGCTGGCGCATCTAATACGGTTTCCGGAGTTATTCACAACGGAGGGGGGCGAGCTCGACGAAGCTCGCAGCCCGAGGTTGTGAATAACTCGGCGGCGGCGCAAATTGTGCCGTCGGGACAATTGGCCGCGGCGGGGACACAGACTGGCGCATCTAACCCTACGAGGGTCCAAGCAAGAACTCTGACCCCGCCGGCGGCTTCCGGGCCAATCGCTGAGAGAACTTTGCCCCACGAGGGCCGTTGTATTAGATCGCGACCGCCCCGGAAACCCAGCCCAGCGTGCCGACGCTCTAACGCTATGAAACCGTGGAATGAACTGACGCACTTTGCGGCCCTGGATTGGGCCAACGATCACCACGACTTGGTCGTGGTGGATACCAAGGGTCAGATTGCCCTGGAACTGACCTTCCCTCACACCGCCGAAGGCTGGCAGCAAGCGCAGGAGGCGCTAGCCATCTGGCCTGGTCTGCCGGTCGCCATCGAAACCAGCGCCGGTCCGGCGGTCGATCAACTCCTGCAACGGGGTTTTGTTGTCTATCCGGTCATGCCCAAAGCCGCCGCGCGCTACCGTGAGCGCAAGCGTCCCAGCGGGAGCAAGGACGACCGCCACGACGCTTGGAGCCTGGCTGAGGCGTTACGCACCGACGGCCAGCACTGGCGCGCGCTCTCGCCCTTGGACCCGCTGACGGCCGAACTGCGCGCCCTGTGCCGCGACGAGATGGCCCTCATTGAGCAGCGCACCGCCCTGGTGAACCAACTGCTGGCCGCGCTCAAAGAATACTATCCGGCGGCCCTGCAAGCCTTCGAGGACTGGACGGCCCCGTACACGTGGGCCTTCGTGCTGGCCTTCCCGACGCCGGAGGCCCTGGCCCAAGCCGGCCAACGCAAATGGGTGAAATTCCTGCACACTCATAAACTCTGGCGTCCGCAGACGGCCCCCGAGCGGCTCAAGACCTTTGCGGAGGCCGGAGCCTTTAAGGGCAGTCCGGCGATCACGGCGGCCAAGAGCCTGCTGGTTCGAAGTTTGGCGCGGCTGCTCCAAACCCTGGAGCAGCAATTGGCGGCCTATCGGGCGCGCATTCAGGACCTCTTTGTCCAGCACCCCGACCACAATCTATTTGGCTCGCTGCCCGGCGCGGGCGCCAAGCTGGCGCCGCGACTCTTGGCCGAACTGGCCGGCTCCAACTGGGCCGAGGTCAATCAGGTCCAGGCCCGCGCCGGCACGGCCCCCGTCAACTATCAAAGCGGGAAGATCCAGCGGGCCAGAATCCGGCGGGCTTGTACGCTTCCCTTGCGAGCGACTTTGCATCTATGGGCCGATCTAAGCCGCCGCTATAGCAGTTGGGCCGCCGCCTACTACCAAGCCCACCGGGACAAAGGGCAAAGTCACGCCTGTGCCCTGCGCTGCTTGGCCCACCGCTGGCTGGAGATCGTCGCCGCGATGTGCCGCACCCACACCCCCTATGATGTGGAACATCACCTGCGAGAAATCCAAAAGCATGGTTCTTATGTGCTCCGGCTGCTACCGGCCCAGGCGACTACTCAAACCCTGTGAATAACTTCTATGAAATCCCTCTTTCCAACACAGAGAACTTCTTGCTGGTACCACCATCCTGAAAGGATGGAAATCCATTAGCCCAGGGTTGCGAGGCACGAGCTGCCCTGGGATAACGGGTCAAACGTCCCTGCCCTGAAAGGGTTGCCTCAGGGCCGCAGAGCTCGCTTGGTGGTGCCTGCCAGATGCGCCCGCAACGACCGAGCCCCGAACCTCTCCGCCTATCAACTATCAACTCCCCCTGCTATCAACTCTTCAAATTCCCCTTGCACTCCTTCCTCCCTCGGGCATATTATCACCAAATTGTGCCTCCGAGCACGCTGAT
>Ga0187872_10000508_pt1 | contig 44882 bp, 39 predicted proteins | sample June2016WEW_16_4_FD_132973 | JGI IMG/M metagenome (GOLD analysis project Ga0187872, IMG submission 132973) | Peatland microbial communities from SPRUCE experiment site at the Marcell Experimental Forest, Minnesota, USA - June2016WEW_16_40 | ecosystem: Environmental > Terrestrial > Soil >...
GCCTCCGGCACAAAGCCCACTTTTAGTGAACTTTGTGCCGCCCAACGAAAACTGCCGAATAGTCTTGTAAACACAATGTTTTCCCAATCAATCACAACCAATCCCACGCATTTCTAAGGTTAATTGAGTTAAAATAAGCTAAATGGGTTAAATGAGGGAGCGGCCCTGGAGCGTTGCCTCGCAGGCAGTGAGCACGTTGGGTCACTGTAATACAGAGATGGTTCGCCTGCAAAAATTTCTGGCGGAAGCGGGGGTCGCCTCGCGGCGGGCCGGCGAGGAGATGATTCTTGCCGGACGGGTGGCGGTCAACGGCGAGACGGTTGGGGAATTAGGCACCCGGATTGATCCGGTGCATGACCGGGTGGCGGTGGACGGCCAGCCGGTCCGAGCGAAACGCAAACTTTACGTGGCGTTGAACAAGCCGCCGGGTTTAATCTGCTCGCGCAGCGATGAATTCGACCGTCCGACGATTTACGGTTTGCTGCCGAAAGAATGGGGCCACTTGCATACGGTGGGGCGGCTGGATTACAAGAGCGAAGGGTTGATCTTTCTGACCAACGACGGGGAGCTCAGCCTGCGGCTGACGCATCCGCGCTACGGGGTGCGCAAGAAGTATGTGGCGACGGTGGAAGGGCGGGTGGCGGAAGGGATGCTGGGCCGGTTCAGTCGCGGGCTGTGGCATCAGGGGGAGAAGTTGAAGGCGGAGAAGGCGCGGCTGGTCTCGGCGAGCCAGGCGCAGAGCGTGGTGGAGTTGGAATTGGCGCAGGGCAAGTATCGGGAAGTGCGGCGGCTGTTCGAGTCGCAAAGGGTCCTGGTGAAGCGGTTGCAGCGGGTCCAGATCGGGAAAATCAAGCTGGGCGAGCTGCGCCCGGGTAAATGGCGGACATTGACAGAACCCGAGATTAAATCTCTAATGAGCTAAGTTATGAAAAACAACTGTTGGTTAATTGTGGGGGCAATGCTCTCGACGAGCTTGTTGGCGCAACAAGCGAGCAGTCCAGCCCCGTCTGCGCCGATTCAAACTCCACCGGCCGCGCCGGCGGCAACGATTGCGCCCGCGACCGGAACAACGAACGCGCCGACGGCCAAAGCGGCGAAGAAGAAGAACGCGAAGAAGAAAGCGGAAAAGGCGCCGGAGAAGAAGGCCGTGGCGAAGAAGAAAGCGCCGGTGCCGGAGTTGAAGACCGTACCGCTGGTGGCAGGCCCGGCGGTGGTCGTGGCCAGCAACGTCAACGTGCGCGGTCAAGCCAAGCTGAAGAGCGAGGTGGTGGCGCGGATCACCAAAGGCCAGCCGGTGACGGTGCTGGAGGAGATCGTGCGGAATAATTCCGGGCCGCAGGAGCCGTCGGCGTGGGCGAAGATCGCGCTGCCCCCCGGGGCGCATGTGTGGATCAATACTGCCTTCATTAATTCGACCAACCAGACGGTGCTGCCGAAGAAACTGAACTTGCGCAGCGGCCCGGGCGAGAACTACAGCGTGATTGGCCAGTTGCAGCGGGGCGACGCTTTGAAAGAAATCTCGACGAAAGGGGACTGGACGGAGATCGAGCCGCCCGCGAAGGCGTATGCGTTCGTAGCGGCGCAGTATCTGAAACAGGAAACGCCCGCGCCGACCGAGCCAGCCCCGACGCCGACTACCGTGGCCGTGGCGCCGCCGGTGGCGCCGCCGCCGACCGAGAATCCAACCGTGCCCGCTGCGACGGAGACGCCCGCGATGACGCCCGCGACGACGACGCCCACCGAGCCGGCGGTGGAGGAACCGCCGGCGCCCCGGATTGTGCAGCGGGAAGGCATCGTGCGCGGCATGACGAGCATACAGGCACCGTCCAAGTTTGTGCTGATCAGCCCTGAGAACGGCAGGGACATTGATTATCTCTACACGACGGCGAAGGACCTGGATCTGCGGCGATACAAGGGCCTGCGGATTATTGTGACGGGTGAGGAGAGTTTGGACGAGCGTTGGGGGAACACGCCGGTCATCACGATCCAGAAGATTCAGGTCGTGGAGTAATGTCTCCAGCGAACCTTATCGACGGGCGGACCATCGCCCGGCAACTGGAAAGGGAACTGAGCCAACGCATCGGGGCGTTGAAGGCGGCCGGCGTCCTGCCGGGCTTGGCATTCGTGCGCGTGGGCGAGGACCCGGCGTCGAAGGTGTACGTTGGGCGGAAGGAAAAGACATGCGCCGAGTTGGGGATTTATTCGGAGACGCACGTTTTGGCCGAGGGGACGAGTGAAGCCGAGTTGCTGGGACTGCTGGCCCGGCTGAATTCCGATCCCCGCCTGCACGGGATTCTGGTGCAAGCTCCGCTGCCGTCCCACCTTCGCGCGACGGTCGTGTATGGCAGCGTGCTCCCGCAGAAGGACGTGGACGGGTTTCATCCGGTCAATGTGGGCAAGTTGATGCTGGGCGATCCGACGGGTTTTCTCCCGTGCACCCCGGCGGGGATACGTGAGTTGCTGGTGCGGTCTGAAGTGAAGATCGGCGGCGCGGAGGTCGTGGTGCTGGGGCGGGGCAATATCGTGGGCAAGCCGATGGCGGCCCTGCTGTGCCAGAAGGAGAAGCACGCCAACGCGACGGTGACGATTTGCCATTCGGCAACGCGCGACATTCGAGCGCACTGTCGGCGGGCGGATATTCTCATCGCGGCGATGGGCGTGGCGGAATTCGTGAAAGCGGACATGGTCAAGCCGGGCGCGGTGGTGGTGGATGTGGGCGTGAACCGGGTGAGTGATCCGGCGGCCAAAGGGGGCTGGCGGCTGGTGGGCGATGTGGATTTCGCGGGCGTGCAACCGGTGGCCGGCAAGATCACGCCCAACCCAGGCGGAGTGGGGCCGATGACGATTGCGATGCTGATGCAAAACACCGTGCGGGCGGCGGAGAGGGCCGTGGGGTAAAGCCGAAGTCCGAGGTCCGAAGGCCGAAACCAATCTGTGACGTTATGCAAGCGACTCGAATTTTGCCTGATTTGCAGTGTTCGCTGCTGTGCGAGGACATTCGCCAGGAAGCCAACGGTAATTTCTTCCTGGTCGGCGTGCTTAATTTCATCCGCGTGCCACAACTGCCGGTGGTGGCGTTCAAGTTGAGCGTGTTTAACCGCTGGACTGCAGGCGTGGGTCAGTTTGTCGAGACCTCGCGATTCATCGCGCCCGACCAGACCACGGTTCTGCGCAAGGGGGAGGTGAAATTCGGTCTGAAGGACGCCGGCCTGCACGCAACCAATGTCACCGTTTTCGGCCAAGTCGAGTTTAAGACGGCCGGCACTTACTTCGTGGAAGTGTTGGTGGATGACGTGATGAAGCTGCGCTATCCGGTCCCGGTGATCGTCACGCCGCCTCCCAATCCGCCGCCAACCCCGCCGGCGCCGGCAGCGCCCGCGGCCTAAGCCGGCACGGCACCAAAGAAGTCTTGAGACATGCATGAAGAGTCCCTCCGAGCGGTTGCGGGCGCCGAGGTGACGAAACTTTCCGGCCCCAGTACTGGTGGCGGGACGGCCCTTGCCGGGTAATGAGATGAGAAGCGTTCACCGGGCGGATGGCGGTAACCGCCCCGGAGGGGCACTTATGAATGTATCCGTCCCAAAAGCACCTTTCGCCTGGCAACCCCTGACGGTGCGGGGGGTGGCGGCGTTTGCGAGCGCGTCATGGGGGCGGTTGCTGATCGTGCAATTCATGGTGGCGCTGCTGGCGGCCGGCACGGTCGTCTGGCTTCTGCACAAGGCCTGGTTTCCCCAGATCGGCGAGGCGATTCGTCAACTGCCGCCACAGGGAGAGCTTCGTTCCGGCAGATTAGACTGGCAAGGGGCGACGCCCACGCGGCTGGCGGAGGGGCGGTTCCTGGCGTTGGCGGTCGATTTGGATCACCGAGGGGGGGCGCGCTCGCCGGCGCACGTGCAAGTGGAGTTTGGGCGGGCGGATTATGAGATCTTCTCTCTGCTGGGATACGTGTCCGGCCCGTATCCGCGAGATTGGGTGGTGGCGTTCAACCGGACGGAGCTCGAGCCGTGGTGGGGCGCGTGGGCCCCGGCGATTCTGGCCATGGTGGCAGGGTTGGTGGTGGTGGGGCTGATGGTTAGCTGGGTTTGTTTGGGGATGGTATATTTTCTGCCGGCGTGGCTGGTGGGGCTTTTCGCCAATCGAGACTTGAGTTTGCGCGGGAGTTGGTGTCTGGCGGGGGCATCGCTGATGCCGGGGGCGCTGTTTATGTGTGCCGCAATCGTCCTGTACGGTTGGGGCGCGTTGGACCTCGTGCGGCTGGGAGTGGCTGGAGCTGTGCATTGGGTAATCGGTTGGGTGTATCTATTCCTGAGCCCATTGTGCTTGCCCCGGCATCCGGCGGCGGCGAAGGCAAATCCGTTCGCGTGATTGCGTGTTGCGACCGGTTCGTCTAATCTCGGGCCATGACGTTTTCAGTGGGTCTTTTTCGGACGGGGTTGCTCCTGCTCGCTGGCCTTATAGTGGGCGGCTGCCTGCCCTCCGCCCCGAGGGACGAGGAGAAGGAGCCCTATTTTCTGGCGGGCAAGAGCCGCGTCAACACCATGGACTTCAAAGGGGCCATTGAGTCTTTCGAGAAGGCAGTGGAGGTGAACCCGAAATCGGGTCCGGCCCACTTCGAATTGGGCTGGCTGTTCGATCAAAAGGAGCCCGATCCCGCCGCGGCGATTTACCACTACGAGCGTTACCTCAAACTGCTGCCCAACTCGGGCAAGGAAGAAATGGTCAGGACTCGCATCCTGGCTTGCAAACAGCAACTGGCCCAAACCGTTTCCCTGGGATTGGTGACGGAAAAGCAGCAACGCGAGTTTGAACTGCTTGCCGAAGAGAACAAGCGCCTGCGCGAGGATATCGAGAAATGGCGAGCCTACGCCCTCCGCCTGCAAACCTTGACGAATCAACCCGGCCCGGGATGGTCGGCGCCGCGCGCGGTTCAACCTGCCACTTCCGGTCAACCGGCGCCAGCCGAATCGGCTGGCGCTGGTTCGCCGCCAACCACACCCACAGCAACCCCCCGGACCCACACGGTCAAAGCGGGTGAAACGCCCAGTGTGATTGCGCGGAAGTACGGCGTCAAAGTGGACGCGCTGATGGCCGCCAATCCGAAACTGGACCCGCGGCGCTTGCAAGTCGGCCAGGCCCTCATCATTCCTGCCCCGTAGCTGAAATGAGATTTGAACGAATATGCGCGCAATGGGTCAATGGTCTGAGCCAGTGTCTGCGGCAACGGGTGGCGCAGGGAACGGTTTCCGGGGTTCAGCGTGCCGCGCCGCTGAGCGTTTGGCAGAAAGTGATTGCAGACCGGCCTGGCGGCGAGTGGGGTTTCGCGACTGGGCAGGAAATAGGCGAAAACAGCAATATTTGAGCTGTTTTTACGAAGGCAAAAAAGTTGAAGATTTATTTGACACCGGCCGGGAGTCTTGAGTAAAAATAAGCAGGTTTTACTGTTGGCACTGTTCATCTTTGGGTGTAAAAAAAGCTAAATCTATGAAAAAAATCGTTGCCTCCGTTGGTTTGGTTGCACTGGGCGCCTCTGGTCTTCAGGCGGCGTTGCTCGATGGCTTGACGGCAGATTCCGGCAAGCCCTGGAACCTCTCCGCCACGCTCCGCGGATTCTATGATGATAACTTCAACACCTACCCGAACGATGTGTATATAGCCCATCGGGGCAGTACGGGCTTTGAGGTCAGCCCGTCACTGCAGTTTAATTTTCCGATGGAACAAACCACCCTCAGTTTCGGCTACGTGTATTCCCTGAAATACTACGAGTACAAGCCCATTAACGACACCGAGAATTACGATCAAACGCACGATTTCAGTGCCGCTCTCACCCACGCTTTCAGCGAGCGGTATCAACTCAGCGTGAGGGACGACTTCGTAATCGGCCAGGAGCCCGATTTTCTGCGGGCGGGGAATACATACACGACGTTCCAGCGCATTTCGGGGGACAACGAGCGCAATTACGGCGCGATTGATTTTACGGCCCAGATCACTCCGGAGTTGGGGCTCGTACTGGGCTACGCCAACACGTTCTATTCGTATGCGGATAATGCTTATGTCGTGAATCCTCCCTCCTTCGGCTATCCCGCTGGCACCATTACCCCGAGCAACTCCGGCCTGCTGGATGAGTTGGACCACGTGGTCCACCTCGATCTGCGCTACCCGCTCCAGCCGCAGACGATTGGGGTCGTCGGCTACCAGTTCAGGGAAACGGATTACATTGGAAATCAGCCGATTGGGATTAATCCGGTGAACGGCCAATACATCATGAGCGACGACCGGAATGCGCGCTCGCAATATCTGTATCTCGGGCTTGACCATAATTTCCGGCCGGACTTGACCGGGTCGGTCCGGGTCGGGGGGTATTACACCGACTATTACAACGACCCCTCAACCGGTCAAAACGGTTTCAGCCCTTATGCGATGCTCAACCTCCAATATACTTATCTGCCGGAAAGCTCGTTACAGTTCGGGTTCAGTTACGATTATAGCGCAACCTCCGCATTCACCGTGGCCGGCCTTAACAGTTCGAACCCTGGCAGCTTCACGGTCAGTGCGACATCCGCCACGGTGTTTGCGGCACTGAATCATCGGATAGCGCCGAAGCTCTATGGCAGCATTACCGCCCAGTATCAGAACTCTGCCATGAACGGCGGGTATTATGATAACATGGCTCAGAACTATTACCTAGTCGGCCTGAATCTGCAGTATCGTTTCACCCCCAACTTTTCTGCGGAGGTCGGGTACAATTACGACGACCTGAATAACTACCTGCCTGGACAGGATTATGACCGGAACAGAATTTACATCGGAGTCACAGGCAGCTATTAGCTTGAATTTAACGTAGTGACACAGGGGGCTGGGCTGTCATGACTGGCCCCTGTTTTTTTTGATTTATGGATCCATTGAAAGTATCACCGCCACAGGAAACGAAACTGCATTTCCTGGATTACTGGCGCATCATCCGCATTCGTAAGACTGTCATCCTGGCGGTCTTTCTACTCGTCGTCATCACCGCTACGCTGGTGACCTTCATTTTACCGGAGTCTTTCTCCAGCACCACCCGCATCAAAATCGAGCACGACCAGTCGGACATTAACGGCATGGCGGAGCGCGGAAGCTTGCTCAATTATGATCCCTATTTCATCCAGACTGAATTCGAGTTGATCCAGTCTGAAGTCATTCTGGGCAAGGTGATCGATGATCTCGATCTGAACAAAGAATGGGGCAAGAAGTATGCCAACGGAGACCGCCTCAAGACCTCAGAAACGATTGTGCTGCTCAAGGGCAGAATGGACCTCCGCCCCGTGCGAAACACCAGCCTTATTGAGATTCGCGTCTTCAGTGAGAAGGCCGAAGAGGCCGCCAGAATTGCCAATGCCGTTGCGGAAGCCTACAAGGCCCACCGGCATGAGCAACGCATGCAGTTGAGCAAAGGCGGGATCAAAGCGCTGGAAGACCGTTTCGTGGAGCAGGAAGCAAAGGTCACCAAGGCCCAGCAGAAAGTGGATAAGCTTCGCGAAGAACTGAATATCTCGGATGCGATGGCGAGCGGAGAAGGCCCGTCACCCCTGATGACGGCGGATACGCTGCGCAAGCTGGAAGCCCTGCGCATTGAAAGCAAAGCCGAGTATGTTCGGCAGGCAACCTTGTTGGACCGCCTCAAGAGTCTTGGGGCAGAGCGCGGGCCGGAAGGCCTCGCCCAGGCCATCCCGACTGCCGCACCGGACTCCTTTCTCAGTTCTTTGCTCGACCAACTGACCCTGGCGGAACAAAGGCTGGTGACACTGGATAAGGAATTCGGTCCGGACCACGCCGAGGTCATCAAATGCAAGGCCATGGCGGACGACTTGCATAGCAAGATCAAGAGCCGGGTCGATGGCATCATCCTCGGCCTGGACGCCCGGGTGCTCTCGTTGAGCAATAGTCTCGACGATCTGGAGAAGGAAGTTGAGAAGGCCACTACCAACGACGTGGCGAAAGCCAATCAAACGCGGCCCTATTTCGAAGCCAAGCGCATGCTGGAGGAAGCGCAACGTTTCCGCCAGATCCTCGATGCAAAGATTGCCTACGAGAAGATCGACGAGGACCTGCCCAAGACCATGATGGTGGAAATCGTGGACAAGGCGGTGCCCGGTTTGCGCCCGGTGCGCCCCAACAAACCGCTCAACATTGCCTTGGGGATCATCATCGGCCTGGTGGTCGGTGTCGGTTTGGCCTTCTTCATCGAGTACCTCGACACGAGCGTTAAGACGATCGATGATGTGGAACGCTCGCTTCAATGTCCCGTGCTGGGCGTTATTCCCCAGAATGTCGGCTTGATAATGGACGAAGGGGCGGAAAGCCCACACGCCGAGGCCTACCGTGTTTTGCGAACCAATCTCTTGTTCTCGCGCAAGGACGATAAGCTCAATACTATCGCTATCGTCAGCGCGGGAGCCGGTGAAGGCAAATCGACCACCGTCTTCAATCTCGCCGCCGTCTTCGCCCAGAGCGGGCAGCGGACCTTGATAGTGGATTCCGACCTGCGCCGCCCGACGTTGCACAAAATGCTCCGCGTGACCAACAGCGTCGGACTTACCAACTACTTGTTGAGGCAGAACGCGCTGGAGGAAGTGATTCAAACCACCAGCTTGCCAACGCTTGATTTTCTGTCGAGCGGCAAGTTGCCCAGCAGTTCGTTGGGCATTCTAAGCTCCGCGCAAATGAAGGATCTGATCGGCGAGTTGAAGCAGCGCTACGATTTCGTGTTCTTCGATTCACCGCCGATCATGGGCGTCAGCGACGCCTCAATCCTTGCCAGCGAAGTGGATATGACACTGCAGATCATTCAATACCGCCGCTATCCGCAACCGATGAACATCCGGGCCAAGCAATTGATCGAAAAAGTCGGCGGCAACTTGGTCGGCATCGTCTTGAACAACATCAATATGTCGCAGGACGAGAGCTACTACTACTACAGCGGCTATTACCATGATTATTATTACCGCAGCGAAGAGACGGAACCGACCGCGCGAGCGGACGACGCATCCGATGATAAAGCCAAACTGGACATCAAGCAGAAGTATTGACAGGGATTCAGACTGAATGAGCATCAAGAATGTTGGTAAGCGGTTGGGGCATTGGGGTGCGGTCTGTGCGTTGCTGTTGGGAGGGCTCCACCTGGCCGGTTGCCGGACACAGTCACAGGAACAGCAATTTGCAGAGCTGCCGCCAGGCTTGGCTGCCACGTTGGGTGCCAGCCCGGTTGCTGCGACCTCTGCTACTACGCCGGCCGCAGCCCCGGTGGCGGCTCCAGCCGCCGGTCCAGCGGCCGTCCTGGCCACAACCAACGGCAGCAGTCCTGAAGCCGAGGTGCTCCGCGTGGGCGATTCGCTGACGATCACCTTCATGGACACGCCGGTGACAATTCCGCCGTTCGAGGAGAAGATCAAAGAAGACGGGACCATCACCCTGACTTTGAACCAGACGTTCCAAGCCGCTGGCAAAACCCCGGGGGACTTGGCAAAGGAAATCCGGGCGCGTTATGTGCCCAGCTTCTACAAGTATATGACGGTCTCGGTGAAACAGGTGGAGAACACCCTCTGGTATTATGTGGATGGCGAAGTGAAGTCACCCAACCGCCAAATTTACGCTAGCAGGATTACACTTCTAAAGGCGATTGCCTCGGCCAGTGGTTTCACCGACTTTGCCAATAAGAGAAAAGTGAGATTGACCCGTGTCGATGGCCGCACTCAGATCGTGAATTGCAAGAAGGCGCTGGCCAATCCCAACCTGGATCCGGAAATCTATCCGGGCGACAAGGTCTATGTCCCGCGCCGGCTCTGGTAATGGTCCAGCTTAAGGTCCTGTCCGGGAAAAAGGCGGGCACCGCATGGGTGGCCCGCCGTTTTCCTGTACGCATCGGGCGCTCATCCGCCGCCGACCTGCAACTGGAGGAAAGCGGCGTTTGGGACCAGCATCTGCAACTCGACTTTGATCCCGCAGAGGGCTTCATCCTGAGTACCCAGCCCAACGCTCTGGCCAAGGTCAACGGCCAGCCCGTTCATCAAACCGTCTTGCGCAATGGCGATGCTATCGACCTCGGCTCGTTGAAAATGCAGTTCTGGCTCAGCGAAACGCGCCAGACCAGCTTGCGCCTCCGCGAGGGACTTACCTGGGCGGGCATCGCCGCCGTTTCCCTTGGCCAGATCGGCCTCATCTACTGGTTGCTTCGCTGAAAGCGGGGAGACTCAGATCAATGCCGGAAGTGCCTCACGCCGGTAAACGCCATCGCCACATTGCGCTCGTTCGCAGCCGCAATCACTTCGGCGTCGCGCACCGAGCCGCCCGGCTGGATCGCCGCCGTCGCACCCGCCTCCGCCGCCGCGATCAAACCATCCGGAAACGGGAAAAAGGCGTCGCTGCAAACCACGCTGCCCTTGAGCGAAAGGCCCGCCTCGCCCGCTTTCCAAACTGCGATCCGGCTGGCATCCACCCGGCTCATCTGGCCCGCGCCAATGCCCAGCGTCCGAGCTGCGGCGACATACACGATGGCGTTGGACTTCACGTGCTTCACCACGCGCCAGCCGAACAACATGGCTTTCAACTCCAGCTCCGTGGGCTGGCGGCGCGTCACAATCTTCAAGTTCTCCGCCGTCGTAACTTTTAAATCGCGCTCCTGCCACAGAAACGAATCCGCGCCCACACTGCGCACGTCCCACGGCTGCGCCGCGCGCGGGGATTTCAAGATTCGGAGGAGGCGCAAATGCTTCTTTTTCTGCAACACACCCAACGCCTCCTCGGTGAAGTCGGGCGCCACGATGATTTCGCTGAATACTTCCGCGATTGCCTCCGCGCAGGCCGGGTCGAGCGCGCGGTTTGCCGCGATGATGCCGCCGAAAGGGGCCTGGCGGTCCGTCGCAAACGCCATGTCCCAAGCTTCGCGCAGATTGGGGCCTTGTCCCAAGCCGCACGGGTTGGTGTGTTTGAGGATAGCCAGCGTGGGCGGGTCGGCCGCAAATTCCGCGATCAGGCTCGCCGCGGCAGTCAGGTCCAGGATGTTATTGTATGACAGCTCCTTGCCGTGCAGTTGCTTGAAGTAATCGTGAAAAGCGCCGTAAAGGGCCGCTTTCTGGTGCGGGTTTTCGCCGTAGCGCAAGGATTGGACCAGCGGGGCCTGGACCCGCAAGAACGCGGGCAAAGCTGCGGGCGGCACCGTTCCAAAAGCCTGGTCAAGATGCGCGGAGATGGCGGCGTCGTAGGCTGCGGTGCAGGCGAACACTTTGATCGCCAGCTTGCGGCGCAGCTCCAGAGTCGTGCCGCCGGTCAACTTGATTTGTTCGCCGACCACCTCATAATCAGCGGGGTCCACCACCACGGTTACGCTCTCGTGGTTTTTGGCCGCGCTGCGCAGCATGGAGGGGCCCCCGATGTCGATGTTTTCGATTGCCTCCTGCAGGCTGACATTCGGCCGCGCGACTGTTTGTTCGAACGGATAGAGGTTCACCACTACCAGGTCGATCGGGTCGATGCCCTGTGTGCGAACTGCCGCCTCGTGGTTCTCGTTGCCGCGGAGGTAGAGCAACCCGCCATGAACCTTGGGGTGGAGCGTCTTTACACGACCGTCCAGCATTTCCGGAAAACCGGTGTAGGCGCTCAGGTCGGTGACGTTCAGGCCTGCCTCGCGCAGTGCTTTGGCGGTGCCGCCAGTGGAAATAATCTCCACACCCGCCGCCGCCAGTGACCGGGCCAAGGCGGCAAGTCCCGTTTTATCGGAAACCGAAAGTAGTGCGCGTCGAATTTGCTCCATAACCGGCCGCTACCTTCCATTAGAAGCCCCCGTCAAGTCAATCGGCAAAAACTCAGTGGCGGAGGCCGAGCAGAACAGGCGAACAGGCTGGAGAACGCATTTAAAGCTGGCGTTCGTCTGTGGCATTTGCGTTACTTCGGCTCCTATTATGACGAATTGCCTGGTGAATCTCATCTCGCCGATTCGACCAGTCACCCCAACCGGCATCCGGGCAGGCCGAGGAGAATTGCCTTTTGCAGAGCCTGAATGAAACAACTCATTTTCGTCGATTACCTCATCATCGCAGTTTACATCGTTGCGTCCTTTGCCATTGGGAATTACTACCTGAAGCGGGCGGGATCTTCTCTGGATGAATACTTTTTGTCGGGCAGAAGAATGTCCTGGTGGCTCATTGGGCTTTCGATGGTCGCGACCAATTACGCGATAGATTATCCCCTGGCGATCACCAAACTGGTGGCCAAAAACGGAATCATGGGCACCTGGTACGTGTGGTCGCTGGCTATCGCAGGCATTGCCACCACCTTCTTTTTTTCCAGGCTATGGCGCCGGGCTCGGGTGGTGACCGATGCCGAGCTGATAAAGTACCGTTACAGCGGAAACATCGGCAATGCCCTGAGAATTTTCAAAGGCGTCTATTTCGGCGTGATTATCAATTGTTTTGTCCTGGGCTGGATTTTCCGGGCCCTCATCAAAGTCATGACCGTGGTGACACCCTGGAACCAGTGGCACATCCTGACCTTCTTTGTGGCAGTCACCCTGATTTACACGATCACGGGCGGACTCTCCGCGGTGATCATGACCGATTGCGTGCAATACGTGATGATCACGATCAGCGCGATTGTGTTTGCCTGCTATGCGGTGGCGCACGTGGGCGGCCTCACCGAGATGGTTTCCCAAATCGATACGCTTTATGCGGGCAAACATTATCTGGACTTTAGTCCGGGCCTGGCGGGCGGGCAGGTGATGCCCTGGTCGGCGTTTTTCGTGTATTTCTTCATTCAGTGGTGGGCGAACAAATACTCTGACGGCGGCGGCAAGCATATCCAGCGGATGAGCGCGGCCCGGAATGAGACTCACTCGGTGGCCGGCACCTTCCTGTACTCTATCCTGTACGTTCTTTCCACCTGGCCGATTATTCTCACCGCCCTTTGCGCCCTCATCGTGTTCGGCAAGCTTCCGGACCCGGAACTCGGCTATCCTCGGTTGATGACGGCGATATTGCCCAATGGCGTTCTTGGGCTTTGCCTGGTCGGTCTCCTGAGCGCGTTTATGTCAACGGTCTCCACGCTCTTCAATCTAGGCCCCTCCTACCTCGTGAACGACATTTACAAAGCGTTCTTCGTAAAGCATGCCACGGAGAAACATTACATCCTGATCTCCCGATTCGCCACCGCCTTGATTGCTTTGACCGGCATGGTTTTGAGCGTCCATATCGAGTCCATCGCAGACATGTGGCAATTCGTCTTATCGTTTGCCAGCGGCGCCGGCATTGTCTGGATCCTGCGCTGGTTCTGGTGGAGGATCAATGCCTGGTCGGAGTTCTCCTCGATGATCTGCAGCGCGGTGGTGGCAACTTATCTTAAGGAGTGCCATCGGGAAATTCCTTTTGAAAATGCCTTGCTGATCATTGTGGCGGTGACGATCCCGGTGTTTCTCGTGGTCACGTGGTTGACGGCGCCGGTCAACGACGAGACGCTGCGCGACTTTTATAACAAGGTCCAACCCGGCCATTGGGGGTGGCGCCGGGTTGCCGACAAATATGGCATTACTCGCACTCCTTACCTGACCCGGGCGTTTGTTAATTTCCTTCTGGGAACAGCGCTGCTCTTCCTGATCAATTTTGGTGTCGGCACTCTGCTCTTGCGGTCCCTCTGGCTGGGTGTGGGCGAGATTTTGACGGGAGGCTTGCTGGCGCTGATCTTGGTCAACCGGATTCAAAAGGATGACTTGCCGCCGGATGCCGCGAAAGTGGCGCCGGCCGGCGGAGTTGAGAATTGCGAGCTGGCCAACCGGGGTTGACAGTCTTGCCGTATCAAGAGACAGGCTTGTAGGGTCACACCCTACAAAAACTTTAGTGCTCCGCCCTACAGACAGCCGGCGCTCGAATGGGGTATAAATCGGCGCGGATAATGAGAAAGCGTGGCGGGCGCCAAAAGTTGCTCTTGGTTGCGGCGCCCGGAGTGGCGAGCTGTTGCAGCGGCAGCCTGGTCGAGCAGGTCGGTGCTGGGTGCTTATCGCTAGCCCGGTGAAACTCAGGCACCATCGGGTCCCAGGCCGCCGCTCCAGCAGCTTCCGCACCACGACTCCCAACAAACGTCTCCGTATCTCGGTTCCCTTGAGGCGGTCTAAAAGTGGTTCCGGCACACGGCGCAAAACCATCCGCCTCCCGGCGCGTTGGTTCGGTGGAGGTGCACCGGCTTCTTGTCCCGGTCGTGACAAACCTGGCAGAAAGGTCCCTTGAGGTTTGTGCCATCGTCGGTTGGCGCGCGCAGCCAGTAAAGGCCCTTGTCGAAATACATGCCGCCGCACAGTTCTGAATCATTCTCAAGCTGCTTGAGCTTTTCTTTCAGAACCAGGTTTTCCTCCTGCAGGCTCAGCGCCGCCTCCCGCAGCTCCACGATCTTCTCTCTCGCCTCAATCGTGAGTCCATTCCCGAGCAGAGCGATGATGTCCTGGTAATTCGGAATGCCCATAGAGAAAGCTTCTCACTGACGGAAGCCCAACCGGAGGAAGCTGGAGATCAGTTTCTGGAATTGCCTTTGACCAATCGGGCTTCGTTGGCCTTAAGGTATTTCTCCATGGTTTCAATGGTGCTGGTCTGGGTTCTCCGCGCTTGCCCCAACTGCCGCATCATGCGGTAGTCGATCAGCCTCTTGCCGAGCTCCACGATCTGGATGTAAGCATTATCCGTCTTCCACAACTGCCCATTGGCCAATGCCGGCAAGGACTTCTTCATATTCGTTTTCATTTTCACGCGTATTAGACGCCTGCAAGCCGGGGTTTGTTCAGTTTTCGGGCTGCGAAGCCCGAATCCAACTTGAAATAATCCACCACGAGTGCAATCTGAGGCAGGATGAACGGGATCAACTCGATCAAACGGTCGGGGCTCGGGGGGCTCCAGGGATGGCTGGGATTGCTTCTCCTCGGCGTCTGCTGGCCGCTGAACTGGACCCTGCCGGGGATGCGCACGGCCTATTTGTTCTTTCCCCTCTGGCTGGGCTATATCCTCGTGGTCGATGCCCTGGTTCTGGGCCGGACCGGCACGTCGCTCTGGACGCGGTCGCGGCGGGACTTCGTCTTGCTCTTCGTGGCGTCGGTGCCGGCCTGGTGGCTCTTCGAGGCGATCAACCGGCGGACCGGCAACTGGGAGTATCTGGGCCGCAACGCGTTTACCGACCTCGAATATTACCTGCTCTGCACGATTTCGTTTTCCACCGTCATGCCCGCGGTCTTTGAGACGGCAGAACTGGTGAGCAGCTTCCGGTGGCTGGAGCGGTTGGCTGCCGGCCCGCGCCTGGCACCAACGCCGGCCTTCAATCTCGGCATGTTCGTGGGCGGTGCCGCCATGCTGGCGCTGACGCTTGCCTGGCCGAAATACTGTTATCCCTTTGTCTGGACCTCCCTCGTGTTGATCCTGGAACCGCTGAACTGCTGGCTTGGCCGCCGGCACTTGCTGCAAACGCTCCAGCAAGGAGACTGGCGGCTGGCGGCATCCCTGGCGCTGGGCGCGGCCATTTGCGGGTTCTTCTGGGAGATGTGGAATTACTACTCATATCCCAAATGGGTTTATCACACGCCGGGCGCGCAGTTCTTGCACGTTTTCGAGATGCCGTTGCTCGGCTACGGCGGATATGTCCCCTTCGCGCTGGAACTGTGCGCGCTGAAGAATTTCCTCTGGCCCCGCTCGCCAGGGTTGCGATTCGAAGCAAGGGCGTGATGGAGTGGCGGAGTAAAGGGGAGGGGCCTCTCGTGGACAGTCCGGCACTCCAACCCTCCACCGCTCCATCACTCCGGTTTTCCCCAGCCGCAATCGCGATTCCCTTGGCCCCCTCCGTCTGGTAATCTCGCTGCATGGCGTTCGATTCATTCCGAGATTTTCTGAGCCGGCTGGAGACCGCAGGCGAGTTGCGGCGCGTAACGCAGCCGGCTGCCACCGAGTTGGAGATCACCGAAATCGCCGATCGCGAAATGAAGCAGCCCGGCGGGGGCCAGGCGCTGCTGCTGGAGAAGCCAACGGTCGAGGGACAGATTTCCCCGTTTCCGCTCGCCATCAACACGCTCGGTTCGCATCGGCGCATGGCGATGAGCCTGGGGGCCAATTCGATCGACGAGGTGGCCGCCGATCTTGGGTCGCTTGTAAATGCCAAGCCCCCAACCACTTTCAAAGAAGCCATCAAGCTGCTCGGCACCGCCCTCGACCTGCGCCACGCAAAGCCCAAGGTGGTGAAAGACGGCCCCTGCAAGGAGGTCGTACACAAGTTTGAGCCCCCGCCCACGCGCACTGAACCCTGGCCCAAAGCTCCCGATATCCTTAAAGCGGGACTGGCGGGACGGTTATTTCACGCCAAAGACGGACCCCTCTCCCCAGCCCTCTCCCCTTCGGAAGGGGAGAGGGGGAATCCTCGGCAGCCGGCTGGCGAATCAAGGTCCATGGGCAAGCGGGAGGCCAGTCCTACTTTGCGGAATCTGCCGATCCAGCAATGCTGGCCCCTGGATGGCGGCCGCTTCGTCACTTTGCCCTGCGTGGTGACCAGAGACCCCGTTACGGGCCAGCGTAACGTCGGGATGTATCGGATGCAGGTTTATGACGAGCGGACTACCGGGATGCATTGGCAGTTGCAAAAGGTTGGCGCTCGCCACGGCCGGCGTTACTACGAAACCGGCACACGCATGCCGGTGGCGGTGTTCCTCGGGGGCGATCCCGTGTTCACCTTCTGCGCAACGGCGCCGTTGCCCGACGGTTTGGACGAGTTCATGCTCGCCGGATACCTTCGCAAAAAAGCCCCCGAACTCGTCCGGTGCGAGACCAGTGATTTGGAAGTGCCGGCCAGCGCGGACTTCGTGCTGGAGGGCTACGTGGATCCGAAAGAGCCGCTGCGCGAGGAAGGCCCCTTTGGCGACCACACGGGCTATTACTCGCTGCCCGACCTTTACCCGGTCTTCCACCTCACCGCCATCACGCATCGCAAAGAGGCGGTCTATCCCGCCACCATTGTCGGCAGGCCGCCGATGGAAGACTTTTACATCGGCAGCGCTTCGGTGAAACTGTTCCTGCCGATTCTAAAGATGACGCTCCCGGAGTTGGTGGACCTTGCGCTCCCGGCCGAGGGCGTGTTCCACAACCTGGTCTTCGCGAGCATCAAGAAGAGTTACCCGATGCAGGCCTTCAAGATCATGCACGGTCTCTGGGGCATGGGGCAGATGATGTTCACCAAGTACATCGTGGTTGTAGATGACGACGTGGACGTGCACAACACCAGCGAAGTGCTTTTCCGCCTTTGCGCGAACACCGACCCACAGCGCGACGCCATTTTCACCAAAGGCCCCGCCGACGTGCTCGACCACGCGACGAGCGAGCTTGCGGTTGGCACGAAGATGGGAATTGACGCCACGCACAAGCTCCCGGGAGAGGGCCACAAGCGGGGCTGGCCGCCGCTCATTCGGATGGAGGAGGGCATACGAAGGAAAATTGACGCCTTGCTGAAGGGGTGAAGCCTTTCCCATGCCGGCCAACCTGACACCGGAGTACGAGAAGGCCGAGCTGCGTTACCGGCAGGCGACGAGCGACGATGAACGGCTGGCCGCCTTGCAGGGGATGCTCAGCGCCATTCCCAAGCACAAGGGGACGGAGAAGATGCAGGCGGACATCAAGCGCCGCATCAGCCAACTGCGGCGGGAGGAACAACAAGCCGCGCACAGCAAAGGGCCGGACCCGTTCCATATCCCCCGGAGCGGCGCCGGGCAGGTGGTGCTGGTCGGGCCGCCGAACACGGGCAAGAGCAGTTTGCTGGCGGCGACCACTCACGCCGCGGCCAAGGTGGCTGAATACCCGTTCACCACCGTCGTGCCGCAGCCGGGGATGTGGCACAAGGACGACGTGCAAATCGAACTGGTGGATACGCCCGCCGTCACGGCTGAGCACGTGCCGACCGGATTGATGGGCACGATTCGCAACGCCGACGTGGTCTGCGTCGTGGTTGAGGCGGGCGAGGCGGCGCTCGACCAGGTGGAAATGGTGCTCGGCGTCTTAAGTGCGCGCGGCCTGGCGCTGCGATCAGCGGTGCGGAACGAATTGCCGGCTGCGGATGCGAGCCAGCGCCCAGGGTTGATCGTGGCGACCAAGGCCGAATTAGCGCCGCCGGGGACGGTGGAGGCGTTGCGAGAATTGTACGAGAGCGGCAGGGCGCAAGCGCCAAACGGTCCCGGTCTGCAACAGAGCAATGCTCCGCGCTCCGTTGGCAGGCTTGAGGTCGTGGCCGTCAGCGCGCAGACCCGGCAAGGGCTGGACGACTGGTTCAGGCGGCTGTGGGAATTGCTGGCCATGATCCGCGTCTATTCCAAAGAGCCGGGCCAGCCGCCGGACTTGCACAAGCCGTTCATTGTGCCGGCCGGCGCGACTGTCGCGGACCTCGCGCGCCAGATTCACCGCGATCTGCCGGAGCGGATGAAATTTGCGCGGCTGTGGGGGCACAGCCGCTTCGAGGGACAACAAGTGCACAAGAGCGAGCCACTCCGGGACAAGGACGTGGTGGAGATTCACGAGTAGCCGCAACTTTATGTTGGCGTCGCGCAGCGGGGCGTTGATGAAGAGGGGTCGCGGGGCGAGGGCGGCGATGAGTTCGGGGAAACCAAAGGGGTGGAGCCCGCGATAGTCGGCCAGCCGGGGCATGTAGAGAGTCCGACACCAGCCGCGTTCCGGCTGCCAGTGGCCGGGTCGCCGCCGTAGTAGTCGAGGAAGGAGTCGAAGCCGCAACTGGAGATTACCAGTTGGATGCGCGGGTCTCTGGCGAATCGAGGCTCATGGAGAGCCTCCACGGTCTTTTGCCCGCGCATTGGGACCATGAACCGATTAAGATTACGAGCAGGATTAAGATTAAGAACGGCAGGCTCATGGAGAGGGGGTTACTGAAAATTGGGCATTGAGAATTGGGCATTGGTCATTGATCCCCGGCCCTCGCCCCGCGGGCAGGCGGCACCGGGGACGAGACGGGGAGCCAGACTTTCATTGGGCCCGGCTGGCGGTTGTCCCAGGCGTAATAAGGAATCGCCTTGAGCGCAACGCGGCTGGCGGGAGGCGCCGGCTGATAGAGGTTGCGGGGCCACGGCTGCTCGGACGCGGCCCGGGCTTCGCCCGTAATGGCGACCACGCCGCCGAGCAGCGCCGGTTCACGCGCGGCCTTGAGTTCGGCTTCCAGCGGCAGCCAAAGGGCGGCGAGCGGCACGGGCTGATCGCACTGCTCGAGGCAATAGACGATCGGCCCGCGCTGAATGGCCAACAACCCCTGGTCGGCCTTCACCTGCGGATTGGCGGCGACCCGCTCGATTGGCATCGAGAGGTCCAGGTCCACCCGGTCGCCCCGTTTCCATTCGCGGTCGAGGACCAGATAACCCCGCGTGACGACTGTGGCTTTCATCTCGCGGCGGTTGACCGCGACGCCGGGGTTGCGGCACCAACCGGGTATCCGAAGTCGCAGGGCGAATTGGGCGCGTGATGCCGGCGCAAGCTCCAGAGCCACTTTGCCGTCCCAGGGGTACTCGGTCGTCACCTTGAGCGTCACGGGGGTGTCACCGACCTTGGCCTGGGCGGAACCCTGGATATAGAGGTTGACGTAGAACGAATCGGCGCTGGCGGCGTAAGCATAACCGCCGAGCGCGGCGAGGGTGCGCGTCACATTGGGCGGGCAGCAGGCGCAGCCAAACCACGGGGAGCGATGGTGGGCGCCGGCGCTTTCCAGGGGGTTGACGTAGAAGAACTTCGTGCCGTCCTGCGAGACGCCGGAGAGCACGCCATTGTAGAGCGCGCGCTCGAAGGCGTCGGCGTAGCGGGCATCGCCGTAGAGGAGGGCGAGGCGATGCGCCCACTGGGCCAGCGCGATGGTGGCGCAGGTCTCCTGATAAGCGGTGAGGTTCGGCAAATCGTAGTCCACGGTGAATCCCTCGTTGTGGGCGCTGGGTCCAATGCCGCCGGTAATATACTGGTTGCGCTCGGTGGTGTTGCGCCAGACGCGGTCGAGCATCTTGAGCAGGCGCTCGTCGCCGGTCTGCGCCGCGACGTCGGTGACGCCGGACATCAGGTAAGCGGCCCGGACGGCGTGGCCTTTGATATTCTGGTGGTCGTAGATGGGCACATCGTCCTGAAAGTAAGAGCCGTCGTATTTGTCCGGCGGCGTGTGGTGTTCGGCGGCGAAGAACTTCCGGCCGCGGTTCTCGACGAAGAAGCGGGCAAGCTCGAAATAGCGCGGGTTGCCGGTGGCGCGCCAGAGCTTGATAAGGGCCAGCTCGATTTCCGGATGCCCCGGATAGCCTAGACGTTTCGGCGGCGGGCCAAACACGGAGTCAATGTAGTCGGCATACCGGGTTGCGACGTTGAGGAAGGTCGTCTTGCCCGTGGCCTGGTAGTGCGCGACAGCGGCCTCAAACATGTGGCCGGCGCAATAAAGCTCGTGGCAGTCGCGCAGGTTGGTCCAGCGCCGGCCAGGTTCCTTGACAGTGAAATAGCTGTTGAGGTAGCCGTCGGGCTGCTGCGCCGCGGCGAGCAGGCTGATAATGTTGTCCAGTTGCTTCTCCAGCGCCGGATCGGGGTGGGTGGCAAGCGAGCAGGAGGCGGCTTCGAGCGCCTTGTAGAGGTCTGAGTCCATGAAGACCGGACCGCGGAAGCCGTTGGTCGCGCCACGGGCGGCCAAACGCATGTTCTCGAGGTTGCCCGCTTCTTCGAGCTTCTGGAGGCTGAAGGGGATACTGGCCACGCGGTTGGTCTCGCGGCGCGGCGCCCAGAAAGAATCCTGGATGATAACGTCCTTGAACGGCACGGGCCAGAGCTTCAGCAAGGGCTGGTCTGCGGCAGCCGCAAAAGGTCCATAGAACAGCGCGCCGGCGAGGAGTGCGGCTGCCGCCGTCCACGAGGTGTTCCCGAACCTCATCGCGCGGAGGAGGGTGTCTCCGCCCTGGCCGGAGCACGGGCGACCCCGGCACAGCCAATTTGCCAACTGATGCGTCCAACCCGAGGGCATAAGTTTTCTCAAGTATTGAGCAGATGATTGGGTTCTGAGGGAATCTGTCAATCCCGTTCGGGCCGTGCCGGTTCGGGCGGGCGCATCTGGACATTACCACCTAGGAGTGAGAACGCCCAACAGTGACGGACCGCAAGCCGTCCCCGGCTCGCAGCAGCCACGAACGCGGAACGATGATCGAAGTGCTTGCACCTTCCAACGCCCTGCGAGCCGGGGACGGCTCGCGCTCCGGGGGCAGTGCCCGGTTGCACCCGGTTCGGGCGGGCGCAGGAGCATCCTGTCCTGGTCGAGGCTTTTCTCCTGCGCTGCCGATTGCCCCGACCTGCTTTGATAGTATTAACTGCTATAATGCAACTCGGTGGCGCCAAAGTGTCCAATTAGTGGACAGTGGGGAAAATTTGGGGGGCTGGCCAACCCCTCCCCATCTCCCTCGTGACCCCAATCCCAAGCCAAAGCCACTGCCACCCCCGGCTGTGTTCATAAGTTGCTTATTATCAATATGATATATTATACCACTTCCAGCTCGACGATGCACTATTTCCTATAAGGCAAGCAGGCACAGTAGTTTGCGCCATATTTGGACAGACCTTGAGGGCTACCGCAGGCACGATGACTACGGCGGGTGGCGCTGTGGCGGGTATTGAGAACATCATCGGAGCGGTATCAGGCCGTTGCCGGACTTCTCAAAGCAAAACCTTTCATCTTTGCCACCCGCACGAGGGGGCGCAAGGGGGTTTTCTGCCCTTGCGCCCATAGTCGTGTCGGGTTCGACGCTACCGGCAACGGTTCTGAGGCCCGTTCGCCGGAGCCGTGGCCTGAGCAATCCACGAGGCTGGGGGGTACTTATACTATTTCTATCACACTGTCAAGTAGAGAGTTAGACCTCTTGGCTTCCTCGGCTGAGGGCGAAGCCGCCAGCAGGACTCAGTGAATAATAGCAGTCCTTGATTGAAAAGGCACTATTCCTGAAACGGAGGCACCCCGGCCCCCGGATGGGGGAGCGCAGGGGTGAGTGGGGCGCATCCTCGGAATAGCGAATTTTCGAGCTGGAAGTGGTATCACTTGGCATAAGTCATTGATCATCAACAAGATAATGGCAAAAAGCCGGTTTTGTATTTGGCTACCGCAAGAGTTACCCCCTGCTGCCCCCGTGCTACCAAGGCGTCAGTGGGCCAGTTGAGACTCGGGAGGTGGCCGGAATTAGCGATGTTTATTTAAGTATGTGGAAAAGCACTCGACCAGAGAGGGGCGAAGGGTTGCGGAAGATCAAGGATTAAGGTTCAAGAAAAGCCGTTTTCCGAGGGGAAGGGCTGCGGAGGCTCGGGGGCAGTTGCGTGGCGGTTAGACTCGCGCTGTGGTCTGGTGGCGATTAGTGTAATCGGTGTCTGTGAACAAAGACCGGCTGACCAAAGCCCGGCGCTCGTGGAACATGTCGCGCATTCGCGGCAAAGACACGACGCCGGAAAAGGTGGTGAGAAGCCTGCTGCACCGGATGGGGTATCGGTTCCGGCTGCACGGAAAGAAGCTGCCGGGGCAGCCGGACATTGTGCTGGCGAAGCAAAAGACTGTGATCTTCGTTCACGGCTGTTTCTGGCATCGGCATCGCGGCTGCAAGAACTGCACGACCCCCACACACCGGCGCAAATGGTGGCTTGAGAAGAATCCGCCTCAAGCAATGGTCAAGCGTGCCGAAACACATTCCTCCTGTGCCAATCAAGCAAGTTGGCGTCAGGAAGGAATCGCTCAGGAAGCCTGATGGCGGCGTCTTGGTAATCCAGCAGGAACCGTTTCGTTGCAGGCCCGACCGGCGCGGCCTTCAAGGAGGGCGAGACTTCGACCTTTAGCTTTGGAGAGAGAGTGATGAAGCCGCGGTCAAAAGCGCAATCGTGAAGTGCGTTCAAACACAGACCATTTCGGGGATTGACGCGGTTGGCTAAGTCCTTCGCCCACGGGACGATGTGACTGGCGATCAGCAAGTCCGGCACGGCCAGGCCAGTGATGCAGCAGCGGCTTCCGTAGGCGGCAAGCACCGCCACGCGAAAGAAGTATTGATTGACCCGCTGCCGAACGACGCGCTCGCGCTCCAAGCCCTCGCGTGGCAACTCCTCTTCTGGAATCTGGGCTTCCACCTCCACGGGCTTTCCTTCCAGTGCCGCGAGGCGCTGCTCGCTCTCGAACGCGAGCCGCTCCCAATTCTTGTGGAATTCTTCCCAAACCGTACGGTCTGCAGCACTCGCGCCACTCAAGCCGCTGATTCCTCGTGCCTGCTGCACAGGATCAAACGACGCGAAGTTACAGAGCTTCATGGACACGCTGCTGGGAGTGCGCCCAAGTTTCTCCGCCATCGCAATGATGACCGGGTTTCGATGATGGAGCTGCCCGAAAGGAAGCTTGCAGTAAAGGTTCATGGCCACGATTAACTCGTCGCGTGTCCAAGTTCTGCCTTTTGCCATGGAGGTCATTGTGCCTGTCACCGACGCGGTCGGCGAGTTCTCCCGTCAATGGCCTCGCACAACTCTTCCATCGTGGTTCGCAAAGCTTTGGCGATACGCGCCAGACAAAGGAGGGACGCATCTCGCTGGCCGCGCTCGATTCCCGACAGGTGTGCGCTGCTAATACGCGCCCGCATTGCGAGAGCGCTTTGAGTCAGCCTCAGAGCGTTTCTCCGGGTCCGGATGGCGAGTCCAAGCCGCAGAAGGATTTGGTCTATTTCGATTCTCATTTCGCAGATTGACTATGGTTATGCTTTTCCGCCCTTCTCTCCAAGCGCAGACTTTGAGCACCGATGCTGTGCCGGAACCCTGCGCGCTGAGCTTCCACACAGTAAAAAGCTTGCTCGCCAATATCGCCCGCCTCGAAGCGCCGCCAAGCTTCGCGCCCGAGAAGCTCCAGAGCGACTGGCCAGCCGCTGCGAACATAGCGGCGCGCGGCGAGTTGCTCGAAGCCGGGAAGTGTGAGTTGGTTCGGGGGCACGGCTTCAATGGTCTCGCCGTGGTCAAGAGCGTTGTCGGGGTGCAGCTCGGGGAAAAGGAACAGGAGAGCGTGCCAACCCCGCAAGAAAGCATCCTTGGGCAGCAGCCGCAGCGCGCGGCGATCCAGTGCAGCCAAGCGCTGTAGCTGTGCGGCTGCGGCAGGGCGCGAGCGGAAGGCAGAATTCTCCTCGGTGACAACTGCCTCCCGGAGGAGGCATTTAGCAGAATGGATGGTTGGCCCTGCGCCGATGGCTGCTGCTGAGGAAAAGGGCTGCTCACTCAGGAACTCCTTGACCGCCAGACCTACCGCCTCCGCCACCAGAGGCGGCACGGCGTTGCCGATTAGCTGATAGGCCTGGGTGCGGGACTCAGGGAAGCGGAACCAGTCCGGGAAGCTCTGCACTCGGGCCGCTTCGCGGGCGGTGAGCGAGCGGTTTTGCGTGGGGTGGATGAACATCAGGCCGTCCTTGCTCAGGTGGGCGACGATGGTACTGCACGGGTACCAGCGGCTTTGGCGGGTGTAGCGGTCTTTAAAGGTGGATTTGTCGTAGGGGAATTCGAACCCGACCCCCCGATCCCGCATCGCGGTTTTGGAGTTCTCCCCCTCCTTTAGTCTTGCGAAGTCGCGCAAGTCTCGCTCGGAATGCAGCCGGGCGACGTGGCCAGTGAGTGTTCTGGCGCGGTCAATTTCAAGGACCTTGCATAAGTAGCGGAGCGCAGTGGGGCCTCTGCGCTCGACGTGTTTGACCCGCCTGCCAAAATCGTAATCGCGTTCATAGGCGCCGTTACCCGCACGCAGGATGGGGAGGTCGCCGATGGCATCCCAGAGGCAGGGCCGGGGGTTGGCGCGAGGCGCGGGTTTGAGTTCCGGCAGGAAATAGCCGGGGAGGTCGTTGCGGACGCCGATGATAAGCTGGCGGTGTCGCTTTTGAGGAACGCCAAGCTCCCAAGCGTCTTCCACCTGGCCATGAACGCGGTAGCCGGGGCGGCCCTGAGAGCGGCCCAAGGCACGCGCCTCGTTCTGCACGGCGGTATAGCAGGCACCACCCGCCGCGTTGCGGAGGCCGGGGACATTCTCTATAACGAACACGCGGGGCTGGAAGAAGTCCACGTAGCGCAGGAACTCGCGGTAGAGGTAGCGGCGGGTGTCGGGTTTGAGACGCCAGCCGTGGTTAGCTCCGTCCACCTGGCGGGCGATGCTAAACCCCTGGCAGGGAGGGCCCCCGACGATTACATCCACAGCAATGGCGGCGGATGAGTTTGGCGAGATCAGTTCGGCAAGCTCTTCCGGCCCGAAGGAGGTCAGGTCTTTTTCGAGGACAAACGGCACGTCCGGGAAGTTCTGATCAAAGGTTGCGACTGCCTCGGGATTGGAGTCAATCGCTGCCAGCACGGAGAAGCCAGCCCGTTGCATCCCGAGACTGAATCCGCCACAGCCGCAGAACAGGTCCAGGCAAGTGAGCGGTGGTGCGCCGGTCGGTCCTCCAAGCCCGGCTTGGTACGGCACGGCCTGTTCTTGCAGCGCGGCGTCAGTGGCCCGGCTCCGGCTCATGCGTCAACCTCCTTGCACAGGTTGGCAACCGGCACGCCCAGCGCCTTGGCGATTCGAAGGAGGCTGAGGAGGCTGGGGTTGCGGATGCCGCACTCGATGCCGCTGATGTAGGTGGGGTCAAGCTCGGCGAGTTCGGCGAGTTTCTCCTGTGTGAAGCCGCGCTTTTGGCGCACGGCGCGGAGGTTGCGGCCCAAAGCAGCGAGGGAAGGATGGCGACTCATTATGACTCATAGTCCATGCGCCTTTTAGGGGGGAAACACCACGGAATATAAGTCAAGTTGGGACTATCCTAAAAACCGCAATTGGCTCACGCAAAGCCCAGCCTTGCGTCCGCCGGCGTGGTTTGGGCCGCTAAACCGCATCACTGGCCATCGGGGAAAGAGATTAAGATTAAGATTACGATTAAGATTAAGAGGGGAGAGGCTGATGGGAAGGAAACGACGGCGCGCAGGGGAGAGACTGTCGCAAACCCCAAACCGGGGAGGGCGAGCGTCCTCGCGAGGCTAAACGTTCCAGGAAATCAAGGCTCGCGAGGACGCTCGCCCTACCGAACTGCGCGCCCCACCGAACGGTTAGAGGGGTTTGATCTGGATGTTGCGGAAGGCGACGGGGTCGTTGTGGCCGGCGAAGCCGAAATAACCTTTGGTGCGGTCTTTGCCGGGATGCGGGTGATTGGCCATGAACTCCTTCACGGTGGAGAGGTCGCAGTCCAGGATCACGGTGCCATTCAGTTCGACCTTGATCTTAGAGCCTTGGACGGTGACTTCCTCGAAGTTCCACTCGCCGATGGGGTGCTGATAGCCACGGGCGGCGGCGACCATGCCGTAGGCGGAGCCGTGGGCCTGGCGCGGGTCAATCGTCTCGCCGGTGGCCTTTTCGTAGTTGTCGTCGAGGACCTGGGATTCGCACATGCCGAGGTAAGCGGTGTCGCCGTGGCCGGGGTAACGGATGGCGAGGCCGTTGTTGCCGCCGGGCGGGAGCTTGATTTCGAGGCGGGCGATGAAATCGGCGTATTCGGCGGTGGTGTAAATGGTGCCGCCTTTGTGCGGACGGCATTGGATGGCACCCTCGACGACCTCGTATTCATTGGTCGGCCCGGCCCAGCCGGTGAAGTCGTGGCTATTAAAGACCGGCTGGAAGCCTTGGTTGCCGTGGCTGGCGAGAATCCCGTTGGCTTCGGCGGAGCCGATTTCGCGGATGAAGAGGTTGCGCCAGCGGATTTCGCCGCCGTGGGTCTGGAGTTGGATGGGGCCTTTGGGGGGAACAGGGGTCTGGCGGTCGTAGTAGTTTTCGAGCAGGGCGTGGTCCACGACGAGCTTGCCATTGAGCCAGACGCTGACGCGCGCGCCGACCATGAGGACGCGGACGGCATTCCACTGGCCGAAGGGTTTGTCGGCGAGCACGAGCGGGTCTTTGCCGGGGGCGCCGGGGCTGTTGTTCCAGAGGCCGCCGGAGCCTTTGTCGGCACCGAGCGGGAATTTCTCCTTCTCGGTGTAGTCCCAAATCTGGACCTGGGGGCAGCCGCGCAGGTAGATGCCGGAGTCGGCCCTGGGCACGGTCTTATACTCGACGCGCAACTCGAAGTCGCCGTAGTCCTTTTCGGTGGTGGCGTAGGCGCCCTCGCCGTCGTTGACCAGCTCGCCGTGTTCGACGCGCCAGTGGGCCTTCATGGATTCCGTCCACTTGGCGATTTGGGCGTCGCGCTGGTCGGCGGGCATCGCGAGGAGCTTGCGATGGTCGAAGGTCTCCCCGCCGCGCCAGCCGGTGAGGTCTTTGCCGTTGAAGAGGGCCGTGAAGCCCCGTGGGGGCCTCATCGTCGCCGTGGTGGGCAAGGAAATGCCCTCGCCGACCGCAAGCTGGGCACAGGCGGCTAGCAGCAGCAAAGCGGTAAAGCCGCAACCGAAACAGTTAAAGGGGTTAAAAGAGTTAAAGAGGTTAAAGGAGTTAAAGGAGTTAAAGGGGTTAAATGAGGAAACAGCGTTGGGAAGGGTCCTCGCAGCCTGCGAACGAACTGAGCCACTGGAGTTCAAAGTGGGGCAGCGGCGACCCCGGCGGACGGGTTCAATCAGTTTCATGCCTGTGTTTTCAGGGATTTGCGGGAGGGAATAAAGCTTTTTCTGCGCGCGGGGGGGGCAAGCGGGCGCATCCACGCACTGCCCCCGGACCGCGAGCCGTCCCCGGCTCGCAGCGCGTTGGAATGTGGGAGAGCTTCGATCATTGTTTCGCGTTCGTGGCTGCTGCGAGCCGGGGACGGCTCGCGGTCCGTCACCGTTGGGCGTTCTCACTCCTTGGGGCGAGCGGCCCCGCGATTCCAAACATGCCCGTCAATCTCCGGAGATCAAGGCTCGCGGGGACGCTCGCCCTCCCTGATTTGGTGAGTCAGTTTGGGGAGGGATTTGCGCCAAGCCAGGGCCTTTTCCTGCAAGCGCCGGGCGATGTCGGGGCGTTGATCGGCCACGTTGACCGTCTCCTTCGGGTCGTCCCGGAGATTGTAAAGTTGCGCATCGGAGCCGTCGGCGTTGACCAAAAACTTCCAGTCGCCTTCGCGCAGGGCGACGTTCGGGCTGCGGTCTTTGCCCTCCGGGAAGTTGAAGGCGTTGGTATTGCGGCCATACTCCCAGAAAAGCGTCCGGGTGCGAGTGGTTGGGCTGCCGGTCAAAACGGCACTGAGGTCCTCGCCATCGAAGGCGACCCCTGGCGGGAGGGGGATGCCGACAATAGCGCACAGGCTGGGAAAGAGGTCCGTTGCGGCCAGCACCGTTTGGTCATCAACCCGGCCAGCGGGGACATGGCCCGGCCACCTAACGATGAAAGGCATCCGCACACCGCCTTCGTAGAGGCTGAACTTGCTGCCTCGCAAACCGCCGGCGCGGCTGCCTCGAAAGCTGGGCAGCGGCCCGTTGTCGCTGCTGAAGATCACCAGGGTGCGCTCTTCGAGGCCGAGGTTCGTCAGGCCCATGAATAGCCGGCCCATCTGGCGGTCGTATTCGTCAAGCACGGCGCGGAATTTCCGCTCGTCTGCCGGGCCGTTGGGATAAAGGCCGAGGCGTTCCTGACTGGGCACCCAGGGTGTGTGGACGTCGTCAGGCCAGAGGTTCACGTAGCAGGGCTGGTCCTTATGCCGGCGCAGGAAATCGAGGGTCTTGTCCACGAAGAATGCGGTGCGATCCCAGCGCTTCACCTTGTCATTGGGCGACCAAATCCAATTGGTCGAGGTGATGTCCGGATGGGGCTGCGGGCTTTCCCAGGTGCCGGCGTGCTCGTCGAAACCGTAGGCGGCGAAGGGCGGCGCGTTGGTCACGTCCCGCCCACCGCCCATGTGCCATTTGCCGAAATGGGCGGTGGCGTAGCCGGCAGCCTTGAGTGTGCGCGCGAGGGAGGGCGCCTGCGGGTCCAGAAAGTCGGCCTGCTCGCAGGCGCGGTTGCCGGCGCGGGTTTGAAGGTAGCTGGTGAGATTCCAGCGGGCGGGGAAGATGCCGGTGGTGGCCCCCGCGCGCGAGGGCGAGCATATAGGTGAGACGCTGTAGTATTGGATGAAGCGGATGCCTTCGCGCGCGAGGCGGTCGAGATTGGGGGTGGGCGCAAACCGGCCGCCATAGCAGCCGATGTCGCTGTAGCCCATGTCATCGCTGAGGATGAACAGGATTTTAGGCTTGGGCGGCGCGCCCTGAGCGGGGCGCAAAGGTTGCAGCAGCAAGAGCACTGTGGCGGTCTGTAAAAAGGCGGTTTTCAATAGCATACCAAGCAACAGGTGAGACGGTTACCAGAGCGCTTCGGTTAAGCAATCACGAACTTCTTGCCTCCCGGCCCGGAATGACTAGCATCCGCGCTTTCTGCGAAAGGCGCAGGCAGGCGCTTTAGCATGAAAAGCTGCAACCAGAAATCAGGGCTCGCGGGGACGCTCGCCCTCCCTGGCGCAGGCAGTTGATTTAACATGAAAAGCTACAACATTGCAGTCATCGGCGGCGACGGCACGGGACCGGAAGTGGTCCGCGAGGCGGTCAAAGTGCTCGAGGTCGCCGCGAAGAAGTTCAAGCTCAAGCTCAACTACACCAACTACGACCTCGGCGGCGAACGCTATTTGCGGACCGGCGAGGCGCTGCCGGACAGCGTGCTGGCGGAACTGCGGAAGTTCCCGGCCATTTTGCTCGGCGCCATCGGCCATCCCGACGTAAAGCCGGGCATTCTCGAAAAGGGCATCCTGCTCCGCACCCGCTTCGAGCTGGAGCAGTATATCAATCTGCGCCCGGTCAAACTCTACGACGAGCGCTTCTGCCCGCTGAAAGACAAGAAGCCCGAGGACATTGATTTCGTCGTCGTCCGCGAGAACAACGAAGGGCTGTACACCGGCGCGGGCGGATTCGTCTTCAAAGGGACGCCCCACGAGGTGGCTTTGCAGGAAAGCGTCAATACGCGCCGCGGGGTCGAGCGCTGCCTGCGTTATGCCTTCGAGTTCACCCGCAAGCGGAACAAGGAAAAGAAGCTGACGCTCAGCGGCAAGACCAACGTGCTGACTTATGCGTTTGACCTTTGGGAACGCGCCTTCCACGAAATCGGCCAGAAGGATTACCCCGACATCAAGCGGGATTATGCCCACGTGGATGCCACGACGATGTGGTTCGTGAAGAACCCGGAATGGTTCGATGTCATCGTTACCGACAACATGTTTGGGGACATTATCACCGATTTGGGGGCGATGGTGCAGGGGGGCATGGGCATCGCCGCCGGCGGCAACATCAACCCGCAAGGCACCAGCATGTTCGAGCCGATTGGCGGCAGCGCCCCGAAATACACGGGGAAGGGCGTCATCAATCCCCTGGCGGCGATCTGCGCCGGGCAGATGATGCTCGATTTCCTCGGCGAGACTGCCGCGGCCAAAGCCATCGAAACTGCCGTCATCAAAGTCACCCGCGAGAAGGTCAAGAGCCTGGCGGCCGGCAAGATGGGCTACAGCACGTCACAAGTGGGCGATCTGGTGGCTGCGGGGCTGTGAGTCTGAAGTCTGAAGTCTTGAGTCTAACGTCTTGAGTCTAAAGGCCGAAAGGCTGGTCGAGTTGCAAGGTTGCATCGGTGCATAAGTTACATGGGTGCATTCGGGCGCTCGCCTTTGTAACCATGTGACTCATGTAGTAACCATTTCAGGCACTATCCCTTCAGTTTTCGCTCCAGGATCTGACCTGCGAGCGCCGGGTTGGCCTTGCCCTTGCTCAGCTTCATCACCTGTCCCTTGAGGAAGTTCAAGGCGGCGGCCTTCCCGGCCTTGTAATCACTGACCGGCCCGGGGTTGGCGGCGATGGCTTCGTCGCAGAACTTCTCAATCGCACCCGTGTCGCTCACCTGCGCCAGGCCTTTTTCTTGAAGAATGACCGCGGGCGACTTGCCGGTCCTAAACATTTCGGGAAATATAACCTGCTGCACGGTTGAAATATTAGCCGTGTTGTTCTCAACCAAAGCAGCCACGTCCACAATTAGACCATGTACTGGATAAGGTCTGGCTAGGTCGATTGCCCCTTCGGAAGCAATCTCTGAGGAAGACCCCTTGCCTTGCTTGGCCATTTCTGCCCGCAGATTATTAATAATAAAGTTGGCGACTGCTTTGACTCTCTTGGCTCTCCGGTCCCCTTGTATTTCGGCTGGTATGCCTTTCACTTCCTCCTCGAAGTAATTCCCCAACGGCGCATCCCAAACGAAGGTCTGGGCGTCGGAGGCCGGCAACTGGTAATCGCGCATGAACCGCTGCTTGCGGGCCAGCGGCAGTTCCACCCCCCGGCTCCTCACCTCCTTCAACCACGCCTCTGTCGGCTGGAAGGGCATCAGGTCCGGCTCGGGGAAATAGCGGTAGTCGTGCGCGTGTTCCTTGGTGCGCATTTCCTCGGTGATGCCGGCCGCGTCGTCCCAGCGGCGCGTGGACTGGATCAGCTTGCCGCCCTGGTTGAGCACTTCGATCTGGCGCGGGATTTCGTACTCCAGCGCCTTGCGCACCCCGCTGAAGCTGTTCATGTTCTTGATCTCGATCTTGGCGCCGAGTTCCTGCTGTCCTTTGGGCCGCACGCTCACGTTCACGTCGCAACGCACCATGCCCTTCTCCATGTCGCAATCGCTCACGCCGCCATAGACGAGAATTTCCTTGAGGGCATTGAGATACTCGTAGGCCATGTCCGCGCTGGTGATGTCCGGCTCGGAGACAATCTCCATCAGCGGCACGCCGGCGCGGTTGAAATCCACGCCGCTGTTGCGCTCGAAGTGGAAGTTCTTGCCGACGTCCTCCTCGAGGTGGGCCCGCGTGATGCGCACCCGCGCGAGGCCGGCGCCGAACTCGAACTCGACGCAGCCGTTAATGGTGGAAGGCTTGTCGTATTGCGTGATCTGGTAGTTCTTCGGCATGTCCGGATAGAAATAGTTCTTCCGGTCGAACTTTGCGTACCGCGTCACCGTGCAGTTCAGCAGAAAGCCGGTCAGGGCGGTCAGGCGCAGCGCCTCCTCGTTGGCGACGGGCAACACGCCGGGCAGGCCCAGGCAGACCGGGCAGACGTGGGTGTTGGGGGGTGCACCAAACTCATTGGCACAGCCGCACCACATCTTCGACTTCGTCTTGAGCTGGACGTGGGTTTCCAGGCCGATGACCGCTTCGTAGTCCATAACGCCGGGAGATTGTTACCACGGATGGAGGCGGATGCACACAGATTTCTCGCCGGATGAGACGCGGCGAGCTGGCAGGATTATGAACAACGGTCCATCCCGGCCAAGGGCCCTCAAGTCCAAGTTGGCTGAATCACAGCAAATTAACAGGGAACTCGCTTTCGTCTGGCTCACTTGGCTCAGGCTCTCCCAGCGGCTCTGCGGGCGCCGGAGGGGGTTTTCTGTCCTCCGCGAGCTTTGGTAATGGCCGCGTGCGCTTGGGACTGGGGCGTCCGCCACCCCTCTCAGCCGGGGGCCATTCGTTTCCCGAGAGCAACAACCGAAGCCGGCGCAGCAGCCTGGTGGCCGGGGGCAACTGAGCTTTGGGAACCTGAGGCAAGAGACCCTCCAGAGAGTTTGCCTCTCGCTCCTTTACGGCTGCCAGCAAGGTTCTGCCCGCGTCGGTCAAGTGAACCAAACCCGACCTTTTGTGGGCTGGATTGGCGGTCAATGCGACATAGCGGTGGGATTCCAAGCGGTTGACCAGGATTTGGATGTTCTGGCGGGAGAGGGTGCGAATGCGGGCTATTCCCGGGACGGTCTGGGGTCCCAGCCGTTCGAGAACTTGCAGAATGCCCCGCCCTCCTGCCGAGGAATTGTTCTGCCGATGAACGTGAACCGCGGTCTTCCTCAACTGATTGGCCAAGGCAGTCGCTTCCGCAAATAGAGCTTGCAGTTTGGCATGGAATTCTTCTTCGCCGGGGGTTGGGCTTTGCCCCGTCGTGGTAACGCCAGGCAGGCGGCTTTGGGATCGGGATCCAGACATAGTGACAATATATTGTCGTACTGACATCTGCATGTCAATAGGGTTTATGTGGCATCTGCAACCCGAGTCCGGAGAGCGAACGGCAAGGGGGGTTCCTGCCCTTGCTTTCCGCGGGTTTGGAGGTAGATTGCCGGCCAAAGTTATGAGCGAAGCAATCATCTTTCAGAAATCCCCCATCGTGCAGAAGGCCGAGGCGGGCACGTATTGGTGGTGCGCGTGCGGGCGTTCAAAAGGCCAGCCGTTCTGCGACGGGTCGCACAAGGGGACGGGCCTCGGGCCGGTCAAGGCCGAGATCACTGAGGCCAAGACGGTGGCGTGGTGCGGGTGTAAGCATTCGCAGAACGCGCCGTACTGCGACGGGTCACATGCGAAAGTGTAACGAGGGCCCCGGTGCGGAGCGGCGTGAGGAGGGTTGAAGCGTTGAAGCGGGCGTAACCGATCTCAAGTCACGTCTTAGCACCTCAACGCTTCACGCTTCACGCTTTTCTCCTAAACACCTCGCTCGGGTCGGCGAGGTTGAGTTCGGACAAGTCCAACCCGGCGGTGGGATCGCGTTCCTGGGCAATCTGAAGTTGCACGGCGATTCGCTTAACCGCGGGCGCAGCAAAATACTTTACCGCGCCCACGCTCACCTGCGCTTTGAAGATCACGACCAGCAGGCAGTTCTCGTCCACGCACATGACAAACATGCTGAATCTTTCACCCTGCTGATACGTGCTGTTGAAACTGGTTTCGTGGACGAGGTTGGCGATCGTTTGGTTGGCCATGTAAGCGCCCGAAGCGAGCGCTGCGATGGTGGTGAGGTCGAACTGCCGCGCGTCGCCCTGGCTGGTGATGAGAAAGCCACCCTTGTCGATGATCAGCGCGATAGTGGCGTCGCTCTTTTCGAGCAATTCCCGCAACTCCCCTTCGAGCCGCTCGATGTCTTCTTCGATAAGCTGGGGCAAGGTGGCCATGTCATGCGTACTGCGGGGTTCCCTGGCTGATGAATTTGTGGAGCAACATGCGGGTGATCATGTTGAGCGCCTCAAACACCCCCTCGCACTTGTGCGCGGTCGAGGTGAAGGACGGGACCTGGACGTCGCGGTTGTTCAACAGGAACTCCATGTATTCCACCGGGGCGACATTCGGCAGATCGCGCTTGTTATACTGCAACACGTAGGGAATGTCGGCGAGGTTGAGCCTCAAGGTCTTCAGGTTGTCTTCCAGATTCGCGAAGCTCTCGACGTTCTCAGCCATTTTCTCGTACTGGGAATCCGCGACGAAAACGATGCCGTCCACCCCCCGCAAGACGAGCTGGCGGGTGGTATTGTAGATGACCTGGCCGGGGACCGTGTAAAGCTGGAATTTGGTTTTGAAGCCCTTGATGGACATGGCTTCGATGGGCAGGAAATCGAAGAACAGGGTGCGGTCCGAGCTCGTGGCGAGCGAAACCAGCTTGCCTTTGTTGCCGACGGCGGTCTGCACGTGGTCGTGCACCTGGACGAGGTTGGTCGTTTTGCCGCCCATGGCCGGGCCGTAATAGACGATTTTGACCTGCAGTTCTTTGGTTGCTTGATTGATGATGGCCATAAAATTATTTGGGTCTGTGGTCCAGCTCGGCGGCCAGCGCCGCCAGTTGCGCGGTTGGCAGCGGCTCGCCCGCGCGGCCGAAGGCGGCGAAGAAGATCGCGTTCACCCGGAAGATCTTCCAGGGAATATTGCCCACTGTGAAGTTGACGTTATTGAGTTCGCCCATCCGCAGTTCTTTGGTGCATTGGTTGACTTTGCCGAAGATTTGGGGCAGGAACGCCGCCAGCGTGTCGCCATTGAGGTCCGGGGAAAGACGGCTGGCCACCATCAGCCCGTCCGGCAAGGCAATGAGCGACCCGGCTACCCCGTCCAGCACGGCCGCGCGCGAAACGACTTCGTTGGGCGTGGCGTACTTGGCGACGAACTTAGTCCCGGGCGAGGGGCCGCGCTTAACTGTGTCTTCCTGAACACGGACCTTGTCGCTCGAGTCGCTCCAAACATAAAAATTCGTGTCCGCCGGCTTGGTCCTCGCGGCGCCGGCGGTCGAGGCCACCGTGGCGCTGCCTGACTCCGGCCGGGGAAACCCGAAGAATAGGTTGGGAATCTCTTCGTCAACGGAAACCTTTTTCTGGAACTTGCCGGCCTCTTTCTGCCGGGCCAGAAACAGGGGGGCGACAACTTTCAACGGCAATTCAAGCGCGAGGCTGTCATGGGCGGAAACCACCGGCAGGGGGGCGGGCCTGATCCAGGAACGCAAGGTTTTCCAGGTGAAAGCGACTCGGCCCTGTTTGAGCGCGCGCTCGACGATTTCCGTCGGCAATGCCACTTTGGCGTCCACCAGATTCAGTTGAACAAGCTCCTGGCGCACAACTTCCGGCCAGCCTTCGGCCAGGGAGGTCAGGCCCACAAGGAGCGGGTTGGGATTGCCCGGAGGGCTTGACGGCGGAGCCGCCGGGGCCACGGGGATGGGGGCGGGGGCAGCGGGCGCCTGGCTACTGCTCAATTCGCGCAGTGCGCGCGTAGCGGAACTCATCGCGGGCGCACTGTGCGGTGCCGCAGATGGCGGCGGCGGCGTGGGCGCGAAAGTAATTCCGCTGCGGGCTAGTGGCGCGACCGGCGTTGGTGCGGGAGTCGCGGCAGGGCGCAGGGGGGGGAGGGGGGCCGGAGTCGGAGTCGGAGCTGAGGTGGGTTTAGCCGGGCCTACCGAAAAGATCAGGCCCTGGTTACGCTGGTCGAACGGACTGCAGATGTCAGCCGGGATTTCCACTTGCCTTTGCACGCGTCGGCGCGTGACTAAGGCGGGGTTAAGCCGGGTCAGAATCTCTGCCAAGGGTAGCGGGACCAATACGCGGTCACGATCATCTTCTGGCGTGAAGAGGTCGGGCGCGGCCTGCCGCAGCTCACCGAAGGAAATGTGCACCGCTCCGCGTGAGAGTTGCGCCAGGATTTTTTCGAGCGGAATGGCAATGGTCAGGGCGCCGGCATCCGCGTGCAGGAGCCGGGGCTGCAATTCCAGCGGCAGTGCGCTGAGGATTGGCTGCAAAGGCAGCTCGATCCCCCTGCCGTTTTGATGAACGCCATTCTTGTGCGGCGGTGCGGCTTCGGGACGGGGAGCCATAACGATCCGCCGCATGGACGCAGGGGCAGCACCGGGCGCGGGCACGGGCTGGTCTTCGTCGGGCGTCTCAACCCACTTTCGCAGAAGATTCTTTAGGTAGCCAAACATCTTAATATTCATGAAGTGAGTCCGTGCACTCTGTTTCGACTGTCGTTTCAACCCCGGAGCAAACCAAGGCCCCCAAGTGATTAAGGCCCGGCCAGCAAACTCCCTGGGGCCGGGGCATTGCGGGCGGCGGGCCGCCCTCAATGCTGGTTGACGCACGATTCATTTCGTTTATTCCGGTTGAACTGCTTCTGGCGGCCTTTCGCGCAGGAATTATGCCACAGTCGCGGCGCCGGCTTTATACTGCCGAATAACAAGGCCCGAGGCGCATCCCCCTTGACCTGCAGCCTGGCCGTTGCCACGGTCGGACCTCTGTCACTGGCTCCAACACCCGCCAAAATGTGGCGCCAAGGAGAGCGACTGCTGCCCCGGCCAGACCCCCCCCCGCTCCAGAGCCGAGTCCGGGTGGAACGGCAGCCTGGATTGCGCTCTTGATGTCGCTCTCCTCCTCGCGCCATTCAACAGGCTTTCAGGAGCAGCCAGCACGCTTGCCAGAACGAGCATGATACGTTGATTGTCTCATCACTGGACGGTTTGTCCCATTGCTGCTCTTTTCGGGCCTTTCGCGGGCTTCCGGGGTCAAGGTCCCGGAACGCCCCACCCCCTGAACCACAGGCGAAGCACACTGAACACCAAAAAACTTCATCCTCGTGGTCACCGGGGAATAACCCTTGCTACTGAACAAGGCAAACTACGTTTGGTTTTTCATGCTTGAGTTTGCATGGATACGGAGTTAGCGGTTGACGCACGAAGCAATGGACAGACGCCCTAAGATTCTGCTGGCAGACGACGATCCGGATTTGCTGGATATGTACCGGGAAATCCTGGCGCAGTTGCCCAGCCGGCCCGAGATCCACACGGCGGCATCCGGGGCGCGCGTGATTGCGATGCTGGAGGCTGAGCCGTTCCAGTTGCTCATTTGCGATCTCAAAATGCCGAAAATGGACGGCTTGCAAGTCCTCGCCATCGTGCGGCGCAAGTACCCGCAACTGCGCACGGTGGCGCTGACCGCAGAACCGGACGAGCAGTTCCGCTCCCGCGCCTACGCCTTGGGCGTGGACCTCTTTTGGCATAAGCCCGCCACCGAGCAGGAAACCAAAATGTTTCTTGAATGCCTCGAGTCCTTGCTCGGGCGCGAAAGCGAGGCCGGCTTCCGCGGCGTCCAAAGCAAGAGCCTCATGGACATCATCCAGTTGGAATGCATCTCGCAGAGCTCCTCCGTGCTGCGCATCACCAACGGTCCGCGCACCGGGAAAATCTGGATTCTATGTGGCGAGCCAGTTGACGCCGAGGCGGACGACCTGCGGGGCGAAGCCGCCTTCCAAAGAATCCTGTCCTGGAGAGCCGGCAACTTCGAAATGCTGCCGGCCGAACCGAGCCGCCCCCGCACCGTTTTTAAGTCCTATAATGCGCTGCTCCTCGAATCAGCGCAGGCGCTGGACGAATCGCGCGGCGGGGTGACTCCCGAAGGCGCCCCGCAACCACCCGTCTCGCCGCTGGCGCAATTGTCGCGGGTCGAAGGAGTTGAGTTTGTGCTCGCGATGAAGCCCGGCCAGGAGGGGCAACAGGTCGCACGCGGATTGGAGAACCCGGAGCGCATGGCCGCTTGGGCGCGGCAGAGCCTGGAACGGTTCCGTGCCCTCGGGGACCGCCTGGGGGCGGGCCCCCTCGAACAGATCGAGGGCTTCGGGCCGCAGCGACATGTCGCGCTGGCCTGCCAGGGTGAAACCGAGTTCTGTGTCGGCTGGAAACCTTCCCTGGCCCCGGACCAAGTCCGGGACATGATGAAAAAAGTCTTGGCGCTATGGGTCTCCTGAACCTCTTTGCCAAATCAGCGCCCACATTGTTGCGGCTCCCTTCCGGCAGCTTCACCGTGGACCGCGGAGGCTGTGTGCTCATGGGCACGTTGCCGTCGAGCTTTCCGTCCGACCTGGTCCAAGACATCGCCCGGCAGGTGCGCGCCGCTTTTGGTGAGGCCGCGGCGGCCCAATTGCCCCTCGCCGAGCTGACCATTCACTACCCCAGCTTGAAAATCACCGCCCGCGAACTGCGCGGCGGCGCCATCGTATTCCTCTCTCCCAAGGCCCCCGCCTCACCCATGAGCCAAAAATAACCGCACCAGCCTATGCGCAATCAAAAACTAGACCAACTCGTTGACCAAGTGGAAAACTACATTGAGTGCTGGAAACAGTTCAACACCTTCGTCAACCTGGCACGCGCCAGGAAATTCAGCCCGGAGGAGGATAATCAATTCCTGGAGACCAAGAGCGTCCTCGTCCAGGAATTGGAACTGATTCTGGCGTCCGTCGAAGTCCCTTCCCCGACCCGCGAGGACATTCACACCTTGATTACAGATGCCCCGTCTCTGCGTTACTTGAGTGAGATGAATGAAGGCGCCTTGCGCGCCCTGGAAAGCCAGTGGCACCGGATCTATATCGGCTGGCACGCCATCCTCGGCCAGTTGAAGGTCCGCCAGCGGGGCGAGGAATCCAAGTCCGCCATCGGCGCCGTATTCCGGAAGAAAAAGAAGTAGTGGCCGGTTCCCCATGCCCTGCAACTCCGCTACTCCCTCCTTCCGCCGTAGAGGAATTCGCAGCCGCCTCGCATTTGCGGCTTGTCTTCTGCCGCCTTTTAGCGTCTAAACCACCCCATGCCAGACTGGCTTGCTGTTATTCTGCTCGGAATTGTGGAAGGAATTACCGAGTTCCTGCCCGTTTCGTCCACCGGCCACCTGCTCATAACCGAGCGCTGGCTGCACATCCGCCAAAGCGACCTCTTTAACGTCGTGATTCAGGCCGGTGCGGTCCTCGCGGTGATTCCCCTCTTCCACCAGCGATTCCACCAGTTCCTCTTCCGCTGGCGCGAGCAGGCCACTCAGAGTTACGCCGGCAAACTCGTGCTCGCCTGTGTGGTGACGGGCGGCCCTGGTTTCATCCTGGAGAAAAAGGGCTTCAAACTGCCCGAGGAACTCACGCCGGTCGCCTGGGCCTTGTTGATCGGCGGCATCGGGTTTGTCGTCGTCGAAGCCTGGCTGCGCGGCAAGACGCTCAACGACCAGGTGACCTGGACGATGGCCGTCGCGGTCGGGCTTGGCCAGCTTGTCGCCGCGGTCTTCCCCGGCTCGTCGCGCTCCGGCACCACGATCACGTTCTGTCTGCTGCTGGGGTTGGCGCGGCCCGCGGCCGTAGAGTTCTGCTTCATCGTCGGCATCCCGACCATGCTGGCGGCCAGCGGCTTGAAAATCTTCAAGGCGCTGCACCACCCACCGCCCGGCACGGCGCCGGAACATTGGGGCATGGTGCTGCTCGGCTCCCTCGTCGCCGCGGTCGTCTCCTTCATAGCAGTGAAATGGCTGCTGCGCTACGTGCAGACCCACACCTTCACCGCGTTCGGCTGGTATCGGATTGGATTGGCCGTCCTGATTGCGCTCGCGATGCTGGCTGGCTGGGGCTGAGGCGCCCGTTTCCCTGCCACTGAACCGCTCAAGGCTGCGGCGCAGGAATAAAAATCTTCTGCCCCACGCGCAGCCGCTCCGCTTTCAACCCCGGATTGGCCTTCAGGATTTCGGCCACTGTCACCTTGACCTTCTGGTCTTTGTACGCCTGCACGATGGCGTCGAGCGTGTCGCCCGACTTAATCACATATTCAAAGCCCTTGTCCGGCGTTGGCGGGTTGGTGCTAACGGGAGTGTCCTTGGGTGCGGTGACGGAGGTTTTCTTCTTCGGCGTGAGCGGCGCCTCCAGCAAATTGCGCAGCTTCAGCAGTTCGGTGTGGGTCTTCTCGGCATCGTCCAGCCGCTTCCGGTCCACTTCTTGAACCTTCTCGACCAGGCGGTTCAAATCTTCCTGGCGGGCGTAGCCGGCATTGGGTTTGCCCGACTGCTCGCGCACACTGTCCAGCTCTTTGGCCAGGACGTCGATCTGCTTTTTCAAGGACTCCTGCGCGGCGGCCAGATCGTCGATTCTGCCGCTCAGCTTGTTCAATCGTTCTTCGGTCGCCGCGTCCTGGGCGCGCAAAGCCGGAGAGAGGCACAGCGCCAGTGTCACTAACAGAAAGGAAATTCGTTTCATGCGCCGAGCATAGGAAGCCCCCGCGCCGAGTTCAAGATGCAAAGAGGAACGCTCCGTTGACGATGTTTCTCCCCCACCACGTGCCGTGTGGGAAACGACGCAGGGAGACGCATTCTTTCCCAGCCGCAGATCACAGTCTCCTTGCGTCGCCTCCGGCATGGGTCATGGAAGCCGCCGTCAAACCCGCCGTTCGTATATCCGGTAAGTTTTGTAAGGGCGCCCGCCGATGGCCTCGATCACGCGGGACATCATGAGGTTGTCCTCCAGAATCCAGGACGCTTCGGACTCGCGGACGCCGGCAGCAAAGCCCACCCTAAGCCCCTCGATCAACATCGCGGACTCCAGCCCTTTGGCGCGATACTTCTCTTTCACGCCCAGAGTGATGACCCGGGTCCGCGGCGGGCACTTCCAGCCGAGCAGGTATGGAATGAACCCCAGCACCTTCGGCGTCAGCAACCGCCCCTGCAACGATTTGAGCGCCATGTTATAATCCGGCAGCGCCAGCAGAAACCCGACCGGTTCGGTGCCCGCCTCAGCCAGCCAGATCAGGCCTTCCATGAGCACCGGCTTGAGGCGGGCGGCCATGAAATCCACTTCCGCATCGGTCATCGGCACGAAACCCCAGTTAGCCTGCCAGGCGGCGTTATAGACTTCCTTAATCTTGACGAGGTCCTGCTCCAACGTCTTGCGCCGAACGGGACGGAAGACCAGGTTCGGGTTGCGCTGTTTGATCTGGGCAGCGATGCGGCCCAAGCGCTCCATGGGAATCTTTGCCAGGTCCATGTGAAACGCCAGCAGGTCCTTGGCTTTGCGAAAGCCGGCCCCTTCGACCAGCGTCACGTAGTAGCGCGGATTGTAGGTCATCATGATGACCGGCGGCGAATCGAAGCCCTCGACCAGCAACCCGCACTCGTCGTTGGTCGTGGGGTTCATTGGCCCCAGCACTCGTGGCAAGCCCGCCTGGCGGGTCCAGCCGGAGACCGTCTCGAAGAGCCGGCGGCTGACCGCCGGCTCATTCACCGACTCGAAGAAGCCGAAAAAGGCGGCGGGCTCTTTGGCCACGTGGTTATAATTGCGATCGATGATGCCGGCCATGCGACCAACATCCTGCCCGCCCCGGGTGGCGATCCAGAGCTGCATCACCGCGTGCTCGAACAGCGGGTTGGCGTCCGTGAAGACCTTTTTGAGATCCATCAGCAGCGGGGCGACCCAGTTGGGGTCATCCCGGTAAATGCCGTAGCTGAGCTTCAAGAAACGCCGCACATCCCGCGAGTTGCGGGACAACGGAACAATCTGAATGTCATCGCTCATGCTCAAGTTGGCGCGGCTAAGCCGGGAGGCCGTCACCAGCCGGCCCGGAGGGTGAACCAAGCGCGCCCGCTGGTCAATGCGGGGGCGCAGCCGAAAGCACCACCGCAGCCAAAGTCGAAAGACCGGGAGCGCTGGTCAACCTGCGGCGTCGCGTTTACTGGTTGAAAAGGCCGATGGATCGTGTTCTCTAGCCCGATGAAATTGCTGCCGCGCCTCCGCCTCATTTGGCCTGTCCTTGCCTGCGGATTTGTTTACCATCCCCCCATGTTCGCAGAAGCCCTTCCCGCCGACAGCACGATGCGAGTCTATATCGGCACCTACACGGGCGGAAAAAGCAAGGGCATTTACGTGGCCCGCTTCGACCCGGCCACTGGCCGGCTCAGCGCTCCCGAGTTGGCGACGGCAACGCCAAGCCCGAGCTTTTTGGTGCTCCATCCCAGCCGGCGTTTCCTCTATGCCGTCGGCGAAACGAGCAGTGTGGCCGGCAAGCGCGTCGGTGCGGTCGCCGCGTTCAGCCTGAACGCAAAGACAGGCCAGCTCACCTTGGTCAACAGGCAATCCTCCGGCGGTGAAGGGCCGTGCCACTTGGCCGTGGACCGGACCGGCGCCTGCCTCCTGGTCGCCAATTATGGCAGCGGCAGCATTGCCGCCCTGCCGATTCGGGCGGACGGCGGGTTAGCCGAGCCGGGCGCCGTCATCCAGCACCGGGGATCGAGCGTGAACCCCGCGCGCCAAGCTGGGCCCCATGCCCATTTCATCACCGCGGACCCCGCCAATCGGTTCGCCCTAACCTGCGACCTTGGCCTGGACCAGGTGCTCGTTTACCGGCTCGACCCGGCCAAAGCCGCGCTCGTGCCCAACGACCCGCCTTTTACTGCCATCAGACCCGGCTCCGGCCCGCGCCACCTGGCATTTCATCCCTCGGGCCGGTTTGTCTTCCTGATCAACGAAATGAGCGCGACGCTCACCGCGTTCGCCTACGACGCAAAGCGTGGTGCGCTAAAGGAATTGCAGACCGTCTCAACCCTGCCGGAGACATTCGCCGGCGAACGCTCCGGCGCGGAGGTGCAGGTGCATCCCTCGGGGAAGTTTGTGTATGGCTCAAATCGCGGCCACGACAGCATCGCCGTCTTCAGCCTCGACCCCAAAAGCGGCCAACTGACTTTGGTGGAACACCAATCGACTCAGGGCAAAACTCCCCGACACTTTACGCTCGATCCGACCGGCCAATGGCTGCTGGCCGAAAACCAGGACTCGGACAGCATTGTCATTTTCCGCGTCGATGCCAGCACCGGCCGCCTGAGCGCCACCGAGGAGACCGTCTCTGTCGGCGCGCCCGCGTGCGCCATCTTCGTGCCCGGGAAGTAGGCCCCAAGCAGGCAGGATTCTGAATTCAGGATTCTGCCTCCTGTCTCCTTTTTCCTGCCCGCTAATTCTTCTTGAGGAAGCCACCTAATCCCTTGGTGACCTTATCGACGGCGTTGGTGCCCAAGCCCCCCGCATCTTTCGTGAAATAGATAGCCCCTTTGCCAATATCATTCACCGCGCCGGAGGATGCCTTTTGGACCGAGTCCTTGATAGCCTCCAGCACCCTTTTCGTCAGCTCTGCCGGCGTGATGCCCTCCGGACCCGTGCCCAGACCCTGCAAATGAATGTCCGGCAACGGAATCGTCGCCGCCTGCCCGCCCAGGGTGGTCACGCTCACGTGAATCCTGCCGCCGCTGATGACAAAATCATCCACTTCGAGTGTCTTGGCCGGCTTCGCTTCCTTGGGCGGGGCCGGTTCCGTCGGCTTGGCCGGTTCCTGCCCCCCGCCGCCGGTGGCCTCCTGCACGTTTGAGAGAATCTTGCTCAGGTTGTTATGCTTCAGGTCGGTCTCGTAGGTGATCTCCGGCCCCTGAACCTTGATGGACTTGATGACGATCTTGTGCGAGAGCAACGATCCGGGCTTGAGGGCAACGGTGGCGGTGCCGACACTGATGGCCGAGGGCGTCTTGAACCCCTCGGGATTGCCCACCACCAGCCCCTTGATGCCGCCCGACCCGGAAAACAAGGACAGGCTCACGGACTGCAGCTTAATATCGACTTTGGTCAGCTTCGGGCCGAAGGTTTCCACCCCCTTCTTGATGGCCCCATCCAAAAACAGCCCCACTGCCAAAACGGCGAGAATGACCACCACGACTAGTGCAATGAGAAGACGAGTGATAAGCTTTTTCATAGATGCCTTATACCTGTTGCTCTTTAGTTTAACCGACAGTCACTTTTGCTGCGCGCGAATCCCGCCTAATCCGCCAGCAGCGCCTCGACCGCGTCGATGAGTTGTTTCGACTGGTAGGGCTTGGCCAGAAAGCGATCGGGCTTGACCGGCGCATCGCGGAAGATTTCCGCGCCCACCGTGCCGCTTACCAAAAGGGTCTTTTGCCGCGGCTGAGTTTGCCGGCACGCTTCCAGCAAATTCAGGCCCGTCATCGCGTGCATCGCGTAATCAGTGATGAGGAGAGCCGGCGGCGGTTCCGCAGCCCGAAAGGCCCGGAGCGCCGAGTCCGGGTCGCGAAAGGTCTCGATGGTGTAACCGAGAGGTTCGAGGATGACCGACGCCAATTCCAGCAGCATCGGCTCGTCGTCCACGACATAAATCAACACTCCGCCGCGCTGCCCGGATTCAAGACTGTTGGTCTTCGGCTCGTTCATTTCCTCATGCCCTGCGTTGAATAAACACCCGCCGGCGCTGCCTGGCAAGCCTTCTTTGCGCCTTTCCGCTGGTTAATGGGCTTCTGCCGGGTCGCTGGCTGGTGGTTTATAGTTGATAAGTGACACGTGACTGGAGGGCGAAAAACCCCCGAACGGGGCCACGGTTTGAGCAAGTTAGCTATGGGGAGTTGGTGGAGTCGCTCGAGAACTCTGCGCTGACCTGCGGTCGGCAAAAGGCGACCCGGGCTATGGCGGCCCGAGTCGCCTCCAACCCAACCCACTATGAAAAGCAGCGGGGCGTCTAATTCGGGCGCCGACCGCTGGATGCAGGAAAACCGACCTGCACCGAGGTCCTGTACGCATAGATTGTGCCAGCTTGCCTCGATTTTGTGACGCCGGGAGCCGGGGGCGCTTCCGAACACTGCCCCCGGACCGCGAGCCGTCCCCGGCTCGCAGCGGCCACTAATGCGAAACGGCGATCAAACCTTTGGCACGCTCCCCGCACCCTCTAACGCGCTGCGAGCCGGGGACGGCTCGCGGTCCGTGACCATGGGGGCGTTCTCCCTCCTTGGGGGCAGTGCCCGGATGCGCC
>Ga0187872_10000512_pt1 | contig 44763 bp, 39 predicted proteins | sample June2016WEW_16_4_FD_132973 | JGI IMG/M metagenome (GOLD analysis project Ga0187872, IMG submission 132973) | Peatland microbial communities from SPRUCE experiment site at the Marcell Experimental Forest, Minnesota, USA - June2016WEW_16_40 | ecosystem: Environmental > Terrestrial > Soil >...
CGGAGAAGAATGACCTACGCTGACCGAGAGCAAGGCGATGACTACAAGCGATGCCATTCTGTGCATAGGAACACCCCCAGATGCGCGACAGTATGACCCAGGTGAGGCCGCAGTGCAAGGGAGCAACGTTGGAAATCTGCGACGCCGAATCTCTACCCGGCCAGCAGGGCCACGCCCGCGGCAACCAGCAGGGCGGCGATCCAGCGGCGGCGATCTACTTTTTCGTGCAGAAAGATTTTGGCGGCGAAGGCCGTGCCGATAAACGTCAGGGACGAAGCCGCGGGCGCGACCAGGCTCACGTCTCCCCAGGAGAGCGCAAACAGCAGGCTGAAGAAGGCCAGAGTCATGGCGCCCACACCAAGGAAAAAATTTCGATTGCGGAGCACGCGGGCAATGATGGTCCAAACGCCCTCGCGGCGCCACAGGTGGTGAAAATCACCGACCTGCTTCATGGCGCGGGCGATCAGGATGTCGCCTACGACGGAAGTCGCGGTGACGAGCAGGATGGCGGTCCAGGTGTAGAGGTGTTTCATGATTTGAATTTGGTCTTCGCCGTTAAAGTCGGAACTGTCGTCCCCACAGGGGCTAAAGCCCGCTCATCCTTTCGTTTCCCACGCGGCCCTCAAGGGCCGCTCTTGCACGGTTGTCCAAGCGGGATCGAGTCGCTCGGAGATCACGGCGTGCCTGAAGGCATGCCCTGATACGAATCGCCCGATCTGACTGTTCCAGCAACTGTGTCGGCTTCGGACTCCGGCGTGTGGCTCTTTTCCGGATGTTTGTGCGAAGTGAGTGCCGGGCCGCCGGCGACAAAGCTGACTCCGCCCGCGATTAGCGCGATGCCGAGCCAGCGCAGCAGGCTGACGTGCTCGTGCAGCACCAGCCTGGCGATCAGCGCCAGAAGAACATAGCCCAGCGACGTGGCGGGCAGAACGTAGGTCAGGTCCGCCCACGACAGCGCGTTCATGTAGGAGGCAAAGAAGGCAAGCAGCAGAACGATGCCGGCCGCGATCCAGGGATTGAGAACCGCGGCGACCAGGCTTCCCAGGTGATGCAGGGAGATGTTGCCGGTCTGCTTCATCCCGTAGGAAAGCATGGAGTCGCCGGCCGCGGCAAAGACGGTCACTCCGGCCAGCACAAGATACTTGCGGAAGGTCACTGAGGCTCAGGTTTCAAGGTTTCAAGGTTTCAAGGTTTCAAGATTTCAAAGACGCCAGCGAATTCAAGGGCAGAACACCTTGAAACCTTGAAACCTTGAAACTTTGAAACCTGCCGTTACTACGCCTTCACTGGCTCCGCCTCAGCCGCAGCGCGGTTGTGCTGCTTGACCAGCTTGTTACGCGCGGAGCGCAGCTTGAGGAACATTTTCGCCTCTTTGTAGAGACGCTTGCGCTCGCCGCCATCGAACGCCGCTCTTCTCAAGATGCGGAACACGGCCTTGGGACGGAAATAATATTCGTCGTAGAACCGGTGGACGGCGCCGAGAATGTCGTCGGCGGGAAGCCCGGGATACTCGAGATGCACCAACTGGTGGCCGCCTTCGTCCACCATCTTGCTGCCGGCCACCATGAATCCGTTCTTGGTGACATGTTCGTAAAGTTCCGTGCCCGGGTAGGCGTGAGCCACCGAAACCTGGATGGTCTCGACATCGAGTTCCTTGGCGAAGGCAATGGTGTTGTTGATGGTTTGGTGAGTCTCGCCCGGCAGGCCCAGGATGAAATCGCCGTGAACGACCAGCCCGAGCTTCTTACAATCCTTGGTGAACTGGCGGGCGCGCTCCACGGTGGCGCCTTTCTTGATGTTCTTGAGGATCTGCGGGTCGCCCGATTCGTAGCCGACGATCAGCAGGCGGCATCCGGCTTCTTTCATTGCCTTGAGCGTCTCAAAGTCGGTGGTGACGCGCGAGGTGCACGACCAGGTCAGGCCGAGCGGCTTCAGCTTGGCGCAGAGTTCGACGGTGCGGGCCTTCTGGATGTTGAACGTGTCGTCGTCGAAAAAGAATTCCTTTACCCCGGGAAACAGTTCTTTCGCGCGCGCCATTTCGCTGGCCACGTCGTCGGTAGAGCGCTTGCGCCAGGGATGTCCGCTCAGGGTTTGCGGCCACAGGCAGAAGGTGCACTGGGCAGGACAGCCGCGCGTGGTGTAGAGCGCTACGAACGGATACTGTAGGAAGGGCACGTTGTAGCGGGTCACGTCCAGGTCGCGCTTGTAGATTTCTGTGACATGGGGCAGCGCGTCGAGATCCTGCACCTGGGGTGCGTCGGGGTTGTGCACGACCTGGCCGTCCTTCAGGAAGGAAATGCCGGAAATTTCCGCCAGCGGCTTGCCGTTGGCGAAGTCTACGGTTGAGAAGTCGAATTCCTTGCGGCACACGAAATCGATGGCCGGGCACTCGCGCAGGGATTTTCCCGGCAGCGTGGTCACATGCGGGCCGACGAAGGCAATCTTGATTGTGGGATTGACGTCTTTGATGGCGCGCGCCAGGCGAATGTCGCCGGGAAAGCCGGGGGTCGAGGTGAACAAAACGAGAAACTCATAGTCCCTGGCGATCTGGATGGTCTCTTCGCCGGAGACGTGATGCGGCGGGGCATCGAGCAGGCGTGAGCCTTCCAGCAGGCCGGCGGGATACGCCAGCCATACCGGGTACCAATAACTTTCAATTTCGCGGGTGGCGGGCCAACGGGAACCAGCGCCTCCGTCGAAATTTTCAAACGAAGGCGGATTCAGGAACAGTGTTTTTAGAGGCATATTGGGTATCTTTTTATTTTAGCATCCGGGACGGGATCGGAACTTGCCTCGCCGGGTTCCGGGGTGCGTTTTAGTGGGATCATCACGACTGAGGGTGCCCCACCCTTGCGCTCTTTACAAGGGTGGGAAGCTCTGGCCTATACATCTTGCACGTCAAGACTTGGAACGGCTGTTCAGGATGACGCCGATCCGCGGCGCGGTCATCGGGCTTCGCTGGCGATGGGCAAGCGGAAGGTTACGCCGCGCTCGTCGTTGACCTTGGTGGTGGCGGCGAGATCGAGATCAGCCAGGTGAATCTTCTCCGTGCGCTGAGGGGCAAAGTTCCAAAGTGTCTGGCCGACGATGGCATAGTTCTGAATTTCTTCTTTGTGCTGGTCGCGAAAGACCAGAACGGTGGCCGGCAGGAAGGGCGCGCCATCTGGCTCGCTCTCAGCGGGAGCCGATTGCGCGTAGGAGTCCTGGTCGCCGTCGGCTTCCTCCTGGCGCAGCATGCGCTGCTCATCGAGATTCTGCTGGTTCATCGCGTCGGCGTTGGCCAGTTCCTGCTGGTAGCTATCGTCGTAACCGGAGTCGGAATCCCACCACCACCAGGGATCGTAATAGCCCGCGTACAGCCAGGGATACCACGGGTAACCGGAGCCTGCCCAGCAGCCGTAACCGTAGCAGCCGTTGCGGTATCCGCGGTTATATCTGTAGCTGCCAAAGCGAGGCCCGCGGAAGGAATCATGCAAATATGGGCCGCGAGAGCCACTCCAACGCGAGGAAGGAACGGGTGGCGTGAACGCGCGAGAATAGCCGGGGCTGGAGCGGAAACCGCTGGAGACATGGCCGCCGCCGGAAGCAACGTGAACGCTGCTGCCTCCGCCGCTATGGCCGCTGCTGTGGGCGCCAGAGCCGCCGCCGAATCCGCCGGCATGACCACCGCCACCGCCGCCAGAGCTGGCGTGACCTCCTCCTCCGCCGCCGCCGTGACCACCACCGTGCTGTGCCCAGAGAGGTACGGCCAAGGAGAGAGCGAACGCCGTGATGGCAATCAGGCGACGCATACGACTACTTACATTATAAGCCTGAAGGGCAAGAAAGGTTGCCTGTGGCTGAGTTTCGCGTATCGGAGGCGCTGGGCTGTCGAGCTTCGCTCGACCGGACAGCCGGAGCGGCTGTCCCCACATGATTTGTTGCGGGAGTCGGGGCCAATCCATCACGGTTGACGCTGACCGCTGCCAGTTGGAAAGGATTCTGGTTACGTTTGACCAGTACATCATCATGGACGACGTGGAACTGCAGAGAATGTCTTCCCCGGACGAGGGCGTCCGGGGCTCCACGGAACCTGAGAACTTTACCAGTCATGGAGCGGCGGACGCCTCGTCCGCCCGCGAAGTGACAACCCGCTCCTACCTGCGCTTCTTCCCCTTGGCATTCTTGGCGGGAGCTTTGGCCTTGGGCTTCGTCGCCGGTTTGTGGACGGGCTTCGCCGGTTTGTGGACGGGCTTGGCCGGCTTGGGAGCCGGTTTTGCAGCCTTCGTTTTTTCGGGCGCTTTCGGCTTGGCTGCCGGCTTTGGTGGCGGAGCGGGTGCGACGGCGACGGCCGCGGCCGCAGCAGATTTCTTTCCCGGCTTTGACCCCGCTTTGGCGGGGGCGGCGGCAGCGGCCACGCCAGCCGCCTTGGCGATGCGGCCGCGCCTCGGCGCCGGCGGCGGAGGCGGGGGTGGCGGAGCGAAAGGCTTGAGGAACTTCAGCGTCTCGGTGCGAGAACGAAGCTTGCCATCGAGCAGCAGCATGAAAACATCGTGCGCGATCCTGGGATATACCGGCAGTTGCGGTGTGATCAGCAACTCGGTCATCTCGGGCAGCGGAATCTTCTGCTGCACCTGCCGCCATTTGGTGAGGTAATTTCTGATTTTCTGCTGGACGGACTGCTGGCGGGCGGTCACGGCCAGGAACAGAATCATCTCCGGCCGGGCCGCGGAGAGCAACGTCCAGGTGCGCGAGGGAGTGGCGGCCTCCTTGCCCATCAGGCGCTTGGCCAGTTCCTTGGCGTGATCTTCAATGTCGCGCCAGGCCTCGACCAGATCTTTGCGTGGAATCAAGCGCTGCAAATCGGAGATGTCGCTGGTGGTGAAGCGCGAGGTCAGGAAGTACATCACCGCCGGACCGGCGTCAGGCGCGTAGCCCAGATCGACCATCTGCTGGCGCGTCTTCAACAGCTGACCGAGGCCGTTGGTGTCGACCTTGGCGCTCGTCCAGCGGGGATGCAGGATCTCAAGCCATCCCTCTTTTTCGAGCATCTTGAGCACGTGCAGGGGATCGTCTTCGTGGGCGAGAGCGGCGATTTCGTGGCCGATCGAGCTGCGCAGAATGTAGTCGATGTACTTGCCCTCTTTGGCGGCGTTGTAGCGGGCCTGGGTGCGCTCTTCGAGCGGCCAGTGAAAACGAGCGGCAAAGCGGGTGGCGCGGATCAGGCGCGAGGGATCTTCCAGGAAAGAATAATTATGCAGAATGCGGATGAGCTTGGCCTCGATATCGGCGACGCCATTGAAGGGATCAAGCAGCAGGCCGCGGGATCCCTCGTTGAGCGAGAGCGCCATGGCGTTGACCGAGAGGTCGCGGCGGCGCAGGTCCTCGTGGATGGTGGCGGGAGCGACCAGGGGCGGCTTGCCCGTCTTCTCATACTGCTCGGTACGGGCCATGCTGATTTCGGCGCGGGCGTTGCCCGGCAGCGAGAGGAAAATCGTGCGCACTTCCTCTTCGACGGCGGTGATCTTGGCACCGGCCTTTTCCAGATCTTTTTGCAGCTTGAGAGGATTGCCCTGGATCGTAAAATCGAGGTCGCGGATGGCAAATCCGCTGATCAGGTCGCGGATAGCGCCGCCGGTGAGGTAGAGATTCATGCCCGCTGCGCGGGCCACACCCTGCACCAGTCCAACGCCCTTGAGCTGGTCGGGCGTCAGCCGGAGCTCCATCGTGTAAATGTAATCAGCCATGCGCTTTGCAGCGGCCTTCCGGCCGTTCCGCCGGGGGTACCGCCGACCGCAACCTCATACCGGATTGGGCTGGAGCTACCGGTATTTCCACAAGATTTCCACAGCTTTACGGCGCCAGCTATTCAGGGCCTCAGCCACTCGGATGCAAGTGGCTAAATACAAAGTACTTAGACGAACGCTAGTCTTTGCTGTAAGCTAAAGAAAATAACACAACGTTTACATTTTGGCTACTGCCAAGGCAGATTCCGCGAGTTTCTGCCGGAAAAGTGCGAGAATCGGAGTTCGGGCGTCAGCCCTTGGACCTCGGACCTTAGACTTGGCGCTCCGCGTGTACAGGCAAGATTAGAGATCCTTTTCGTCAGAACATCCGGGGGCCAGGGGTTTGAGGTCTGAAGTCCGAGGTCCGACGCCAGGGTTTATGCCTTCAACACACAAGAAAGTCATCGTGCGCAAAATGGACCGGGACTCGGTTGCGGGCTATGTGGCGCCCGCGGAATTCGTTCACGAAGGCAAACTGGAGCTGCTAAATACTTCGGGTACAGTTATTTCCATTAACCTGCGCGAGGTCAAGGGGGTGTATTTCGTGCGCGAATTCGGCGACTCGGAGTCGCTGACGCGCAAGACGTTCACTTCCCGTCCGCGATCGGAGGGCTTGTGGGTGCGGCTGCGGTTTAAAGACAACGAAGTGCTCGAAGGACTCATGCCCGCCGATCTGGCGCAGACCGTGCCCGAGGGATTTCTGGTCACCCCGCCCGATCAGCGCTCGAACACGCAGCGGATTTTTGTGCCGCGAACGGCGCTGGAATCGCTGACCGTGCTGGCGGTCATTGGAGCTGCCCGGCGACAGCGCCGCGCGGCGCAAGATCAGCTGCAGGTTCCGATGTTCGAAGAGTAGTGATACTGGGGGCCGGACTTGCTCGTGCACGGAAGCCCGCGCGCTGCTTGCCGCATGTTCGTCCTGCACCAGTGGTGTACGATTGACTCGCTTCTTGCCCATCGCCATGAAACTTTCTGCTATTGCTTCTGCCCTGAACCTACGCCTGGAAAACGGGTCTCCCGACAGGGAAATCACCGGCCTCAACGGGATTGAGCAGGCCGGGCCGGGAGAATTAACTTTTGTCTCTAATCCCAAGTATGCGGCGGCGGCGCGCACGACCAAGGCTTCCGCCGTGATTGTCGCCGAGGACTTCCCTGCCATTCCCGCGGCCATGCTGCGGGCGAAAGACCCTTATCTGACGTTTGCGCGGGCGCTGGAACTTTTTCATCAGCCCCTGCGCTATGCGCCGGGAGTGCATCCCACGGCGGTCGTCGACGCGAGCGCGAAGATTGGTGCGAATGCGCACATCGGGCCGTATGTAGTGATCGGCGAGAACGTCGCGATCGGAGCGAACGCGGTGCTGCTGGCGCATGTGGTGATTTACCGCGGCACGCGCATCGGCGAGAACTTCTTCGCTCACGCGCACGCGGTGGTGCGCGAGAACTGCCGCATCGGCAGCAACGTGCTGTTGCAGAACGGAGTCGTGATTGGCGGCGACGGCTTCGGATTCGCCAAAACGGCCGAAGGACGCTGGCACAAGATTCCGCAACCGGCGCCGGTAGTGATCGGGGATGATGTGGAAGTGCAGGCCAACTCCTGCATTGACCGGGCCAGCGTCGGCGAAACCCGTATTGGGCGCGGCGTGAAGGTCGATAATCTGGTGCAGGTCGGCCACGGCTCACAAGTCGGCGAAGATGCGCTGCTGTGTGCGCAGGTGGGGCTGGCTGGGTCGACTGAGATCGGCAGAAAAGTCATTCTCACCGGTCAGGTTGGCGTGGTCGGCCATTGCAAAGTGGGAGAAAACGCGATTGTGACGCCGCAGAGCGGCGTGGCCAATGACATTGCAGCGGGCGCGCTGGTGAGCGGATCTCCCGCGGTGGATCACAAGACTTGGTTGAAGTATTCGGCGATCCTGCCGCGGTTGCCGGAAATCGCGCGGGCGGTGCGTGGGAAGAAGGAATAACCGCGGAGGGGGGTTGCGGCAAATTGCGGCTTGTAGAAGTCAGATTGTAGATTTCAGATTGCAGATTGAGCCGGCCGTTCAACCGAGATTGGGTTTGAAATCTACAATCTAAAATCTGAAATCTTTTCTTCCCGCGGTTTGGACTTTACTCGGCAGTTTGGTTGCTGGCCGCTGCCACCGGGCTTCCCTGCCGATACTCTTCCGGCAGACCGCCTTCGATGATCGCCCGTACTTTCTCCATCAACTCCTCGCGGCTGCCGAAATCCGCAGGTTCAATCGCGGGATGGAATATCACTTTTGCCACTCCCGGCTTGATGGCGAATCTACCCTTCGGCATGGCGTAGTACGTGCCCACAATTGTTACAGGCACAACGGGTACACCGCACTCCACGGCCAAATAAAACGGGCCCTTCTTGAAGGGCAGCAGCTTTCCGTCGAAGGAGCGATGGCCTTCCACGTAAATGGTCATGTTGAGCCTCTGCTGGATAACGGCCCTGGCGGCGGCGACGGCTTCGATGCCGGCCTCGCGGTTGCCGCGATCCACCGGAACCAGTGCTCCCATGCGCATGGCTTGTCCGAGGATGGGGACTTTGAACAATTCTTTCTTGACCATGACCGAGGTGCGCTTGGGAATGAGGGGAATCTGAATGGGCGGGTCGAGGTTCGACACGTGATTCGACATGAAGATGTAGCTGCGCGAGCGGTCAAGCTGGTCGAGGCCCACGGCTTCGAACCGCACGCCCGTGATCCACACGCCAGCGCGCGCCCCCCACATGAAGAGACGATACAGCACCCGGATATCGCCCATGATGTAGGCAGCGGGAAATCCGATCAGGGCGGCGATGGGAGCGGCCAGACCCCAGAGGGTCAACATGAGGAGGGTGCGGATCATTTCGCTGCCGCTCCCGCAGTTTGATCGGTGGCGCTCTGCGCCTCGCCTCTCAGCCAGGCGGCGCGGCGGGCGCGTTGATCGGCAGTGACCTGGTCGAGATCCTTCACCTGGTAGGAAATCTCCTGGCGGCCGCCGACTTTCCATTTCAGCTCGCGCTCGCTGCCGCGCCGGCCGCGAACTTTCATGGTCAGCGTGTCGCCGGGATTCAGCCGCATCAGCAGGTCGCGAGATTCCTGCCCGGCCGGCTTGCCTTGCAATTCGAGAATTGTGTCGCCCGCTTGCAAACCGGCGCGCTCGGCTTCGCTGCCGGGCGTCACGGCCCCGACCGACATGGGATTGTCAAAATTGCGCGCGGCCATGAATCCGGCATCGGCAACGGTGTTCGTGATCTCGTCCACGCGCAGGCCCACCGAGCGGAAGAAGTCGTTCCACGGAATCTCATCGGTGCCCGCTACATATTTGGTGAAAAACCACCCCAGGTCAGCCTGGCTGACCGCTTCGGCCGCTTCGCGGACTCCGTCCGAGTCGTTGAAGAAGCGGCCATTCCTGGCGTAATTGGCGTTCATCCACTGCAACACTTCGCGCAGCGAGGCTTTGCCGTGGCTGGCCTCGCGGACGGCCAAGTCGAGCATGACACCGAGAAGTTCGCCCTTGTTGTAGTAAGAAATGCTGCGCTCGGGACGGTGGTAGTAGGAATTGCCCTCGAGCCAGGCGTCGAGGCTGGACTCCTCGGCGGACTGCGTCAGGTGAGCCGGGCGGCGCTCCAGTTCACTGATCTCCGCGCCGAGCCGGAAGAGGTAGCGTGGCTCATCGAGCAGGCCGGCGCGCAGTTCAATTGTGCCCTCGGCAGTGCTGGTCACGCCTTCGCTGAACCACAGCGCCCGCGTGTAGTTTTCTTTGGTGTAGTCCACCGGTTCGAGCGTCTGCGGGCGGATGCGCTTGACGTTCCAGAGATGAAAAAATTCGTGGGCGGTCACGCCGGTAAGCGGGCCGAGACCCTCCTTCATCACGTCCGCATTGATGTCAATCGCCGTGGAATAGGCGTGCTCCATGCCGCCGCCCGCCGGTCCGCGGGGAAAGTGATAAAAAAACGCGTAGGTGTCGAAAGGACGGTCGTTCATCCAGGTGATCGCCGCGGCAACGATTTTGTGCAGCACGGCGACGATTTTATCCATGTCGTAGTCGGCGGGGTCGGCATCAACGATGACGCGAAAGTGGCTGCCCGCCTCGTCGAAATCCGCCTCCTGAAAATGACCTGCTTCCACCGGAGAGTCCACCAGGCGATCGTAGTTCTCAGCGCCGAAATCGCCGCCGGCAAAGGGCGCAAGCGGAGTGGCAATCCGCCATCCTTCAGGAAGACGGCTGAAATGCAGGCGCATGGAGGTGCTGCGCGCGTCCACCGGATACAGGAGAATCTCGGCGAGATTGAAGAAGGCGTGATGCGGATTCAACTGTGCGCCGAACGGTCCGGGGGAGTCGGCATAGATCTGATACTCGACCACAGCGCCGTTCTCCGCATTCTGAATTTGCCAGCGGCTCGAGCCCAACTCGCGCACGGGAAGCGCTTTGCCGGAACGGTCCTGGGCGCGAATCCAGTTCACGTACTGGGCAAAGTCGCGAACCTGATACAACGCGTTCCACACGGGAAGCTGCAGTTCGCGTTGCGCCGCGCCAGCAGGCAGCACGATCTGCACTTCGACCAGATGTTGCTCGGGCGAAGCAAGGGCGATGGAGTAGGCGACGGTGGGTGACGCTTGGGCAGAGGCGAACGATGCGAGGATTAGGGTGCCGCAGAGTGCGACGAGTTTCACTCCAAGAGCCGCACCCACGGAGAGGGGTAGTTTTGTTGCACGTCGGAAGCAATTGCTGGCGAGATCTGTAACCATGGGAAAGCAGCCACCGGGGCTAAAGCCCGTCCTCATTCAACGCGCCTTGCGCGGCCCTGAAGGGCCGCTCTTCCACGTTAGCGCCTTCGTTCTGCGCTTCTTCGGCGGCCGGCAAAGCCTTGGGCCGAACTTCGCAGAACAGATTTTATTGTTGCTCCGCCAGCGCGCGCAGACGCGCTGGTAGTTTTTCATAAATGCCGCCGAAGCCGCCATTGGAAAGAATGGCCACCACATCACCCGTGCGGAGCTCCGGCGCAATTGCCTGCACGATCGCATCGGCATCGGGCAAGAGCCGCGCCTGCTTTCCTTGCCGGCTGATCTCCGCGGCCAACTCCGGCAGCTGCATGCGTTCGTTTTCCGGGATGGCCTCGGAACGGAAGACACCCGCCACGACAATTTCGTCAGCCAGCCCCAGGCTGCGCGCCAGGTCGCTCTGCAACACGCGGCGGCGCAGCGTATTGGAACGCGGCTCGAGAATCGCCCACAGACGCGCTCCGGGATAGCGCGCGCGCAGTGCTTTCAACGTGCCGGCAATGGCAGTGGGGTGATGCGCGAAATCGTCAATGATGGTCACGCCGTTGACCTGGGCTTTCACCTCCAGACGGCGCTTCACGCTTTTGAAGGTTTTGAGGGCAGCGGCGATGGCCTGCTGCGAGATTCCGCACGATGCGGCCATGGCGGCAGCCGCGGTTGCATTCCACACGTTGTACTCGCCACCGAGCGCGAACTCGAGGTCGGCCCACGGCTGGCCGTCGTGCAGCACGGTCCAGCCAGTGCGGTCTGCCTCCAGGCGAAGGTTCGTGACGCGCCAGTTCGCGCGGGGACCGGCTCCGTAGCGTTCGACCGGGCAAAACGCTTTGCCCAGACAGCGCTCCAGGCTTGGGCTCTCCGTGGCTCCGCCGGCAACGCCATCGAAGGCGATGATGCGGCCGCGGCGAGGAATCAGGTTGACCAGCCGCTTGAACGCGGTCTCGACGGCCTCGAGATCTTTGTAAATGTCGGCGTGGTCGAACTCGACCGAGGTCAGGATCACCGCGTCGGGAAAGTAGTGCAGGAATTTCGGGCCCTTGTCGAAAAACGCCGTGTCGTACTCGTCGCCTTCCAGAATGAAGTGCCGCCCCTGGCCAAGATGGAAACTGGAACCGAAATTCTCGGCGATGCCGCCGATCAGAAACGAAGGATCGAGTCCAGCCGAGTGAAAGATCCACGACAACATGGAGGTGGTGGTGGTTTTGCCGTGCGTGCCGGCTACGACGAGCACTTCTTTGCCGCGCAGGAATTCGTCGTGCAACAGCTGCGGCAGCGAGCAGAACGGGACGCGCTGGTCGAGCACATGCTCCAGCTCAACGTTGCCGCGCGACATGGCATTGCCGATGACGACCAGATCGGGCCGGGGCTCCAGATTTCTCGCGTCAAACGGCTGGGCAACTGGAATGTCCAATTCGCGCAGAAAATCCGACATGGGCGGATAAGCGGCGGCATCGGAGCCGGTCACGTGAAATCCGCGCTGCTTCAGCATTCCCGCGAGCGAGGCCATCGCCGTGCCACAGATGCCAATCAGGTAAATGTGTTTCTTTGGATTCATCTCGTCTGACAATGTTTGAGAACTAAAGCTGAACCGCGGGCTCCAGAATCCGCAAGCCCACCTGCCTGTCGCGCACGGTCAATCTCGCCTGCACGCCAAAAGGCAGAGCGATATTCCCCGAGGTGACGTGGCCTGAACGCAGGCCATAAGCGACGGGCACTCCGAGATTTCCAACAATTCGCGCGACGACCTCCTGCAGCGTGTAGTTCTGGCTTGCGCTCTGCGTGCAGTCGAGCATCTCACCGAAGATGATGCCACGAACATCCTCGAGCTTGCCCGCCAGCTTCAACTGCATAAGCATGCGGTCAATCTGATATGGCTTGGCGGCAACATCTTCGAGAAACAGGATGGTCTCTCGTGTTTTGATCTCGTACGATGTGCCGAGCGACGCGACCAGGATGGAGAGGCATCCGCCATAAAGAATGCCCTCGGCCTCGCCGGCGGCGAGTCCGCTGACTTCCCTGCCCAGAGCCACGTCCCACGGTGCCGCACCCGACAACGCCGCGCGCCACGATTCGAAATCAACTCCGTTTTCGTGCGTCCAGTCTTTAGCCGCCATGGGGCCGTGAAACGTCACGAAGCCGCCGGCATCGGCAAGGTAAGTGAGCAACGAAGTGATGTCGCTATAGCCGACGAAAATCTTGGGGTGCGCTTGGATCTTCGCGAGGTCAAGCTTTTGCAGCAGATAGTTGGCGCCGTACCCGCCGCGCGCGCATACAATCGCGCGCACATCTTCGCGCACGAACATCTCCTCCAATTCTTGCGCGCGGCGCTCGACCGAGCCGGCGAAGTAGAGATCCTGGTCGAGAATCGAGTCGAAGTAGAAGGGGCGATATCCCGCACGCTGCAAGGCTGCGCAGCCTGCGTCCAACTCCGCCGGCTTGATGTTGCTGGCGGGCGCGACGATTCCGACCGTGTCGCCCGGACCAAGGGCAGGCGGTTTGACACGCGGCTTGCGCTGAAGGTGCGAAGAAGACATGTCGTAACGGCTGTTGCGATCGACGATCGGCAAACATCCACTCAGCTCAGAAAAAATTCTCCCCGGCACACCAGGCGCGCCGGGCCGCGCAGAAAGATTTTATTTCCTTCCATGCGCACGGATTGCGTTCCGCCGGGCGCCTGGACTTTCACGGGTGATTGCGCCCGGCCCGCGGCGATCGCCGCTACCGCCGCCGCGCAGGAACCGGTCCCGGAGGAAAGGGTTTCGCCGACGCCGCGCTCGAAGAAACGCGCTCTGAGATCGTGCTTGCTGCCGGCCGGCGTGACCCACTCGACGTTCACCCCTTGCTGGAACCGCGGATTGCGCTGAATCTCAGCCGAGCGCGCCTGCCAGTGTCCAGGAAACTCCGGCACAAAGATCACAAAGTGCGGATTCCCCATCGAGACTGGAATGCCGCGCACTTCCCCGCCGCTCAGCGGCAGCGAAACTTCCTGGTCGATTACCGCTTCTCCCATCTCGATTTCGAACTCGTATTCGGAATCGCGGCGCGCGGTCAACGCGCAGATTTTGAGCCCCGCCCCGGTCAGAATCGAAATGCGCTCTTTGCCCTGCTGCGAGCAAACATAGGCAGCGACGCAGCGCGTGCCGTTGCCGGAAATCTCGGCCGCGGAACCATCGGCATTGATCAGGCGGATTTCCAGATCCGCGCTGAAGTGGGGCAGCATCCACTCCACACCGTCGGCGCCCGCGCCCTCGTGCCGGTCGCAGATGCGGCGGGTAAAGTCAGCGACGTCCGGCGGCGCCAGCGCGCCGTCAATCAGCAGAAAATCGTTGCCGCAGGCGCTGGCCTTGACGAATGGGATAGTGCGCACGATGGCCGGATTCTATCACTGCAGACAGACGAGGCCGGATTAACCCGGGTGATTACCGCGCACTGTAGAGGATTGCCCGAGCCTGCCCTGTGACATGGATTTCGACCAACGCCGCAAGTTGCCGTTCGTGGACGGCTTGCCACACGGGATCGCCCTCGAAAGCTACAACGAAGTCGGCATACTGGGCGGGGTTCGCCAGAGCCCGCTCCCACAGCCCGTCGGGATCAACCGGCTGCTTCCATACCCGGTGGTTGCCTTCGTTGATGACCTGCTTCAGCGGAATTCCGGCCTGCTCGACGGCGCCCACGTGATCGCCGAGATACATGAGCAGAGTCGACGACGGCGGCAGCTTACCGAGCCAGCCCGCCAGTTGCGTTTCGAGCTGATTCCGGCTGCGCATGTTGATCTCGGCTTCTATCAGACAGACCGGTCCGGCGCGCCAGATGGAGGCGTAGCTGACGACGAGCACCGCGAACGCACCGAGCACAGCGGCCAGACGCAACCTGGGCCTAAGTTCAGCCCGCACGACGAGATACACCAGGACGGCAAAAGCCATGGCGAAAGCCGGCAGCAACTGCAATCCGTAGCGAACGTTGTAGTGCGTGAAAGGCCACCACGCGGGAACGAAGATGGGCACGCCTCCGTACGCGACTGAAAGCGCGTAGAAAGGCACGGGAACGAGTAACAGGAGAAAAGGCAGCCAGGCGCCACGCACTGGGGCGATTGCCGCGTTCAACCGTGGGCGCACGCCGGGAGCTGCGGCGAGCAGCGCCGCGATCCCCAGCGTCACCCACAATCTTCCGAGCCACTGATTCTCGGCCATATTGTCTTCACCGGACTTCACGAAGTGCAGTCCGGCCACGAGCAGATTCCCGCTACCCGGATGACCCGGATTTCCGGCACTCTGCGTTCTCCGTTCGATCGCTTTGGCCGAGTACGGCCCGTTCTCAAACTCGAGCGGATTGCGGTAAACGACTCCGTTGTAAGCGAGCCAGAGCGCGGGAGCGGCAGCGGCAATCAAAACGAACTTGAGGGCTGCACCGCGGGAGATATTGACTGTGTTTTCATTGATCCCCCTCGCGGCGCGGAACGAACGAACAACGATCAGCGCCGCCATCGCGACTGCCAGGAACCATGCGTCATAACGAGTGAGGCAGGCCGCGGCCAAACAAAGGCCGCACTTGGTCAGCGCTTTCCCACCCTCGCGCCGCGACTCGCTGAAATAGAGTACCGCCCAGACGAACAACGCCAGATAGAGCGATTCCCCCATGGCGGTGGTCTGGATGTAAATCAGATTTGGATTGACGGCATAGACCACCGCCGCGCTCCAGGCCGCAAGGTGTGCGGCGACGTCCGGCTTATCGCGGCATGCAACCGATCCCCGGACAAGACGAAACATCCCGACTACGCCAAACACATAGGCCACGAGCGAGGGGATCGAACCGCCCACGCCGCGCTGCCACATTTCCTTCGAGATCAGGAAGGGGATCATCAGCAGGTGAGGCAGTGGCAGCCAAACCGTGCCTAATTGCAATAGCCCGGGGTTTTTCGAATCGAAGACACGGCGTGCGATGTTGAGGTGAGCGACGGCATCGCCATAGAGAAGCACGTCGCCGCGCTGGAAATAGAACAGGAAAGAAAACACCGCGACGCAGGTCGCCAGCCAGGCCAGGAGCCTGGTTTCGGAATCCCAGGGGGAAACGGTGGATGGTCCTGCTTTGGTTTTGAGCACAAGCGACATACTAAGGCAGTTCACCAACATCCGCCGCGACCGTCGAGCTTCGCTCGACCGGACGGCCGAGGGCGGCCGTCCCTACACGTGTCACTCGAGGTGGGTCAGTTCGCGAAAGACCTGGAAGCGGGCGTCGATTTCGGCGCGGGTTAGCGACTGCAGGCGCTCCGTGCCAAAACGCTCAACGGCAAACGAACCCATCACGCTGCCATAGAACAGCGCGCGTTTCAGCACCTCGCGATTCACTTCTTTCTGCGAGGCAAGGTAGCCCATGAACCCTCCGGCAAACGAATCGCCCGCGCCCGTCGGATCCCTCACCTCTGCCATGGGCAGCGCGGGAGCGCGGAAGGGATGGCGACCCACGCCAAACGCGCCTTCGCGAAAGAAAATGGTCGCGCCGTATTCGCCGTGCTTGATCACCAGCGCCTGCGGGCCCATGACCAGTACTTTCTGCGCCGCGCGCGGCAGATTGGTTTCGCCCGCCAGCATTTTGGCTTCGGTGTCGTTGATCAGCAGCACGTCCACCAGTTTCAGCGTTTCCGCCAGTTCCCTGGGAGTGCGATTGATCCAGTAATTCATGGTGTCGCAGCCGGTCAGCCGCACATGCTTCATTTCGCGCCGCACGTCAGCCTGCAAGGTGGGCTGAATGTTGGCCAGAAAGAGAAACTCGGTGCCCTTGTACTCTTTCGGAATCTGCGGCTGGAACGTTTCGAAGACGTTCAGGTCGGTGAAATTTGTTTTGGCTTCGTTGAGGTTCTGGGCGTACGTTCCGCCCCAGCGAAAAGTCTTGCCCTTGGAGCGTTCGATGCCGCGCGTGTCAATGCCATGCTGATGGAAAACTTTTTCCTGCTCAGGGCCGAAGTCGTCGCCCACGACGGCCACCACGCGAACCTGGGTAAAGTAACTGGCGGCCAACGAAAAATAAGTGGCCGCGCCGCCGAGAATATTTTTCACGCTGCCCGAGGGCGAGGTGATGTCATCGTATGCAACCGAACCGACTACGAGAACGCTCATTGTGCGTACGCGCTTTCCTTCATCGTGGAATTAAGTGGCCAGTGGCCGTCTCCTAATGAACCAAAGGGACAAACCGTCCGCACCCTCAGGGGCTAAAGCCCGCGTCTTTATTGGCTCTGGGCGGCACGGCTGAAGCCGTGCCCTTCCCAAATCCACTTATGAGATGGCCGATGGCCTCTAGCTACTGCTTTTCAGATATTTTCCCAAGATCAACTTCAGCTTTTTCTTCGCGGCCGCGGGAATCTTCCCGGGATCGGTCAGAATGGCGTGGGCCAGTGCCGATCCGCACTTGCACGAGCGCTCGCGGGGCATAGCGGCCACGGTTTCGCGAACGACCCTCGCCGCGTTCTCGGCATTCCTGGTCAACACAGCGATGATCTGATCGACGGTGACCGAGTCATGATGGGGATGCCAGCAATCGTAGTCGGTCACCATGGCGACGGTGACGTAGCAGATCTCGGCCTCGCGCGCCAGCTTGGCTTCCTGCAGGTTGGTCATGCCGATCACGTCCATGCCCAGGCCGCGATAGACTTGCGACTCGGCCTTCGTCGAAAACTGCGGGCCCTCCATGCAGAGGTAAGTCCCGCCACGCTTGCCGACGACGCCAGCCCGCTTACACGCCGCATCGACGATGCCGGAAAGCTCCGGACAGACCGGATCGGCAAAGCCAACGTGCGCCACCACCCCGCCGCCGAAAAACGTGTCCACCCGGTGGCGGGTGCGGTCGAAAAACTGATCGGGGATGACGAAATCGAGCGGCCGGTGTTCTTCTTTAAGCGAGCCGACCGCGGAAAGGGAGAGGATGCGCTCTACCCCCAGCTGCTTGAAACCGTAAATGTTGGCGCGAAAATTCAGTTCGCTGGGCAGGAGGCGATGCCCGCGTCCGTGGCGCGCCAGAAACGCCACCTTGCGTCCCTCCAGCGTCCCGCAAATGTAGGCGTCGGAGGGCGCGCCGAACGGCGTCCTCAGCCGCACCTCCGTCACCTTCGTCAGGCCCGGCATGGAATACAGCCCGCTGCCGCCAATAATTCCGATTTCCGCCTGTGGCAATCTTCCTCCAGAAAGGCTCGCGCACTGCAAGCCAAACCCGTGATTATACAAGACAGGAACGGGCTCGAATGGAACCCATAGCCGCAATTGCAACCTGGCGTCGATGTTTGCACGGTTCACTTCTTCGCGTGCTTTGCGGCACTTCTTGGCGGCCTTTGCGGTAAGAAGCCTTGACCGCAAAGATCGCGAAGGTTTCGCGAAGTCCGCAAGAGTTCCCTTGGCCGCGGCAACCCACTCGGCGAAATCGTAACCAGCGCTACAATTCCCTCATGCGGTTCTGTGCGGTAATCTGCGCGATCTTATCGCTGGGCGCTTTCAGCGCCGCCAAGGATAAGCAGAAACCATCCACTCCCGCGCCGCAATCCGTCACCGTGCCTGCCGTCATTGACCACAACCGCGTCGTCATTGACGCCGACATTCCTCTGCCCGATGGCTCGACCCAGCGCGTTCACGCCTGGGTGGACAACGGCAATCCCGATCTCTATATGTCGCGCCATCTGGCAACTGTGTTAGGTCTCTCGGTCTCCTGCGGTGACAAGGCGTGCTCTGCGACTCCGCCGCGGGAGATCCTAGTCGGAAGCATGGCCATCCCACTCACAGAGATCAAGGAAGCGCATATTCCGCTGAAGCCGGTCAGCGCCGCGTCGGTTGTCGCCGCGGGCCTTGATGCCGAGATCAACCTTCCCTCTACTGTGCTCCGCCACTACGACGTACTGGTTGACTTTCCCGGCCGCAAGTTCACCCTCGGAGTGCCGGGCACGATTCATTTCCTCGGCGTGGGCGCCAAGGTGCAGATCAATGCGGAGAATGGCCTGATCCAGGTCCCCAGCCAGATCGAAAGAAAGAAGTACAACCTCGCGCTCGACCTGGGATCCTGCATCAGTTTTCTTTCTGAGGAACTATTCGACACGATGGCTGCCGCCCATCCGGACTGGCCGCACATGACCGGCGCCGTCGGCTCGGCCAATATGTGGGGCATGGACGAAGAACCGAAGTGGAAAGTAATTCGCCTCGATCGCGTGCAATATGGCCCGCTGTTCTTGACTGATGTGGCGGTTGTCGCCTTGCCCAAAACCACGATGGATTTCTTCGAAAAGCGCGCCGGAGTCCCGACCGTCGGCTTACTTGGCTCGAATGTGCTGCTCAACTATAGGGTCGGCCTTGATTACGCCCATGCGACGCTCTACTTCGACATAGGCCGGCTGTTCAACTTTCCGGATTTCGATGTCATCGGACTGGTTCTGCGGCCGGAAGACGACGGGCGCTTCACGATTCTCGGCGTTGCGGATTTCGACGGCCGGCCCTCAGTGCCATCGGGACTCGAGGGCATCCAGCCCGGCGATCATCTGGCCGCGGTTGATAACATTCCCGTCCGCGGCTCGACCATGGGACAAGTGTGGTCCATGCTCGGCGGAACTCCCGGCCAGGAGCGGAAACTGACCATCGAGCGTGGTGGCAAGGAACTTGTGGTCGCGGCCAAAGTGCAGCATTTCCTGGGAGAAGCGCCGGACAGCGACGCTAAGAAGAACAAATCGAAAAAACGGTGAAAGGATTGTCGATTTGCGATTGCCGATTTGCGATTGCCGATTTGCGATTGAACAGGCTAATCCGCGATTCGAGAGAATCGGAAATCGGCAATCGGCAATCGAAAATTACTTGCCGAACACTTCCTTCTCCAGCGCTGCCGTGGTCGCCGCGTCCAGGCTCTCACTGACAAACACCATGTCGCCCTGCTCTTCGATGACCACCGCACCCTCTTCGGTAGTCCAGGCGTGGCGGCCTTTCAGCGGATCGATCTTGATCTCTGGGCCTTCCGCTGACTTCTCCTGGGTTACGGACTTGTCGGAGACGGATCGGTCTGACGCGGACTTATCGGAGGAGGGATCTCCGATTTCGTCCGCCTTCTGGTATCGCTGCTTGAGCGACTGGGCGTAGATCGCGGCGAACTCCGCGGCCTTTTCCGCGCTCGACCAGCGAGAGACGTAGAGCAGGCTCAGCGGCGCCGTCGCATCGGCCTTGGGCCGGGCAGCATAGTAATATCCGCCGCGCCATTCCGGATACATCTGCTTCGACAGCGGCTTCCCGGCATATTGTTCGACCAGCATGGCTACGTCGAACTCGCCCATCGCGCCAATATCGAATTTCTGGTAATCCTTGAAATCGCGCTTGAAATCGGGCACTGCCATGGGCTCGATTTTTTCGCCCGACAAATACGTCTCCGGCTGCATGATCTGGCGCGTGGTGTGCGGAGGGTTCCGCAACACGGCCGCGAACGCCTCTTCCTTGCCGCCTTTCTGCAGTAACTTCACCACAAATTCCATGCCATAGCTGTAAGGAAACGTCAGCGAATCCTTCATGAAGATGGGCGCTTCATTAAACACCTTGGTGCCGGGCGTACCGGTGAGTGTTTCTTCCTCCATCGCTTCCACCAGCTGTGGCGAATCGGTGAGCGAGCGCCCCACCGGCGCCAGCGCGTACTGCAGCATCATGGCCTGAGCCTGGCCTTCGATCACGGCTTCGCGCGCATCATCCATCTCGTCGTTTTCGATGTCGGCGGGCGTGGGGTCCTTTTTGATTTCGCCGAGATCCTTCTCACCGCGCCGCAGCCATTTCTGCAGGCCGACCGACTGATCCTGGAGCGCGTGGGTCAACTCGTGAGCCATCACCGGCTCCTGTTCTTCCATCGGCACCCAGTCGAGCAGGTTCACGGTTTTTGTTTTGGGATCGTAGTAGCCGGCGATTTCCTCGCGCAACAGCGCCACCAGAAATGTTTCCAGATTGAAGTCGCGCGGCAGCAGCCCGAATTTCTTGAGCACCAGTTCGGAGCGCCGCAACCGCTGCGCGTCTTCGTCATCCAGGTGCTTGTTGAGATAGGAGACGACTTCATCGCGGCTGGTCAGCTTGCGCTTCACTTCTTTCTTGATGGGCAGACCGGTTTGCTTGCTGTCGAACTGAAGAATCTCATCCACCGAGTGGAACAGTTCTTCGGCCTGCCGCGGAGTGATCTTGACTTCTTCCTGCGGAGCTTGCTCCTTTGGAGTTGCAGGCTTGGCTTGCTCCGGTGAGGCCGGGGATTGCGCGGATTGGCCTGACTGCGTCTGGACGTTTTTGTCGGTCTGCTGCTGATCCTGTGCGAACGCAGGCGACGTCCACGCGGCGGCCGCGACCAGGACGAGCGCAAGAAGCAACTTGAGAACCCCGCTTAGGGCCGACCTCGTTTTTTCCATTTAATCTGAGTTTATACGTTTCCCCGCACTTTTCCCTCATGGTTGCGCGAGATCGGCTTTGTCGATGTGGATTGTCACTGGAGGTGGCGGGAGCTGGCCCTGCTGGCGGGAAGAAAAGCGTAGAAATCTCCCTGGCTGCGCTTTACTGGTATGTCAGCAGCACGCTCAGGAGGCATGAGCCCGCGCCCAGTCCCGGGCGCGATCGAAAACTTCGCGATCTCCCCAGACACCGCGGGACCAGTGATCGCCAATGGCCCCGAATTGCCGGCGAGCGACCGTCACGTCCTTGAGCCTGTAGGCCATAAACGCTAACTGATTCATGGTCCGGCGCGACGTTCCATACTGTGCCGACAGCGCCTGGTATCCGCGTTGAATGCGGTCCCAATCCATCTCGTGGACGGGGAAGCTGCCGTTACCGCGTTTGATCAGGATGGTTGCGATCTGGAAATAGAGCAGGTCGCCGGCGCTCCCGCCCACGCCATCTGCCGACGACCTGGCGAATGCGGAAGCGTCGCCGGGGTGCCCGTCCCACTTGGGCAAGAGATAGTTGGCGTATTGCAAGTAGAGGTAGTAGTAGCCGGGCTCGAACTGAACGCCGCGATCGAAAACCTCCTTCATGCGAGTGGCATCCCAGCTCTGCGCCAGCCCGACCGCCATCATTTCCGAGTACCACTGCGGACACATGGCGCTCATGTTGGCCGCAGCTTCCAATGTGCTCTGCGACTGCTTCATGCGCTCGTTGAAGAGTCGCCATCCTTCGGGGGTAACTTTATCGGCGTAGCCGTGGCCGCGTGCAACCCAGGCCCAGCGATGAAGGCTGGTCGCAAGAGCTACGCGCGCGGTCACGGAGTCTGGCCGCTGCCGTACCCAATGTTCCAGATGAGCAACGTGATCGCGGGTGTCCTGGTCGGTCTGTTGAGGTGCGTCAAGGGCCTCGTAAAAAAGCCGGAGTCGCCATTCGCCGCCGGGGAGGCGCGTTTTTTCGCGGCGATACTGATCTGCCATACGGTCAAGATCTTCAAATTTCTCCTGAATCAGGCTGGATTCGATGGAATGCGTCCACTGCCCGACGCTGCGCACCAGTTCATCGTCGTCACCCGTGGCGGCGAGGGAGTCAGCGTTCTGCCCCTGTGCAGGTGCCGAGACCGCCAGAACAAGGGCTGAAATCAGAAGAAAAGCTTGGGCAGGGCGGAGGCAAACAAACCGGAAGTTGGACATATCCTGCTCCAGCGGACGCAATAAACAGCGCAAATACAATAGTGCGATCCGCACACAAAGGCAAGATGAACAATGTAAATTCTGGTCAAGCAACGCCCGGCGTACTCTTACCGTTTAACCCTCTCGGCCACCCATGCGCCGACTTCTTTCGTCCCTAACGGCCCGCCAATATCGATAGTGGTTTTCTTCTGACGGAGGGCTTCGAGCACGGCGGCCTCGATCTTTGACGTTTCTTTCGTAAACCCTAGGTGCCCTAGCATCATCGCCGCGGTCAGAATCGCGCCGAACGGATTCGCCACATTCTTGCCGGCGATCGGCGGAGCCGAGCCGTGCACCGGCTCGAACATCGAAGTCTTCCCGGGATGAATATTGCCGCTGGCCGCCATGCCCAGGCCGCCCTGCAGGCCCGCGGCGAGGTCAGTGATGATGTCGCCGAACATGTTGTTGGTCACGATGACGTCGAACTGGCGAGGGTCGCGCACCATCTGCATGCAGAGCGCGTCCACATACATGTGCTGCGCCGTGATCTGTGGATACTCGGCTGCAACTTCCTTGAACACGCGCTGCCAGAGACTGCCGGCGTGGGTCATGGCGTTGGACTTGTCGCACATCAGGACTTTGCCGCACGGCGAGCCATCGATCTTCGCGTGGCTGCGGCAGAATTCAAAAGCGTAGCGGATGATGCGCTCCACTCCCTTGCGCGTGTTGATGTCTTCCTGCGTGGCAATTTCGTCAGGCGTGCCTTGCTTGAAGATGCCGCCCGCGTCGGTGTAAACGCCTTCGGTGTTTTCGCGGATCACGGTGAAATCCACATCTTTCGGTTCGACACCCTTCAGCGGACAGAGTGCAGCGTCGAGCAGTCGCACGGGGCGAACGTTGGCGTAGAGGTCCATTTTGAAGCGCATGCCGAGCAGAATTTCTTTGGCATGGATATTGGTTTTGACGCGAGGATCGCCGAACGCTCCGACCAGAATCGCGTCGAAGTCGCGGCTGAGCCTGGCGAAGCCGTCCGGCGGAACGGTGGTGCCGTCGCGCAGATAACGGTCGGCGCCCCAGTCAAAGTCAGCGAATTCCACGTCCGCGCCCGAGGCCTTGATCACCTTGACCGCCTGCGGAATCACTTCCTGGCCGATCCCGTCGCCGGCGATAACGGCGATGCGTTTGCGGGTTCCAATCTTCGAGTCTTTCTTTAGTGAACTCACGGCAGGAACGTTACCACAATCGCTATAATCGAACTACGGCTATGGGGCTGACTGCACTCCAGGTCCACGGGGAAGGGTTAGGCGCCGCGTCCACGGGCGAGTATCGCGGCGCGATGACGGCTGCCCGCTTCGGCGATCCGCCAGCGGAATGGCGGGCTTTGCGCACTGGGTGCGGTGTTTATGACCTCGGCTTTCGCGCCAAGATTTCGCTCACCGGCGGCGATCGCGTGCGCTGGCTGAACGGGATGGTCACCAACAACATCCGCGACCTGGCCGCCGGCCACGCTGTGTATGCTTTTCTGCTGAATCCGCAGGGGCGCATTCTGGGCGATCTGTATGCCTACAATCGGGGTGAATCCATCACGGTTGACACTGACCGCAGCCAGGTGGAAAAGATTCTGGCCACCTTTGACCACTACATCATCATGGACGACGTGGAAGTGCAGAGAATGTTTTCCCCGGACGAGGGCGTCCGGGGCTCCACGGACGGGGGCTCCACGGAGCCTGAGAACTTTACCGGCCATGGAGCGGCGGACGCCTCGTCCGCCCGCGAAGTGACAACGCTTGGGATTGGCGGGCCCAAGGCACTTGAGGTAATGAAGAAAGCTGGAATCGACTTTCCTGGATTACAACCTCTGCAGCTTCACGAGATCCAGTGTGATTGCGACTGCGGCTGCGTCACCTGCACGATTGCGCGCACTGACGGTCCGGTCGAGTCTTACGAAATCTGGCTGGAGCCCGCGCATGTACGGCCGCTTTGGGATGCTCTGGTGAAAGCAGGCGCCACTCCGGCGGGCTCCGAGGCATTGGAGTTGGAACGCATCGTCTCGGGAATTCCGCTGTATGGAGTGGACATCCGCGAGCGCGATTTGCCGCAGGAGACCGAACAGGCGCGCGCTCTGAACTTCAACAAGGGCTGCTATGTCGGGCAGGAAATTGTAGAGCGGATTCGTTCGCGGGGATCGGTGCACCGGAAGTTCGCAGGCTTTCTGGCCGAAGCGACAGCACAGATCGTTCCGGGAGCGAAGATTCTGGCGGGAGAAAAAGAAGTGGGCGAGATTACCAGCGCGGCCTCCCTGCACTCGACAGAGGGCGACAGGACTATAGCGCTGGGCTATATTCGACGCGAAGCGGGCCCGCCCGGCCGTGAGGTCATAATCGGAGCGACGCGTGCAACCGTAGTCTCGTTACCGGTGGAGGACGCCGTTCTGGCAGAGAGTTCTCTTGCGCGGCATCCGGCGTGAATAGACTTTGACCGCGAAGTTCGCGAAGGATTCGCTAAGAGCGTAAAGAAAAGCCTCTGCTCTCTTTGAAGGAAAGATTTTATGGCCGAGAAGAAACACGAAGAATCATTCACTGTAACCGACCGGCGTCTGTTCACTTCCGACGGCGAACTACGCCAAGACGTTTCGGAAGAAGAGCAGCCGGCGAAGCCCACGAAACCTGCGCCGGCACAGGCCAATGCGGCCCCGCAGGCTTCTGGTCCCAGCGGAGGCGACAAGAGTACCGTCGCGCCGCCACCGCCCAGCGCTGCCGAGCAGCAGGCGCAGGCTGACGCGTACCGCAAATCGTCGAAAGAGCTGGATTCGCAGGTTGAGCTCAACGGGCATTCCGTCAAAGATTTTGAGATGACGTTCGAGCGCTTTTTGGCGTCGCTCTACATGACCGCCATGCTGCAACTCGGACTGATGCGCGAGCAGGGCGCGCAGCCGCAGGTTGATATCATTGGCGCGCGGCAGACGATTGACACGCTCAGCCTCATCGCAGAAAAAACCAAAGGCAATCTGACTGCTGCCGAAGAGGATTTTCTGCAGAATAGTCTTTACGAGCTGCGCATGGCATATGTGGAGGTCACCAACATGCTGGCGCGTCCGCCGCAGCCGGGGCCAGCCACCGGAACGAGCGGAAGATGAAAGCCACCTTAACCGTTCTGGGCAGTGGAACATCCATGGGCGTGCCAACTTTGGGCTGCGATTGCGCGGTTTGCCGCTCCAGCGATCCGCACGACCGGCGCACCCGGCCGTCGATCATCATCGAGTACGGCGGCAAGGTCGTGCTCATTGACAGCTCGCCGGATTTTTACATGCAGGCCATTCGCGAGAACATCAGCCGCGTGGACGCGGTCTTCTACACCCACACCCATGCCGACCACATCCTCGGAATTGACGACCTGCGCCCGCTGAGCTACCGGCATAAACCGGAGAAACTGCCGCTCTATGCGCGGCCCGACGCGGCGGCATTTTTGCGGCGAATGTTCGCCTACATTTTTGACGCCGATTACAAGTACGGCAGCTTGCCGCAACTGGAGCTGCGGCCGATCGACGGCCCGGTGGATGTGTTCGGGGTGCAATTCGATCCGGTGATTCTGATCCACGGCGAAACCCAGATCTATGGTTACCGATTTGGCTCGGCCGCATACCTGACTGATCACAGCGAGATTCCCGAGGCATCGTTCCATCAGTTGGAAGGCCTGGACATTCTTTTTCTGGATGCGCTGCGGCACAAACCGCACCCGACACACTCGACGGTGAAGAATTCGCTGGACGTTGTCGACCGGCTGAAACCGAAGCGCGCCTTTTTCACCCACATTTGCCACGACCTGCCGCACGAAGCCACCAACGCCACGCTGCCGCGGCAGGTGCGCCTGGCTTATGACGGGATGAAGCTGGAGTTTGAAATTTGATTTTCGATTTCCGATTGTCGATTTAAGATTGATAATTTTTGATTGTTGATTGTTGATTGAAAACCATACAGCTACCGGCCGGAAACTCCAATCCCAATCTGACGCTGCGCGGTTTTCATTCAACAATCATCAATCAACAATAGTCGTTCATTCGGCAATCGAAAATCGACAATCGCAAATTGATGCGCGTCTTCCACAAACTCGAGGATGTTCCCGCCGGCCTCGGGCCGACGCTGGTCAGCGTGGGTAACTTCGACGGAGTGCACCGCGCGCACGCCCACGTTTTGCGGGAAATTGTATTGCGGGGACGGGCCAGCGGGGCAAAAGCCGTGGCCGTCACCTTTGAACCGCACCCGGCGCGGATTTTGCGCCCGGAGTCCGGATTGAAGCTGCTGACTCCGACGGCGGAAAAGCTGCGCCTGCTGAAAGACACGGAAATCGATGCGGTGCTCGTGCTTCCTTTCGGACGCGATCTTTCGCTGATGACGCCGCGGCAATTCGCCGAGCGGATCCTGAAGAAAAAGCTGCATGCGCGCGAAGTGCACGAAGGCCTTAATTTCCGCTTCGGACACAAGGCTGCGGGCGATATCGACCTGCTCACTGAGTTCGGGCAGGAGATGGGCTTTGAGGTCAAAGTCTATCCCGTAATGAAGCTGCGCGGCGAGCGCGTCTCCAGCAGCCAGATTCGCAAGCTGCTGAGCGAGGGGCGCGTGAGCCGGGCGCGGCATCTGCTGGCACGGCCGTTCAGCATCCTGAGCACGCCCGGGCGCGGACGCGGCTACGGGTCGAAGTACACCGTGCCCACCATCAACCTGGCACGCTATGAAGAACTGGTGCCCAAAGACGGCGTTTACATCACCCGAACCCGCATAGCTGCGGAAGTTTTCGATTCGGTCACGAACGTAGGCAATCGCCCGACGTTTGGCGCAGAACTATTTGCCATCGAGACACACTTGCTCAATTTCCATCCCCTCGAGCTCACCCCGGAAACGGAAGTCGAAATCTGCTTTCTGCAGCGTTTGCGCGACGAGATAAAGTTTCCCTCAGTCGACGCGCTGCGCGAACAGATTGCGCACGACGTGAAGAAGGCGCGCCGGTATTTTCATCTGCTGCCGCGGGCTGCGGCAGATGACGACAAAGCCAAAGCAGGTTCCTCGCTGCGCTCGGAATGACAACGCCTATATGTGGGAGTTATCACTCGGCGTGACCATCGCTTGCCGGATTGACCCGCACCCCCAGCCACAGAAGCCCCGCCACCACCGCTAATCCCGCGGTCAGCGACAGAGCAGTTTCCCATCCGATGCGCTCGGCCAGCCAGGGCGTGAGCGCGGGGGAAATCATGCCGCCGAGGTTGCTGCCAAAGTTCATCGTGCCACCCGCGATGCCGCTGCGCGCACCGGAGAGTTGAGCCATGGTCGCCCAGAAAGGGCCTTCGGTCGACATCACCAGCACGGTGCAGGCAGTGAGCGCGGCCACAGCCATCCCCGGGCTGGACGTTCTGGCGCCAATCACCAGAAACACGGCCGCCACCGAGAGAGACGTGAGAGGCACACTGCGGCGCCCCCAGCTCGCGCCCCAGCGGGCGACGGCCGCGTCGGAAAGAACGCCTCCCAGCGGGATAGCGAATATCGTCGCCAGCCAGGGAAGCGCGGTGAGCCCGGCCGCCTTCAGTACCTCAAAATGCCGGACCTGCACCAGATACAGGTAAAACCAGAAAACGAAGATGTATCCCAGGTAGCCTTGCAGAAGATAGCTGGCAAACAGCAACCAGAAACTCCGGGAACGCAAGGGCTGAGGCGAAGTTTTCGCCGGGTCTTGAGCACCTGAAGCTTGGGCACCTGAGTATCGGGCACCTGAGTAAGGGACCGTGGCCGCGACGCTGGAATCGACAGCGGAGCGATCCGGCGCCAGCCACCACCACAACAATCCTGCCGCGGCGCTGAGCAAGGCTGCCACCAGCAATGCCGCGCGCCATCCGTAGTGGCTGGTCATCGGCGCCAGCAGCAGGGGCGTAACCGCCGACCCCACGCCCACACTGGCGAGGACCAGGCTGTTCGCCCGGGCATGCAGCCGCGGAGGCACGGTCACGGCAATGGTTCTGCCCGAGGTGGGATAGGTGGGAGCGGCAATCACCCCAAACCCGGCGCGGATCAGCCATAGTTGGGGAATGATCACAGCCAACCCGAGGCCGCGCCATCCCACGCAGGCCGTCAACACGGTGAAGACCGACCACCCCGCGCAAAGAACCAGGAAGATGCGGCGAGCGCTGACCCGGTCGGCGAGTCCTCCCGAGGGCACCTGAAAAAACGTGTAGCCGATCAGGAAGGCGCTGAACACCGTTCCCATCTGCGCCTGGGTCAGGCCAAAGTCTCTCATCATGCCGGGCGCAACCACGGTCACGGCTACACGGCACACGTAGCCGACGGAAGTGACGATCATCAGCAGCGGCACGAGGCGTTTCATCGCGGAAACCGGCGCAGCGGCCGGCGCTGGCGGTGCGGTCACGAAAGCCTCTTGTGGAAGATCAGTTCCGAATGCCCCGGTACGACATAGTCCTTCAGTTCGCCCACGAACTCGTAGCCGTGGCGCCGATAGAGTTGTTGCGCCCGCTCATTGAACGACGACACCAGCAGGAAGAGGTGCTTTCTCTCGGCGTAACGCTGCTCGGCGAAGCGCAGAAGTTGCGATCCGAGGCCTCGACCCCGCGCCGCGGCGTCCACTGCGATGGAGGCGACGTAAGGCGAGCCCGCCAGGCCGTAAGGCGCAAGCAGGATAAAGCCGGTCGGCAGATCTTTCTCCCGCGCGACAAAGACCTCCGTGCCCGGACGGCCCAGCGCCTCGCGGCATCCGGCGAGGTCGCGGCCCAGAGTGATCCAAGGCTCGGTGGAGGCCATCACGCGGGCGCACCATTCGTAGTCTTCGGGTGCGGCGGCGGCGATGCGGATCGGAGTCTCCATTCTTGCGTGGGAAGCGAAGCGATCGTAGCAGGCGCCGCAGACTGGTGGCAACGGAGTGTCTTTATTCGATCGGCTCAACCACGACAGATTTTTCCGCCCCGGCCCGCTCTCGCGCCGGCATTTGTACGATCACAATCGCCGCCAGCACAAGAACGATTCCCAGGGTCTGAATGGGGCGTACGCCCTCACTGAGAAATGCGGCGGCCAGCAGGATCGAGAACACGGGCTCCAGGCAACTGGCGATAATGGCGCGGCTCGGCTCGAGATGTTGCAGGCCGAGAAAGTAAAGCGAGAACGCGCCCAGCACCGAGATCATGGAAAAGACAAACAGAAATGTCCACTGCGGGAGTGTGTAGTGGATGGCAGCGATCTTCCATGGCGGATTGACGACGAGCCAGAAAACAGCCGCTGAAAGCAAGACCCAGACCAGCACGCGCCAGCGGTCATAGCGGGCAAGGATGCGGTGTCCGCCGACGTTGTAAAAAGCGAACGAGAATGACGCCAGGAAAGCCGCGATGAAACCATAGGAATCGAGGCGGAGGGTTGAGCTGGATTTCCCGCCGATAATCCCAATCGTCAGGGCGATTCCCGTGAGCGCGACGGCCACGGCAGCCACTTTCTGCAGCGTGAGCTTCTGCTGACCGCGGGCCACCACATAGAGCAGCACCCAGACCGGCGCCGTGTATTGCACGATGATGGCGATGGCCACACTCGTTCTCTGAATGGCGACATAGTAGAAGTAATTCGACGCCGCCACACCCAGCATGCCGAGCACGAGACATTGCACGAGATCGCGCGCCGGGAGCCGGATGCCTTGGCCTCCGCGCCGGCTTGCCAGGATGGGCAGCAGCACCAGCAAGGAAAACGAAGTCCGCGTTTGGGAGAGGATGAGCGGATCGATGGGATGGAGCGCTTCTCCGGCCAGGGGCAATCTTCCGGTGAAAACCGCGCGGCCGAGAACGGCGGACACCCCCCACAAGAAAACCGCGGAGGCGATGAACACATATCCGCGCAACGGATGCGCTGTGCTCTGACTGGGATTGCCGGAGTTCAGGTTTCAGTCCCCGCGTCCGATGATGGGGCCGAGTCGAGCAACTGGTCAAGCCGCGCGGGATCAAAGCCGACAACGACTTGCTGTCCCTCGCCCGAGAAAACCACAAGCGTGGGCGTTTCGCGGCTGCCGTGTTGCTCCATCATGGCACGGCGGGCTTCCGGGTCGGCGCTGATGTCGCGCTCCTCGAAGGCGATTTGCTTTGCCTCCAGAAACACCTTCATCAGTTCGCAAGAGAGGCAGCCGGGCTGGGTGAAAAACACGATGCGAGTGGTCATGATTCGTGCAACTACGGGTCGTATCAGGGTATGCCTTCAGAGCCTGCCCTGAGCGGAGTCAAAGGGCATACCATAAGCACTGCGTTAATGATTGCGCCTTCAGGCGCTGAATTTGCGATTCCGAATCTCCACCGCCTTCAAGTCTACTCGCGCCTTCAAGTCTACTCGGCGTGCTCGATCGCAAAAGTAATCTTGGCGGTCTTTTCCAGCATGGCCGAGACCGAGCAATACTTTTCTTTCGACAGGCGCACCGCATCTTCCATCGCCTTCGCCGATACCTTCCCGCTGACGCGATAGACCAGCTTGATTTCCGTGTAGACGGCCGGGTAGCCCGTGGCGCGTTCGGCTTCGGCACGCACTTCCAGATGCGTGAACGGCTCGCGTTTCTTGCGCAGAATGCCGACCACGTCTGAAGCCGTGCATCCGCAGAGAGCGATCAGCACAAGTTCCATTGGCGTGTTGGCGGTCTTTTCGGAAGCGGTGTCCATGACGATGGCATGGCGTGAGCCGGCCTCGCCGATGTAGCGCTCGTTGTCGGTCCAGAGAACTTTGGCTGTGATCATGATGCCTTTTTGTCAGGAATTCTTGATTGTTGATTGTTGATTGTTGAATGAACACCCTTCTTCGCTGTGGTCCGGGAGGCGTTGAAAATCGCCACCAGTTGGTTCGCTTCCGATTGCAGGTCTTTCAGTTTGGCTTCGGCAATCAATCCGGCATCAGTCAGTAGTTCCAGCCAGAACGCTGTTTCGTCCGCCTCTTCGATGACGATGGCCAGCTTGGACAAGAACTCGGGGCGAGAACGAGCCCGGCAGACTGCCCGGTAGTTAGCTGCCACTGAAGTCCCCGACCGGAGCAGCTGTTTTCCGATCATGCGACCTTCAAGTCCGGGCGGCAGGGAGCGGACGACCCGCATAATGCGTAGTGCGAACTTCTTGGTGCGCTCCTTCAGGTCCGCAGATGGATGATCCATTGCGCTTCTCCATTCAACAATCAAAAAATCAACAATCAACAATTTCCATCATCCTGTCAGTGACATATGTCACTACGTTTCCACAGGCTTATCTTCTGTTGTCCGTGCTCGGTTCGGGATGAATGAGCACACGGAACAGCTCGGGCGCGTCCTGTTTGAAGCGGATTTCCAGCTCGGTCTGAATGTCGTGCACGCGGGCCAGCGACAGATCATCGGACAGCGTGCAGTGGCAGGAGATGTACAGGCGACCACGCACGCGCTTGATCACAAATTCGTGCACGTCGAGAATTTCGGGAAAGTGCGCGGCCGCAGCCTTCAGGCGCTGGACGAGTACGGCATCGCTGACCAGTTCTTCCGACCTCTCGATGGTGGCCGGCTCGCTCTCGATGTGAGTGAGGATGCTGGAAATCTCCGGCACATCGCGTTGCAGGCCGGCTTCCAGTTCAGTCACCTGATCGTGAGCCTTCTTGAGCGTCATGCGCTCGTCGAGTTCGATGTGCTGTTCGACGTGCAGGCGTCCGGCCAGATCCTGCACGCTGATGTCATGGACGTTGAGGTTCCTCTGGGTAGCTACGGCACGAATGCGGTCGAAGATGTTTTCCGAGCGCTGGGCGCGCGGCAGCGGCTGAACGGTCACGTCGGCGTTGGGCAGAATGCGGTGAACCGCATCCGTGACCGCGGCGGCGACCTGGCCCGAGCGCTGGAAGGTTACGCGGCGCGCCAGGCCTACGGTCAAATCGGCGAAATAGCGGTTTCCGGCACGGCGGATGCGAATGCGGTCCACTTCGAGGATGCCGTCCACGCGCGAGACTACGTCCTGAATCTGGGAACGAACGCCGGGCGGAGCAGCGTCGAGCAAAGCATCAACCGTGCGCCGGGCCAGCCGCCAGCTCACGGAAACAACTGCGGCAGCTACCAATAGTGCTGCAATCGGGTCGGAATCGCTCAGCCAATCCACGTGATACCTGCGCCCGGTGAGAACCAGCAGCAGGCCCAGGACGACCACGCCGGCGGACCAGATGTCCGTGGAAAAATGCAGGGCGTCGGCTTCCAGCGCCTGGCTGTCATATTTGCGGGCAATGCGGCCCAGCTCGCGCGAACGCCACCAGTCCACTGCCATGGAAAACAGCATCACGGCGAAAGCGGGGATCGTGGGATCGATTTCAATGCGCCGGAAAAACAGACGGAGCACCGCCTCATAAACGATCCACACGCAGGTAATCAGGAGCAGGCCGGTCTCCACAAACGCAGAGAAGTTTTCGATCTTGCCATGCCCGTACTGATGGTCGGCATCTGCCGGTTTGTCGGAAACTCGGACGGAAAAGTAGGTGAGCAACGCGGCGATCAGATCCAGCCCGGAGTGGGCAGCTTCGGAGAGGATGCCGAGACTGCCGGTGGTGAATCCGACCACCGTCTTCAAGGCGGTGATGACAATGGCAGCCAGGACGGAGTTGCCCGCAGCCGCGCGCTTCTCGGCCCGCATCGACTCCGCGGAAGAAATGGCCGGGCTTGCCGACATGCTGGCATTATCGCCGCTCGGAGCCGGATGCGCCAAAGCAAATTCGAGGCGCGCGCTCAAGCTTCTGCTGGGTTCGATAGTGGTGCAGTCTTAGGATCTCGACTACGCCGCGCTGCTTTGCGGACTTCGCGGCCTTTCTTTGCGATCTTTGCGGTAGAAGACCTTTAGACCGCGAAGTCCGCCAAGGATTCGCGAAGGTCGCGAAGGAATCGTCCGCGGAACCCGAGATGCACGACTACCCTCCGTTCAGAGGCGCGGTTAAACTCCGCGTTGTGCTAGGATTTGTTGCTTGGCGTTTCTTGAATTCTGTGACGGACTAATCCTGGAGGAAACGGTTTATGCGCAAGAGCTGGCTGCTGTGTGTCTTATTGGGGACGTTATCTTGGGGACAGGCGGCACCGGGCGCGCCTCGGCCGGCGCCACCGGCTCCGGGCGCAGACAAACCGCCAGCGGCCCAGGCAGATACCTCCGCCTCGGTTCCCGACAATGCGCCGGTGATCACGGTCAAGGGCGTATGTGCGCCGCAGCCGAAGACAACCGCGGCCAAGGGAACGGCGGCGAAGCCCGCGGCAGCGGCCAAGACTCCGCCGGCCGACTGCAAAACGGTTATCACCAAAGCCGAGTTCGAGACGCTGCTCAAAGCTATCCCCAATGCCAATCCTCAGGTGAAGAGAAACATAGCCGGTCGTATTCCCATGTTCATCGCCTGGTCGAACGAGGCCAAGAAGCAAGGCATAGACAAGACTCCGCAATTCGCCGAGATGATGAAACTCGCGAAAATGCAGATCCTGACCAGCGGGTTGCAGCAGAAGGTTCAGGAAGACGCCGCCAAAGTCCCCGAGCAAGCTATCGCCGACTATTACAAGAAGAATCCGGAAGCCTACGAGCAATTCAGCCTGGAGCGGATGTTTGTGCCGCGCACCAAGCAGGCGGAAACTGAAGCCAAGGAAGAAAAGGAAGAAGAGAAGAAAGACGAAAAGCCGACCGAGGAGCAGCTGAAAGCCAAGCAGGCCGAGGAGAAAGCCAAGCAGGAAGCGAATGAGGAGGCGATGAGCAAGCTGGCCGAGAGCCTGCGTGCCCGGGCCGCCGCGGGCGAGGACTTCACCCAACTGCAAAAAGAAGCCTTCGACGCTGCGGGCATGAAGATTCAATCTCCCACCGTCAGCATGCCCAACGTGCGGCGCGCGGGCCTGCCCCCGGCTCACCTCTCGGTCTTCGACCTCAAGCCAGGCGAAGTCTCGCCGGTGATCAATGATGCGGGCGGACACTACATTTACAAGGTGAAGAGCAAGGAACAGCTTTCGCTCGATCAGGTGAAGGACGAAATCCGCCGCACCCTGCAGAGCCAGCGCCAGCGCGAGGCGATGGACAAGATCAATAATTCGTTCACCGTGGAAAAGAACGACGCATATTTTGGTCCGGAGCAAGCGGGCATGCCAGGGGCTCCGCGCATGCCCGCTCCGAGGATGGCGCCTGCTCCGAACGCACCGGTGGCACCAGCTAATGGCGGAGGCGGAATTGGACAACAACCTCCGCCACAGATGCAGACTCCGCCTCCGGCACAAGCCCCCGCGCCACCGCCGGCTGCGAAACCGAACTGATGGCGAAACCGGTCGCTGTAGTTACGGGCATTTCGGGCAACCTGGGATCCAGGCTGCTTCCTCTGCTGGGAAGTTACTCGGTGATCGGGGTGGACATGGCTCCGCCCCAGACCGATTCTGAGCTGCGATTTGAGCGCATGGACCTGGGAGCAGAATCATCGACCCGGGCCATGTACGAATTGCTGCGCGACACCCACGCCTGCGCGGTGGTTCACCTCGCCTTCGTGATTGACCCGGTGCGCACCGGCGTGCTCGACCTCGAGCGCATGTGGCAGATCAACGTGGCCGGGACGGCGCGCGTGATGGAGGCCGTGACTGAGGCCAACCGCACCACCGATGACGGGGTTAAGCAGTTCATCTTTCCCAGCAGCGTCTCCGCGTACGGATCGAACCTGCCCGGCGCGGTGACCGAGGAATCACCGCTGGCCGCGCACACCCTGCCTTACGCCATCCACAAGAAAGAGTCGGATGAAGTAGTGCAGCAGCGTTCGCCCGCGCTGCGCGGATGCAGCAGCTACATTCTGCGGCCGCACATTTTTGCCGGCGCCAGCGTAGAGAATTACTTGATGGGAGCCTTCCACGGCACTCCGAACGGCAAGGGCGCCCGGGCGGAAAAGATGCGCCAGGAGGGTAAGCGCCTGCCCTGCATGTTGCCGCGCGGGCAGCAATATCTCGACAACAAAATTCAATTCATCCATGTGGATGACATGGCGCGGCTGATCCGGAACATCGTGCAACGCGAACCGGAGACGCAGCGGCTGACGGTGCTGAACGTTGCCGGGCGCGGCGAGCCGCTCACCTTCGGCCGATGCGTTGAGATGGCGCGGGCCAAGCTGATTCGCGTGCCGGGAAAATGGGCGATGCGGCAGGTGCTGAAATTTCTGTGGTGGCAGCAGATCTCGGCCATTCCGCCGGAAGCGGTTCCCTACATGAGCGGCCAATACATCATGAACACCGAGCGCCTGCGGCGTTTTCTGGGGCCGGAGTACGAGGACGTGATCCGCTACACGATTGCCGACGCGTTCGCGGATAGCTTTCGGAATAACGCCACAGGCAAGTGAAACTTTCTTCCTGTGCGGACGGCCACCCGGGATGGTTCATGAAGGTTACTACGGTTTTGAAAGGGCGCGGCTGGAAGCCGCGCCGACACGGCCAAAAAAAGTCCGGCTTTCGCCGCTGGCGTGAGCCGTTTGGAAGCATCCGGTGGTGTTAGAAAGGAAGACGGCAACGCGTTTGCCCCCAGGGGCTGAAGCCCCAATTTTCAGGCGGGCCACGGCGGCGCGGCTGGAAGCCGCGCCCTTCCAAAACAGCTTCATGAATCATGAATAATGCAGCCTACTTCTTTCCCCGATACAGCCCCGCAATGCCGAATGTATACGGCGTCCAGGACGCTTCCGAAAAACCGGCGCGTTTCATCCGGGCCAGCATTTCTTCCGGCTGGGGGAAGCGCTCGACCGACGCCGGCAGATAGGCATACGGTCCGCGGACTCCGGAGATCAGCGTGCCGACGCGTGGCAAGACTTGCCTGAAATAGATGCGATACAGCGACCCGATTGCCCCCCTGGGCTCGCCGAAGTCGAGGACGCCGCACTCGCCTCCGGGCCGCAGCACGCGCACAATCTCGCGCAGTCCCGCGTCATAGTCGGCTAGATTGCGAAATCCGAAAGCGGAAGTCACCAGATCGAAGCGCTCTGCCGGAAACGGAAGGTGGAGCGCGTCGGCTTCGATCCAACCGAGCGCTGATCCGTTTTGCACCGATGCCTCCGACTTGGTTCGGGCGCGCTGCAGCATGGCGTGGGAGAAATCGACACCCACAATCACCGGCGTCTGTTCCCCTGCCTCGCGTCGCAGGGCAAACGCCATATCGCCGGTGCCGCAGCACAAATCGAGAACGCGAGCACCGGGCCGGGTCAAAATGTGACGAAAGGTGCGCGCGGCTCGCCGCCACCACAGGCGGTCCACGTTGAACGACAACACATGATTCAGCAGGTCGTAGCGCGGCGCGATGGAGGTGAACATGTCCCGCACGGCATTCGCGGCCGAGCGCTGATCGCCCGCCCCTTCCGGCGCGGCGCCGACTACGCTTGATTTGCTGAGTTCCGTCACGATGGCTCGACCACGGCGGGACTACTTCCTCTTCTTTGTCTTGGTCTTGAGCTGCTTAACGATGCGTTCGATCTGCAGCACGTGGTTGCTATCGTGGCCGGCGAACATGCGGGTCAGGTGCGTGACCGTTTCCTTGCCGCGCTCGAGGTGCATGCCATAATTGTCCCAGGCTTCGCGGGGAATTTCTTTGAGCAAAGCGAGGTTGTTCTCGCGCAGCACGCGAAACACTTCCAGCGACCGCCGTACATCCCGCTTCTGGTATTGAAATACCGATGCCCAGGCATCCTGATCGAAGGGTTGAGTCGTGACGCCGTTCTCGCCGATCACCGACCGCATGCGCCAGCTGGCGGCAATTTCGGTGTCCGCAAGGTGCGCGACAATCTCGGCTATCGACCATTTCGCCGGCTCGGGCCTCCATTTCATCTGCTTTGCCGTCAGTCCGTGAATCAATTTTCTTAGCTTGCCCACGGTGGCGCGCTGCACCTTGAGTGCGTCCTGGCCCTCGACGTGGCCCAGAATCCGTTGGATATATTGTTCAGCTGTTTCCTGCATATTGGACCTCAGGGGCTAAAGCCCTCATTGATTCAACGCGAACAACGCGGCCCTGAAGGGCCGCTCTTCCACGGCAGCCCACACATTCGGGACTTTGCCGCAGCCTGCAAAGCCGTGCCCTTCCCAAGTTTCACCACAGCCATTCTATTTTCCCCAAACCCAGCCGCCGCGCGACAAATGACGCAACTCCTCGACTGAAGCCACAACGGCGGAGTCGGGCACGTCGCTGGCCACTTCCACCTTGCCGATCTCGCGCGGCAGGACGAAGTGCACCACTCCGCTTTGTGTCTTCTTGTCGCTCTGCAGCCGGGCCAGAATTTTGCGCGGGCTGACGCTGACTTCCGGCAAACGCCCCAGGCTCAGCACGGCATCGGCAATGCGGCCCGCGGTCACGCTGTCGGTCCGGCCTACGCTCAGCGCGATGTTGGTGGCGGCGATCATGCCCCAGGCAACCGCTTCGCCGTGCAGAAGACGGCGGTAGCCGGTCTCGGCTTCCAGCGCGTGGCCGATGGTGTGGCCGAAATTGAGGACGCGCCGCAGACCTCCTTCGCGTTCATCCGCGGAAACTACTTCGGCTTTCAGTTTCACCGATTGCGCGATCAGCCATTCCAGTTCCACCGGATCGCGCTTCAAAATGCGGGCGCGGTTCTGCTCGAAGCGCAGAAACAGCTCAACATTGCCGATGACCCCGCACTTCAGGGCTTCATATAATCCGGCGCGAAATTCGCGATCCGGGAGAGTCTTCAGCACGGTGGGATCAATCAGCACCACGCGAGGATGGTAGAACGTTCCCACCAGATTCTTGCCGGCGACGAGATTGACTCCGGTTTTGCCGCCGATCGAGGCGTCCACCTGCGCCAGCACTGTGGTTGGAACCTGCACCAATTCGACGCCGCGCATGTAGAGCGAAGCCAGCAGCCCGCTGACATCACCGACGACGCCACCTCCCAGGGCAACGATCACCGCATTGCGGTCGGCGCCCAGGCGCACCAGTTTTTCAGCCAAGCTTTCCACCGTCGCTAGGCGCTTGGACGGTTCGCCATCCGGCATGACGATCACCCGCGGGGCGAACTCGGCGGCTCTCAGTGACTGGAGCAGCTTTCGACCCCAGCGCTTGCGGACGGGAGCAACCGTCACCACGAAAATGCGGCTGGCGCGGGGCAGCAGATCGCCCAGCACCGATCCGGCGCGGCCGAGCAGGCCGTTCTCAATCCAAGCCTGATAGGGCCGTTGGGGAACGTGGACGGTGACTTGCGGCATGGCGGTTCCATCATAACGTAAGGCCAGAAACAAACCATTGCCCCCGGCCGTGAAGTGATACCATGTCCCCGCAATGAAGGGCCTTCCCGCCGAAACTGACTTCGTGGTGCTGGGCGCCGGGATTGCCGGCCTGCGCGCCGCCATCGAATTGGCCGCGGCTGGACGCGTGCTCGTAGTGGCAAAAAAGCAAGTCCCTCACTTCAGTGCGCAAGCGCCGCCCGCGAGCAGCACCGCGCTTTTCAGTGATGAAGACGAGGTGAGCCTGCATTTGCAGGACACGCTCAACGCCGGGGAGGGCCTGTGCAATCCGGCGGCAGCGAAGACTCTGGTGGAAGAGGGCCCAGAGCGTATCGAGGAGTTGATCGCCTGGGGCACGCACTTCGATCCGCAGCACGCCAAGCTGGTCTTCGAACAAGAAAGTACGCACTCCCGTAGCCGCGTTTTGCACGCGCCGGGCGATTCGACAGCGAACGAAATCGTGCGGACGCTGGCGGCAAAAGCCCACGCGCTCAAGAATGTCTCCTGCGCCGAATCTGTTTTTGTAACCGGCCTGATCGCGGAAAACGGGGCCGTCACTGGTATCTCGCTGATGGACGAGAAAGGCGTTCCGCAGGAGTTGGCCTCGAGCGCGGTGCTCGTGGCCACGGGCGGCTGGGGACAGATCTATCGTCACACGACGAATACAGAAACGGCCACGGGCGACGGTGTGGCCATGGCTTACCGGGCAGGAGCTGAAGTCAGCGACCTGGAGTTCGTTCAGTTTCATCCCACAGCGCTCTACCTCAAGAAGGCACCGCGCTTTCCACTGGGGGAGGAACTGCGCCGGGAAGGAGCGCATCTACGCACCATCGAACTGAACCGCTTCATGGCCAAGTACCACCCCATGGGCGAACTGGCGCCGCGCGACGTGGTGGCGCGCGCGATTATTCACGAAATGGAAGTGAGCCGCGCCAAAGATCCGTTTGTCTATCTGGATTTGACCCACCTCGACGCGGCCAAGGTACGGAAGCGGTTTCCACGCGTCTATGCCACCTGCATGCAGCACAACATCGATATCACGGAAGACCTGATCCCGGTTCGCCCTGCCGCGCACTACGCCGTAGGAGGCGTGCGGACCGCTCTCGACGGCAAAACCAATATCCCGGGACTGTTTGCGGCGGGCGAGGTTGCTTCAACCGGCGTGCATGGGGCAAATCGGCTGGCGGGTAACGCTGTGCTCGAAGCTCTCGTGTTTGGCGCTCGGGCCGGGAGGAGCTTGCGACAGGCGCTACGAGCTGGCTTGAAGGGGAGGACGCAGCCCAAGGCGGCATATTCGAACGGGCCGGTGGATGCCGGCATCGAAGAGCTGATCGGAAAGATTCAGGATCTCATGTGGAACGACGTGGGAGCGGTACGCATGCGTGCCGGCATGCAAACTGCAATTCGGAGCCTGGAGGACATGGCGCCCAGGCTGGCGCACCCCAAAACGCGGCGGGCCTACGAGGCTGCCAACATCCATACGACCGCCCTGCTGGTGGCCAGGTCGGCCCTGGCCCGCGAAGAAAGCCGCGGCACGCACTACCGCATGGACTATCCTGGTCACGATGACAGAAAGTTCTTGAAACACTCGGTCGTGAGGAGCGAGAGCGTACGCTTTGCGTGAGCGGGAGCAATTTTTGAATGTTGAATGTTGATTGTTGATTGTTGAACAAAACCACGCTCCCACAGGCCCCATTACTCGCGAGAGTGGCTGCGGTTTTGAAAGGGCGCAGCTTCCTTTGACCGCCGCGGCCTGAGGCGGCGGAAATCAACCGGGAAGGGCACGAGTTCCACTCGTGCCGATTAAGCGGGTTCCCATCTTTGCGGCTTCAGCCGCTGGGGTGAGCCGTTTGCAAGCATCCGGCGCGGGAAGAAAGATGGCAGGCTTGGGCCCCCGGGGGCTGAAGCCCCAATTTTCAGGAGGGCCACGGGCGGCGCGGCTGCAAGCCGCGCCCTTTCAAAGCAGCTTCATGAATAATGCAGGATAGGAGGATGTACGGCCTCATTCAACAATCAAGAAATCAACAATCATCAATTTTCCCCTCTTCGGGATATAGCAGCGATGCCCCAACCGAAATCAGCAGCACTCCGGCGATCACGGCCAGGGTGGTCAAGATCGGAATCTGGACATAGTCAGCCGCGATCATCTTTGCCCCGACCAGAACCAGCACCACGGCCAGTCCGTAATGCAGGAAACGAAAAGTTTTCATCAGGCCGGAAACCGCGAAATACATCGAGCGCAGGCCGAGAATCGCCAGCACATTCGAGGTGTAGACGATGAAGGCGTTCAGAGTAATGGCGAGTATGGCGGGGATGGAATCGATCGCGAACAGAACATCGGTGGTCTCGATCACCAGCAGTACCACCAGGAGCGGCGTCGCATACAGTCGCGAATTCTCCTGCCGGTTGCGCACGAAGAAGCGGCCGCGGTCGTAGTTGGCGGTGACCGGAACAAACCGGCCCGAGCCTTTCACCACCGGATTCGCAGCCGGATCAATCTGGTGATCGCCGGCCAGGCAGACCCGGATGCCGCTATAAACCAGCAGCGCTCCCAGCGCATAAACCAGGCCGTGAAAACGATGAATCAACCCTACGCCCGCACCGATGAAGATGCCGCGCAGAATGAGCGCGCCCAGAATGCCCCAGAAAAGGACCCGGCGCTGTTGTTCCTCGGGAACTGCGAAGTAGTTGAAGATCACCAGGAAGACGAAGAGGTTGTCCACGCTGAGCGAAAGCTCCAGCACGTAGCCAGTGACGAACTCCAGCGCCGCCTGATGCCCCTGCCAGAAGTAGACGAGCACGGCGAAAGCCGCTGCCAGCACCAGGTACAGAGCGCTCCACGCCAATGCCTGGCGAGGCGGCACAGCGCGGCCGGACCGGTGGAAGACGCGAAGGTCCAATACCAGCATGCCCAGCGCGAAAAGATTGAACAGGACCCAGTAGTAGAACAAGGTCGATTGCCAATTGCCGAGTGCCGATTGTCGATTGCCGATTTCCGATTGGCTTGCCGCCCGGGCTCCAATCAGAAATCGAAAATCGAAAAATTGAAAATTACTTTTGCCTTCCCCGCTTGCCGCTGACCCAATCGTCCCAGATGCCTTCAGACTTGAGCAGTTCGACGCCGTTGGTCTCGCGCATGGTTTGCTCAATCCGATCGTGCGTCAACCGCGGGCCGATCTTTTCCGGCAGGTTGGCCAGACCCGTGCTCAGTGCGGCGGCTTCCGCCACCTGCTTCTTCAGTTGAGCAAAATCCACCTTGTCGTAGGTGTCCGACACGGCGTGGTAGTTCTCGATGTAATTTGCCTCCTGCTGCTCGGCCACGAACGTGGGCACGCCCTCCAGCATGAACTCGAAATGGTCGATACCCGATTCCATCTTCAGCGGCAGCTCCCGGACATCGAATTGAGCCAGCGGCGCGATCAGCTGTTTAGCCACATCGAGGACGTCTTTGCGGCCGCCGACCGAAAACCCCGTCGTCTTGCCGATACCCTCATCGTAGATGATCACGCCGGCGGCCTTGTCGAGTTCGTAACGGTGGTTCACCGCATACGCGCGAGAGCCGAGCAGCCCCTCTTCTTCGCCGGAGAAAAGAATGAAGCGGATGGTGCGGCGCGGCGTCACACCCGCGGCCTTGATTGCCCGCAGCGCGTCCACCACCAGGGCAGCGTTGCAACCATCGTCCAGCGCGCCCGTGCCCAACTCCCACGAATCGAGGTGCGCGCCGAGAATCACGAACTCGTCGGGTTTCTCGCTGCCCTTGATTTCCGCGATCACGTTGGCAGATCGGATGGGGCCGCCGATCTGGTTGGGAATGGAGAGATCGGCCCACACCATGCGTCCCGCCGCCAGCAGGCGCGCCATCCGTAAGCCGTCCTCGCGGGCCACGATCACCATGGGCAGCTGGTCGATTTCTCCATCGCCGGAATTGGTGAAGCGGTAAAGGATGTCATGCTCACGCGAGGCCATGAAGGCGATGGCTTTGGCCTTCCCTTTCACGGCCAGATCAATGATGGGCGGGGCTTTGGTGTACTCGTCAGACAGGTCGTCCCAGGTCTTGAGGACGGTGGTGTGCACCAGAAGCAGTTTTCCGGAGATGTCCCCGGCTTTCTTGAAATCGGCATCCGTACCTTCGCCCACGTCCGCCACCGGGATGTGCTTCGCGGGAGCGAGCGCGGGAGCCCATGCCACCGACACCGCGCGCACGCGAAAGACCGAGAGAACGGTTCCACCGACTTTCGCGCCAATTTCGTACGACGTAGTCGCCGTCATTTCCGTGGCGCCTTCGACCCAGGAATTCGGAATGGTGAACCCCTCGGTGTGGACGCTGTCGGCTCCGGCCGCGGTCAAGGCTTGCACTCCCCACTCGATCGCATGTTGCATGGCCAGCGTGCCGGGAACACGGCCGCCAATCTCGTCGGTCAGATGCTGGAGATTGGTCTCCAGGGCAGAAGGCTGAAGTGCGGCCTGAATGACTTGATTCTCGGCGTTCGTGTCGGCGGCAGGAGTCGCGGCAAGACAGAGGAAACTGAAGATGCACAGGAAGAACCACGTCTTCAGGATTCGCATATGGCGTGCATTAGAAACGAAATCCTGAAAAATCGCAAAAATAAGTCGGCGGCGAAGTACCACCCCGGGCGCTGCATTTCGTTCCGTAGCGCAGGCGAGGCGATCCGCATTGCCAACCAGGCGCACCGGATAGACTGGACGCGCTCGCCCGTGGTCAATGAGCTATTGCCTGGTTACAACATCTATTATTTGCCGGGGCATTGCTCCGGCGCTATCCGGCACGTGCCTTGCTCACGTCTTTTATGCTCAGGCAGCGGAGGCAACTACAGCGGAACCCCGGCGTTTCAGGGCAGGCTACGTGGCCGCACCTCGGACAGATATGTTCGTTGTGCGTGTTCCTTATCATGGACATGAAACCGTAGCCAGCAACAATGCAATAGGGGGCAACATATCACTGGGGTCATAATCGCCTCTCCCATGGTGTGTCTCTTCGCAGATCCGAACGAACTCTGAAGGAGTGTCGAACTCGACACGTGTGAGGGCCGAACCTTTGGATTACGCTGTTTTCGCGCCCCATTGTTTTTCACGCTCTTCTCGCTCACGGGTCAGTTCTGTACCACCGAGATCCACGTCAAGCGAGAGTCCGGTTGGATCCGCATTATTCGCGACTCGGAACAAAGCTTCTGAAATACGGCTGACCGCCTCCCGGATATAGCGGTCCTGCTTCTCCGACTCAGTCAGGTTGGAAGCCATAATCATCTGAGTCACGGCATTGTGAACATGATGGTTAAGAAAGGCGATTTCCAGAGTCCTCCGAATCGATCGCTTCCGGGCTTGTTCGAGCGCAATCGTCACCAGGCATATCACGATTAGCGTGTCCACCACTGGTCCGGCTGTTGCGCTTACGTACCATGCGACGTGGTCATAGTGCAAAGTAGCTCCCACAGCCGCTCCAACGAGCGCCGCCGCTATCCCTACGACCAACGCCGTCGTCAGAGATTGGAGGAATGACGCCGACCCGTACCCCAAAATTCTGTTGGCATGCTCGTAAGAGCGAGATGACTCGGGCTTATCGGTTTTCATGGTAACCCCCAGCTTCACCGCCTGCTTGCGGGAACTTCTTGGCTTCTCGTTTGCGAGAGGAGGAGCAGATGTGGCAGCAGCGTCGACGCATGCCAGCCTGTGCTCTTCCAAGTCGTTTTTGGCGCGCTCCATCTCGACATCCTTATGGGCGGCAACCTGAACGCTGACCCGATAGTAGGCAGCGGACAGGGCCTCGAGGTAGTTGCTGCGCCTCAGTTCAAAAACTCGTTCCAGGTCCTTGCAGATCACGCAAGCCATAGCGATCCCTTCAGACTTTCCCCCAAACGCGCAGGGTCGGCCGGACGCATGTCTTTATCGCTGCGGTTTTAGGATCTCCTGCTCGGCGCGGAGCCAGTCCTGTTCGTCTTGGCCGGGTTCACCACCACGGCTTTCATACAGCTCATAGGCCCGCTCCCTTATCCTGTCCTGTGCCGGGACAGTGTCTGGCATCATCGCCAGCTTGGCAGGAGAACTTTTCGGTGGGACAGCAACATTTGACTTCGCTTGCTTAACGGACTTGGGATCGAACATAGTGGTGCCTCCTGAGAGCGGTGCACTAAGAGAGGCATACTTCAGATGAACTGCCTTAGTTCAGAGGACCTGAAAGAGGAGAGGAACTACTCACTCACTTTCAAGTTTACGCTGAACCCCCGTCCGTGTCCAGTGTAGACATGTAGACCCCGATCCCCCTTTGGTTGGCGTAACATCCCGAATTACGCTCATTGACTCGGACACCCGATTCTCAATGAGCGAAATTGATTCCATAACAATGCCGGCTCCCAGACCCGAGTAAGCTTGGTGGTGCCAAACCAACCATGAAGGCTCGGGTAGAAAG
>Ga0187872_10000516_pt1 | contig 44526 bp, 34 predicted proteins | sample June2016WEW_16_4_FD_132973 | JGI IMG/M metagenome (GOLD analysis project Ga0187872, IMG submission 132973) | Peatland microbial communities from SPRUCE experiment site at the Marcell Experimental Forest, Minnesota, USA - June2016WEW_16_40 | ecosystem: Environmental > Terrestrial > Soil >...
CAAATAAACCCCGATAAACAAGGCGTGCGCGGCGGTGTTGTCCACGATCGGATATGCCAGCCCGGTTGGGTTTCCGTTCGCATCCAAATTAAACACCGTGGTGGTCGTGTCCGCGGTTAGGTATTCATCCAGCACCATGAGACCTCCCCGCAAGGTGTGGCTCTCCCCCAGTTTGTAACTGGCATCCGCTTGCAGCCCGCCCGAGTAGAGCTTCCGGTCCACGTCGCTGCCGACTCCGTTGAAGTAAAGATCACCCACCGGATCAGGCGTGAAGTGCACGGTGCTCACGCGGCCAAAGCCGGCGACTTGCAGGTTGAAATCTTCGAGCGATTTCTGGTAAGCGGCCACCGCGTAATAGTTCTGCTCGTTTTGGTTTTCGTTCAGGTCGCTGGAGTTGAAAGTCGCAGGCAAGCCAGAGCCAACCTGATTCCAGAAGATGCCGTTGCTATTTGTGCCCGCGGGCAGGCCGGGCGTGTTGGGGACCTGGAAATCGGCGTAGGAGGCGCTACCCATGACGCTGATGCGGCTGGTATCGTCCATAATGTAGGACAAATAGGCAAAGGTCTTGAACTGATCGGTGTCGTCATGAATCGCCGTTGCGCTCGAGGTCGGGTTCTCGATGCCGAGGCTATTGTGATCGTAGCTGCCATCCACGAAATAGTTCAGGTTCCCCTTGGAGCCCCCCACTTCGAAGCTGGGCTTGATCGTGTCGTAGCTGCCTCCATAGACCGAGGCCTCCCCGCCGGGCGCGAACGCCCCGCTCTTGGTGGTGAGGTCCACCACGCCCGCCGTGCGGAATCCGTATTGGGCCGGCAGGGACCCGGTGATCAGCCGCAAGCTGTCCACGAATCGGGTGTCCAATTCCTCGCCGAACCCGGTGATGCCTTCCGGCAACAGCACGTCGTTGATGCGGTATTGGATATTGGCGTGCTCGCCGCGGAGGTGCAGGTCTCCGTTGACGGCGGAGTCCTGCGCCATGCCCGGCGTCGCCAGCAGCACCGTATTGAACGGGGCGTTCTCGCCTTGCGGCAGGGCGGCAATTTGCGCCTCGTTCATCGTGTAAACGGTCGCTCCCAAATCAGGGACAATCTGATTACGCGCGACGTCCAGCTTGCCGACCACCGTGGTGGGCGCGAGCTTGACGACATTGGTAGAGTTGCCAACGGCATTCGTAGAGATGCCGACGGTATTCGTGGAGTTGCCGCCACCGGGACTGGCCGGCGAAACCGGCGGATTATTGGTCTGGGCGATGGCGGTGGCGCCGCCACACGCTAGTAAGACCAGCAGAATGACTGCGCGATAAACCCGGGCATTCCGGGGGTTGCCTCGACCATCGGTCGAGCGCGTTCGAGTCAGACAAAAATGAGCCTTCATACAATAAATAATTGATAATACTTACGTTTCAAATCCAGAGTTCTCGTTGACAAAACAGTTGCGTTCGTTAACAGCCTGGGAAAAGGCCCGCCGAGCGGGGTGGCGCCAGGCAGATCAGTTTAGGGAAGCACGCAAGTTCCCCGCGCTGAACACAACGCAGGGATTGCGCGAAACAAGAGAACTAAACGGCAGGGGGAGCGCGGCTGGGGGTCAGCCGGTAATCGTAAGAAGGATAAAACTGAAAACCGCCACAGGTAAGCGGGGTCCACGAAACAACGGGCAGCGGCGGCGTGGCAGCGGCGACGAAGCCTGACAGCAACAAGTGGTGCTGGAATAGAGTGACTAAACAGTGGTGGTCGGGACTCTGGGCATCCTCGTGCAGGAAACGATGAAGGTCTGGCGACATCTCGAGGGCCCATAGCGCGGCCCATAGCGAGATCATCACCGCGACGGCGGCCAGACGGCTGCCGTTGCGCTGACGCTTTGACGTCGTCCAAAACTTCACGCCGGTCATATAATCCGAGATTGGACGTAATGCAAGCAGGATTCGGTCCAGTTGCGCAAGGGGAAATGTGATGCCCCATTCGCAGACTGCTGGACAACGTTCCCCGGCGGTGCTGACGCTCGCCGTGGCGGCGAACCGGCCCCTTGTCGCTTAAATGCTTCTACTTGCATTAGATGAAATCTGCTGCATTATGCGCAGAAAGTGAAGTTCTGGAGTATATCAAGGCGTTCGCGCGCTGGCGGCAGGGTTAGTGTCGCCGGTTTGATGCTTTTGCTGTGGATCGCAACGTTCGCTCTGGCGATTTCGCCCGAGCTTCACCATCTCCTCCACCGGGATGCTCAAGCTCCCGATCACAACTGCCTGATCACCCAAATCCAGCAGCACCCGTTGCTCGCCGGGTTTGCCGCCATTACTGCGCCGGCCCCGGCGCCGGTCGCGGTCGCGGCGGTCTGCCGCGCCGAAGTTCAATTTGTTCCCGCCTGCGATTACCGGCTTTCTCCGAGCCGCGCTCCACCTTTCCTTTTCTCTTCCCAAACGGTTGTTGGTTAGAGCCGGGGAAAACACTCCCCGCTCTCGGCTCTCAACCCGCAACCCTCCTTTGGTTGTTGACTGAGGGGAGTCTTTAATCTTTTGCGGACGCTTGGCGCGTTCGCGTGTTTGGAAGAGAAAGTATGAAGCTGAAATACGTTTTAGGGTGGTCTTCTGCCCTTTGCCTGAGCGCCATCATTGCTCAGGCCCAGGAGACAATTGAAGTGGACAAGCTCGACCAGCGGTTGAAGCAAATCCAGGAATCGTTCGAGAAGCAGCAGCGCGAGATGCGCGAGAATTTCGAGCGCCTGATTCGCGAGCAACAGGCGCAGATCGAGGCGCTCAAGCAGCAAATCGCTAACGCGACGAACGCCGTGGCCGGGGTTCAAAGCAATGCCGCCCCGGCGGGCGCGGTGGCGGCGCAGTTGCAGGAATTGAATGAGAAGGTGGACAAAGTGAGTGAAGCCGCGAAGAAAATCCTGCCCAGCGAATTCAATCCGTCCATTGGCCTGGTCGGAGAAACGGTTTTCTCCTACCGCAGCAAAGGGTCGGAGGATACCGGCAGCGACCGGCCCGGCGGGTTCGATGTGTATCAGCGCTCGGTCGAGCTGAACATTGCCGCCTCCGTCGATCCTTTTGCGAAGGGCTACGCGGTGATCAATGCGTCGGCCGACTCTCAAACGGGCGAGGCGACGTTAGGCGTCGAGGAGGCCGCCTTGCAGACGACCTCGCTGCCCTGGAACCTGGAGTTGAAGGCCGGCCGGTTCTTCGGGGAGTTTGGCAAACTCTCCTACATCCACGATCACGAACTGCCCTTTGTGAATCGTCCGCTGGCGCTCGAAGAATATATCGGCGGGGAGTCCCGGACCGATGGGGCGCAAGTGAATTGGCTGCTGCCGGTGCCGCACTACGTCAGCTTGACAGCGGGCTTGGGCGATGGGTTCGGCGGCGATATCCCGCCGAACGACCCTGGCTCGTACCGCGCCTTAAGCGGCCTCAATTACTTTGGCCGGCTCTCGACGTATTTTGACCTGACGCCGGACCTGCAATTGGAAACGGGTGTATCGGGATTAATCAATCCCAGCACCCAGAATCTCGGCGGCGCGCTGGCGCAGCCCAACGGGGTCACGACGTTGACCGAAAAGGAGCGCCGCGTCGCGGGGTTCGACCTGAAAGTGAGCTATGTTCCGCTGCGGAACAATCAATTCCAAAGGTTGGACTGGGGCACGGAGGTGCTCTACAGCGACAGCCGTTACCTGTTCGACCCGGACGGCAAACCCGGCAGCGGCGACGATTATGATGGCAACGTCGGCTCGGTCGGCCTGTATTCGTACGTGACCTACAAATGGCACCGGCAGTGGAGCGCGGGATTCCTGTTTGACTACGTGCAAAGCGCCGAAAACCACAATGACGTGACGGTCGCTTACTCGCCCTACATCACCTGGGCGCTGAGCCACTGGAACCAACTTCGGCTGCAGTACACCCACACGGACCACAACGCGGTCTCCGGCCTGCACCCGGACGACGCCATTTACCTGCAATGGGCGTGGATCATCGGTTCCCATGCGCATGGCTGGCAGCAACGCTGACCCCATGAAATGAGTTAGTTGAGTTAATTAAGTCAAATGAGTTAAGTGAGTTGAGTATGAAATCGAAACTGTTCCATCTATTGTCAGCGGCGACCATTGCGGCGATTGGGTTCGCACCCTCGCCGGCTCAAGCCGCCAAAATTCGCGTGGTGACCACGCTGACCGACCTGGCCGACTTCGCGCGCGAGATTGGAGGCGATCACGTTGAAGTGTTCAGCCTCGCCACGGGCGTCGAAGACACCCACGGCGTGCCCATGAAACCGAGTTTCGTGCCGGTGATGAACCGGGCCGACCTGATGGTCTCCGTGGGATTTGGCTGCGAACACGCGTTCCTGCCCGCGTTGCTGGAAGCCAGCAAGAACCCCCGCATCCAATACGGCAAACCCGGCTACGTGGATTGTTCGCCCGGCATCGTGCCGCTGGCGGTGCCCAAATCCACCGACCACTCGGAAGGGGACGTGCATCCGTATGGGAATCCGCATTACATGCTCGATCCGGTGCTGGCCAAGACGGCCATCCAGCACATTTACGAAGCGCTGGTGGCGATTGCCCCGCAGTACCAGGCGGACTTCGCTCGCAATCGGGCGGCCTACCTGGCCAAGCTTGACGCGAAGATTGCCCAGTGGCAGGCGGAGGCCAAACCGCTCAAAGGCGTCCAGTTCATTTCCTACCACGAGGAGTGGGAATACTTCGCCGAACGCTTCGGGATGAAGGTTTTCGGCACGATTGAGTTGAAGCCGGGCATTGACCCCACCCCGCGGCACATCGAGCAAACCATCACCGGCATGAAAACCGAGCATGTCCCGATCGTGATCCGCGAACCGCAGTTCCCGGAAAGGGTGCCCAGGCTCATCGCCCAAGAGACCGGGGCCACGCTGGTGAAACTGCCGATCATGCCCGGGGGCGTTCCCCACACCAGCACCTATATCGAGATGATGGACTATATCGTCCACACACTGGTTGCGGCTGAGGCAAAACGAGGATAGTCTGGCCGCCGGACTTGTGGCCCTGCCGGGGCGTCCGTCGCGTCCGGCAGGCCCGCTTGGACTGCCCATGAGCGAGCCATTCATTACACTCGACAACCTGGCCATCGGCTATGACAGCCAGCCGGTGCTTTCCGGCATTTCGCTGTCCATCCCGCGTGGCAGTTTCACCGCCATTCTCGGCGCCAACGGGTCGGGCAAATCCACCCTGCTCAAGACCCTGCTGGGTCTCCAGCCGCCCATCGCGGGGGGCATCCGCTTCAGCGCGCCTGCCGGGGCCGCTCCCGTTTTCGGTTACGTGCCCCAAGCCACGCAGTTCGACCCGCTCTATCTGGTGACCGGTTACGACGTGGCGCTCATGGGCGTGTATGGGCGGGTTGGCCCGGGCCGGCTGGTCCCGCAAAGCGAGCGGGCCTTTGTGCGCGAGTGCCTGCAAGCGACCGGCGCGGAGGAGTTCGCCCGCCAGCGGTTTGCGGAGCTTTCCGGCGGCCAAAAACAGCGCGTGCTCATTGCCCGCGCCCTGGCCACCAAACCCAATATTCTCGTGCTCGACGAGCCGACCGCAGGCGTCGATGCCGCCGCCACCCAGGCCCTGCTGGCGTTCATCTCCCAGGTCCATGAGGAGCGGCGGTTGACGATTCTGCTGGTCACCCACGACTTGCACCTGGTCCGCCATCATGCGCAGCAAGTCATCTGGCTCCATCAAGGCACAGTCCGCACCGGGACGGCCGCTGAACTGCTCCGGCCCGAGCACCTGGCCGAGGTGTTGGACATCGAGGTCGGCGGTTAATATGGAAACACTCCGTCAAATCCTCGCGCCCGATTTCCTGCTGCGGAATTCGGTCTATACCAGCGTGCTCATTGGGTTCGCCTGTCCGCTGGTCGGCGTGTTTCTCGTTTTGCGCCGGCTCGTATTCATGGGTGTGGCCTTGCCGCAAATCTCCTCGACGGGCGTGGCCATCGCGCTGTGCGTGCCGATGTGGCTCGGCATCCTGCAGCCGGAGCACGCCCTCCATAGTGAACATCTGCTGGCCTATGCCGGTTCGACGGTATTTTCCCTGTCGGCGATTCTGGTGCTGGCGTTTCTGGACCGGCGGCGGCGCGGCCTGCCGGAAGGGCGGCTGGGCAGCGCCTACGTGGTGGCGGCGGCGTTGAGCATCCTGCTGCTCTCGAAGAACCGCTACTCGGAGGTCGGCTGGCTGGACCTGATGAAGGGGGAGATTATCACCGTTGATAACGTTGATCTGGCGCTGACGGGAGCGGCTTTGGCGGTGGTGGTGGTGGCACTGGCGTTGTTTCACCGGGAGTTGCTGCTGGTTTCGTTCGACCGCGCGATGGCGGCCACGCTCGGCAAGAACGTGGTGGCGTGGGACGCGTTGTTGTATCTGCTGATTGGGTTGACTGTGTCAATGGCCGTGCTGAGCGTCGGCCCGCTGATCGCCTTTGGCTTCCTGCTGATCCCGGCGCTGACGGCCCATCTCTTTGCCGCCAACATGCGGCAGCTCACCGTCTTCGCCTCACTGCTGGGCGGCGCGGTTTCTTTTGTCGGCTTTTGCATCGCTTACCGGTACGACCTTCCGGTTGGGCCGGCGGATGTGGTCCTGCTCGGCGTGATCTACAGCCTGGCTTTCCTCGCCCGGAAGATGGTCCGCTTGAATCGGGGCGGCGGAGGGCCAAGGCTCCCCTGAACCATCATGGAAAACCTCTCTCTCGCCTACGTGACGCTGGCCTTTGCGCTGGCTGTCGGCGGGGGTGCTCTGGGCGCGTCGCTAGGCAGCTCGCACGAGCGGCTGTGCGCCTTGATCAGCCTTGGCGCGGGCACGCTCCTGGGCGTGACCCTATTTGCCATCCTGCCGGAGTGCCTCGAAGGAGTGCGCTGGTGGGGGGTCTTGCTGGCCCTGGCTTCCGGCTACGCCGTCTTCTTCTTTATCAGCAAATACCTGTATCACGTCTGCCCGGCTTGCGCGGCGAGCCATTTCGACGAAGCCGCCGCCCACCATTTCAGTGAGATCGCCGGCGCGATGATGCTGGCCCTGGCCGTTCACTGCACGGCGGACGGCGTGGCGCTGGCGGCGGGTCACGAGGCCGAAGCGGCGCACGCCCCCGGCGGCCATGTGCTGAATTTCTCGCTTGTCATGGCCGTGTGCGTACACAAGGTGCCGGAGGGCCTGGCGCTGGGCGCTTTGCTGCTGGGCGCGGGTTTCAGCCGCGCGCAAACCCTGGCCCGCGTGGCCGCGGTCGAGTCCACCACCCTGTTGGGTGGCGTGCTGGGCCTGGTTTTCCTGCCCCACATCTCGGCATTCTGGCTGGATGCCGTCGTGGCGCACGTCGGCGGCGGATTCCTCTACCTCGCCATCCACGCGGTGCTGGGCGAAATCCTCAAGCACCACAAGGCCCTCGTGCTCACGAACTTCTTCCTCGGCCTGGGCCTCATAGCGACCTTGAGCCTCTTGCTGCGGCTGCTGTAGTTGGCGGCCTGGGCGAAGGATTTGGCAGCCGCGCGCAGTGCTACAGAGGCTATCCGCTACGAGGCCGCCCACTTCAGGCGCTATTTCGGAAGCAAGGCGTTGCGTTGTATGGACCAATAACAATACTGCTCGGGCGCGGCGGTCCAAATGTGCCCGGAATGCAAGAGAGACGTAATCCGGCGATTGCCTGCAGCAGCCGGGTGAGACCGCAAGCAGCGCGACGCCGTAGCCGGTACGGTCTTTGTCTTGCCTGGTGGAATAAATGCCGGCAAGAGAACGATGAGCGCCTGCAAGCCGCAGGCTATGAAGCAACACCACGCCAGCCGGGGATGTTTGCTGCGAATGAAAATGCCCCAGGCCAAGCAGGCAATGTTCAATAAAATCCACACTGCAAACAGTATCCACATCGGGTCATCTATTGGGAGTGGGAGAGACCACACATAGGTCTCGAACGCAATCGGCAAGAGCACGAAGATGGCGGTGGTTGTCTTCATTTCATCCACTTAGGGAGGATGTCGAAGTGAGCCGCAATCACATAGCAAAACAGCAGGAACGGGAACAAACAGAATAGCGCGGCCAAAACACGTAGCCAGACGGCTCCCCGCCGAAGCAAGGGCCACACAACGGCAACTGCTACTGCGGCGGCGGCGGAGATCCAAAAGTGCTTCCAAATCTCGTGGCTGTAATCCCGATACCTGGTCAACTGATCAAGCCCAAACACAAATAGGATAACCTGCAATAGGCCAGCAACTGCAAAGCGGAACTGCACCTCGAATTTGTCGTGCTCTTGCATGGGCCGCCTCACAGACTAATAATGTTATTATCCTCCACTCCCTGGCCGGGCGCCTGCCTGCGGGAGCTCCAGAAACGTCGTTCCTGCCATGCGAGAATGAAAGCCGGGGCGCGGATTCTCGTCAAGGACCGAATTGGCTGGGGCCGGAGTGCGCCCGTCCTCGGGCGCAGCAACGTCCGCAAGCAATGGAGTCTTGGAACATTCCAACGTGCCGGGCGGGTCGGAGCCTGCTGCGCCCGAGGACGGGCGCACTCCGGCGGTACGCGCACGCTGAGGCTCAGGGCGTCAATTGCCAGCCGTCAATTTGCCGGGTTTGGCGGGTGGGGCGGGGAGCGGGGCCGTTTGGGGGAGCCGGCGGGCTGGCGGAGTCGCGGGAGAAAGGCCGTCGTGGAGCCGTAGCAACACCGTAGTACCACGCTGGTTCCAAGCGTGTTCCAAACTTGAGGAGTTGATAGCCGGGGGCGCACGGGTCAGGCGTTCCGACTCCCGCATGACAGCAATTATCTGTTAATTTGTCGGTTTTGTGGTGATCCCCCGAAAGGCTCCATGCCAAAGTCGGCTCTGCAGCAGTGTGAGGACGGTGTGAGGACGGTGTGTGGATAATGTGAGGAGGGCGTTGGGCGGGCGGCCAGCCGCGCTTGCTGTCCAGAGATAGCCGGGGGGGTGATAGTTGATAGCCGGAGAAGTTTGGGTCGCGGTGGTTGCCAGCCACGGAGCGCTGAGGACAGCGCGCCCTACCGATTGAGCGGCGCGGAGGAAAGTGCTTGATGTAACCGGTCGGTTCTGGTTCAGTGGAGCCAATCGAAAGGGCATGTGCTATATGAGAAAGCTTACCAACCAATGTGCAAACTCCGGTGTTCACCCAACTGCAAACAGGCAAGGACCGCGGCTTGTAGCGGGACTTCTGGCCTTGCTCTGCGCGGCGTGGCTGGCAGAGGGTACGCCCGCGCGGGCGGGGGAAAGACAGACGTTGCAGGGCCACGTGCCGCCGGCGGTGGGGCGCCTGCCGGCGCTGGAGCGATTGGCGAGCACAAACCGGCTGGAGCTGGTGATCGGGCTGCCGTTGCGCAACCGGGAGGCGCTGGCCGGCTTGCTGGGGCAGCTTTATGACCCCGCCAGCCGGGGTTACCGCCAATACCTGACGCCGGGAGAGTTCGCGGAGCGGTTTGGCCCGACGCCGGAGGATTATGAGGCGGTGATCGCGTATGCGAAAGCCAACAGTCTGCGGGTCACGGGCACACATCCCAACCGGACGCTGGTGGATATGAGCGGGGCGGTGGGGGACATCGAGAAGACGTTCCAGGTAAGGCTGCACGTTTATCAGCACCCGACGGAGGGGCGGACGTTCTATGCGCCGGATGTGGAGCCGTCACTCGATCTGGCGGTGCCGGTATTGGCCGTGAGCGGGCTGGACAACTATGCGCTGCCGCGTCCGGCGAGTCAGGCCGCCTTCTCCTTACGCAAAATCTCCGAGGCGGCGCCCAACGCGGAGCCGTGGGGGACGGGCGCGGGACCAAGAGGGACGTTCATAGGGCGGGATTTCCGGGCGGCCTACGCTCCGGGGGTGGGGCTGGACGGCGCGGGGCAGGCGGTGGGGTTGCTGGAGTTTGACGGCTACTTCACCAGTGACGTGCTGGCTTACGAGAACCTGGCGGGGCTGCCGAACGTCACCGTGACCAATGTGCTAGTGGACGGGTTTAGCGGGCAGCCGGGCGGCAATAACGTCGAGGTAGCGCTGGACATTGACATGGCGATTTGCATGGCGCCGGGCCTGTCGAGGGTGATCGTCTATGAGGCGGCGCCGGGCAGCAATCCCTATGACCTTTTGAACCGGATGGCGACGGACACGAATAACCTCGGACAGCCGGTGGCGCGGCAACTCAGCTCGTCCTGGTCCTGGCCAGCCTCTCCCACCGCCGCCCAGGAGCAGATCTTCCAGCAGTTGGCGGCGCAGGGGCAATCGTTCTTCCAGGCTTCCGGGGACTACGGGGCTTATTGCGGAGCGTGCGCTCCTTATCCCCCGACCGACAGCACGAATATCACGGTCGTCGGCGGGACATCCTTAACCACCAGCGCGCCCGGCGGGGCCTGGCTGTCGGAGACGGTGTGGAACGCGGGCCGACAACCCAACGGCACGTATGTCGGCAGCGGGGGCGGGAGCAGCACCAACTACGCGATCCCGAACTGGCAGCAAGGGGTGGATATGACCTGCAACGGAGGCTCGACGGCCATGCGGAACCTGCCGGACGTGGCCTGCGTCGCTGCGGGTATCTGGCTGATCGCAGACCACGGGGAGCAGGGGGTGATAGGCGGGACGAGCGCCGCGGCGCCTTTGTGGGCGGGCTTTGCCGCGCTGATCAATCAGCAGGCGGCGGCCAGCGGCCAGCCCAGCGTCGGGTTTATCAACCCGGCCATCTATGCCATCGGCAAATCGTCAAGCTATGCCTTGGTCTTCCACGACATTACGACCGGCAACACCACCAATGGTTGCTGCGGCCCCAACAAGTTTTTCGCCTGCCCCGGCTACGACCTGTGCACCGGTTGGGGCACCCCCAACGGGAGCAACCTCATCTCGGCGTTGCTGGTACCGCCCGTTCCGTTGAGCATTACACCCGCAACGCCGCTCGCGTTCACCGGCCCGTTCGGCGGTCCCTTCCGCCCGGCGGCGCAAGGTTTTGTGTTGACCAACGACGGCAATGCTCCGTTGAGTTGGACGCTGGCCAATACGGCCCCCTGGCTCAGTGTGTCACCGGCCAGCGGCATGCTCACGAATGGCGGGCCGGCTGCGACGGTAGCCGTGACGCTGACCGGGGCGGCGAGCAGCTTGGCGGTCGGCAATTACGCGGCCACGCTGTGGTTCACCAACCTGAATAATCGGCTGGGCCAGAGCGGCACAGTCAACCTGGACATCGTTGCGCCGCCGGTGATTACGTCGCAGCCCACCAACCAGACGGTATTCGAGGGGATGACGGCGAGCTTTACGGTGGGAGTGGCGAACAGCGCGTGGGTGTCTTACCAGTGGCAATACGACAACGGCCTGTATGTGACCAATCTCACGGATGGCGGCAACGTCTCCGGGTCCGCCGCGAGCACGCTGGTGATCAGCAACGCAACGCCCGCCGAGGCGGGGGCTTACTCGGTCATCGTGAGCAACGCCGCCGGAGCGGTCGTCAGCACCGAGGCGTTTCTGGCGGTCTTCCCGTGGCGCCCGGTGATTACGGTTGAGCCGAGCAGCCAGACGGTGCTGGCGGGCGAGACGGTGACGTTCACGGTTACGGCGGTTGGCAACCAGCCGCTGTTCTATCTGTGGGAGCAGAACGGAACGAACTTAAGCGACGGCGGCAACATTTCCGGCTCGGCTTCGAGCAGCCTGACCCTCGCGAGCGCGTCGTTGGCCGATGCGGGAACGTATTCCGTGGTGGTGGGCAATGCCGACGGGGTGGCAGCCAGTTCCGGAGCGGTGCTGACGGTCACATCGGTGACCGCGCCGGGGACGACCCTGAGCACGGTGTATTCGTTCACGGGCGGCAGCGATGGCGGCAACCCGAACGGGCTGCTGCGGGTCGCCAACGGCAGTTTCTACGGCACTGCTCAACACGGCGGAACGAACCTGGCGGGAACGGTGTTTCAAATGACCGATGGCGGCGCGGTTACGGGCCTTTACTCCTTTACCGGGGGGAACGATGGCGCGACTCCTTTTGCCGCGTTGGCACAGGGCCCGGATGGTAATTTCTACGGCACCACCTTCCAGGGCGGGGCTTATGACAATGGGACGGTATTCCGGGTGACAGCGAGCGGCGTCTTGACCAATTTGATTTCGCTCAATATCACGAATGGCGACCTGCCGTATGCCGGGCTGACGCTGGGCAGCGATCTCAACTTCTACGGCACGACCTACCAGGGCGGGGCAGCGGGCTTTGGCACGGCCTTCAGAATCTCCACCAACGGCACGCTGACGACGCTTTACTCGTTCAGCGCTGGCTCGGATGGCGGCTTCCCGGCGGCGGGTTTGCTCAGAGGCAGCGATGGCAATTTGTACGGCACGACCTACCAAGTCGGCGCTTATGGGTATGGCACCGTGTTCCAAATAACTGCCAGTGGCGCACTGACCACTCTGACCACTCTGGCTTCCTTCAATAACACCAATGGCGCCTTTCCTCTGGCAGGGTTGGCGCAGGCGGGCGGGACATTCTGTGGCACGACGACCGGCGGCGGCGCGTTTAACAATGGCGCAGTTTTCCAATGGTCGCTGGTGGGTGCGCTCACCGATCTATATTCATTTACCGGCGGCAGCGACGGCAGTTATCCCATGGCACCCTTGCTTGAAGGCAGTGACGGCAATTTCTACGGCACGACCGCCTACGGCGGCACCTACGGGGACGGCACGGTGTTCAGGCTGACGCCGGGTGGCTCGCTGACCACGCTGGTCGCGTTCGACGGCTACGCGGGCGCGAATCCCGAGGCTGCGCTGATAGAGGATGCAGACGGGAGCTTGCTGGGGACGACCCAAAACGGCGGCGCCAGCGACGAAGGCGTCATCTTCCGGCTCAGCTTCAGCGGCGCGCCGCAGATCACGAGCCAGCCCGCCAGCCAGTCAGTGTATGTGGGAGCCGACGTGGTGCTCGGCGTCGCGGTCTTCGGCACCAGCCCGTTTTCCTTCCAGTGGCAGAAGAACGGGACCAACCTGGTCGATGGGGGCAACCTCTCCGGCTCTGCCGCCCGCCTCCTGACTCTTGGCAACGTATCCCTGGCCGACAGCGGAACTTATTCCGTGATCGTTAGCAACGCTCTCGGTTTGGCGCGGAGCGCCGACGCGGTCCTGTCGGTGACATCCTCTCCGCCTTTTATCACCGTACAGCCGACCAACCAATCGCCGGCGCCGGGCGCAACCGTGACGTTTGCCGTGACTGCCTTCGGAAACCTGCCCCTTTTCTACCAATGGCAAGAGAACGGAACCAACCTGGCCGACGGCGGCAACCTTTCCGGCTCGGCTACCAGTACCTTGACGCTGTTCAATGTCCTCGAAACCAATAGTGGAACCTACGCGGTCATCGTCAGCAATGCCCTCGCCTCGGTCACTAGCACTGGCGCCGTGCTGACCGTTATTCCGGTGAGCGCGCCAGGGACGCGGCTGGCGACGCTGGTCGGGTTCGGCCCCGCGAGCGGGGGCGGCTTGACCCCCAACGGCCTGATGTTGGCCACCAACGGCGATCTTTATGGCACGACGCAATATGGCCAGGCTGGTAACCCCCTCGGCTTGGGCACCGCATTCCGCATGACCACCAATGGGATTCTGACCACTCTTGTTTCGTTCGCAGGCACCAATGGCGTGGGGCCGCAAGCCGCGCTCGTCCAGGGCAGCGATGGCAATCTCTACGGCACGACGGAATACGGGGGGACCAACTGGGTCGGTAACGTGTTCCAAATGACTCCGGAGGGCGCGCTCAGCAACCTCTACTCCTTTGCGGGTGGCGTGGATGGCAGGTTTCCCGTTGCCCCGCTGCTGTCGGCCAGCGATGGCAACCTCTATGGAACGACGCCAACCGGCGGCACCTACGGCTATGGCAATATCTTCAAACTCACTCTCGCCGGCGCCTTCACCAACCTTTACTCGTTTACCGGCGGCTTGGACGGCAACGGTCCCACCGGCGCGCTGATGCAGGGGGCCGATGGCAATTTCTACGGCCTGACGCCCTACGGCGGCGCTTACGGCAAGGGCAATGCCTTCAGGCTCACCCCCGGCGGTGTGCTCACCACCATTTACTCATTTACCGGTGGCCGCGATGGCTATACGCCGGCTGGGGCGCTGGTCCAGGGCCTCGATGGCAATTTCTACGGCACAACCACCTTGGGCGGGCTGGGCAGCCCGGGCACGGCTTTCAAGCTGACTCCGAATGGCGCGCTGACGACTTTGCACTCATTTGGTAATTACCTTAACCCGGATGGTCTTTATCCTCAAGCCGGGCTGGTGCAGAGCATTGATGGGAATTTGTATGGCACGACCCTTTCCGATCTCCTCACCGGTTATGGCACGGTTTTCGGGGTGTCTCCCAACGGCAGCACCTTCGCCACGTTCGTCTTTTTCGATGGCTTCGATGACGGCGCCCAGCCGGCCGCCGCGCTCGTGGAGGATACCGATGGCAATCTGTATGGCACGACAACTACCAACGGCCCGGGAGGCCAGGGCACCATCTTCCGGCTCAGCTTCACCGGCCCGCCCCAAATCACGGCTCAACCTGCAAGCCAGGCGGTCCTCGGCGGAGCCAACGTGCTGTTCAACCCGGCGGTCTCCGGGGCCCGGCAATTCTTCTATCAGTGGCAGAAAAACGGCACCAACCTGGTGGATGGGGGCAACCTGTCCGGCTCCACCAATCGCATCTTGAGCCTCGCCAACGTCTCCTTGGCCGATGCCGGGACCTACTCGGTGTTGGTAAGCAACGCCCTCGGTTCGGTGACCAGCGCGGCGGCGCACCTGACAGTTGTCTTCCCGCCGGTGTTCCTGTCGGTGGTGCGTTCGAATTGCACGCTTAGCCTGACCTGGAGCGCCGCGGTGGGGCAAGAGTATCGCTTGCAGTATAAATCCAGTTTGGCCTCGACCAACTGGAGTTATCTGGGCGGTCTAATGGGCAGTCTAATCACCGCGACCGGCAGCGCCGTCACCGCTTCCGACAACCTTTGCACCAACGCGCAGAAGTTCTATCGCGTTGTTCTATACCCGCAGGTTCAGTAGCAAGAGGAATGACTATGCCGCAGGCGTTACCGCGGCGGGTTATTTCGGGGTCGAGGTCGCGCGGGCCAGGCTTGCGAGGTCAGTGTCGCCGGGCTGCTCGGTCTGGTTCACGCTGACCTGGAACGAGCGCGGGTCATTATAGCGCCAGATTTCGGAATGCCCATCAGCGAAATCGAGGACGTAGCTGTAGTTGTGGCGATGAACGGATATGGGGGGGAAACTAAACCAAATGCCGGCGGTGGGGTCGGTGATGAAGAAACCGTTGTTGATACTGCGCTCGTCTTCCTCGATCAGGACCCACATTTGGGACGGGTTCGGGATGTCGCTGTCTTTCGCATAAAACGGAACGTAGCCGGCGGCGGTGGAGGGGATCGGGCCAAGGGTCGGGTCGCGCGCGCCCATGAAGCAGTTCATGGAGTAGCTGCGGACCGTGGGGACTACGGTCCCGCTAATGCAAACGCCTTGGTCGGTCGGGCAATGGTAAATGAGGACATTGCCGTTGTAGGGGTAGAGTTTGCCCTGGCGGATCAAACCAGCATCGCCGGCCTGGTTGGGATTGGTCATGTCACCTTGTACCCATACGTCGGGATTGTTGGTTGGATAGGACTCGGACAGGAAGCCGTTATTATCATCCTTGTACATGACCCAAGCGAGGCCCAGTTGCCGGAGATTGGAAAGGCAGGCGGTGCGCTGGGCCTTGATCTTGGCTTTGCTTAAAATGGGGAGGAGGAGGGCAGCGAGGATCGCAATGGTCGTGATCACAGTGAGCATCTCGATGAGCGTAAACCCTCGAGGCCGTGATGTCTGCCGCGACCGTGATGTCTGTCGCGAATTCATGTTCGCTAATGCGACGGTCATTGCCGTTATCCGCATCAGAATTTAGCCTGCGGGCCAGCCCGGTGCAAGCCCTTTTTTCACTTTTTTTTGCAACCGGGCGTCGGGTCTTCTACGGACCCGGGCTTGGGCAGCCCGCATCAGTGCCAGCCGAACAGTCGCCCCCCGAGGTGGGTGATGAAGGCCAGGCCCCAGGCCAACACGCCCATGTACAACCACTGGAAGATCGGCCACCTCCACGAATTGGTCTCGCGCCGGACGATGGCCACAGTGCTGACGCATTGCAGGGCGAAGACGTAAAAGACCATGAGCGTGACGGCGGTCAGGGGGGTATAGACGGGGCTGCCATCAGGCCATTTTTGGGTTTGGAGGGTTTGGGCCAGGCTGGTCATGCTGGAGGAGTCGGCCTCAGTTTTGCCGACGTTATAGACGATGGACATGGTGCTGACGAAGACCTCACGGGCGGCAAAGCTGGTAATGATGCCAATGCCGATCTTCCAATCGAAGCCGAGGGGCGCAATGGCCGGTTCAATGAGCCGGCCCAGGCGACCGGCAAAGCTTTGGCGAAGTCTGGCGCCAGCGGTTTGGCTGTCGAGCGCGGCGGTGTCGGCGTGCAGGGCCGCCGCCGGTTCAGGAGGAGGGGCCTGCGGAGGTTGGGTCTTGAGGCGGGCACGCTGTTCGGGAGGGACGGGTTGGGTCTCGGCGCTATGGGGATAGGTGGCGAGGAACCAGAGGAGGATGTTGATGCCGAGAATGACGGTGCCGGCGCGGCGCAGAAAGAGTTTCGAGCGGTCCCACATGTGGCGGACGACGACCCGCAACAGGGGCCGTTTATAGGGGGGCAGCTCCATGATGAGCATGGGGGTTTCTCCTTTCAGCAGGGTCTTCTTGAACAGCCAGGCCATGAGGAGGGCCACGACGATGCCGAGCAGGTACATGGAAAGCATCGTCAGACCGGGCAGCTTGAGGAAGCCGAGGACCGTGAGGTTCGGGATGCACGCCGCGATGAGCAGGGTATAGACGGGCAAGCGGGCGGAGCAACTCATCAGCGGGGCCACCAGGATGGTCACAAGGCGGTCTTTGGGGCTTTCGATGGTGCGCGTGGCCATGATGCCGGGGATTGCGCAGGCAAAGGAACTGAGCATCGGGATGAAACTCTTGCCATGCAAGCCGACTTTGCTCATCAGGCGGTCCATCAAAAAGGCGGCGCGGGCCATGTAACCGGTGTCTTCCAGAAAGCCGATGAAGAGAAACAGCAGCAGGATTTGCGGGAGAAACACAACGACGGCGCCCACGCCCGCAATCACGCCGTCCACGAGCAGGCTGTTCAAATCGCCCGGCGGAATCAGTCCGCCCACAACGTGGCCGAGCCAACCGACGCCGCTTTGCAGGGCGTCCATCGGGATGCGCGCGAAGGTGAAGATGCTCTGGAACATCAGCGTCATGATGGCCAGGAAGATCATTGTCCCCCAGACTTTGTGGGTCAGCACCCGGTCCAGCCTGTCGCTGAAGTTTTCGCCCGGGGGCGCCAGCTCGGTGGTGACGGCGCGCTGGATGGCCGACACGCCCAGGTAGCGGCCTTCGATGGTCACGCCGCGCCAGTCAACGCCGGCGGCATCGAGGCGGCGGCGGGCGGCGGAGACGGCTTCCTGGATGGAGGCCGGGTAATGTTGCAGGCTGGAAGCGAGAGCCTTTTCATTGCTGAGAATGAGGAGCGCCTCGGCGGCCGCCTGCGCGCGCCGCTCGTGAAAAGTCTTGGCCAGCAAGCCGGCCAGGGCAAGGGCCTCCGCTTTCAACAGGGCGGGCAACTCGGAGAACTGGCGCGGCTTGGCCCGCAGAGGAGCCTGGAGCGAGGCCAGGATTGCCTGGCGGAGTTCAGGCACCCCCTGGCCGGTGCTGGCCACCAGCGGCAGCACGGGCACGCCGAGTTCGCCGGCCAGTTTCCCGGCGTCAATCTGGTGCCCATTCTCCTCCGCCACATCAATCATGTTCAGCGCAATCAGCGTCGGGTACCCCAGCTCGATCACTTGGGAGGCGTAGTAGAGGTTGCGCTGCAAATTCGAGGCATCCACCACCACCACGATCACCGAGGGCGCGGGCAACTCGGGCAGCCGGTGGAGCAGGACGTCGCGCGAGATTTGCTCGTCCAGGGACTGTGGGCTGAGGCTGTAGGTGCCGGGCAAGTCCAGCACGCGGGCGTTCGCGGCGGCGGGCGCGGCCAGCAGGCGGCCTTCTTTGCGCTCGACCGTTACGCCGGCGTAGTTGCCGACTTTGGCCCGGAGACCGGTCAGACCGTTGAACAGAGTCGTCTTGCCGGAGTTCGGATTGCCGGTCAGAACGATGTAGGCCGGCAACGGCGGGCCAGATTTGGGGGTGGGTCTGGTTGCCGCGCCGGTGGTGCTCGAACCAGGCGCGGCGGCTGCAGCGGGCAAGACAGGCTGCTCCTCAGCGCTGGGGGATACGGGGTTCATCTCCGGCTGGCCGAGTGACCGGCTCGGGCAGGTTTAGGCATCGGCTTGCACCAGAATCTGCTCCGCCTCGTGCTTGCGCAAAGTCAAATGATAGCCCCGCACCTTGATCTCGACCGGGTCGCCGAGCGGAGCAAACCGCACCAGCTCGACCGGTGTGCCGACGAGCAATCCCATTTCCATTAACCGCGGACGGCTTTCGGGCGGCAGTTTGATTTCGACCACGGTGGCCGTCGCGCCTAAGGCGACCGAGGTGAGCGGCTGAAGGGTGGGCGGCATAGCTTGCAGGATTTCGGAACCAGCGCAGGTCACTTCTCCGGGAGCGGGTCAGAGACAGTTTCCACCATGATCGAGTCCGCCAGCTTCCCGGAGATACCCAGCCGCGCGTTGCAAACCTGGCAAATGAAGTTGGATTGACGGGAGAGTATTTTGATCCGCTGCTCCTCGCAGAAACCGAGTTCACGCAGCCGGTCGGTGACCTCGGGCGCGGTGGAAAGCTGCTTGATGCAGACGACCGCGCCGGCCTGGACACGGCTCAGGGGACAAACCTCGGGTCCGGCACAACGGCCCTCGAGAACCTGGAATGGCGGCGGCGGTTTCTGTTTCACTGCGAGGAAGTTAGGGCAATTGAGACTTGGTTGCAAGAAGGAATCGCAGGAAAAGGCGGCAGAGAGCTTCTTGATACTGCTGCCAAGCCCGGCGCGCGGCAGAAAGAAGGACGCGAGGGCGAGCGTCCCCCTGAGCCTCTGGGTGCCTGGCCCGGGGGCAGGGCGGGGGAGAGAATGGGGATCCCTGAAACATTCCTGACACATCCCTGGAACACGGTAAGCCGTTCTGTGGCGGTACCCCGGCCCTGATCCGGCGCCACCACCGCCACCAACTGTTGGCGACGAGAAGAAACCGCAGTTGGGCGTGGGTGGCGGCATCGGGACTGCTGATGTCGAGAGGGGAGTCACCAATCGGCGGGATGGGCATCTTCGGGGAGGGGGTCGAGAGGGGGTAAAACCGCTGAATATAACAAACAGCGAAATCTTCACTGTGAATAACCCTGTGAATAACTTTTTCCATTTTGGCCTATGTTGTAAGAGATTTCCTTACATGATTTTCCGAAGTTGTCTGACAGACGCGCAGTCGGCAATGTGTTAAGAAAGGGTCGCATATGAAAACATCGCTCCGTTCATTTGTTGTTACTGGTCTGACGATTTGCGCCGCGCTTTGGACCATCCCTGAAACTGTTAGCGGGCAAATCTATGTCGCGAACTACGGCAGCGGCACGATTGGCGAATACACCACCGCTGGGGCGACGGTCAACGCCTCGCTGGTCTCAGGGCTGAATGGCCTTGGCCTCGCGGTGTCTGGCGGAGATCTCTTTGTCGCGAATGTCAACGCCGGCACCATTGCCGAATACACCACCGCTGGGGCGCTGGTCAACGCCTCGCTGGTCTCAGGGTTGAATGGCCCTTATGGCCTCGCGGTGTCTGGCGGAGATCTCTTTGTCGCGAACCACAACAACGGCACGATTGGCGAATACACCACCGCCGGGGCGACGGTCAACGCCTCGCTGGTCTCAGTGTTGAATTCCCCAGTTGGCCTCGCGGTGTCTGGTGGAGATATCTTTGTCGCATGCGCGGCCTCCAGCACGATTGGTGAATACACCACCGCTGGGGCGACAGTCAACGCCTCGCTGGTCTCAGGGTTGAATGTCCCATTGGGCCTCGCGGTGTCTGGCGGAAATATCTTTGTCGCGAATGTCAACGCCGGCACCATTGGCGAATACACCACCGCTGGGACGACGGTCAACGCCGCGCTGGTCTCAGGGTTGGATTCCCCATTTGGCATCGCGGTCTCTGGCGGAGATCTCTTTGTCGCGAACTGGGACTACAACAGTACGATTGGCGAATACACCACCGCTGGGGCGACGGTCAACGCCTCGCTGGTCTCGGGGTTGAGTTTGCCAGCATTCCTTGACGTTGAAGAGGTGCCCGAGCCTTCCAGCTTCGGTCTGCTGGCTCTCGGCCTCGGTGTCCTGCCGCTCCTCCGGCGCCAGAGCAGGTAAGCCGCTCTGTTTTTAATTGCCTGTTGTACACCCCGTCACACCGCCTATCAGGGAGCCGGACCCGGTTAGAGTGTCGAGGCGGAGCCGGGCGCTCTCCGTCCCCACCTCGACACTGAGGAAGCGACCCACCTCCTTGGCCTCACGTTGGAATGCGAAGTGCGGAGTCAACAGCCAGCGATGCAACTCATGCTGGGTTGAGGGGCTCTTGTGCGGCGTTGCCCAAACAGGTCAGGGGTACCTTCGCCGGGAATCCCATAGCGGCAGTATCAAGGCGCGCACATGTTTCATGGGGGGCATTTTAGGCTTCTCAAACGGGGGCGGGGTCAGGCATTTTCCCCGGCAGATTTATGTATCGGGACAAGAAAGTGGTGGTGGTGATGCCGGCCTATAATGCGGCCCGGACGCTGCGTCAAACATACGCGGAGGTGCGGGAGCAGGGATTGGTGGACGGCATCATCCTCGTGGACGACGGCAGCCGGGATGACACGGTGTCGGTCGCGCGGGGCCTGGAGGGGGTGCAGGTCCACGTCCACGAGGTGAACAAAGGCTACGGGGGAAATCAAAAGACGTGTTACCGGCTGGCGCTGGAAGCGGGGGCGGACATCGTCATCATGATTCATCCCGATTATCAGTACACGCCGAAGCTGATTCCGGCGATGGTCTCAATCATCGGCAACGGGCTGCATCCGTGCGTGCTGGGCAGCCGGATTCTGGGCGGATACGCTTTGCGGGGGGGGATGCCGTTTTGGAAGTACGTGTCGAATCGCTGCTTGACGCTGGCGGAGAATATTCTGCTGGGGGCCAAGTTGTCCGAGTACCACACCGGCTATCGGGCGTTCTCGCGGGAGGTCCTGGAGAAGCTGCGCCTGGCGGACAACTCGGACGATTTTGTGTTCGACAACCAGATGCTGGCGCAAATCCTGTGGCACGGTTTCACGATTGCCGAGGTAAGCTGCCCGACGAAGTACTTTGCCGAGGCGTCTTCCATCAACCTGCGGCGGAGCATCCCGTATGGGTTGGGTTGCCTGGGGACGGGGTTGCGTTTTCGTCTGGCCCGGATGGGGCTGCTGGGGTGCAAGTTGTTCCCGCCCGTTGGGCGGGCCGGGGCGCCGGTTTCCAAACCGGCTTAAAGGGTCAGGACCTATTTTTGGTTGAGACCGCTTATTTCGCCTTGGCCAGACGAAGGGCCAGGCGTGATTTCTTGCGGTCGGCCGTGGCGCGATGCAGGACGCCCGACTTGGCGGCCTTGTCAAAAGCGGAACTGAGCGTCCGCAGTTCTTTGGCGGCGTCGTCCTTTTTGCCGGCGGAGAGGAGTTCGAGGTAATTCATCTCGAGCGTATGGAGACGCGACTTGGTGCTGCGATTGCGCAAGTTCTTGCGGGCGCTGTTTCTCATGCGGCGTTCGGCTGACTTCGTATTCGGCATAAATCAAGGTCCAATCAATTATTCAGAGCGCGCAACGGTAGCCGAACGGCGACTATTGTCAACGGCGACCTTGTGGCTCATCACGCTCGGGCGTATCCGGGCACTGCCCCCAAAGAGTGAGAACGCCCCCACGGGTCACGGACCGCGAGCCGTCCCCGGCTCGCAGCACGTTCGACCGTGCAGGGAACGGACCAGAGGTTCGATCGCCGTTTCGCATGGGTGGCGGCTGCGAGCCAGGGACGGCTCGCGGTCCGGGGGCAGTGTCGAAATGCGCCGTTACGGTCCGGGAGGATCCAACCCGTAGTCGGCGACGGCTACAATTTCATGGACTCTGGAGCGTCTAGAAGGTGCTGGCTGAGAATTGCCTTGCTGCGCAAATCTCAACACGCCTGCGCCTTCCCGGGAAATATCCCGGCAGCCAAATTCCCCAATGAAATCAGGCCTTTTGGCCTGGCCCTCTGGTAGCGGATCAGGTTGGCATCCGTGCTGCTCAGGGGGTCGGCGGACAAGAATAGTCACGTGGAATCATGTGTTGAGGACCCAGGGTGTGCAATTAACTTGCTGCGCCTGGCTGGGTATGCCAGCGCGCCTTTGCGTGTAGCGTTCCGTATGCCGATATGAAGAAGATCGAAGCCATAATCAAACCTTTTAAGTTGGAAGAAGTCAAAGACGCCTTGGGGGAGGTGGGGATCGAGGGAATGACGGTGAGCGAAGTGAAGGGCTTCGGGCGGCAGAAGGGCCACACGGAGATTTATCGCGGCAGCGAATACACGGTTGACTTCCTGCCGAAGATAAAGCTTGAGGTGGTTATCAGCGACGAGCGTTTGGACGCCGCCGTGGCGGCGATTATCAAGGCCGCCAAGACCGGGAAGATCGGCGACGGCAAGGTCTTCGTCTCCCGCATCGAGGAGGCCGTGCGCATTCGTACGGAAGAGAAAGGAGAAGGCGCGGTGTGACGAGGGACGCTTTGAATCCGAGTGCGCGAACCAATATGAAAGCAATCCTAGTATTCTCCAGCCTGTTGTTGGCACTGACGATGCGGCCCTTTGCGGCGCTGGCGGCCGATGCGCCGGCGTCGGCGGCCTCTGCCGCGCCCAAGCTCAAAGCCCCGAGTGTCGAGGAGCGCCTGGCTGACCTTGAGGCCTACATGAATAACGGCGCGCGCGGCAACGCGGCGAATACCAATTTGGATACGAAGGTTGGAGGCCCCGGCCCCGGCCACAATGCGTTCCAAATGGTCTGCGCCGCGCTGGTGCTGTTCATGACGCTGCCCGGCCTGGCGCTGTTTTACGGCGGCCTGGTGCGCCGGAAGAATGTGTTGTCGGTGCTGGCCCAATGCCTGGGCATTGCGGGCCTGGTGACCGTCCTTTGGTGGCTGTGCGGCTATAGTCTGGCGTTCTCCAAAGACGGCTTCATCAAAGGCGTGGTGGGCAATCTCGATTGGAAGTTCCTGACCGGGGTGGACTCGACGCCCAACACGGACTATGGGGCCTGGGTGTCGCACAACGTCTATTCGATGTATCAGCTCATGTTTGCCATCATCACGCCGGCATTGATCGTTGGCGCCATCGCGGAGCGCATGAAGTACTCCGCTGTGCTGCTGTTTATCACGCTGTGGATGTTCGTGGTCTATTTTCCGCTTGCCCACATGATCTGGGGTTCGGATGGGATGATGAACGGCGTGTGGAACCCGGCGGCCAAGATCCGGGCGATCGACTTTGCCGGCGGCACGGTGGTTCACATGTCATCCGGGTGGTCGGCGCTTATCCTCTGTCTCATCCTGGGCAAACGATTGGGATTTGGCAGGGAACCGATGCCGCCGCATAACATGGTGCTCTGCATGGTCGGCACCGGTATGCTCTGGGTCGGCTGGTACGGGTTCAACGCCGGCAGCGCCGTGGCCGCCGACGTCATCGCGGCCAACGCGTTCACTACCACCACTCTCGCAACGGCAGTGGCCTCGTTCACGTGGGCCATGGCAGAGTACATTTGTCGCGGTAAGCCAAGCATCCTCGGCTTCTGCTCGGGCGCGGTGGCGGGCTTGGTCGTCATCACCCCGGCGTGCGGCTTTGTGACTACCACCGGGGCAGTGATTATCGGCCTGGCGGCGGGCCTGATTCCCTACTTGGCTTGCTGGAAGCTAAAATCCGCCGCAGGCTACGACGACGCACTGGACACCTTTGGCGTGCACGCCGTGGGCGGCACGTTGGGGGCGTTCCTGACCGGCGTGCTCGCCAGCGCCAAGGCCAATCCCAATCTCGCCAATAACCTGGCTGATGTCGGCAACAAGCTTGACGCCGCCAATCCTGCCACGCAGAATGGGTTGGCTAAACTTGTTGCGGAAGGCGGACTCTGGGTCGAACAACTTAAAGCCATCGGCATTACTCTGTGCCTGGCCGTTGTCGGGACGACCCTTATTGCCTACCTCGTCAAGGCCATCCTTGGGTTGCGGGTTGCGCCGGAAATCGAGGTCTCGGGCCTGGATCTGGCCGAACACGGCGAAGAGGGATACCACGCTGCCGGTCAATTATAATTTCGCAGGCGCCATGCCGGTCCACCGCAGGGGGCGGCGGCGGGCGTGGCGCCTCGATCACGAACAAAACGAAAACTAAATATACTAAGACATGAACACACCCAAGAGCGTAGTTGAGTTAGCAAAGAAGACCGGGGCCAAGATGATGGACATCAAGTTTGTCGATACCTTTGGCACCTGGCAGCATTTCTGTTGTCCGATCCGGGAGTTGACGGAGGAAGTCTTCACCGAGGGGCTGGGTTTTGACGGCTCCAGCATCCGGGGGTGGAAGAGCATCGAGGCCTCCGACATGCTGGCGATGCCGGACCCGGCGACGGCGTTTATCGATCCGTTCTGCGAAGTGCCGACCCTGAGCCTGACCTGCACGATTGCCGAGACCGGGACCAAAGAGGCCTACATTCGCGACCCGCGCGGCATCGCCCAGCGGGCCGAGAAATATCTGGTCTCCACCGGGATTGGCGACCAGGCCTTCTTTGGGCCGGAGGCGGAGTTTTTCATCTTTGACAACGTGCAGTTTGACGCCAAATCCAACGGCACCGGTTACAGCGTGGACAGCGTGGAAGGCATCTGGAACACCGGCCGGGAGGAGTCGCCCAACACCGGTTACAAGATTCGGCACAAAGAAGGGTATTTCCCGGTCGCGCCGGCCGACACGCAGCAGGATATTCGGACCGAGATGTGCCTGGTGATGGAGGAGTTGGGGCTGCAGATTGAGAAGCAGCACCATGAGGTCGCCACGGCGGGCCAGGCGGAGATAGACATCCGATTCGACACGCTGGTCAAGATGGCCGACAACATGATGGTCTATAAGTATGTGTTGAAGAACGTGGCCCGCAAGCACGGCAAGACGGTGACGCTGATGCCCAAGCCGCTCTTTGGGGACAACGGCAGCGGGATGCACACCCATCAGAGCTTGTGGAAGAAAGGCAAGCCGCTCTTTGCCGGCAACGAGTATGCGGGCTTGAGCAAGATGGCGCTGCATTATATCGGCGGGCTCTTGAAGCACGCCCATGCCTTGTGCGCCTTTTGCAGCCCGACGACCAACAGTTACAAGCGGCTGGTACCGGGCTATGAAGCGCCGGTGAACCTGGCTTACAGTTCGCGCAATCGTTCGGCGGCCATCCGCATCCCGACTTACAGCGATAATCCCAAGGCCAAGCGCCTGGAGTATCGGCCGCCGGACCCGGCGGCCAATCCGTATCTGGCGTTTGCAGCGATGCTGCTGGCGGGGTTGGACGGGATTCAGAACAAGCTGGACCCGGGTGAGCCGATGGACAAGAACCTTTACGAATTGCCGCCCGAAGAGATGGCCAAAGTGCCGCAGATTCTGGGCAGTCTCGAGGAGGCCATTAGCGCGCTGGAGAAGGACCACGAGTTTTTGCTCAAAGGCGACGTGTTCACCATGGACTTCATTGACATGTGGGTAGCGACCAAGCGCAAGGAGCACGATGCGTTGCGCCTGCGGCCCCATCCTTATGAGTTTTTCCTCTACTACGACGTGTAAGAGAGTGGATTCCCCGGCAAAACCTCACTTTGTCCCTTTAGAATGCGGGGCTTATGAGTTTTCAGTGGGCTTGGATTTCAGCAAAACCTGTGTAGAGCGTATGTAGAAAGCACACATCGCGCAGCATGATGCAGTGGCGGAGGCTGCCGTCCAGCCGGTTTGGGCGTCCTGCTCAAGCCTTCTGCAAATGGCTTCAGGCGCGTTTTGACTGGTCCTATCGGGGCGGTTCAGGCAAACGCGCCTGAGTGGAACTAGGCGCAGCTCTTGGGTGGTATTGCGCTGAGTTCACGGCGCGCCGGCTTTTGGCTGGCGCGCCTTTTTCGTTTTCCCTTGTCGCGCCCTGGCTGCCCGGGCGCGCCAGCGCCGAAAAGCTTATGGCATCCGCAAATAGAAAACCACTCCCAGGGAACCCAGGGCGCCGTCCAAGGGCGAAGTATGATGCTGCCTTCATTGTGGCTGAACCGAAGAGTGCCTCAGCCCGACGAACTTACTGGCCAGAGTTCACGATGGCGGCGGAGACGATCAGGGCCGAAGCGCCAAAGCCGAGCAGGGCCAGGCGGACGCCCCAATCCAGGTAGGCGGAGGCTGGATTCCACTCCTTGGGGTAGCGGGTGCGAATACGTCTCCAGCAAAACAACGCGTAAAGCCCGGGCACGATGCCAATGACCGGCAGGAAACCAAACAGGCCGCAGACGAAGGCCGTCAGGGATTGGCGGATTACGATGATGCGCGGCATGGGGGGGGTGGAGTGCTGGAGTGCTGGAGTGATGGAGTAATGGGTGATTAGTGACTGGTGATTGGTCAATTCGGAGGGGACTTCGGAACGGAATTGGTGCCGACAGTAGTGGCGGATGGTGAATTGGTCGTTGCGGTGGCGGTCTGGAGGCGGCGGGTTTGCTGGCGTTCAAGCAGTTTCAACTCGCGCCCGAGGCTGTCGAGGGTGCGGAGATTGGCGGCAAGGTAAACAAGAATGATAGCCAGAAGCGCCATAACGACAATCACGGCTGAACCGGCCTGGCGACGGCGGGGGAGTGAAACGTAAGGCGTGATGCGTGACGCGTGAAGGGAAGGCAGTTTCATTTGCTTGAGGGCCGTTCGGGGACGGCGATGAAGGTGAACAGGGGGCGGACACGGCCCGGCTTAACGCTTCCCTTGGCGCGGGGCTCGAGTTCGAGTTCCCAGCGCCAGGCGGTTACGTATTCCCGCGGATCGGATGTCATGGTCGAGGACTTCACATTGGGCAGGAGGCGCACCCAGGGGCCGGCGCCGACGCGGCGGGTCACGGTATTGGTGGCGAAACGATAGGCGACTGTGCCGCTGGCGCTCTCAAGGTAGAAAAGCTGGCCGGCAGCCGTGCTTTCCAACCGGGCCTGGCTGGTGGCGGAGCGCACGTCGGCTCGCCACCGTTCGCCGGCATGGAGGGCGCTGGTGATGTCGTCGGCGTTGCGGCGCAGGGCAACCGAGCTGTCAATGCAGTGATACATGGCGGCGTAGCCGGCTCCGAGCAGCACGAATACCGCGCTGATATAGACGAGAGCCTCGATGAGGAGGTAGGCGCGTTGGCCGGGGCAAGGGGCCTGCCGCAGGCGCAATGGTTGAGTCTTCATTTGAGCACCGCCTCCCGGGTGACGGGGCCGCCGTGATCTTTGAGTGCCGGCTGCCATTGGAGTCGGAGCTTGCCTGGCTGGAGGGCAAGCATGAACCGGCCAGGCGGCAGGTTAGTGGCGGCGCCAGCGTGAACAGGGTAGTTGTGGACGCCCGGTGTGAAAGCACGCCATTCGCCCGCCAGCAGGGCCTCCATCTCTCCGTCCACGATTTCCATGGCCACGGCCCGCTGGTAGGAGGCGCGCGCGAGGCGTCTTTCCGACGTCAAGGAGTAGGCAACGGGCAGCAAGACGCCGGCCAGCAGCGCCATCGCAACGAGCAACTCGACCATGAGGGCGCCGCGTTGGCGGCGGCGCCTGGCGGAGAGGTGGTTGAGAGTTGAGAGTTGAGAGTTGATGGCAGGCAGGGAATTGGCCCTCACCCCTGGCCCCTCTTGCATCCGATGGGCGAGGGGAACCCCGGCAAGCTGGTTCATGCAGAATGGGTTCGGGATCACCATAGCGCAGCTCCGTTTATAAGGGTGATGAGGACCAAAAACACAGCGATCATGAAGCTGGCGACGATCAGCCCGTTGACCAACACGAGAACGGTGGTGGTGACCTGGGCGGCGGCCTGTTCCAACTGAAACGCCTTGGCATCGAGGGCCTCGTGCCAGCCGGTGAGGGCGCGCACGAAACCGGCGCCGCGGCGCAGCGCATTGGAGAGCCGCCACTGCAATTCGTGCGAGTTGTCCAGGGCGCGCATGGCCTCGGGCAGTTTGACTCCCTGCTGGAGCAGGGCGCGGACTTTCTGCGCCCGGCGGATGACGGCGAGGTTGGCGGTGGATTGGGCCGCGAGGCTGACCGCTTCAGCTTCAGGCACTTCGGCGTCGAGCAGCACGGCGAGCATGGCCGAGAAATCGCGCTGGAGACGTTTGCGCCGCCACGGGAGCCGGGAAAGCATCCAATCCTGCGCGCCCGGGAAGACGGGGTGCAACCAAGCGTGCAACCGTGGTCCGCCCAAATAAGCCAGCGTGGCCAGCCAGATGATTCCCACGATCCCGAGCTGAATGGCCGTGGTGATGCCATTTCCCGCGAAGACCAGCCGGGTGAATGCCGGCAACTGCTGGTTTTCAAGCATTCCGGCAAAGACCTCTTTGAACTTGGGCAAGACCCATATCCTGAAGAGGATTGGCATAACGGCCATCGCCGGTGTGACAGCGAAGGCCAAGAGGATGAGGTAGTTGAGCGCCCCGCGCACAGAGGAGACGCTGTCCCGCAAGAGCAGGCGGCAGGCGGGCAGCACCTTCCGCATATCGCCGATGCGTTCGCCGGTCTTGAGCATGGCCCGGACTTGGGGCGGGAGGAGCCGGGGCTCCTGTTCGAGCGCCTGGCTGAGCCGCGATCCCTGTTCGAGGTGGGCGGCCAGCAGTTGGAAGCGGACGCCCAGCGAACGGTCACGACTGGCGGCGGCGCCGACGATAGCAGCTTCCGGCGTGCGGCCTTCCCGCAAACCAAGTTCGAGCAAGTCCAGGAACATTCGGGCGCGTTCGTTGCGGCGGAGGGGCAGGGTGAACAGAAAGTAAATGACGTAAGTGACGCCGCAGACCGGGAGCAGGCCAAGCAGCAGATAGACCACGAAGGCCAGGGCCGCCGTGGCGATGGCCTGGAGCGGGTCGGAATGAAGGAGTTGTAGGAAGCTTTCGCTCATGGCTGGTCAATCTGCACCGCCGCCGGTACCGCCGAGCATATCCATGAGCCAAATCATTGATCGCAGCAGCGGCACGGCTTGCCATAGAACCATCTGAGCCAGCAGCAGGATCGAGACGGGCAGCGCGCCATACAGGGCAAGTTCGATCCGGTATGAGGCGCGGGCCTGGTAGATTTCGGCGGCTTTCTGGAACCCTGCGGCCACGTCCTCGCCGCCCTTTTGCACCAGCCAGACGAACAGCGGCGGGAACGGGCGGCTGTCACCGGTCCACTCGGCCGGTTTGCCCTGGCCGGCTTCCACCAGATGCCGCCAACGGGCGAGGGCTTTGCCGGCGGGCGTGGCGCTTTCGACCGCCTCCGCCAGCGCGAGCGCCTCGGGCAGGGTGGTGCCGTTTTTGAGCATGAGGGCCATGGCCGAGGCGAGCTGGGCGAGGCTGGCTTCGCGGAAGGCGGGGAGACGCCAGCGCAGGCGGGCGCGCCAGCTCGGGATGGAAACTGCGGCCAACCCAAGCAGCGCGGCGAAGGCGAGAACGACGGGCGGCATCCACATCATTGGGATGGAGAGAAAGGGCGGCGGGGCGATTTGCCCGAAGAACTGGGACGTGAAGCGGCTGAAGTTCAGCGAAACCAGCAAGGTCAGCCCCAACGATACGAGGATGACCAGCAGCGGATAGACCATCAGTCCTTTGAGGCGGGTCCAGAGGGCGTTGGCGCGGTGGTAATGGTCCGCCAGCAAGGTGAGCACGCCGGGGAGGTCGTTGCTGCGGGCGCCTATCTGGACCATCTGGCGGTAGAGGTCCGGAAGGGCGCGCCGGGCCAGGGCTTCCTTGAGCGGGGTGCCGCGGGCCAGGTCCGCTTCCAATTGCTGGACCTCGGTCCGCAACGGGCCGGACCGCATCCCGGCGCATAACTGTTTGAGCGCCCCTTCCAGCGGGATGCCCTCGCGGAGCATCGCCGCCAGTTGCTGGTTAAAGAAGGCAAATTCGTCGTAGTTCATGCAATTAATCCAAATACATCATCAACTGAAAGATTCGACAGGGGAGGGCGTGGATCGTCACGCGAGAAGTTTTCGTGCTGGGGCTGAAGACCGCGCCCGGCGAAGGGGGGGTGCCTGGTCGGGAATCCGAAGCCCGAAATCCGAAGGTCCAGAGCAGCGCGGCTCTAACGCCTGGCGATCAGTGCGTGGCGCTTGGGAATCCGAGCACCCTGGCGACCTCCGCCTCGGTGGTCAATCCGGCCTGTACGAGTGCCTGGGCGCTCTCGGCGAGGGCTGGGCGGGCGGCGAGACCATCGAGGTCGCGCGCGGCGATGCGGCGGCGGAGGGAATCGTTGAGGCGCAGCCATTCGACGAGGGGCAGCCGTCCGCGATAGCCGGTGGCCAGGCAGGCCGGGCAGCCTTTGCCGGAGCACTCGGCGCAACGGCGGCGGAGCAGGCGCTGGTTAAGGACCAACTCCAGTGAGGAAGCCACGGCGGAGTGATCGGCGCAGAGCACGAGGAGCCGTTCAAAGACGCCCTGGCAAGAGCCGGCGTGGAGGGTCGAAATAACCAGGTGGCCGGTGAGGGCGGCGCGGACGGCGATATTGGCCGTCTCCTCATCGCGAATCTCCCCGATCACGAGGACTTGCGGGTCCTGCCGGAGGAGATGACGGGCGGCCTTGGCGAAATCCAGGCCGCGCGCTTCGTTCACCTCGGTTTGCATGACGCCGGGGATGATTTGCTCGGCGGGGTCTTCGACGGTGATGATATGGCGGCCACCGTGCTCCGCGAGGTGGCGCAGGCAGGCGTAAATGGTCGTGGTCTTGCCGCTGCCGGCGGGGCCGGTCAGCAGCAACAGGCCGGCGGTTTGGCGCAGGAAGCGTTCCAATTCCGCCCTGGCTTCGGCAGGGAAACCCAGTTCGTCGAGGGTTTGGATGCCGGCGTTGTCGAACAGGCGGAGGACTATTTTCTCACCCGTGACGGTGGGGTAGGTGGCGACGCGGATGTCGGTGCGGGCGTTGAGAGCGGCCTTGTCAATGCGGCCATCTTGGGGCAGGGACTCCTGGTAGGTCTTGAGCCGGGCCAGGAACTTGATGCGGCCAAAGACCCGTTCGGCGATTGCCCCCGGCAACTCCGTCGTGGGGGTCATCACGCCGTCGAGCCGGAAGGCGACCGACGCGCAGCCCGCGCGCATGTGGAGGTGAATATCACTGGCCCGGGCGCGCTCGGCCTGGTGCACGAGCCGCTCCAGCACCTGCGGCGCGGATTGGCCGGAGTCCGCAGTCTCCCCGCCCGGCATGGTGCGATGTTTAGCCACAACGTTTCTGGCCGCGATCATGGCATCGTGAGCGGGGGGGAACAACAGAAAAGGCAGAAGGAGGGGATTTGCGATTTACGATTTGCGATTCAGGAAGGCTGAGCCTGCGGACAGGCGGAGCAGGGCAGCAAGGTCAGCACAACAGTTGCGTTCGCTCGAGTGGGGTTAGCTTTCGCCAGGCGCCGGGGGGCAGGTCGCGCAGTTCAAGGTTCCCGATTCTCACCCGGATAAGCCGCAAGGTGGGATGGCCGATGGCGGCGGTCATGCGGCGGACCTGGCGGTTCTTCCCTTCAGCCAACTCCAACCCAATCCAACAGGCCGGCACGGTCTTGCGGAAGCGGATCGGCGGGTCACGCGGGGGAACGTCCGGCTGCGGGTCGAGAATCCAGGCGCGGCCGGGCAGCGTCTGGCGTTCGCGAATGACCAGCCCTTTTGCCAGCTTGAGCAGGGCGTCCGGCAGGGGAATTCGTTCGACCTGGGCCCAGTATTCGCGCTGGTGGGCGCGGCGCGGGTGCAGCAATCGTTCATTCAGCGCGGCCTCGTCGCTGAGCAGGAGCAATCCTTCGGAGTCGGCATCGAGCCGGCCAATGGGATAGACCTGCTTGGGGAAGGCAAATTCGGCCAGGGTGCGATTGGGGGAACCGTCGGGCGTGAATCGGGAGAGGACGCCGCAGGGTTTGTGGAAGGCGATGAGCATGACGAAGCCTAAAGTCTGAAGTCTAAAGTCTAAAGTCCAAAGTCCAGGGACCAAGGTCTGACAAGAAGTTTGAGCAGTTCCCCCTCCCCCAACCCACGGAACGGTCTTCATGGTCGGACCTGAACTCGGAAAAAGCGCGAACCCTGGTTGGCGTTGGTCGTGGTATAGGACATGGGACTGCCGGAAGCCTGAAGCCAATCGCTGACGGGCGCCCAGGTGAGGTTGGTGGAGGCTGGCGTAGTCAAGGCCAGGGTCCGGTAAAAGCGGCGCGCGGAATGGGCAGCCTGAGGGTCAAGGAAATCCAGCTTCCCGCCCGGCAGGTTCGTGTACAACGAGGTCCAGACGGTGAGATTGCTGGAAACCTGGATGGCGTAAGGCAAGTTAGTTGGAGCGTCGATATGGAGTTTGAAGCTGCCGCTGAGATTGTCAATCGACCCGGCTAGCGTGGCGGGCGAGATCAGCAGGGGCAGGAGAGCGGAGGTTTCAACTTGATAAAGCCGGCCGGGAATGGCCGCCCATTGCAATTGGAACAGCTTGTTGCTCTGGAGCGTTACCGAAAGGATAACGAACTTGGAGGCCGGGTTGGTCGGATTGATGCCCGCGATGAACTTGGCGTAATCTGACATCCCGTTTCCATCCGTGTCCGTGTACTGCGTCCGGTTGGTGCTCACCGAACCGAAGTAGTACTCTTCCCAGGCGTCGGAAATGCCGTTGTGGTTAACGTCGATGAAGGTGTAATTGCCCGAGAAGTTCAAAGTGCTGCCGTTAGTGAGGGTATTCGACTGGTCCAGGGGAGTTTGATAAAAGGCGACGTCGCTAAAGTGCACCGTATAAGGGCCGGGGGGCGCGTTGGTGATGGTGGTCAAGGGGTAGGTGCCGGATTGGCTGATGAGGCCGTTGAGAGTGAAGGTTCCCTGCCCGAGGTTCTTCGAGATGACAATCGTCCCGCCGCCGGCCACGCCGGTGATGCCGACATCGTCCACCAGCCAGCCGTTCGGGGGGGAGTCAATGTCAATCCCTTGATAGTACCACACGACTTGGATGGTTTGCCCCACGAATGCGGTCAGGTCCACAGTGGCCTGGGTCCAATCGAGCGAGGTTTGGCCGGTATAGTTTGTCAGGCCAGGGATGTTGAGCGGCGGCGTGCTGCTGCTGGTGCTGATGCCCAGTTGGCCGGATTCGTACCCGGAGCTGAAATCGAAGCAGTGCCAGAAGGTGAGGGTGGCTGAACTGAAGCCGGAGAGGTCAATCACGGGGCTGTAAAGGAAGGTGCTTTCAAATAAGTTGAAGGACTGCCCGTAGAGATTGCTGCCCCAGGCGTTCGTCCCTGAATGCGCGGAGGTCTGCAGGCCGTTGTCGGGGGTCCCGAGCGACCAGTTCAAATCCGTGCCGTTGACGGTATCCGGAACGACGGTCCAATCACCGGGGCCGTTCTCCAAATTGTCGAACCAGGGAGGCTGAGGCGCCTTGCGGGTCGTGAACGTGTAGAGTTTCCCATGATTATCGTCCACGGTCGTGTTACCGGCCTCGTCGCTGCTGGTCACCTGGTAATAATAGTTCCGGTTGGCGAAGAGACCCGCTACGGTGATGGCGTGGTTCGTAACCAAGGCCCCGCTGTAGGCGGTTTGATCCAGCAATACCGCGCCGTATTGGACCAGCGAATCCGCCGGCTTTGAGGTGATCCAGCTCACCGTGGCATCGCCGAAACCGGTGACCGCGGCAACCTGGCTGATGACGGGCGGCACGGTGTCAATGGTTGCGGTGGCGACGACATTGCTGTTATTCGAGGCGTCGAAGTAACTGGCTGTGATGGTATCCCCGTTGCGGGCCGTCAGTTGATTCGTGGCGGCGTTGGTGGCCACCAGCGTCAGGAACCCGCGGAACAGTCCGGGGTGGGTGGTTTCGTTGAGGGTAATGGTGACGCGGTTGGTGCTGGAGCTGGTGGAGAAGGTGGCCTGGGTTTGGCCGGCGCCGGTGAGGTCAGAGTCGCCCACTTCAACGGTGATCTGTTCGGGAATCGAATAAACGCTGTTGTCGAGGGAGATGGTTCCGACACCGTTGGCGCCCGGGGTGAGGAAGTTGAGAATGTTGCGCAGCAGGACGACCCCGGTATTGGGCGGGGTTCCGGTGGCCGGGACAGCGTCAATGGGGAAGGAGAGAAAGACGACGCGACCGGGGCTGTCCACGCCGACGCGCGGATAGCTCATGCCGCAGGGTTTGCCGGAAACAGACTCGAAGACGATGGGAGTGGCGTTGGTGCCGGGCGTGAAGGTGTCCGAGAAATCCGGTCCGTAGGCGAAGTCGTCAAAGTCAAAACTGGGATACTGGCTGTAATCGAGGGTGGCGTACATCCCGCCGGAGATGGGATTGCCAGGAGCGCCAAGAATAGCGGGGACGCCGAAATACTCGTCGCAATCGTCGCAGGGTGACGGCGGGTCGGGATTCTGAATAAAGCCGGCGACCTGGAAGACATCTTTCCGGAAGGCGACATCCCCCAACTGGCTGAGGATGCCCATGGAGGCCATGAAGAAGGAGCCGCCGCCATTGAGGTAATTCTCGATCATGAATTGTTGCTGGGCGGTGAGGGTATTGTTCGTGCCTTCGTAATAGATGATGTCGTCAGTCGTGCGCCACATCACGACCGGAAACGGCTGCAGGTCGGAAAGCTGCGGGTAACCGCGCTGGTTGACCTTCCAGAAGCCGTAGCTGAAGCCGGCGGAGGTGAGGGCGTTGGTATAGACACCATCGTCAATGACCGGGGCGCCAGCATCCTCCTCGCCCGCCGTGTCGTAGTCGTCCACGAGCAGGACCGTCGGCGTGGGGACGCCGACGAAGCTGAAGTAAGCGCCGGAATCGTTGTCCGTGACAACGTTTCCCGCGGCATCGGCGGAGACGATATAGAAAAAGTAGGTTTGGCCGGGAATGAGTTTGGTCAACCGGACCGAATGGCTGGTGACGAGCGCTGAATTCGTTGTGGCGAGGTTGAAGGTGAGATTGGTGCCGTAGCGGACGATGGAACTGGCTGGCTCGGTCGTCTGCCACGTGATCGTGATTACGCCGAGGTCCACGGTGGCGGTGACGCCGCTGACGCCGGGCGGGACCAGATCGGCCGAGGCGGTGGCGATGCGCTTGACGCCGGAGCTGTCAAAATAGTCGGCTTCGATGGTGTCGCCGTCGTGAATTTCGAGTTTCCCATCCACGGTGGCGGGACCGACGACTGTCGCGACGGCACCAGTGAACGCGCCGTAGTTGCCGGCCGAATACAAAGTGAAGTTTTCGCCGTTGGTTTCGGTGGTGCTTTTCACCAGCACGCTGACGGTGTTGCTGGCGGCCCGGGCGGGGTCAAAGACGGACAACTGAATAAGGCTCGGCGCGGTATAGGTGGCGCGATCGAGCAGGACGGACCCGACGCCGGGGCGGGCGAGGTCACCGGAGATGACGAGCGCGAAATCCTGGTCAATGCTGGCGGTGTCCAGCCGGGCATCCTGCACGACATGGCGGGCGCGGACGCGGACGAGGTAGTCGCCCGGCAGGGGTTGACTGAGGTGGACGGCTTCGACGTTGTTAAGGTTGTCGGGGGAAGGGGCGTTGGGGACGGAATCGTTTCCGGCGAACTGGTTGCCACGGTAGAGGGTGCCGTCGGGACCGACGACCTCGAGGTCCAAATCGTTTACCAGCGCGGGGATCGCACCCGGGAATCCGGCGACGTCGGTATAGGCCAGCGTGACCTTGAAGGGTTGATCCGAGTTCTGGACCAGGGTGTGATAGACATAAACCTGGCCGTTGGTCAGCAAGACGGTCTGGTCCACGTATTCGAAGTAGCGGGGATTGGTGGTGACGTTGGTGACGATGATATTCGTCAGTGTAATGCGGCCCCAGCCTTCGTCGTTGTTGGGAATCGGACCCGGCCCGCCGTTCAGTTCATCTAACTCATTGGCCGAATTGATCAGCGCCGCTTTGACCAGCGCGGGCGACGGCAGCGCGTTCGTGTGCGTGCTCTGGTAATACTGCACGAAAACGGCGGCGGCGCCCGCCGCGTGAGGTCCGGACATGCTGGTGCCACCCATATACACGTAATAGTCGTCAATCACGGTCCAGGCGATGGACGCTTCGTCCGGGGCTGCGGATGAGGCGGCGGAGGCGATCCAAGTGCCCGGCGCCACTAAGTCCGGCTTGATCCGGCCATCTTCGCATGGACCGCGGCTGGAAAAATCCGCCATGGTATCCGGGTCGTCGGCGTAAAGTCCGTAGGTCTCCGCCAAAGTCCCCGTCACGTTTTCCGAGGCGCCGGTGGCAATGACATTCTTGCCTGTCGCCGGGCTATCTACGGTCTGCGAATCGGGCCCGGCATTGCCGGCTGCGAATTCCAGAATGTAAGGCTGGTCCCCGGGCGTCGATGGGTCCGCATCCCGCACCAGCTCGTCGAATTGCGCCGCGTCGGTGTCGTATTCCCCTTGAACATCGTTGCCCCAACTGTTCGAGCCGATGGCGGCCCCGTTGCGCACGGCGTCCTGCGTGAGCGTTGCGTCGCTGGGAAACGGATCGACCTCATTCGCATCGTCGTCGAAAATCCGTTCGATGAAGAGGTTCGCCTGCGAAGCGACCCCCAGGCCGTAGAAGGCCCCGGTGTCGGGGTCTGTCTCGCCCGTGGCGGCGTTGCCGGCGACAATGCCGGCACAGTGCGTGCCGTGGCCGTATCCATCCGAACCATCCGTCAGGGAAGAGCCATAGTATTGAAAACCCGTCACGCGCCCCCTCAAGTCTGGGTGCATGGTGTTGGTATCGCCGGTGTCCAGCCCGGTATCCGCCACGCAAACCGTGACACCTGATCCGCCAAAACCGAGTTGCTGGGTCACCGTCGGCGTGCCGGTTCGGCCATCGTCGCCGCCCACAAGCTTGGCCGCCAGTTCGTCCACCAGTTTTCGGCGGGGGGCGCGCTCGATCCACAGGACCGAACTTGATTCCGCCAGCGCCTCCAGGCGGTGGGGCGCTAAACCACCCCGCAAAATAGTGCCCTGGCGCAAATGGCTTTCGTGCGCGATGGTCGAGAACAGGGAACGCACCTCGGCGATCTCACCGGGCGTGGCTTGGGGCGCGAGCAAAACATTTACCGCCACGATCTGGTTGGTTTGCAGCGCCCCGCGCGCAGCGGCGGCCAGCCGTGGATGAACCTTGCAGGCCGGGCGGTATTCGCCGACCCACTGCACCAAGGGCGCGGTCCGCACTCGGTCGAGGCTAACGCCGCGCAGGCGCGCTATGAAAGTATCTTCGGGAACGTAACGCAGCAGGTCCACCCCGATACCGGCGAGTTGCTCGCGCGCTTCCCGCCCGGGCGGGCTGCTGAACTGGATCAGGAAAAGTCCCGACACCGGCGGCTGCGCCAGCGCCGATTGGGCTTGGCTGGTGCCCCCCTGCGAGGCCTGGGCGGGGATGACCCCGGTGCGCAGACGAATCGGTTTCATTTGCGCTCGGGTGGGGGAGGGCGCCAACAGCAGACCGACCGCAATCAGGCTGAACGCACTACTCGGACAAAACCGGGGCTTCACGCGGCAACTGTAAGCGCAAGCCGGCCACGACACAAGCTCAAGAGCGCCTTTCTGATGGTTTCAAGTCCCGGCTGACAGTCGGTACATTTGGGCACATTTTGGGCACATTTTGCTTGAAAGTGGGCCGGGGTCAGTTAGGCTAAACGGAGCGCAGCGCATCCCGGGAAGTAGGTGCGCGCAACAACTCATTTCGTATGAAGAAGATTGCTGTTTTGCTGGTGGACGATCACGCGGTCGTTCGCCAGGGATTACGCGCCTTGCTGGAGGCCGAGGGAGACATCGCGGTGGTTGGCGAAGCGGAGAACGGCCGAGCGGCGGTGGTGTTGGCCAAGAAAACCCTGCCGGACGTGGTGCTCATGGATGTGGCCATGCCAGGGATGAACGGTCTGGAAGCGACGCGGCAGATCGTACGGAATGTTCCCTCAGCCAAAGTGCTGGTGCTGACTTCGTACGGGGATGATGACTATGTCGCACAGTTGATGGAGGCGGGAGCCATCGGGTACCTCGTGAAACAAACGGCGGCGGCTGACCTGTTGAAGGCGATTCGCGAGGTGCGAAGAGGCACTGCGTTCTTCAGCCCGGTGATCGCCAAACGTCTGCGCCAACAGAGCCGCGATGCTTTTACTGTGGGGCCAGCGGACAAGAAGGCCGCCAGGTTGAGTTCGCGCGAAGCGGAGGTGTTGCAACTGGTCGCCGAGGGCTTCGTCAACAAACAGATCGCCGCCGAGCTCTCCATCAGCATCAAGACGGTGGAGAAGCATCGGCAGCAGGCGATGAATAAGCTGAACATTCACGACATCGCCGGGTTGACCCGCTACGCCATGTCCAAGGGTTGGGTCGAGGGAAGCGCGCCGGCGCCAATCTAAACTGGAGTTCCGCGCTCCGGTCCGTGGGCCGGGCACAGGAAGCACCGAGTCCAGACGCTAAGGGGCCAAGTCGATCACTTGGACATTAGTGCGCGATAGAAACGCCAGGCGAAATTCGTCGCCGCCGGATCAATGAAGGGCAAGGGACCGTTGCTGGCGGTGAGCACCGAAATCGGTATCCAGTCCACCAGGTTGGTGGAGGCCTGGATAACATAATCCTGCCCCGGCACGCCGGAGAAAAGAAGTTGCGCCTGGCCGTTGGTCAGCAAGGCGACCGAGACGAACCGGACCTCGGGCAGAGTCACGGCCAGCGTGGCCGGAGCACTCGCAGCCAAGCCCGCGGTGTTGCTGACCACGACATCATACGCTCCAGCGCTCGCGGTCTGAACATTCGTCAACGAGAGCGATGGATTAGTCGCGCCGGCGAGGTTTGTGCCGGTGAACCGCCATTGGCAACCAAGGGGATTCGAGCCGGTCGCACCGACGGTGAAAGTGACGTTGGTGCCCAAGGTCACGGTTTGGCTGGCCGGTTCGGATGAAATAGCGGGGGGCTGCAGCGCTGCGGCGCTGAGGTCTTCCACGCGCACGTTGTCGAAAAGCACGAAGGCATACTCCGCCGGGTTTGCGATCGAGGGGTAGGGGTCCATATAACCGATCATGATGTTGCCGGAGGTGAAGACCGACGTATTGGTGCGTTGCGCGACCACAGTGTCGTCCAGGAGCCAGAGAATCATATTATGTGTCTGACGCAACTCGACCTCGATCCAGTTCTTGCCGGGCGCGCCAGCGGTCTCGAAGCGGGAGGAGGGAAACAGGTTCTGATAGATCGTGGCCGTGTGGTTCGAGGCGATTAACCCGCTGGTGCCCAGCGCCGCCAGATCGATCTGCGTGCCCGACGGGTTGCCGAGATAGGCCCGGTAGTCGGTCGTTGCGCTGCCGCCCTCGCCATCGACGCCAAACCAAATGCCGTCGGAAGAGGAGGCGGAGGGGGCGTCCCAGTTGACCTCAGTGCCGAGGTGATCAATGCCGAAGATCGCGTACTCCGTGCTGCCGGTTGAATTGATGCCGCCCGCATCCCCGGGGTAGTTGATCCACAGATCGAACTTCAAAGCGAAGTTGTTGCTGAAAGATTGCCCCTTGGGGTAAATGTTGACGGCGGCGGTGAAAGCATTGGTGTCATTGTTGTTCACCGTGAATCGCACACCGCTCGTGCTGCCGTCGGGGGAATTCGGCGCGGGCGGGATCAAGCCGGTGACGCCGTTGAAGGTGTAGGGGGTCGTGCCGTAATCAAAGGCCCATTCCGCCGTGTAATCGGCAACGCCATTGGCCGCGCCCCAAAACAGATTCCAATTCGTCGAGGTGTCCGTGTCGAAGTTGTCGGCGAAGAGCACCGGGTGGACATTCGTGTTCACCCGAAGGAACGCGGGCCGGCTGGTGACCGAACCAGCGCTGTTGGTCACGACGACGGTGTAGCTCCCGGCATTGGCAACCTGGGCGTTGCTGATGAGCAGGCTGGCGTTGGTCGCGCCGGCGAGGAATACCCCATTGAACTGCCAGCGATAGCTCAGCGGCGGGTCGCCGGCGACCAGCACGCGATAGGTGGGACTGGCGCCGGGGACCACGGTTTGGCTGCGCGGCTGGGTAATGATCGCCGGTGCCAGCGCCGCTATCGTGTAGTGCGGGACAAGGATGACGCCGGCGCTGGTTGTCCCTTCGCTAGGCCCTTCATCGCTCAGGAGCGCGGCGAGGTTGGGATTGGTCAAGACGTTGGTAATGGTGTTGGGGCTTCCATCCACGGTGATGGCGTTTTGGACCAGGCGGATGCCGTGGCTGTAATCCATGTAAGTGTTCTCGTGGCCGTTGTAAATCGGCTGGATTGGAACCCCGGTGGTGTAGAGCCAGCCGTAGATGACGACCGGGTCGGTAACCCCGGTGGTTTGGTTGAAATTCGTGTAGATCATCGTGGAAATGATGACATCCTTCTTGTCCCCGCTGACGAGTGCACCGAGAGGAAACGAATTGGTAAACGCATCGCGCTGGGTCTGCACCATGTAGTTTTCCTCGGCGAAGACAGGCACGGTTATCATGGCAGCGCTGGGGGAGATCGGTTGCGGGTTCAGCTTCACCGCGGCATTGGTCCAAATCTGATTCACCATTTTGCGCGTCGGCAGGGTGTACCCAAGCAAATTGCACAAACGCTGGGCCAGCAGCGGTGTCGTTGGCTCCAGGAAGTAGTCCGCGTCCGTGCCGATGGCGAGGTAGTCGGGGGCCGTGTAGTAAGTCGCGGTGTGGCTGGCCCCGTTAATGGTGGCGCTCACCGTTACCGGCACGAGTGTCCGTTGGAAATTCGGCACGTTGCCGCTAACGACTTGCGCGTAAATCCAATTCTCGCGCTCGGTCAGCGACATCGGCGTGATGATATTGGTGAACTGGGTGCCGGTCAGCGCGCCAGCGGGGCAGGGCGGAAGATTCAGGGTTTGGGCGCCGGCTGGGGCGGTTGCGAATAGCAGCCAACCCGCCAGGGCGACTGTGAGTCTGACGTTCAAGCGGTTTTGCCCGGTGTGTTGCGCTTTGCGCTTAGCTACAACCCAATAAATACCAGGTTTTCGGGGGGAGTGCGAGCAAAAAAGAAAAGCTGGCAATTCTGCCGAAAGGCGGTACAGTGCTCCTAATAGTTACGCCAATGCAAACAGCAGCTTTTCCGCAAAGACGCATTCTGGTGGTTGATGACGAGCCGCTCGTCTGCGACGCCGTCAAGATGATGCTGGACTTCGACGGTCATCTGGTCAAGACCGCCGCCAACGGAAAAGAGGCCTTGGCCATGCTCGACGAGGGCCAATTCGATTTGGTGATCACTGATTTCCAGATGCCGGCGATGAAGGGGGACGAGTTGGCCGCGGCCATCAAAGCGCGGGCGCCGAAGCAGCCGGTGGTGATGATTACAGCCTACGCCGAGATGCTCCAGGCTTCGGGCAATCCGCTCACGGGTGTTGATCTGATCATCAGCAAACCCTTTCTCCTGGAGAACCTGCGCGAGGCGATTGCCAAAGTCACCCCCGCGGCGGCGCGGAGCGGCGCGGAGGCAGATTAGCCCTTCGGTCAGAGCAACCACCGGGAGCGGGCGGCCTCGGCACGGGTGATTCGACCTCAGACGGTGGCTATGCCTTGCCCGTACTTGACCGGGTAACCCGCTGCGTATTTTCCACAACTTGCGGCGTCAGCCTGGCGCGCTAAAATGGGGGAGCTTTAATGAGCACGGCATTGACAACTACAGCCCCGGGGTCGGTATCAGCCAGCCCGGCGTCGCTCTCTCTCAGACGCAAACCCAGGGCCGAGCCTCGCTCGATCCTCCAGCAGAGTGTTCAATTTCTGGCCGTAGCGGCCCTGGCGACGGCCAGCTACTTTTTCATCAGCCAGTTTGTTCTGCAATCGGTGAAAGTCGTTGGCCGCAGCATGGTGCCCACCCTTTACGACTCCCAGCGCTATCTCCTGAACCGCTGGGTCTATCACCTCCACGCGCCGCGGCACGGCGACGTGGTGGTTCTGCGCGACCCCAGCGACAACGGCTTTTCCGTCAAGCGAGTCATTGCCGCGCCGGGGGATTCAATCTACTTGAAAGACGGAAGCGTGTACGTAAACGGGTGCAAGCTGAACGAAGCCTATCTGGCTCCGGGCACGCCGACCTTCACCGACTCGAAATACCGAGACCAGTTGATCCTGTGCGGCAAGGACCAGTACTTCCTTTTGGGCGATAATCGGCTGAACTCCATTGACAGCCGGACCTACGGGCCGGTTCCGCGCAGAAACATTCTGGGACCCATTATTCACTGAGTGGCGGCAGCGTCCGGCGCGCGGCCTCAGCCTGAACGGCCACAACTGTGGATCGGTTGCGCCCGGCGGGACGGCCACATCTTGACACTGCCACCAGTCAACGACTCGATCTCCCTCTCCTCCTTTGGAGGAAAAGGGGAGGGAGAGGAGGCCGCCGTTCGTCACTTGCGCCAATCGGCCCAGCGCTTAATTTGTCAACCATGTCCGCGATCAAGGGTTATGCTGGCGAGAGAATTGAAATCGAGGCCGTCCTGCATGACTGCTGCGCGGCCGCTCAAGCCCACGGCTGGGCCATCGAAGAGATTCACCCGGCCCCGAAACTCATTCTCGGCTTCACCCGCCGCGCCACACCCTGCACGCAACACACCTCACGCAACACGCCTCACGCCCCGCGCCTCTACCTTTCCACCGGCATCCACGGCGATGAGCCGGCCGGACCTTTGGCGGCGCGCCAACTGCTGCAAGACAATGCCTGGCCGGAAGGGCTGGACCTCTGGCTGTGCCCCTGCTTGAACCCAACCGGCTTCGGGCTGAACCGCCGGGAAAATCGCGACGGTCTGGACCTCAACCGCCAATACCGCGCGCCTAGGGCCGACGAGACCGTGGCCCATGCCGCGTGGCTCAGACGGCAGCCGCGCTTCGATCTCTGCCTGTGCCTCCACGAGGACTGGGAGGCGCGCGGATTCTACTTGTACGAATTGAATCCCGACCACCAGCCTTCGCTCGCCGAAGCGATGGTCGCGCGCGTTGGCGAGGTGTGTCCGATCGACCATGCGGAAGTCATCGAAGGCCGGCCCGCCCAAAACGGCATCATCCGCCCCAGCGTCGATCCGCGTTCCCGTCCGGATTGGCCGGAAGCGTTCTTTCTCATCACCCACAAAACGCGGCTTTCCTACACGCTCGAAGCCCCGTCCGATTTCCCGTTGGCCGTGCGGGTGGCTGCGCTCGTCGCAGGCGTGACCGCTGCCCTCGCGACCCAACGCTGTTAGCCTCCGCTTTCGGAACTGCCCCGCGCTCTTTGCTCCATCCAGGTGTGCCCCAGGGTCGTCAGCGTCTTGTTTTTCAGGACGCGTTCGGCGAGGGGAAAAACAATGCGCTCCTCCTTGTCGAAGTGCTTGCGCGAGTAGGCCACCGCCGCCAGCAACAGTTGCCGCGCCTTCTTTAACTGCCGCGCCTCCTGCACGTTCTTCAGGCTGTCGTCAATCTCCTGGTGTTCCTCCAGAAACGCGTCCCGCTGGCCGAGTTGCTCGAAGCAATGCTCCAGCGGCCCGATAAACAGTTCGTCCTCGGTGTCCGAGTGGGCCTTCAACAGCGACTCCATCAGCGCCGCCAGCGATTTGACTTCAGCCAACGTTTTCAAGCGGGGCGCTCTCGCCTCAATGTGATCGAACATGTTGTGGAACACCAAATGTTCCGCGAATAGAGCTTCCGTGATTTTCATCGCAGCAATTCTTCAGTCATTAGCCGCAGTGGCATACCAGAAAACCCCAACTGACACCACCTATTTTATCGCTCGCCAGGATCGGACATTGACTCTATGTATGAATATGGCGTTCTAACGCAGGTTATGGGCCAGATGAAGGATCGCCAGGGACTGGGGGGAGAAGGCATTCTCGCGTTAGATCAAGCAGGCCAACCGTCCGGCAGCCGGGCGGGTGCCTCCAGCGCCCCGCGCGGGGCGGCGATAAGGCCCTCGCCCCCTTCGCCTCGGATCCAGGCCCCGGAAAGGAGTCGGCTGTTTGAATATTCATACAAAATCATGTATAAATATAATATTCAAACATAGCAATATTTTGAATGGATTATTGACTGGGGGCCTGCTATGCGATTTCATGGCCACCATGACTGGCCACATTGCGTCGTGCCTCCGCCGGTGGTCCGCCAGGCGCCGTTCGTCCGCGCCCGCGCGCCGGGTGGGTCCGCCCCGGACCCCCGCCCCGCCGGGCCGCGCCGGCCCTTCTGGTGGGCCCTGCTCTTGGCTCTTGCGCTTTGGTGTCCGCCGCGTGTCCCCCGGCCACACGCTTGCCGCCGTTAGGCCTCGCCCTCGCTTGGTGATGCCTGCCCTGTGGTTGCCATCCGGGCGATCTCCTGTCGCCACTGCTTTCTTCCCTAAACTCCGAGTGTTATATGAACCCACTACCACCCCCCCCCCCCGGCCCCGCCTCCGCCGCCCCCCCCACCGGCGCCGCCTCCGCACATGGCGGGACGG
>Ga0187872_10000518_pt1 | contig 44325 bp, 34 predicted proteins | sample June2016WEW_16_4_FD_132973 | JGI IMG/M metagenome (GOLD analysis project Ga0187872, IMG submission 132973) | Peatland microbial communities from SPRUCE experiment site at the Marcell Experimental Forest, Minnesota, USA - June2016WEW_16_40 | ecosystem: Environmental > Terrestrial > Soil >...
AATTGAATTGCCCCCGCCGGCAGTTTCGGGAAATCCCCCATCGACATGAGGTGTTGGCCGCTCGCGCCGAAGCCCGCAGAAATCGAGCCCTTATCTAAGCGCCATTCGACGGCAGTCGGCGCTATCTTTCGGAACTGAGAATCAGCGCCGACTGCCGTCGGCGGCTACACGCTATGAAATCTCCCGGCTAGAGCTTGATGAAGTTGGCCGCCTGGGCGACGTCCTTGTCACCGCGGCCGGAGAGATTGATGATGATGACCTGGTCTTTGGGCAGCCCGGGCGCGCGGCGGATGACTTCCGCGACGGCATGGGCGGATTCCAGGGCGGGGATGATGCCTTCGAGGCGCGCGAGTTCCGTGAACGCCTTGAGCGCCTGGTCGTCGGTGGCATAAGTGTATTCGACGCGCTTGAGGTCGCGCAACCAGGCGTGCTCGGGACCGACCGCGGCGTAATCCAAGCCCGCGGAGACGCTATGGGTGAGCTGGATCTGGCCGAACTCGTCCTGCAACAGGTACGACCGTGTGCCTTGCAAGACGCCGAGCGAGCCGCCTTGAAACCGGGCGGCGTGTTTGCCGGCGGCGAGGCCTTCGCCGCCCGCTTCCACGCCAATCATTTTCACCGATGGGTCCTTGAGGAAGGGATAGAACAGGCCCAGGGCATTGGAACCGCCGCCGACGCAGGCAACGAGGAGGTCGGGCAGACGCTTCTTCTTCTCCAGAATCTGCCGGCGGGCTTCGTCGCCGATGACGCGCTGGAAGTTGCGCACCATCAGAGGGTAGGGATGGGCGCCATAGACCGTGCCGAGGATGTAGTGGGTGGTGCGCACGTTGGTGACCCAATCGCGCATGGCCTCGTTGATGGCCTCCTTCAAGGTTTGCTGGCCGGCGGTGACCGGGACGACTTCCGCGCCCAGCATCTTCATGCGCAAGACGTTGAGGGCCTGCCGCCCGCAATCGACCGCGCCCATATAGACGACGCATTTGAGCCCGAACATGGCGGCGACGGTGGCCGTGGCGACACCGTGCTGCCCCGCGCCGGTTTCGGCAATGATACGCGTCTTGCCCATGCGCCGGGCGAGCAGGATTTGCCCGATGCAGTTGTTGATTTTGTGGGCGCCGGTGTGGAGCAGGTCTTCCCGTTTGAGATAGATCTGCGCCCCGCCCAGTTCCCGGGTGAGGCGTTCGGCGAAGTAAAGGGGGGTGGGCCGACCGCAGAATTCTCTCAGGTAATACTCGAACTCGCGCTGGAAATCAGGGTCCGACTGCGAACGGAAATACTCGGCCTCCAATTCCTGCAGCGGGTGCATCAGCGTCTCCGGGACGTAGCGGCCGCCATACGGACCGAAGTGGCCGCCCGCATCGGGCACATTATTAGTGGCCATCGAGTTCATGCTCCGCAGGATAGCCCCTCAAGGAGGGCTTCGTCGAGCGCGCCGTTGGCCGGCTGCCAGCGGCCGGGCCGTTTGAGACCGCGGGGTTGGCTCAGGCCGCATCCTCCTATTATTTGGGCGCCCCTTCACCCGCCCACGAACCAAACAACCGCTTGATGATCTGATACTTCTCAGGATTCTTCTCAGGGTCCTGGCGGCAATAGATCATTACCCCGTCGGCCGCACGGTGGCCGGCGATCATGGCTTGTTCGACGTACTCCGGCGTCGTCGCTCCGAGCGTGCTGTGGGCCGTGGCGTAGATGTCGAGCACGATCGGGAAGGAAGGCCCGACCAACGCTTTGATCTGCTTCACTTCCGATTCCACCAGGCTCGGGTCTTTCAGGTTGGCTTTGGCCGACTCATGGCGATAGGGGAACAGGATGCCGTCAATCAGCGAACAGTAGTTGGTGACGAAGGCGAGCTTGATCGCCGGGAAATAGCAGCAAGGCACGAAGGCCAGCTTCGGATTAATCCGGCGCGAGGCGTCGAGCATTTTCCTGACATAATCCGGCGTATAAGTCTTTGTCAGGTTGTGCGTGAAATCATCGATGCTCCACGCCACCAGATTGGTCTCCTGCAGGCTGAGTTTCGCAAATTCCACCGCCCAGCGCTCGTAGTCGAGCCGGAAAGGTTCAGCGTACGTCCGGGTTCGCGGCGGGGACTCCGACGGCGGAACAATGGACGCCCAGATGCGAATGCCCTTCTCCCGCGCGCGCGGCAGGATGAGCTTCAAGTCATCCCAATCCGTGGAGTAGCCATGGATGCCGAAACTGTAGGTGTTCGCGTGAAGATCGGCCAGTTCGGCCAGCAGGCGATCCACATCGACACGGGTGTCCGCTTTGCGCGGCGCGTTACTGTAAGTCGCCCGCGTTCCGACCACCGCCCGCGCGCGCTCGGCTCGCACGTTCTTCTCAGCGGTACGGGAGGTGACGCAGCCGGCCAGCGGCGCAAGGAGTGAAAGGAGAACGAGGGAATGGATGAGGGGGGTGAGACGTTTTGGCATCATTTTCACGATCCTGCCGGCGAGCTGGCGCGCAACTTCGCGATAATGCCCGGCAGATGGTTTAGCACGTAATCGACGTCCACCTCGGTGTTGTAGATGCCCAGGCTGAAGCGGATGCTGCTGCGCGCCCGTGCGGCGCTGCAGCCCATTGCCGTCAATACGTGCGAGGGGTCCAGCGAACCGGTGGTGCAGGCCGAGCCGCTCGAAGCGCAGATGCCCGCCTGGTCCAACAACATCAGAATGCCTTCCGCCTCGACGCCATCGAAGGCGAGATTGCTGGTGTTAGGCAGGCGCGGCTCCCTGGCGCCGTTGCGCGAGGCGCCCGGGATGGCGCCGAGGATTCCGTCCTCCAATCTGTCCCGCAGCGCGCGGACGCGAGTGTTCTCGTCGGACAGGTTGGCCGTCGCCAGTTCCGCCGCCCGGCCAAAGGCCACGATGTTGGCGACGTTTTCGGTGCCGCCGCGCCGGCCACGCTCCTGCCCGCCGCCGACGACGTAGGGCTGGTATTTCACGTGGCGTTTCACATAGAGCAGCCCGATGCCTTTGGGCGCATGCAGCTTGTGCGCCGACAGCGACAGGAAATCCACGTCCAGCTCCCTCACGTCAATCTTCAATTTGCCCGGCGCCTGCACGGCGTCCGTGTGGAACAACGTGCCTTTGCGCCGGCAAATCGCCGCGATTTCCCGGACCGGGAACAGGACGCCCGTCTCGTTATTGGCCCACATCACCGAGACGACGGCGGTGTGCGGGCGAATTGCCTCCTCGAGCTGTTGCAGGTCCAGCGCCCCATCCGGCGCCACGGGCAGGAAGGTGACGGTGTAACCCCGCTTCTGGAGGAGGTCGCAGAACTTGATATTGGCCGAGTGCTCGACGGCGGTGGTCAGCACGTGCCGCTTCTCCGGCTGGGTGACCAGGGCGCTGTGGATCGCCGAATTGTTGCTTTCGGTGCCGCAACTGGTGAAGATGAGCTCCCGTGGCTCCGCGTTGATCAGCGCCGCGACCCGGGCGCGCGCCTGGTCGAGGTGCTCGCCGACCTGCCGCCCAAAAACATACGTGCTGGAAGGATTGCCCCAATACTCCCGCAGAAAGGGAATCATCGCGTCCACGACTTCGGGCGCGACCCGCGTCGTGGCATTGTTATCGAAATAATAGATGGCCGGCTGACTCATCGCACCAGTGTTTCCGAGCGACAATCTAGCCGGTTGAGAGCGGATTTCCAGTTGGAAGCCGAACGGCCGGCAAGCTGGCGGCACCCGCCGCAACACGGAGCGGAAGCGGGATTGTTCCCCCGCTGGTTTTGGACTTTGGACTTGAGGCGTTGGACTTTAGACTGGCGGTTTATGTTGACTCTGTCCGGCATCAGCAAGGCATACGGCGAGCGGGTGTTGTTCGCCGACGCGACATTGCAGGTGAACCGCCAGGACCGGATCGGGCTGGTCGGTCCGAACGGGGCCGGGAAAACCACCCTGTTCTCGATCATTCTGGGTGATGAATCAGCCGACGAGGGCGTCATTTCCTCCGAACGCGGCATCTCCATCGGCTATCTACCGCAGGAGAATGCACCGGTGGCGGACGAGACGGTCATCGAACTGGCCACGGCCATCACGCCCGAATACACGAAGCTCCGCCGCATCCTCAAGGCGTGGGAGGCCGACCACCCGATTGAGGCACTGCACCCGGAGGAAATCCACGACGACGTCCACGACCGGTTCAACGAGCTGGGCGGCTATCGCCTCGAAGCCAAGGCCAGGCAAATCCTCGCCGGCCTCGGCTTCCGTAACAAGGATTCCGACCGGCCCGCGCGCGAGATGAGCGGCGGCTGGGTGATGCGGGCGCACCTGGCCCGTTTGCTGACGCAAGAGCCGGACCTGCTGCTGCTGGACGAGCCGACCAATCATCTCGACCTGGAGGCGCTGCTGTGGTTCCAGGAGTATTTGAAGGGCTACCCCGGGGCGATTCTCGTCATCTCGCATGACCGCGAGTTCCTGAACCAGCTTGTGGGGAGCATCGTCGAGATTCGCCAGAGCAAGCTGATCCGTTACCGCGGCGGTTATGACGAGTATCTCGAACAACGCGAGGCCTACGAGCAGCAGCTTCTGGCCGCCTACAAACATCAGGAGCGCGAGATCGCCCGCCTGATGGAATTCGTCAACCGCTTCCGCGCCAAGAACACCAAGGCGGCGCAGGCCCAAAGCAAGCTCAAGCAGATCGAGCGCATGGACAAAGTCGAGGCGCCCGAGGGGGAGGAGCGGAAGCTGGATTTCCGGTTCCCCCAGCCGCGGCGGAGCGGGCTCCGGGTGGTCAAGCTGGAAAACATCCACCAGGCCTACGGCCAGAACGTGGTGTATCGCGGCATGAGTTTTCAAGCGGAGCGCGGCCAGCGCATCGTGCTAGCAGGGCCGAACGGGGCGGGCAAATCCACTCTGCTGAAGATTCTCGCCGGCGTGCTCACGCCGCAGGCGGGCGCGCGCACGCTCGGCCACAACGCCAAAGCCGGCTATTATTCGCAGTATCGCGTCGAGATGCTGCACCTGGACCGCACCGTGCTCGAAGAGGCGTTCGACACGCCCCAGCGCCTGACCGAGCAATTCGTCCGCACTCTGCTCGGCTGTTTCCTCTTCAGCGGCGACGATGTGTTCAAGAAAGTCGCAGTGCTGAGCGGCGGCGAGAAAAGCCGCCTGGCGCTGGTAAAGCTGCTGCTGGACCCGCCGAATCTGCTGCTCATGGACGAGCCGACCACGCATCTGGACCTGTCGAGCGTTGATGCGCTGGCCTACGCGCTCGACCAGTTCGAAGGCACGCTCATCTTCATCAGCCATGACGTGTATTTCATCCGCGCGCTGGCGAATCACGTCGTCCACGTGAACGCCGGCCAGTTGACGCATTACCCGGGCGGCTACCAGTATTACCTGGACAAAACGAAAGCCGAGTCCGAGCGCGCGGGGCTCACTGCGACTGGCAGGGACCTGTCCGGGAGGGCGAGCGTCCCCGCGAGCCCAAACTCTCGGGGACGCTCCGGAAGTCAGGGCTCGCGGGGACGCTCGCCCTCCCCGGCTGTGGACTTGGGCGAGTCTGGGCAAAGCGTCGCTGCCAACTCAAGGAAGGACCAAAAGCGGCTGGAGGCCGAACAGCGCCAGGCGCGTTCACGCGAGCGCAGCGCCCAGCAGCAGATCGTGCGCCGGCTGGAAAAGGAGATTCAGGAACTCGAAGCCCGCCAGGCCGAGCTGATCGCCGAGCTGGAGAGACAGGGGACTTACGAGAAGCCCGGCCGCGCCCTGGAGATCAATCGCGAACTAATGGACGTTCAGCGCCGCCTGGCGGAACTGAATCCCGAGTGGGAACAGGAAGCCACCCGGCTGGCGGCGCTGGAGTGATCTAAAATAGTTGTTGCATTCGCGGCGACTTCGCGTAAAGTACCTGTGCTTTTAGGCAACTAGTCAATTTCAAGGCCGGTAGATCCTCAATTGAATTTGCTTTCAATGATGATTTGAAACCCGATGGTCGGGAACAGTCTTCGAAGGAGCAGTCAGTCTAAGACACGAACATCATAATGAGTACGAAACTATACGTCGGGAATCTTCCCTTTGACGTCACCGAAAACGACCTTCGGGACATGCTGGCCCAGCACGGCCCGGTCAACGAGGTCACCGTCATCATGGATAAAGACACCGGTCGGGCGCGCGGCTTCGCCTTCGCCACCATGAACACCGAGGAGGGGGCCAAGGCCGCCATTCTGGGCTTGAATGGCAAGGATTGGAAAGGCCGCGCGCTGACGGTGAACGAGGCTCGTCCGCGCGAAGACCGTCCGGCCCGAGGCGGCGGCGGCGGTTACCGCGGCGGGCAGCGCTCCCGCTACTGATTCGTCCGGGTGGATTGATAATCGCAGTGGGGTTCTGCTCCGCAGAATCCCACTGGCGCGTTGAGTCCCGCGGCCCCTAATCCGCGCTCGCGACTCGACGCTCCATCCGCAACCGAGGCAATATGATAGATTCTTTAGCAAATACAGTCGTTGAAACCCGGCAGCAGCGGTTCGAGCGCCTTTTGGGCCGGGAACCCTTCAAGGGGCTGAAAGCGATCCTCGACAGCCTGTCCAGCGACCCGGCGACGCTCTGGGACGGAGTTAATGGCACGAATTCTTACGAGGAACTGCTGGCCAGGCTTGGCTATCGTGTCACCCTGACCAAACAAATCCACATCGCGGATTGCTATTCCCGCACGGGCGCGGCGGGCGGGATCAGGGCCGTGCTTCCTTATTTCGATATTCCGACGCAGAGCGCCCTGCCCACGCTGGTGAACTTTGATTCCACAGTGACCGCCACGCCCAAATCAGCGGCTTTCTTCAATGGGATGTTGGCCGAGCTCAAGCGGCAACTGGGAACGTGAATCGGCTGAGGGTTGAGAGGCCGGGGAACTCCGAAGTCCAAGGCTCGAGCCGGGGCAGCGATTGTCGTTAAGGCGTTAACGAGTCACGCCACTTGAGGCTGATTCGCCCGGGCAGGAACAAACGCCGCGATGCGGCGGCTTCCGTCCGCCACATCCTCGCGCGTCATGTTAAGCGCCACAAACGCCCACGCGGCTTCGGAACCTCGGTAGCCTTGGGCCGCCGCGAGTTGAAGCCACTTATACGCCTGGATTCTGGACTCGGGCGCCGCTTCCGGCAGCCCGTCGAGGCTGGCGCGATGGTGCTTCATGCCGATGTGGAATTGGGCTCCGGCGTCGCCCAGGTCCGCCGCCTTCTGCATCCACACCTTTGATTTGGCCTCGTCGCGGGGCACGCCCTGGCCCGCAGCATACATAATCGCGAGGTTAAACTGCGCCAGGGAATGGCTTTGGTCCGCCGCTTTCAGATACCAGTGAATTGCTTGCGCATAGTCCTGCGCCGCTCCCTCGCCGGCAAATTTCACCCCCAGGCTGAATTGCGCTTCCGCATCGCCGTGGCCGGCCCTGGTTTCAGTGGTTTCAACAGCGGGCTTTTCAGGGCGGCTGAACAATCGGCGAAAGAACGGTGTGTCCATGCCCGTCATCTTAGTCAGCCCGAACCAAAACACAAGCTTAATTCCAGGCAAAATTGGGCGCATCCTCACACCACCGCCGGACCGCGAGCCGTCCCCGGCTCGCAGCGGCCACGCACGCGAGGCAGGTTCCAAAGTGCTGCGAGCCGGGGACGGCTCGCGCTCCATCCCCGCCTTGACCTTTGCCGGCGGCGGACATAGAACCACGGCATGATTCAATTGGGACTACACACCGACAACTGGAGGCCCTTGAGCGTTGGCTTCGAAGCCGCCTGCGAAAAGGTCGCCGCGACCGGCCTGAAACACCTCGAGTTCTGCGCCATCCACGGCCAGAACTTCATCGCCGCCCTGGGCTACGATCCGGGCGTTTCCCTGCAATCCAACCCGCGTGCCATCCGACGCTTCCTGGACAAACTGGGCCTCAAGGTCTCGCAGATAGACGGTTCCTACCCGATGATGGGGCCGAACGGCTCGGCCTTCGGCGTGCAATATGTCACGCAGACCATCCGCTTCGCCGCGGAACTGGGCTGCCCGATGGTCGATACCGTCGATGGCGCGTTCGAGACGCCCGGCCTCACGCGCAAGGAAGTCTTCCGCGTCACGTGCGACAATTACCGCCAGTGCCTCTCGTGGGCCGAGGACTACCAGGTCGTCATCAATGTCGAGCCGCACGGCCCCTACACCAACGACCTCGAGTTCATGCACAACCTCTTCCACCACTTCGAGTCCGAATACCTGCGGTGCAACTTCGACACGGGCAACACGTTCATCGCCGGCCACAACCCGCTCGATTACCTCAAGGCGCTGCGCAAATACGTGGTACATTGCCATATCAAGGATGTCAGCCCGGCGCTGGCGGCGGCGGTGCGCGGCGAGGAAACCGGCATCGGCAGCTCGGAGGTCTATGTCGGCGGCGGCGTCAACGCCGACAACATCCGCAACTGCCTGGCCTTCCTGCACCGGGGCGGCTGGGACGGCGTCGTCTCCCTCGAATGCAGTGGCACCGACGAAAACACCCGCCAGAGCGTCGAGTGGATGCGCGGCGTGGTGAAGGGACTCGGGAAGAAGGTGGGGCGTTAAAACGTGAAACGTGAAACGTGGAGCGTCCACTTTGGCTTTACACCGGGTGACTTTGTCCCAAATATACTGTTAACGGAGACCAGAAGCTGGCCATGAATACTGCTCTGATTGGAAAGCGTCTCCGGGTTGCCGGCTGGATGGTCATAGCGTGCTCCTTCCTCCTTTGGATCGGGGGCGGAGTGGCCCTGCACTTCGAGGACGCCCGACATCCCGATGCCGCTTACACCCCCGGTGACCCCGAATCGATGACGCTAAACGGGGCCATTTGGCGGATGCGGCTGGTCACCGGCGCAGCGGCGGCGGCAGCCGGAGGGTGTGTACTGCTTTGGTTTGCAAGCTTCCTACGAGCGAGGAACAAAGGAGGGGCAACATGAGGCTTCGATCTGCTAACCCGGCGAGTGCAGTGGACGGCGGGATTCCGCCTCTGTCGGCGTTTGGACGCGCTCGACCCGCCGTCAGTGATGCACATCGTTACCCAAACGCTCGATTGCATGGCCAAGCTCTCGATGCGCCAGGCGTCGCTTGTGCGCACAGCCCTTGCCGTTTCCATCGACAACTGGCGGACTGCTGGTAGATTTAACGCATGAGTCTGAGCTTTGCGGATATTGAGGATGAGGCGTTGCGCTTGCCGCAAGACGAGCAACTGCGACTGGCTCGCGCGTTGTTGGAGAGCAGCGAAGCGGCGGGGGACACTGGCGCCGAGGCTGCCTGGGAAGAGGAGATTGAACGGCGAATTCGTCTGGTGGATTCCGGATTGGCCAAGGGGCGCCCTTTTTCAGACGTGCTGCGGGAGATTGACCGGCGCCTTGGGAAATGACTCTAGTGGATCGCTGGGTTCGAGCCTGATCTCAAAGGGCTAAAGGCTTGACGCCCCGGTTTGGGAGGGCGAGCGTCCCCGCGAGCCCAAACTGCACAGGAATCTATGACAATCAGGGCTCGCGGGGACGCTCGCCCTCCCTCATCGGAGGAAGGAAGTTCGCCCAGCACAAATGACGAGAAGTGAACTTTAGATGTTCTTAGCAGCCGTAAATACAGGGGGGCCGGCCCCGGGAGCCTGGCATATCGTCTTTGCCGGCCTGGCGCTGCTTCTCTCCGTTGCGGCCTCGGGACACGCCGTCCTTTACAAGCGGGATTCGCGCTCCGCCATCGCGTGGGTGGGCTTCATCTGGCTGGTGCCTCTGGTGGGGGCGGCGCTCTACTTCGTCTTCGGAGTGAACCGGCTGCGCCGCCAGGCGATGTTGCTGCGGCAGAGCCTCGAGCGGTACCGCGCCCATGAGACGCAGCCGGAGTGTCCGCCCGAAGAGTTGCATCGCCATCTGCCCGGCCACACCGGGCACCTCAACACGCTGGTTCGAGTCGTGGGCGGCGTGGTAGGGCGGCCACTGCTGCCGGGGAATCGCCTGGACCCGCTCATCAACGGTGACGAGGCCTTTCCCGCGATGCTGGAGGCCATCCGGCAGGCCCGCCAAACCGTCTCTTTCTGCACTTATATCTTTGACCGGGACGAAGTCGGCCTGGTTTTCGCGCGGGCGCTCGGCGAGGCCGCCCGCCGGGGCGTGGAAGTGCGGGTGCTGATTGACGCGATGGGGATACGCTATTCCTGGCCGACCATTCTCCGCACCCTGCGCCACGAGGGAGTGAGGCACGCGCGGTTTCTCCCGGCTCTGGCTGTGTGGCACCTGATGTCAATGAACCTGCGCACGCACCGGAAGATTCTGGTGGCGGACGGGCGCCTGGGCTTCACCGGCGGCATGAACATCCGGGTGGGCCATTGCCTCCGGCGCCACCCGCGGAGCCCGGTGCAGGACATCCACTTTCGCGTGCGGGGTCCGGTCGTCACCCAATTGCAGGAGGTATTTGCCGATGACTGGCTGTTCACGACCGGCGAATCTTTGCGCGGCGACGCGTGGTTTCCCAAGCCGGAGATGGCCGGGCAAGTGCTGGCGCGCGGGGTGCCGGACGGCCCGGACGAGGACTTCGAGAAACTGCGCTGGACACTGCTGGGGGCGCTTTCGATTGCCCGTTATTCCGTCCGGATCGTCACCCCCTATTTTCTGCCCGATCCCGCGGTGGTTTCCGCGTTAAACCTCGCCGCGATGCGGGGCGTGCGGGTGGATATTATTTTGCCCGCCAAGAGCAACCTGCGGGTGGTGCGCTGGGCTTCGCGGGCGATGTGGTGGCAGGTGCTCGAACACGGGTGCCGGATTTGGCTCACCCCCCCGCCCTTCGATCACTCCAAGTTAATGATCGTGGACGGCTGCTGGGTGTTGCTGGGGTCCGCCAATTGGGACGCGCGCAGCTTGCGCCTCAACTTCGAGTACAACCTGGAGTGCTACGACCTGGAACTCGCCCGGCGGCTCGAGGAATTGGTCGCGGCCAGGCAGCAGGCCGCTCATCGGGTAACGCTCGCCGAGGTGGATGGCCGCCCTCTGCCCGCGCGCCTGCGCGACGGCCTCGCGCGGTTGCTGACGCCGTATCTGTGATTGGTGATTGGTGACTGGTGACTGGTGACTTGACACTACCCCCGAGACACCCGCGACAAGACTCCCTCTCCTCCATGAAATGGAGGGCTGGGGAGAGGAGGGGCGTTTGGGTCGAAGCCGGCGCGAGATTCCACCAGATCAGACCCCTCTCGGGGGCAGCGCCCCGTCGGCGGTCGGCGGTTACGCGATAAATAAAGGCTTGTTGCGGCGTTGGGGGGTGTGTTAGGTCATGGTGGATGATGCCGACACGGCAAGGGTCTTTCCGCCTGTTCCGCTTTGCGGGAATTGATGTGTATTTGCACTGGTCGTGGTTCCTCATTGCGGTGTATGGCATCAGCATCCGGGTGGGCCGGTATTCCTCGCTGGTTTGGCCGGCGCTGGAGTACGTGGCGCTGTTTGTGATCGTGCTGGTGCATGAGTTTGGCCATGCGCTGGCGTGCCGGCAGGTGGGCGGGCAGGCGAACCAGATCGTGCTCTGGCCGCTGGGGGGCGTGGCCTACGTAGCGCCGCCGCCGCGGCCGGGCGCGACGCTGTGGAGCATCGCGGCGGGGCCGCTGGTGAATGTGGCGCTGGCGCCCGTTCTGAGCGCGCTCTGGTGGCTGGGCTACTCCCTGGGTTGGGGAGAGGCGATGCCCAATGCTTATGCGTTTGTCAAGGCGGTGTGCATCATCAATTGGGCCTTGCTGATCTTTAATCTGCTGCCGATCTATCCTCTCGATGGCGGTCAGATTCTCCAGTCGCTCCTGTGGTTTGTGCTGGGTCGCGCGCGCAGCCTGATGGTGACGGTCATCATTGGTTTCATCGGCGTGGCGGGCTTGATCGCGCTCGCCATTCTGGGGCAAGCGGTGTGGTTTGGCATCCTGTGTGTGTTCATCCTGATGAATTGCTGGCGCGGGCTGCTGCAGGCGCGGGTGCTGGCAAAGGTGGCGAAGCTGCCGCGGCGCGCCGGGTGGGCGTGCCCGTCCTGCCAACAGGCGCCGATCATCGGCCCGCTCTGGCGGTGTGACAAATGCCTGCAGCCGTTCGACACCTTTGCCACGCAGGCGGTCTGTCCGCATTGCGGGGCGCAGTTTCCCGTGATCCGGTGCCCGGAGTGCGGCAGCGCGCATCCGCTGGGCGAGTGGGTGGCAGCCGCCGCGCGTGGGCCCGCGCCGCCAAGGACATGGGGTTGAGAGGAAAGGTGAAACGTGAAACGTGAAACGTGAAGGAACGGCAGCTCAGAACTGCTCTTCCGGTTGGTTACTCGATTGCCGGGATCGAACCGGGCGGCCGGGGCACGCGATAATACCGCAGTGTGATTTGCGGGGCGAAGCATTGCTCGTGGCCGGGGGAGGCAAAAGCGAAGCTCTTGAGGCGTCGGAAAGCTGGCGGGTCGGTGTCGGGCTGGAAAAGGGCAGCCAGTTGACGGTTGTTCTCGATGCTGGGATCGATCAGGCAGCCGGCGCTACCCATTGCGGTAACATAGAGACTGCAAACCGTGTTGGTTTCACCCATAAATTGGCGGATTAAAAAGCAGGGGGGAGGCTGGTAACAAAACGACCGCAGCTTGCCGAGGAAAGAATGCTCGATGCGCGCTTCCATCCAGATCAAGTCGCGGTTTGGGTTCTCGAACGCACCCAGGTCTCCGAACTGAACGGTAAACTCGCCAATGAAAGTCCGCTCCGCACGGGCCAGCAAGGGCGGCTCGTTTCTCTCGAGCAGCAGCAGATCGTGCTCAACCAGCACCGGGTGGTAGTTGTCCATCAACGCGCGCAACGCCAGGGCGTCGTCCTGAAACACCGTCCGCTCGTCAATCGTCCCCATCTGGCACAGCACGTACCGCGGCGCGGTCCGCCCGTCCCGGTAAAAGGATTCGTTGGCCCTTTGCAAGAACTCATTGCAGGCGGCAAAGCTGATCGGCATGGGCCGGGGCCAATAATTCAATCCGTTGAGCAGGACAAATCCGGGGAGATAGCCGAACAGATCAATCGTCGCATTCTTGACGCGGCGTTTGACCTCCGGCAAGGCGGCGACCTCTTGCGCCTGGCGCAACTGCGCTTCCAGGGCGGCTCGCTGGCGCCCGGGTGACAAGAGCCAATGGAGGTTGTGCACCAGGCAGTTTTTCAACGCCGAGAGATCAAGACTTTCCGGAGCCGCTCCCATCAAAAACAGACCCAGGGTCAGAGTGATAACTGCGGGAAAGGCAACCCGCTCGAGGACTTGCGCGCGGCCCGGCAAGGAGGGCGCGGCGGCCGAGGGTTTAACCTCCGAGCCAATGAAGAACCACGGAGGCACCAACAGGAACAGAGTCGTAAGAAAGCTGACCACATGCTCGCCGTCAGCCCGGACATGGCCGTATTTCCAGACCAGGCAGAGAAACGCGAACTCCAGCAGCAGACGGGCGACGGGGCGCCGGCGCAAAAGGCAGCCCTGGATGGAACGGAACAGGAATACTCCGATGAGGAGCAACGACGCCAGCGTCAACAGAGGCCCGCCATGCAGCATCATGGCCTCGTTGTAACCGGTCGTAAACGCAAAGATCCCGCGGACGAACAGGGGCAGGTTGGCCAGCCTCTGCCCGGCCATGGCCCAGTGGAGCAACAGGAATGAAAAAAACGCCGTGAGGATGAGCAGCGGGCGAAGCAGGTTGCCGCGGGCCACCCGCCTGGACTCGAATCCGCGCCGGCACGCGACGCCCCCTCGCGCCAGGGCCTCGAGGCAGACGGCGCCCACGACCAGCAGAACCAGAACGAAACTGGTGTGCTTGGTCAAAGCCAAGAATGCGAGGAAGAACCACAGCGCGCCGGAGACCAGGTGAAAAGGCTTATCCCGACGATCTTGCAGAAGATAGAGCGAAGCCAAATAAATCACCAAATAAGAGAGCGGCTGTTCAAGGATGCCTGGCTCGGCTTTGGTTAGCGGGAAAACCAGGAAGAAAGACGCCCACCACCAGAACCGCAGAATGAGGCGCGGCAACTGGCGCGAGGCCCAGACGATCAGGAGCAGCAACGTCAGCCGGCAGGCGTTGGCGAGCAGGGTTTTCTGCCCATGCAAATAGCCGCTGTAGGTGGAGGCGTAGTGGACAAAACCGTAAGGACCGACGTTTTGATACACCTGCGTTCCGAATTGGAAATGGTGGGCGGCATAGTATTCAAAGGCGGCGTGGCTGGAGAAATCGTGGTGCAGGTCGAAGGAATGGGTGGGGAAGGCCAGCAACAAGAGCGCCAGCAATCCGTACCCGGCAAGAGAGGTGGCGCGCCGCAACGCCGGATGGCAAGACGCCAGATGGAACATATTCTCCAAGCATAAGCGGCGCCTTGCTGGCGGTCGAGTCGTTGGTTGGCGCTATGGGGTTGCCTCGAGCAACTCGCGGGCTTGCTTCTTCGTAGCGTCGCTGGTCGAGTTTTCCACCACCATTTGAAGCGCCTTCTGGCGCTGTTCTTTGGGAACCCCTGGCATGGGAGCGCCGGCGAGTTTGACCACCGCGGAGCAGGCCTCCTCGGCAATGGCGGGTTCGGCGGCAAAGGTCATGAGCAGCTCGATCGCGCCGGGAGTCGGGATGGCGCCGATGGTTGCGATCGCCAGGAGCTTCTCCTCCGGCCGCTTGAGGAGGGGCAACAACTCAGTGACCTTGCTCACTTTCTCATCGTCCTTGAGCCGCTTATCACCCTGGAGGTATTGCAGGTAGCCCCGCAAGGCCAGCACTTGATAGAAGGTCTTGCTGCTGGCCCTGGCCAACGCCAGCAGCGGTTCCGCTACGCTGCTGTCCTCCGGCCAGTTGTTGGGCCAGGTTGAGAGGGTGCGCACCGCTTCGTCTTGCACGGTCTCGTCTTTGTCTGCGACGGCGGATTTGACGGCAGCCAGGGCCTCTGGCCCGCCGGCAGAGGCCAGCACGCGCAAGGTGATGATGCGCAGGGCGCTGTCGCTATGCAGCATGAGGAGCAGGAGAGAGGGCACGGCCCGCGCGCCGCTGCGGCCAGTGATCCCGAGGAGCGCCATTTCGAGGCCGGCGCGGTCCTTCTGGCTCTGGTTGGCTTGAAGAAGCCGCACGAGGCCGGGGACTTGCTGGTCGTCGCCCAGGGTGCCGATGGCTTGCACGGCGGCGCTGCGGACTGCGGCATCGGGATCGTCGGCACTGGCCACGATGAGAGGAAGGGCGCGGTCGAGGTGACGCTGGCCGGCCAGTTCAATCAGGACCCGACGGGTCTGGCCCGTGGCGGCCGGCAGGCGGGCAAAAAGGTCGGCGTCCACGCCGCTGCCGGAGAGTCGGGCGAGCGCCGCGAGGGCAGCTTGCGCCAGACCGGCATCGCTGTCGGTGGCGGCGTCCAGCAGGACCGGCAGGCTGGAAGGGTCGCCGAGGCGGTCCAGCACGCCGACCGCCGTGAGGCGCAGCTCTTGCGGGCCGCTGCCGGCGGCGGCCAGCACCGCGGGCATTACGGCGGCATCCGTGCGATCCGCCAAAGCCAGCAACAGGAAGGATTGCCGATCCGGGCTGGTTCGCGGCAACTCGGCGGCCAGGGCCTCGGTCACCTCGCGGCCAGGCAGTTCGCGGGCCGTGCGCAAGCCGATGCCGAACAGCGCCTTATCCGGCGATCTCAACACTTCAAGCAACAACGGAAGGCCGGTTGATTGCCGCGCGAGAATCGCCCCGCGCGTCGCCTCAAGCATCTTCTGCCTGGGCACCTTCGCCGCGCGGACCGCGTCATACAGCTTGACCGCTTCAGCGGGTTGTCCCTGGGCGAAGAATCTTTCCGCGCAGAGAATGCAGCCCTCAGCAATGGCCGGGCGAACCGCCGCCGGCGCGACCGGCAGGGACTGGTTCAGGGGCTTGGCGGCTTTAGCGCCGCCGATGCGGCCCAACGCCACCGCCACAGTTGAAGCGACATCCGGGTCCGCATCGTTCAGCTTTTTCACCAGTGCGCTGACCGCCTTTGGGTCGCGGCGAACAGCGATGGAATTGATGACCCCGATAAGCAACTTGCCTTGCAACCGGCCCATCGCGTGGCGCAGCGCCGCCTCGGGGGCTGGACCGGGAATCGCCTCCAGGGCTATCCGCGCCCACGACGCCAACTGCGGGTCGGACAACAGGGGCGCCAGGGCGGGGACGGCGTCCTTGGTGCCGTAAATGGCCAACTGCTTGCAAGCGACGGCCTTCTCGGCGGGCGGGGCTTTCGATTTGAGGACGCGGATCAGCGCGTGCTGCTTCGCGGCGGGGGAGCTTTGGCTGTCAGCCGCGGCAGCAGGGGCCTGGCCAGCGGTTATCGCGGAAGCCAAGACCGCAACGAAAACCACAGACCGTGTGAAACATCGAATCCGGCAGAGTCTCATAAATATCCTTTGTGCGGGTGCGTCCTCATGTAACTCATGTAACCTATTTGACCTATTTAACCCATTTAACTCAGTTAACTCCCTCCTAAATTCGCCAGGGTTCGCGGAGCGCCTCGGAGCGGAGCCGGTTGGCCTGCTCGTCGCCGATGAACTCGTTCTTGCTCGGATCGTATTTGACCTTGCGGCCCAGAAAGAGGGCGATGTTGGCCGCATGACACGCAATGTGCGACTGGCAGGCCACGTCGGCGTTGGCGCGGGTCTGACCCCGCGACCGGACGCAGTCCAGAAAGTCGCGCACATGGAAGTTGGCCGGGTAGCCGGAGACCTTGGCCCGCTTGCCGAGGAGCAAGGCGTCCGCGCTCGCGACCAACTCGCCGTCATCGCCCGTTTCGACCCAGCCGGTGTCGCCTTCAAAGCGGACGGGGCAAGAGCCGAGCGGGAGCCAGCCTTCGTCGCGCATGACGAGCTTGACGCCGTTGGCGTAGCGGGCGTGCAACTCGGCCCCCTGCGGCTCGTATTCGACCGGGGCGGTGCGGTCGGCATCGTTGGCCCACTGGCAGAGGTCCACGCAATGCGACCCCCATTCCAGGCAGCCGCCGCCGGTCAAGCCGCCGCCTTTCTCGAAGTTAGCGCCACCCAGGAGACTCTTGTTGTAGGGCCGCCAGGCGGCAGGCCCGAGGTACAAGTCCCAATCCACTTGCTCCCGGTCCGGCTCGGGTTCGGGCGCGGCCCAACCGCTGGTGGCGGTTGTCAACCCGCCCGGATGCGCGTAGAGAGTTTGGAGCCGGCCAAGCTTGCCACGGCGCGCCAGGTCAATCGCGAAGACGAAGTTGGGCAGGCTCCGCCGCTGGGTGCCGGCCTGGAAGACGCGGCCCGTGCGGCGGAACGTCTCGGCCAACGCGAGGCTCTGTGCAATGTTCTTGGTGCAGGGCTTCTCGCAATAGACATCCTTGCCGGCGTTGGCCGCCAGGATCGAGGCCGTGGCGTGCCAGTTCGGGCCGGTGGCGATCAGCACGGCATCGAGGTCGCTGCGGGCCAGCAGGTCGCGCAGGTCGCGGTACATCGCGCAATCCTGGTTGCCGTACTTGGTGTCGGCCTTTTTCTTGATCGCCTCGCGGCGCTCGGCCTTCACGTCGCATATCGCCACGAACCGCACATCAGGTTCCTCCAGGAAACAGCCGAGGACGTAAGTGCCGCGGCCACCGATGCCGATGGCGCCCAGCACGATGCGTTCGCTGGGGGCGACGCCACCGTCCCGGCCCAGAACGGCGCTGCGAACTACGTGGGGCGCCGCCAGTAAGACGCCTGCCTGGACTGCGGTCTTCAGAAACCGCCGCCGGTTGAGCGGAAGTGCGGGTTCAAATCGGGTGGGTTTGCGAATGGGCAATAGTTCGGGAGTGGCGGCGGTCACAGATTTCATCTTCGTTCTTTCTCGGGTCAGGACACAAAAGGTCGTACTGCTGCGATTCTGGCCGAATAGATGGACGCCTGTCCATGACACTTTCATCAGACTATTTGTAGCCGCCGACGGCAGTCGGCGCACTTTTCCTCAGTCACAGAAATCAGCGCCGACTGCCGTTGGCGGCTACGGTTTCTCGAATCCGCCCTGGCCGGAAGGAGGGCACCCGCTTTTCTGCGTGCATTTTCATCCGTGCGGACTACTAATGCTGCCGATGAACTTGAACGAAGCCAAAGCCCGACACGCCCAACTCGCCGAGGAAATCCGCCAGCACGACCACGCCTATTATGTGCTCGCGCAGCCGACCCTCAGCGACCACGAATACGACCGGCTTTACCACGAGTTGCTGGACCTGGAAAAGCAGTTCCCCCAGCTCGTTACGCCCGATTCCCCGACACAGCGCGTCAGCGGCCAGCCGCTGAAGGAGTTCCAGCAGGTGCAGCATCGGCTGCCGATGCTCAGCCTGGACAACACCTATTCGCAAGAGGACGTGCGCGATTTCGTCAACCGCGTCCAGAAACTGCTGCCCGATGAGAAGCTGGAATGGATCGTCGAGCCGAAGATTGATGGCGTCGCTATCAACCTGCGCTACGAGCAAGGCGCCTTTGCTTGCGGCTCGACTCGCGGCGACGGCACGACCGGCGATGACATCACCGCCAACCTCAGGACGATTCGCAGCATTCCCGCCCGGCTTCGGGGTTGCCTGTCCGGGAGGGCGAGCGTCCTCGCGAGCCCAAACTCTTCTCACGGAACCTCCGCAGATCAGGGCTCGCGAGGACGCTCGCCCTCCCAGGCTTCGACATTGGGACAAGCGCGGGCCACCTGCCCCGCTCTCCTGGAAGTGCGCGGCGAGGTCTATCTCACCAAGGCCGGCTTTGCCAAGCTGAACGCGGAGCGCAAAGCCGCCGGCGAGGAGGAGTTTGCCAATCCGCGCAATGCCGCCGCCGGCTCCCTCAAGCAACTCGACCCGCGGATCGTCGCCAGGCGACCACTCGACATTGTGGTTTATGGCCTCGGTCAGGTCGAAGGCGCGCCCCAGCAGCCCCAGCAGCACGACCAGATGCTCGCCTGGCTGAAATCGCTCGGCTTCAAGACGCCGGCTAAGACTTGGCACTGCCGCTCCGCGGATGAACTGGTCGCCGCCATCGAAGAACTCGACACGGTGCGGCACGAGTTCCCCTACGAGACCGACGGGGCGGTGATCAAACTGAACTCCTTCGCGCAGCGCGAAATAGCCGGCTACACCTCCAAAGCCCCGCGCTGGTCCATTGCCTACAAATACGCCGCCGAGCAGGCCGAGACGCTGCTCAAGGACATCACCGTCCAGGTTGGCCGCACGGGCGCGCTCACACCCGTCGCCGAACTCGAACCGGTCTTTCTGGCCGGCAGCACCATCAGCCGCGCCACGCTCCACAACGAAGATTACATCCGCCAAAAGGACATCCGCATCGGCGACACCGTCAAGATCGAGAAGGCGGGCGAAGTCATTCCCGCCGTCGTGGACGTGGTGCTGGCCCGGCGGACGGGAAATGAGGTCTCCTTTCGCTTTCCTGCAAAATGCCCGGAATGCGGCTCCAAAGTCTCTCGCGCCCCTGGAATCGTCGAGGGCGACGAAGGTGTTGTCTGGCGCTGCGTCAATCCCGATTGCCCGGCGCAGGTGCGCGGGCGGCTCGAACATTGGTGCGCCCGCGGCGCGATGGACATCGAAGGCGGCGGCGAAGTCCTCGTTCGCCAACTCGTCCAAAGTGGCCTGGTGCGGGACGTGGCGGACCTTTATTCGCTCAAGCTTTCGGACGTGGCGGGCCTCGAACGTATGGGCGAGAAGTCGGCCCGCAACTTCCTCGACGGCGTCGAAGCCAGCAAACAGCGCGACCTGTGGCGGCTGCTGTTCGGGCTGGGGATTCTCCACGTCGGCGCGGGCGTGGCCAAGGCCCTGGGCCGCGGGTTCGTCTCGCTCGATGACGTGTTCGCCGCCGGCGTGGACCAGTTGACCGGGTGCGAGGACGTCGGCGAGGTCATCGCGCAGAGCGTGGTCCAGTGGCACGGCGACCCGCGGAACCGGAAGCTGATCGAACGTCTACGGCAGGCGGGGCTGAATTTCAAGTCCGCGCTTTACCAGCCGAAAGCCAGGGCCGGGTTGCTGGCGGGCAAGACCTTTGTCCTGACCGGCACGCTGCCCACACTCAAGCGTGAGGAGGCCACCGCGAAGATCGAGGCGGCCGGTGGCAAAGTCAGCGGCAGCGTCAGCAAGAAGACCGACTACGTCGTCGCCGGCGCGGAAGCCGGTTCCAAACTGGATAAGGCGCAGCAACTCGACGTGAAGATCATTGACGAGGCCGAGTTGCTGCGGCTGTGCGCCGCGTGACGGCCTGAGCCTTCCATGCGGGCTTAACGCCAGGGCGGAGCGCAGCAAAGCTGCAACTGAACTGGTAAGGACGCGTTCCACCGCGTCCCACTTTTAGCCGGTAGCTGTTCGAGGGACGCGGTGGAACGCGTCCTCACCAGAACCCCTTCGCAGCCCACGAGCGGGTTGGGATATAGCAGTGCCGTACAGGGTGACTAGCCCATAAAAGCCCGCAAAAAGAATGGACAGCGGGCAAACCAACTAATACACTCGCCCCATGACGCCTTTGCAATCAGGCTTACTACGAAAGGCTGCTGACCTTTCAAGCAAGCAGGAACTACCAATGCGCTGGTACCATTACATCGCCTACTTCTCCGGTGGCGCGTTTCTGGCGAACGCCATTCCACATTTCGTGAGCGGCGTCACGGGGCACCCGTTTCAGAGCCCGTTCGCGAAGCCGCCTGGCCAAGGGCTGTCGCCAGCGTGGGTCAACGTCTTGTGGGGCGCGGCGAACCTCGTCTTCGCGTACCTGCTTTTGGGGCGGGTCGGGAACTTCGAGTTCCGTCGTTGGCGTCATATCCTCGTCGCCGGCGCGGGCGGTCTGGCGATGGCGGTGATGCTTTCGCGGGCCTTTGGACGCTTCTACGGCGGTCTGTGAGGCGAGCCCGGCTAAGTCGTCGTTAATGATGTGAGTGGAGGCACGATGTGCCCCCCTGTGTGGTGGTGGCCTGTCACCCGTCACTCGTCACCCTCTTGGCGTCTTTGCGTTAACTCCGCTTTTTGGGCTCAATGGCGGAGCGCAAAAAGCAATTCCTCTCAGTTTAACCCCCCTGACGGCTGTATCCCACGGCTAACCCCTTTAACTCATTTAACTCCTTTGGCTGCGGCCTTGCCGCGCTGTGTTCATCTATGCCTTGAATTGTTGGGGCTAAGTCCAATAACGGTAATCCACGTCCGGGAAGAGATTGTCCCGCCACTCGACCTGCTTGAGCCATTCCGGATCGAGTTGGGCAGCGATGAGCTGCTCGTAAAGCCGGGTGAAGCGCAGCAGGTGCTCCTTCACCCGCTTGCGCGCATAGTCAGGGCTGGTCCCCGTCCGCAGAATAAACGGCCAGTCGCTGGCCTGCGCGAGGAGCAGTTCGCGCGCGGCTTGCTTGAGCGCGCGCTCCTGAAGGAAACGAGGCGAGGACGCCTCGGTACCGGCAGGCGAGACGCCTGCCCCACACGGGAAGCGCCGCGCCAGTTCGGTCATGCGGTCCTGCGCCACGCGGAGGTGCGGGTAAATCCACTCGTTCTTCTCGTTGAGCCAGACGCGCCAGTACCCGTCCTCGCCCCAGCTTGAGGCGGCGGGTGTGGCCACCTGGTGCGTCGGGTGCCGGCGCAGGAAATCCTCCGGCGTGATCAACTCGAACACCTTCTGGTCGCAGCAGGCTTTGCGCACGAAGAAATCGAGGAACTCCGGGCCTTCATACCACCAGTGGCCGAACAACTCGGCGTCGTAAGGCGCAACCAAAATGGGCGGTCGGTCGAGGATTTCGGCCAGGCGGCGGAATTGGGCCGCCCGGGCTTCGAGAAAATGGCCCGCGTGTTCATCAGCGGCCCGAATGGCCGCCTGGCGGTCATACACCTCTTTGTCGGGCGAGCTGCCGGTGATGCGATAGTATTTGATGCCGGTGAACCCGCGTTGGTCGGGCGCGGGCAGATGCGGCTTCACGTAATCGGCATCCAGGTCGAAGCCGATGTCGCGGTAGAAGTCGCGGTAGCGCGGGTCGCCGGGGTAGCCGGCGTGCCGGCTCCAGACTTGGCGGGCGGAATCGGGGTCGCGGCCAAAGGCGGCGATGCCGTTGGGCGTGAAGATCGGGGCAAACGTCGCGTAGCGAGGCCGCGGCCGGGCGTGCAGCAGGCCGTGCGTGTCGGTAACGAACCAGCGGAGGTTGGCCTCCTGCAACACATCTTCAAGGCTCTCCACGTAGGCACATTCCGGCAGCCAGATGCCCCGCGGCTCGCGGCCAAAACAACTGCGGTAATGGTCGCGCGCCACCAGGATTTGCGCGCGCAGCGAGGGCGGATGATCGGCCAGCAGCGGCAACAGCGCGTGCGTGGCGGCGCTGGTGATGATTTCCAGATAGCCCAACTCCTGGAACTTGCCGAAGGCGCCCACGAGGTCGCGGCCGCAGGCGGTGTAAGTGTCACGGACAGCGCCAAACCGGCTGTGATAAAACACGGCGAGTTCGTGGAACGGCTTCTCCCAGAGGGTCCGATGGACTTCCTTCTCCGCCAGTTCGATCAGTTCGTTGAGGTGGCGCTCGTAGCGGCCTTGCAGGAGGTGATCCCGCAACATCGAGCAGAGGGTCGGCGTGAGAGTGAGCGTGAGGCGGGGCTGCAAGCCGTCCCGCTGCCAGCCCTCCAGCAGTTGCAGCAGCGGCACGTAGGTTTCGGTGATGGCCTCGAAGAGCCAGTTCTCTTCCAGAAACCTCTCGTGCTCCGGGTGTCGGACAAACGGCAGGTGCGCGTGCAGGATGAGAGCCAGATAGCCGGACACGGGGGTAAAGTCTATAGCCGATAGTCTATAGTCTATTATCTGGAGTCTCCGGGGAGCGGGGGCTTGAGGGACGGGTCTTGGGGGGCGGCGCCGACTTCGCCCCGGTGCTCGGTGCGGCGGCTGAAGCCCAGCTCGGCCTGGCGCAATTCACCTTCCACTGACATGGCGGATACCGTGACCGTGTGGTCGCCGTCCGGCAAGGAGAAGCGGTAACTGAAGGTGCCATCGGGACGGAGTGAGACCGGCCGGCCGCCAATGGTCACGCTCGCGTTGGGTTCAGTCGCGCCATAGATGACGAGTTCGGCATTGAGGTTGAGCCAGAAGCCTTTCGGTCGCTGCTCTGCCGCGGCTATCGGGCTGGATACATTCTCCAGTTCGCCGCCGAGCGGCGCGGGGAGAGCCGGTTGCGCAGCGGAGACTTCCTGTTCGCCCCGGCCACGAACGAGTTCCGCAATCTCCGCCGAACTCTCCCACTCCTGCCGCAGGAGATGCAGGGTGACCAATTCGGCCAGGGCGCGCTCCCGCGCCGCCTCGGGCGGAGGCAGGTCAGCCGGGACTCCCTGTTTGGCCAGGGCCGCAAGGTGCGTCAACCGGACCTGGGCGGGAATGGTGGCAAACCGCACGGTCTGGTCGGTCGATACCGTGTCCGGCGGCGTCACTGCGGGCGCGGAGGTGGCGATTGTCACCCATTGACGCCCGGGGCGATAGTAGCCCAACTCAGCCACGTAGCGCGTCTCCGCGCGGTCCGTGTGAATAAACCAATGCCGCGATTCCGGATGCACGTGGACCTCTGTGACTGGCCGGGCCCCGATCGTGCCGGGGACGACGCGCACCACGAGATGACGGTCGGCGGAAAGGGCGTTGTAGCGCCGTTGCTGCTGCGGCGTAAGGTCCCAATGCGCATAAAGCCAGTGCGGATCGCGCGCGGCCAACAGCAACTTCCCGGTCCCGTAGGCTTCGGGCAAGGCCGCCTCGTCGTGTCCTGACTGGCCGACAGGCGCCGTCGGCCCCAGCGCGTACTTCTGTCCCGGGCCAGTCATGGGGGGCGAGAAGGGTTCGTCGCCCTCCAGGAGAATCTGCGGAATTCCGAGACCGGCTTCGGCTTGCGCCAGTTTTTCTCGGGGCCGTTCTGCCTCCAGACTCGCAGGGGCCTTGGCCTGCTCCGATGGGACGGCCTCGGACTCTTTCGCAGGGGCTGCGACTACCGGCGACGCCGTTTGCGCGCTTTCGACCGGGATGGATGAAGCCTTTGCCCGGGGCTTCCGCATGACCCGCGTCCTTACGGTCTTTGCCTTGACCGCCGTCTTGGACTTGCCCCGGGCACGCAGCTTCGGCTTCTTCGGGGTTTTACGTTTGCCGCCTTTGGCTTTGGCGGGGCTGGGTTTCCGGCGGAGGGTCTTTGGCTTGCTCCGAGTCACGCGGCGAACAGTGCGCGCGGCCGGTTTAACGGCTTTTCCAGAGCGCGGTTTCTTTGCTCTCATACTTGGCTGCGACCCCGTCGGTGAGTGTCGGATTCTCTCTGATGTCCCTTACACTACGGCGGCGGTCGGGGCGGCGCAATGCGAAATTGGAGGTTTCGCAATTGGCAGCCGGCGCCTTGCGCAGGAAGGGGCTTCCTGACAACTCCTGACTCGTCCAGATGGATTGGACGCTCAGGTCAGGGCGTTTGCACGGCGCGGTAGAACCTCTGGGGGTAGAGGACGCTGTTGGTGTCGTTGACTTGCAGCACCCCGTTGGTCAGCAGGGTGGAATTCGTCAGCACGGTCCAGTTAGTGAAAGCGAGGCTGGGATCGGTCGTGGCATAAATCGCGATGCGTGACTGCTGATCCTCGGTGACGGGAGTTCCATCGGCATTGGTAACGATGAACTGGAAACCGCTGGCGGCGGACAGGAACAAATCCGCAAGCTGCAGACCCGTGCGCGGTGGGGGGGTCACGGCGACGATGTAGTTCGCCAGAGTCAGGGTGTTGGTGCCGCCTGGACCGACGGCAGTCAGAGTCACGGAGTAGGCGCCGGGGTTGGTGTAGGTGTTGGCGGGGTTGGCCAGGGGGCTGGTGTTGCCATCGCCGAAGGCCCAGGCGTAGTTGGTGGCGCCGGTGCTCAGGTTGGTGAACACGACCGAGAGAGGCGCGGTCCCGTTGGTCGGCCCGGCAGTGAAGCCGGCGACCGGCGGCGGGTAGGCCACGACGATATAGTTCGCCAGAGTCAGGGGGTTGGTGCCGCCGGGGCCAACCGCCGTGAGAGTAACGGTGTAGGCGCCGGGGTTGGTGTAGGTGTTGGCGGGGTTGGTCAGGGGGCTGGTGTTGCCATCGCCGAAAGCCCAGGCGTAGTTGGTGGCGCCGGTGCTCAGGTTGGTGAACACGACCGAGAGGGGCGCGGTCCCGTTGGTCGGCCCGGCAGTGAAGCCGGCGACCGGCGGCGGATAAGCCACGACGATATAGTTCGCAAGAGTCAGGGGGTTGGTGCCGCCCGGGCCAACCGCCGTGAGAGTAACGGAGTAGGCGCCGGGGTTGGTGTAGGTATTGGCGGGGTTGGCCAGGGTGCTGGTGTTGCCATCGCCGAGGGCCCAAGAGTAGTTGGTGGCGCCGGTGCTCAGGTTGGTGAAAGAAACCGAAAGCGGGGCTATCCCGTTGGTTGGACCGCCGGTGAAGCCGGCGACCGGCGGCGGATAAGCCACGAGGATGTAGTTGGCGCGAGTGAGGGTGTTGGTGCCGCCCGGGCCGACGGAAGTCAGAGTAACGGAGTAGGCACCGGGGTTGGTGTAGGTGTTGGCGGCATTGGTCAATGTGCTGGTGTTGCCATCGCCGAGGGCCCAAGAGTAGTTGGTGGCGCCAGTGCTCAGGTTGGTGAAAGAAACCGAGAGGGGCGCCGTCCCGCTGGTTGGCCCGGCGGTGAAGGCGGTGACCGGTGGATTTGGCGAGAGCGGGATGGTGTAATCGGCCACCACGGGCAGGTGGTCGCTGGCGGTGGTGAGGTCCGAGTAAAGCTGCGCTGCGGTGAGATACTGATACGGATACGACCCACTCGATACCAGATTGGTCAATGCCGAGTTGCCGGAACCGACGCTGTGTTCGTAAGCAGTCGTGCCATTGTTCCCGAACACATGGTACGTTCCAGGGACATACGCCAGTCCGCCAGGAGTGCCGTAGTACACATTCGTTGTCATGACCTGCAAATCATCCCGGTACCTGAGATCCGTGGTTGATTCAGTGTTCTGGATTATCAGGGAACCGTTGCTCCAATTGAGGTTCGTAGCGCCAGACAGGTTCATCGGATCAATGCCCCCGCCTTGCACAATGCCATTGGGCGCGGTATTGCTGATGATGGTCTGGTACCCTGGCTCGCCGCTGCCGTCGTCGGGATTGTAATCTCCCACGTAGAGCACTCTCGCGTTGGCCGGCAAGCTGGTCTCGTTGGTGCGGATGATCCGCGCCTCACCAAGGCGATCGGCATCGTATTGGGCACCCGAGTCCGCTTTGTAGTGGCTCACATAGATGTAAAACTCATTCGCCGCCGTGGGCGTGACCCCGGCGGGCGCGAACTCGTAGCGCATCACCTCGCGATACTCGCCGCTGCTGGAACCCAGCTTGCTGGTGCCGCCCGGCGGGTCCACCGGCACGGAAGCCAACAGTTGCACGGTGGTGGTGTTATAGACCAGGGCGTTGGGGCCGTTTCCACTGCTGGGGCTGCCGCCCTCCTCCGTGGCCTGGTAGGTGCTGTTGGAGTACATGCCGGGCGCGTTGTAGTAAGCGTTCAACCCATTCACGATGGGCGTGACCGTGCTCGTATTGCTCGTCGTTTCTTGCAAGGCAAGAATGTCGAGTGGTTGCGCCGGGTCGCTGCCCACGATTTCTTCGCCAATCCCCTCGAGCACGCCGCCGTTGGTGACGCTGCCGCCAGACGGAGCAATCAAACCCGGCAGCGGGGCGGTTCCACTGCTGTCGGCCTCAATGTTGAAGGTGACGATGCGCAGGGTCCGGGTTTGGGCGGCGGCGCTCCAGCCCAGGAACAAGGCCAGGCAGGCTGGCAGGATACGGATTGAGATTGATTTCATTAAGCTGTCTTTACCGGTGGCCGGTCGGGCGCAGAGCCCGAACCGGATTTAGTTCCGGGCAGCGGCCCAGTTGTTCTGTGCGATGTTGCCCAAACCTGAATCGATGTTTCACTACGTCACCCGGCTTTGCCCAGGGGCCAGGGTGTTGGCCCGGAAAAACAGGAGGCAGCCGGGCAGCCGGCAGGCCCGCTTTCCAGTGATGGCGCGCTGATGTGACAAGGCGGCAAGTGCAATTGCGGCCCACGAGGTTAGGTGCCTATATGGGGTCACTATGGCCACATTTTTACCACGAACTCCGCGCCTCTTCAAGCACAAATTGCACGGCGGGAGAGGGGCTTGGGCCTGGGACTTGAATCCTCAATCTATCCGCGCGGAATAGCTGCGCCAGGCCTTCATGGACTCGGCGAGGGTGTCGCGCACGTCTCCCGGGATGCCGTAGCACTGCAAACCAATCGGGCCGGTGTAACCGAGTCGGCGCAAGGTCTTCAGGAAGGCCAGCATATCGAACGAGCCGCGGCCCAGAGGCTGGATGTAGTGCGCCCAGCCGGGCTGGTCGTCAAACTCGTCGGCGCCGCTGATCGAGACCGCCCGGAGCCGGGGCATCGCCTGGGCTAACAGCGGCTGGTAATTGCGATCCTTGCTCACGCGCAGCCAGTGGCAGAGGTTGAACATCACCCCGACGTTCGGGCGGTCCACCTTGTCCGCCACGCGGACCGCGTCTTCGATCCGCTCCAGCCACATGTAGCTATGCGGATACAGCAGCACTTGGGCGCCCGAGTCGCGGGCCAGGGCAGCGATCTGGCGGATGATCTCCACGGCCCGCGCATCGCCGGCGGGATCGGAGGGTTTCAGCCCGTTCATCAGCAAGAGAAACTGCACGCCGCGCCCTTTGAGGAGCGGCATGACCTCCTTGAGCTTCGGATCGTAGGCCTGCTTGCCGGGCGTAATGTCCACGGTCATGGTGATCTGAAACAGCTTGAGGCCGGCCGCGTCGAGCGTCTTAAGCCGCTCGGGGATGTTGTCCAGCCACAAGTGGCCGACCCCGTCGTAACCGAGTTCCTTCAGCAGGGCGGCTTGTTGCTCCAAGTTGCGCTTCTTCGCGTCGTGCGTGTCGATGCAGAAGGCGAAAAAGGCGTTGGTCTTTGCGCCCGAGGGTTCGCTGGCGGCTGCCGGGGTCAGCAGGGCTGCGCCTAACAGTAAGGTGAAACCCAATGTGTTTGTCCTCATATCAATCATCAATCACCGGTCACCCTTCAGCATTTCCAGGCCCGCTCGCGGTCTTTGGTGCGAGCCAGGGCCTCGGTCGCGATCTTGACGTCCTCGGCAATTTCGTAGTCGAACATGCCCGCCAGCACAAAGTCGGCGCCGTGGAGGAAGGAGTAGCGGAAGGCGGTGTGGGGTTGAATGGCGCCCGCCGCCATGGTCTTGAAGGCGATCCACGGCTGGTTCACCGTCTTCATGAATGCGGCGGTCTCTTCCGGGTTGCTGCACCAGTAACCGGGGAATTCGTTGTAAGGCTCTTTGACCTGCTCCGGCTTGGGGGCAGTCGGGTAATTATGGGAGTGGAAGGTTTTGATGTAGAAATCCGCTTTCACGCCCTGCGCTTCACAAGCCTTGACCACGTCGAGCGAATGGCCGCCGACGCCGGAAGGCACGCCATATTCCTTGGGCAGCTCGACCGCCTGGGCGACGAGGTCGAGCTTGCCTTGCGCCACCAGCGAATCGGCGTGTACGCCCCACAGGTAAATGGCCTCGCAACCATCCTTCATTAGGTCCTCGACGTGCTGACGGTATTTGACCATGTCCGGCTCAACCGGCGCCGTTGGGCAGATGATCCACTGTATCTTGCCGCCGCGCTCTTTGCGGTAGCGGCGCAGCAGCGAGATCGGATGCTCGGGGTTGTGCATCGAGACGGTATTGATCCCGGCCTCTTCCGCCTTGGCCAGGGTCTCGAAGATCTTCTCGTCGGTGTTGTAGTGCGCGGCGAGGGAATAGACGTATTTTAGGTCGCGGCTGTGGGTATAGTGGGTGAGCAGATTGCCGCCCAGGATCAAGCGGCTCACCTCCAATTTGCCGATTTTGCCCTTGGGCAGGGCGCCCGGGGAGGCGGGCGGCGGGGAGGCCGGTTTGGGTTGGTTCTCTCCGCGCGAGTTCAGCGCCAGCGCGAGACCGGCGGAAGACAAGACGGTTTCTTTGACGAAGGAGCGGCGCGTCATTTCGGGCGGCATAAGCGTTTACTTTCTGGTTGCGGGCCGGCCATTCGCCGGCTTTGGTGACAATTACCAAACTTTGACGCTTGTGGCGAGCTTTTCATTCGGTTCGCTGAGCCGGTCTTCGAGTTGCTCGAGGTTCTGGATGGGGTCGGCCATCGCCGCCGCAAAATGAGAGTGGAGCCAACGGTCAGAATCGAACTGACGACCCGCGCTTTACGAAAGCGCTGCTCTACCGACTGAGCTACGTTGGCGCAAGAACACCCGGGAGCCGGACACCCTGTAACACCGGGATGCCGGCAACGCCCAAACTATTAACCGAACCGTCCGCAGGATGCAAGCGAATGGAGATTCTTGCAAACACATTGCCCGCCGGGAACGACCTGGCCATGATCGAGACCATCCACCGCTTCAACGGTCGAATGCAGGATCGAATTCAGTGAAGGGGTCCGTTAAGTTAAGCGATCACCCAGAACACCCCCGGCGCTTGGGTTGGCCGGAGCGTTGGGCGTCTTCCTCAGTTTCGACATCAGCGAGCCCAGCGCAACTCCGGCCACCAGCCCGGCGAGGTGTCCTTCCCATGAAATGCCGGTCAACGTGGGCAGAAGGCCTTTGATCATGCCCCCGTATGCCACGATGCACGCCACCGACAAGCAAAGGGTTCCGAACGTGCGGTTAAAGCAGGCCAGGGAAGCGACGTAACCAAAATAGCAGAAGATCAGCCCGCTGGCTCCGATGTGGCAGGCGCTCCTGGCAAACAGCCAGGTCAGAATCCCTCCCAGCAGGATGCCACCGACGGTGACCGCCACGAATTCGCCTTTGCCGCGCACGCAGATGATGCCACCCAGAATCAGCAGGGGGACGGTGTTGGCGGCCAAATGCTGATAAGAGGCGTGCAGGAAAGGGGACCAAAGAATCCCGGTCAGGCTGCCCAGGTGACGCGGTATTATGCCGTGCTGGGCAAGGTGGCCCTGCCAGATCAGGTTATTGAGCACGAAGACCAGCCAGCAGGCCGCTGTCAACGTGATTATGGGGGTGAATCGTTTGAGCATAGGCGCTCTCCATTGCGACCTCCGGAGCCACTGTGGATTCGTGTCGGGGTCGTCAGGTTCATTGGAATTGACTGGTCCATCGCCGCATAATGTGGACGGGCAGCGTCCGTTTGGAAATTACAAATCGGGCGCACTTTTCCACCTGATGCGCCGCCCATGCTCCGCCTTTCGCGCCTCGGCCCAGCCACATCACCAGCGCGAGGCCGATGCGGCGGCCCCGGTGGCGGAACAGGCCGTTCCTCGCGGATATGAAAAGCGGCTCCAGCAGGCAAATTATTTGTCTTTTCCTCCGGGCAGACTTTGGGATAGAGTCCGCTCATGCCTGAAATTGTGGCTTTTGTTAATCGCGGAGCGGCGTCCATTACGCCGGGGATTGTGGAGAAGGTGCTCCGGCATCTGCCCCAGTGGAAGCTGGAATTCACGCAGATTTACGAGCCGCTGTTTCCACACCTGGTCGATCAGCTCGAATTCCTGGCCGACGCCGTCGAGGACACGGCGGAAGGCGCCTACAAGGATTTGCCATATACGGCATTTGCCCAGGCGGTGTTCGCGCTGCTCTACGCTCACAAGAAGGTAGGCATTATTCCCGATTCAATTCTGAACCTCGGCCGCGCCGACGATTCGAGCGTGGTGCGGGCCGTGCTGATCCAAAACGAAAAGGCCTTTGCCCTTTACGCCGCGGCGCAAAACACCGAGTGGTCCCGGATCACCAGTCAGCCGTAACCGGGCGGGGAATGGGAGGTTGGAGTAACGGAGTGGTGGATTGGTGGGTTGATGAGTGAGTACCGGAGCTGTTTCCCAGTCCTCCAACACTCCATTATTCCAACCTCCCCTCACTCCCTTTTCCCGAAGCAGCTCGTCTGGAGGAATTCGCGAAACTCCTGGCGCTTGTTGACCACGTCGTTGTGGGGCAGGTCGGTGTAGAGGAAGACGAGCTTATTGGCCTGGAGGTCGGCCGGTTTCGCTTCGCCCTCCTTGCCGGCAAAAAAGGCTGTGCCGCGTTGTTTCAGCGTGTCCATCAACCGCTCCGTTTCGGCCTTGGTGCCGCCGTGTTCGGTGTAAAGGTCAATGAACCGGCCCTGGTGTCGGTCAATCCACGCCAGGAACTTGTCCGTCTGCGCGTAGAGGGCGTCAAACAGCCACACCTCGCGCACGTGCGCGGTCAACCCGCCGCGATCCACAATCGCCGAGATGACCTCGTAACCGCCGCTGTGGCCCGAGAGGGCGATCTGGCCCAGGGCGAAGTCCTTTTTCTTCAAGCCTGACTTCTGCCGCAGTGTGTCCACCACGTCGGCCATGAAGCGTTTGAAGCCGTCCGGGTCCTCCAGTTTTCCGCCAAACGAATCCGGCGCATTGCGCGGCCCTTGCGGCACGACCAGAATCGCGTTGCGCCCGCTTTCGCTCAACTGCTCGACGAGTTTGTATTGCCCCAGAACCCCTTCGACGTCGTTCTTCCAGCCATGGAAGTGGACGATGAAATCAAGCTGGCCCGTCTCGCGGAAGCCCTTGGGAATGAAGATCGCCACAGTATTGTCCGAGTAGTGCTCTGTGGCTGGATACAGCTTGTTCTGATATTTGTGGCCCTCGGCGCGTTTGGGGTGAGGAAAAGGGGCGGAGGCTAACGGCGTGACGATCAGCTCGCCGTAGCCGGCGTAGCGTTCAGAAAGAGTTTCGCCGCGCACGGGCAATAGCGCGCAGCCGAGCAAGAGCAGCGGAAGCTTGTTCATCAGTTCGTGGCCAATGTGCCAGAGCCGGTGATCCTGCGAAAGGAGATTACGCGTGGACTGTTCGGTTCGGGACCACGGAGCCGGGCCGCGACCAAACCTGACCTCAGCGGGGGGGGTGGCAGGGGTTCTGTGCCAGAAGGCGTTCTCCGAATCGTGTCCATCCGCGAGTTGGGGGGGAATTCCATCCCGGCCCGTGTCAAAATTAGACACAAGTGTCTGACGATTAGAACATTCCGCGGCCCGGCAAAGGAAATTTGCCATACTGAGCGCTCCAGCCTAAACTGGCCGCAAGTTTGCTGCAAGAGAACTGTCCGGCTGCCGAAATGACTCGGCGACAGGAATGCCCTGACCGGAACAACAGAATTCGCATGGCCAGCACTTTAAGTCCGAGTGAAGAAGCCCAATTGGCGCAGACGATTGAGATGTTCGAGGTGATCACTCAATCGCAGCCGCAGGACTATCAATCGCTGGAGATTCTCAAGGAAGCCTACTCGAAGCTCAACCGCGAAAAGGACGTCGTCAACACGTCCAAGCGCATCGCCCAGGCCTACGTGCAAATGGGCCAGCTTTCGTCGGCCATTCTCGAATACGAAACCATCCTGCAGCGCTACCCGGACGATCCGGACGTGCAGGCGGCGCTGCAGCAAATCGAAAGCAAGGCAAACAACTTTCCTCTGGAAACCGCCCCAACCACCGACACGCTCCTGTTGGCCAAGGCGCCCGGTGCGGCGGGCAAGGCCCAGAAAACCGGCAGCCGAGCGGCCCCTGCGGAGATCGAGGATGGGCGGCGGCCGATGCACAAGCTGTTTGTCGAAAGCAAGATGATTACGGTCGGGGACTTTGATCTGTGCTGGTCCACGCCCGATCTGAGCCTGCCGCCCGGCGGCGTCGTGGAACCGTTCATCCAGGTCTTGGCCGATAAGGGAGTCCTGGCGGTGGACAAGTCGCTGAAGGTCTTGTGCGACAAGTCACGGCTCGCTTTCCTCCCGCTCAACAGCTACGACGTTGATATGGACTTAACACGGAAGTTCCCGAGGGAAACCTGCCAGCGGTGGTGCGTGTTGCCGTTTGACCGCATGAGCAAGTCGATCCTGGTGGCCACGGCGAATCCGTTCAACCAGCAGGCGGCCAAGGAATTGGCCGAGGGCACCTCCCACCGTCTGCTGTGGTATCTGGTGCCGCCGGCCGACCTGGTCACCAACGTCCGCAAAGCCTTCCGATAAACCCATGCCCCCGGTCAAAACATTTGGCGAACGCATCGCCGACGCCCTGGTGGAAGACAGCTTGCTGACGGTCCAGCAAGTCGAAGCCCTGCTCGAGCAGCAGAAGAAAGAAGGCACCCGCCTGCTCAAGCTGATCCTCGAAAAGGCCTACGTTACCGAACCGGACATGGCGGTTTCGATGGGCCGCGTCCTTAACACGCCGCCCATCAACCTCGCCCGCCTCACCGTGCCGCTCGAAGTGGCGGACCTGGTGCCGCGCGAAATGGCGTACAACCATAAAGTCGTTCCCGTGTCGCGGCTGGAGAACAAGCTGTTTCTGGCGATGGCCGATCCGCTCAACGTTCTGGCGATCGACGACGTGCGGCGCATCACGCGGCTGGAGGTGGCCACGCTCATCGCTCCGGAGAAAGCCATCCTCGACAAGCTCAACCACATCGATGCGTCCAAGAGCGGCAGCATGGAGGACATCATCCAGGACGCGCAGAAAAAGGCCGATGTCGATGAGGACGCCGACAGCGTGGAGGTTTCCAAGGAAGCGGTCGAAGAAGTCAACCTTGACCAACTGGCGGCTTCCAGCGGGGAAGCCCCGGTCGTCAAACTGGCCAACCTCATCCTGGTCCAAGCGGTCAAAGATCGGGCCAGCGACGTCCATATCGAGCCCTTTGAGAAGACGTTGCGGCTGCGCTACCGCATTGACGGCATCTTGGTGGACGCGACCCCGCCGCCCAAGCAGATGCAATTGGCCATCATCTCGCGGTTCAAGATCATGAGCAGCCTGGACATCGCCGAACGCCGCCTGCCGCAAGACGGGCGCATGCGCATCCGCGTGGGCGGGAAAGACTACGACCTGCGTGTCTCGATCATGCCCACCGTCCATGGCGAAAAGGTCGTGCTGCGCCTGCTGGACAAATCGAACCTCTCCGCCAGCATCGACAAGCTCGGCCTCGACCCGGACACTTACCAGCAATTCAAAGCCGCCGTGGATGCGCCGCATGGATTGATTCTCGTGACCGGGCCAACCGGTTCCGGCAAGACAACGACGTTGTATTCCGCGCTCAACGAACTTAACAACCCGATCTACAATATCGTGACGGTCGAGGACCCGGTCGAGTTCCAGGTCCCCGGCATCAACCAGGTGCCGACGAAAAAGGAAATCGGGCTCACCTTCGCCAACGCGCTCCGCTCGATTTTGCGCCAGGACCCCGACATCATCATGATCGGCGAGATTCGCGACACGGAAACGGCCGAAATCGCCATCGAAGCGGCGCTGACCGGCCACCAGGTCCTGAGCACCATGCACTGTAATGACGCCCCCGGCGCCATTGCGCGCCTCGACGACATGGGCATCGCGCCGTTCCTCATCTCTTCGTCTGTCATTCTGGCTTGCGCCCAGCGCCTGATGCGCCGCGTCTGCTCCCATTGCAAGGAGCCGATCTCTTATCCGGCAAAAATGTTCCAGGATTTGAACATTGACCCCAGCATCTTCGAGGGCGTCACGCTCTTTCGCGGGCGGGGCTGCGATCGTTGCAAAAACTCCGGCTATGCGGGCCGCATGGCGATTATCGAAGCGATGACCGTCACCGACGAAATCCGCAAGCTCATCATCGCCCGCGCCAACACTCGCGAGATGGGCAAGATCGCCATCGGCCAGGGCATGCGAACGCTGCGCATGGCGGCGCTGGATCGCGCCCGCGAGGGCATCTCGACGTTGGAACAAGTGCTCATGCTGACTTCGGCCCACTAGCGGAACGGCCACCCCGTTCTCTCTCTATGCTGGAATTTGAAGAAGCTCTGGCGCGAGTGCTCGCGGCGGTTCCCGCGCCCACGAGCGAGGAGGTCCCCTTAAGCGAGGCTGCGGGCCGCGTGTTGGCCGAGCGAGTTCAGTCGTCGCTTGACCTGCCGATGTTCGATAATTCCGCGATGGATGGCTATGGATTGCGCGCCGACGACGTAGCCTCAGCCAAACCGGATTCGCCGGCACACCTGCGCCTGGCGGGGAAAGTCGCAGCCGGAGAAGTCTTCACTGGGGCAGTTACGCCGGGCACCTGCGTGCGTTTGTTCACCGGCTCGCCCTTGCCTTCCGGCGCCGACGCCGTCGTGAGGCAGGAAGATACCCGCGTCGAGTCCAGCCGGGCAGGCGAGGTTCTGATCCTCGCCCCGGCCAGGCCGGGAGAAAATGTGCGGCTGCGCGGGGGGGACGTAAAGCACGGCTCGACGCTCGCCGAAGCGGGCGAGCCTCTAACGGTCGGCCGAATCGGTCTGCTGGCCGCGGCCGGTTTGACGCGCGTCCGCGCAGGCCGGCGGCCGGTGGCAGGTCTGCTGGCGACCGGTTCGGAGTTGCGAGAGCCAGGTCAGCCGCTGGCGCCCGGCCAGATTTACGAAAGCAATCGCATCGCTTTGGCGGCGCTGATGGAGCACGCCGGGGCGGTTCCCCGAACGCTTCCCCTCGTCGCGGATGTGCTGGCCGCGACGAGCCTGGCCCTGGCGGAAGCTTTCGACCAATGCGATGCGGTCGTGACTTCCGGCGGCGTTTCGGTCGGTGAAATGGATTTCATCAGGCGCGCGTTCGAGCTGATAGGCGGCGAACTGCAATTCTGGAGAGTGGCGATCAAGCCCGGCCGGCCCTTTGCGTTTGGCCGCTGCCGGGGAAAACTGTTGTTTGGCTTGCCCGGCAACCCGGTTTCCGCGCTCGTCACGTTTCTGTTGCTCGTGCGCCCCGCGCTGTTGCGCTGGCAAGGCGCGGCCAACGTTTCCCTGCCCGCCCACCCGGGCGTGCTGGCCGAGCCGCTGGCCAATGACTCTGAGCGCCGGCATTTTATGAGGGTCAAGGTGGACCCGAGGGGCAAGGTTTATTCTGCCGGCGCGCAAGCCTCGCATGTCCTGAGTTCCGTGGCTGCGGCCAACGGCCTGGTCGAGGTGCCGGCCAATACAACATTGACTGCGGGGGCCGCCGTGTCAGTGCTGCGCTGGGAATAGACCCCAGGCACGAAGCCTGAAACAAACCCGGAATGCGAGTGCGTAAAGATCACCCCTCTCTCCTGACGGAACAGTAAGGAGTCGGAGATTTCGGATGTTGGTCCTTCGGCTGTATCTCGGACTTCGAAGCGGGCAGCCGTCTAAAACGCCCGCTTCGGGGCGGTAAAGGTTGGAGCAACCACTTTAGGCGACTCGACGCTCGGCGCCGGCGGCGCCGGCCTTGATTGTCCGAGCGCCTGGGCATTCACATCCGGCAGCCCTGCCGGACCGAGTATGGGATAGAGGACGTCCCACTGCGCCTCCAACCCCTTGCGCGGGGCTGGGCTGGAGGAGCCAGCCAAACCTGCTGGCGCGTTCCTCCTGGGTTGGGCGGCCTCGGTCAGACCAACCGCCGGATTGGCTGTATTGGCGACGGCGGGCGGGCGCCAGCTCGGATCCACTATTGAATGGTATTCGTTCATGAGCTTCTTGTGATCCAGCATCTGCTCCTTCGACAGCGTGTTGTCGCCCAGGCCGAAAATATCAGAAAAGCCGCCCCGCGTCGCGCCTTGGGCGAACGGGTCGCCGGCGGTATCCGATTCGGACAACTGCTTGAGCGCCTCCGCGCGCTCCTTGAGTCCGCTGGGCAGGTTCGAGTCGTCGCGCCAGGCGAGTTGATCGCGCGGGTTCGTTTTCCTGGAAGAGCCGAACAGGTCGTCGTCTTTCGATTGGTTGATGCTCTTGCCGCCGGGCCGCTTGGCCGAAAGGCGCTGGTAGTACCGCTCCATCGGCTGCAGTTGTTGCTTGTGCTGGCCCTCCGCGTCGTATTCGGGCACTTTGAGAACCTCTTCCAAGGTCGGCCCGGCCATCAAGTCCTCCGGACTCATGAACTCCCAGTTCTTGCGGCGTTCCAGCAACTCCCGGGCGCGCTTGCTCTGAATGACCGGCTCGGCAGGGGGGCGGGGGGGCGGAGCGACGACGCCTTCGAGCGAACTCTTGGGCGTGAACGACTGCAGCGGCTGGTAGAGGTCCTCCTCCAACTGCCTCAGGCCATCCTTCTTGCTCGTCAACTGATGCAGGTTGGTGGTGACCTCGTCGCTCTTGGGCTCGGAGAACTCAATGGCCCGGCCGCGCTCTTTGCCGCCCGCCTGCGCGCTGTACACAAGGAAGCCGCCCAAAGCGACTGCCGCCACGCCCCAGCAGATTCGAAGACTCGAAAGCCTGAAACTCATTTGCCATCAAGATCGTAGCCCCCCCCGCCGGGTTCGTCAAAGCTCAAATCTCGCCCGTCTCGCGCCTCTCGCCCGCGTCGAAACAGACCCCGCGGGTGGAAGCGGCCAGAAAGTCCAGCATCACCCTGGCGGGCGCGCTGGAGAATCTCTCCTGCGCGCTGGCCACTGCCGCCCGCAGGTTGCGCCCCTCGCGGAACAGCACGTGGTAGAGCTGTTTCAGTTCCAGCCGCTCGGCCGGCGTCAACCCGGCGCGCCGCAAGCCGACGGTGTTCAGCCCGCAGATGCCGTTATCGCCGCGGGCCACGGTGTAGGGCGGCAGGTCCTTGCTGATGGCCGAGCCGCCTTGCATCAGGGCCAGCGTGCCAACGCGCACGAACTGGTGGACGATGCAGTTGCCGGAAAGGAACGCGCGATCCTCCAGCGTCACATGCCCTCCCAGCAGCGCGCCATTGGCGAGAATGACCCCGTTGCCCAGACGGCAGTTGTGCGCCACGTGGGAGTGGGCCATGAGAAAATTCCGCGAGCCGATCACCGTTTCCTCCGCCGGTTGGTTCGAGCGGTGCGCCGTGACGTGCTCGCGAAAAATGTTGTGGTCGCCGATCCGCAGCCGGGTTGGCTCGCCGGTGTATTTCAGGTCTTGCGGCGCTTCCCCGATCACGCAGCCGGCATAAAAACGGTTATGCGCGCCGATGGTCGTCAGCCCCGTCAGATAGACCTGCGGGCCGATGACACAGTCCGGACCGACCTCCACGCCTTCGTCAATGACAGTGTAAGGTCCGACCTGGACAGTCGCCTCCAGTTTCGCCCTGGGATGTATGATGGCGGTTGGATGGATCACAAAGCCAAGAGTGGGATAACGCCCCTGATTGCCAAGCCAAAAGTTCGCCAGCGTTGCTGCAGGGGCGCAGCGACATTGGCACCAGGAAGTGAGCACGCCCAACGGTGAGGGACCGCGAGCCGTCCCCGACTCGCAGCGGCCACCAATGCGAAACGGCGATCGAACCTCTGGCCCGCTCCCTGCACAGTCGAACGCGCTGCGAGCCGGGGACGGCTCGCGGTCCGGCGGCAACGCTACGTGGAGTTGCGCAGGGCTTTTCGGGCCTGCCCCAGGTCGAGCTGGAGCAACAGTCCGATGCTTTGCGCCCCGCGGCCATGCGACCGGATCGCCTCCACGCCATACCCGTAATCAACCATGACCCGCCACGAAGGCGATTGGTAAAAAATCCCGCCGCCCACACCGGTATTCCAATGGCCCGGCTGCTCCAGCCCGGGGAGGTAATCGACCACCGCCGTGTCGGCGATGGCCGCGAGGTTCCAGCGCTGCTTCGAATCGAGCGGCACCATGTAGTCCCCGCCAATCAGCACGAACTCCCGCGCGCTGATTTCCTGATAATAGTAGCCGGGCAGGGAGAGCGGGAATTCGGAGATGAGCGGCAGCAGCGAGCCTAGCCGATAGGCGCTGAACCGGTCGGCGTGGATGCTCGTTCCCGCCGTCACACCGAGAGAAAAACGGTGCTTGAGTTCCGGCAGCGTATAGGCCAGAAACGCCTCGCCCCAGAACAGATGAGATTCGGGCTCCACCGTCCGGTCCCCAAATCCATAGGTGCCTGACCCCGTGCGAAACTGGCCTTCATACCAGCCGGAAAGTTCCATCGCCAACGCCGGAAAGAGCGTTGGTTCGCGGCCCCCCCAGCGCAGACCGCTGCGGACGCTGAAGGTGCCGCGGTCCTCCGGCAGTTGGAAATTGCCGGCCGTGGTGTCATTTCGCTCGTAGGTCGAGTAATGCGCGGTGCCCCGCACCAGGCCGTTCAGGGGAATCATCCGGCCCGGATTGAAAAGGTGATAGAGGCTGAGAGAAGTTTCGGCGCCGTAGCCGGTGAAAGATTGGCTCGGCTCAACTGTTCCCCGGTCTATTTCCCAATAATTGTCTGCGAACCCGCCGCCCGCCAGGCCGATCCCCAAGTCCGTGTTCTCGCCGAGGACGTGGCGGATGCCCAGTTCCGAATCCAGATACGTCGGCGCCACCGCCAGACGCAACGTCAGGTTCGTGCGCAGGAAACCCGGCTCGTTCCGATAATAAAACGCGTAAGCCGAGATCGGCGGGTGTCCCTCCACCGCCGCGTTGTAGCCGAGCTGAATCAACTCCCGGTTGACCGGATCAATTTGGCCCTGGGCAGTGAAAGGGCAGAGGCAGCCCGGAAGGAGCAGAAGAAACCAGCGCCGGCAAAAATTCACCGCCGCTTTCTAGCCTATGGACGATGCGGCGGCAAGCGGGTTTGTGCCCCGTGACTGATTGAGGCGACATCAGGAAGAGGGCAATAGGCCCCTTAACCGAAAAGTGTCGCGCGAAGGCCGAAGGCGAAAAGGAAGGGGGGACGTGTTGCGTGAGGCGTGTTATACCATTTCTCAATGAAAACCGGAACAAACCTCGGTAGGGCGGGCAGTCCTCTGCCCGCCGCTCGTCCCCACGACGTTTGCGGCGCGCACGGAGTGACGCGCCCTGCCAATGTGCCGACTTACAATGGGAATTGGTATTACGTGTCGCGCGAGGGGGGCGAATCTCAAACCCACGCGTTTTCGGAGGCATTAACGGATATAATCCTGGAAGCCGCAGTCACGGCACCAGCGAGCCTCACTCAGAAGCGGTTCTGGTAGCGTCGAACCCGACACGACTATGGGCGGAAGGGCAGAAAGTTGAAGATTGCGATACAGACACCGGTAACGGCATGATGCCGCTCCGATGATGTTCCCAATACCCGCCACACCGCCGCCAGCAGTAGTCTTCGTGCCTGCGGTAGCCCCCAAGGTCTGTACAAATATGGCACAAGCTACTGTACCTGTTTACCTTACAGCAAATAGTGCCTCGTCGAGCTGGAAGTGGTATCAATCGAAAATCGGGAAGTCTTCACCTGACAGGTGAACCATTCCAACTGCGGCGCAGTTGCGGTGCATCCATGCGAAGTGCTTGATATGGCGAGACTTCTGACTGGCCGTGCACTTGAAATCACGGGTCCAAGTGCGGCTTCTGGGTTCACAGCAAAGCCCCAATTTGCCGCCTGTTTCCGCCTTTTTGCCCCCTGTCAGCCCCAGGCTCATTGCATAAGTCGCTTATTATCAATATGATAGATGCACATCCCCCGTTTTAGCCGCCAGTAAATGATCGGTTGTCTCCACCTCATTCCCCTGTTGCCTCCCTGCTATCCCACTGCTCCCGCCCTGCTGCCAAGGCGTCAGTGGACCGGGAGAGACTCGGGAGGTAGCCGGCATTAGCGATGTTTATTCCATGGGATGGAAAAGCCGCCTTTCGGAAGGGAAATTGTAGGGCAGACCTTTGGACCAGAGGGACTGCACGCCAACGGTTTTCCTCTCCGCCCCACCGCGAGTAGCTAAAGTCCGGCTAACCGCTATCGCTGAAAGTAGGTCTACTTTCTCGAGCGCGAACGATTTGGGCAACACGTCCTGCGGGAACCACCGAGGGCGACTGGGCCGGATGCGGTGAAAAACCGCCGGCAGACCGCAGCGCCGAGGGAGGTTTCAATCCTTCCGTGGCTGGGGTTCCGCACCGCCCCGTTTCAGCCAGATCATTAAGATCCCAATGTCCGCCGGCGACACCCCCGAGATGCGGGATGCCTGGCCGAGCGTGGCCGGGCGGATCTTCATGAACTTCTGCCGCGCCTCAATCCGCAAGCTCGGCACCGACCTGTAGTCGAACCCCTCCGGAATTTGCTTGTCCTCCAGGCTCTTCAATTTGGCCACCTCGTTCTCCTGGCGAGCAATATAGCCGGCATACTTGATGGCGATCTCGACCTTTGAAATTACATAATCTGATATACTACTGTTATATGATGTTATACTATTATACTTAACTCCAGGCTGGCGCAGCAGTTGAGCCAGCGTTTGTGTGCCGCACCGGGTTGATTCCAGGCGTGCGATCTCCGCCTCCACAGCTTTCTGCCTGGCCTCGAACTGGTGATAGTGTCGCTCGGGCAACAGGCCGATGTCAAAGCCTAGGCGAGACAGACGGGCATCGGCATTGTCCTGCCTTAACAGCAGACGATACTCGGCGCGAGAAGTGAACATCCTGTATGGTTCAGTCGTCCCCTTCGTCACCAAGTCGTCAATCAGCACGCCGATATAGGCTTGGTTACGCTTCAGTATTACAGCGTCTAGGTTTCGCACCCGGCGGGCGGCGTTGATCCCTGCCATAAGCCCTTGTGCCGCTGCTTCCTCGTATCCGGAAGTGCCATTGATCTGACCGGCCAGGTAAAGGTTTCTGCAAATCTTCGTTTCGAGGGATGGATGTAGTTGGGTCGGGAAGCAGAAATCGTATTCAATGGCGTAAGCAGGCCGGACGATTTCGGCGTTCTCGCAGCCTATAATGGTCCTCACTAGCTCGATTTGAACCTCGAATGGCAATGATGTGGAAAAGCCATTCACATAGATTTCATCGGTCTCGATACCCTCCGGTTCGAGGAATATCTGATGCCGCTCCTTGTCGGAAAACCTGACGATCTTGTCTTCGATGGAGGGGCAGTAGCGTGGCCCAATGCCTTGGATCGCGCCAGAATACAATGGAGACTTGTGCAGGTTGTCTCGGATGATCTGAGCCGTTGCCTCCGTGGTATAGGTGATATAACATGGGCGTTGGCCGTTGATCCGTTCCAGGATTGAGCCAACCGGATACTTGGGCGGATGTTCCACGTGGAACTTCCCGTCTTTAGCCTCGTCGGTGGGTAGTGCTATTCCCGAGACGGCCGAATGTTCCACGTGGAACAAATCGTCCTTCCAATGGGTGAAGTAAGGAATCGCATCGTCCCCAAGCTGAACCTCGGTCTTTGAGAAGGCAATCGATCGGCCCAGGAGGCGTGGAGGGGTGCCTGTCTTAAGCCGGCCAAGCTCCAATCCGACCTCCACCAAAGAAGCCGATAACCCCAGCGCAGCGGCTTCACCAGCACGACCACCGGACTGCTGGTTCTGGCCAATGTGTATTAAGCCCTTGAGAAACGTGCCGGTAGTGACGACTACCGCCTTGCTGTGGTACTGGACCCCGAGGGTAGTCTCGACCCCATACACTTGGCCGTCCTTATGGAGGAGCCTTGAACACTCCGCTTGCCTGAGATCCAGATTCGGCTCGCGCTCGCAGACCCACTTCATTCTGAACTGGTATGCCTTCTTGTCGCATTGTGCACGCGGAGCCCAAACGGCAGGTCCCTTCTTAAGGTTAAGCATCCGAAACTGCAACCCGGTCATGTCGGTCGTCTTTGCCATTTCCCCACCCAGAGCATCAACTTCACGGGCAAGATGGCCTTTCGCGAGACCACCAATAGCCGGGTTGCAAGACATCTGCCCAACCGTATCTGCGTTGATTGTGAGTAGCAGAGTCTGACAGCCAATTCTGGCTGCGCCCAACGCAGCCTCGACCCCTGCATGCCCAGCACCGATTACGATGACATCATATTCCTTAGGATAGACAAACATTCAGTCTCTCAGATTCCAAGCCATGACATCTGCGGATTCGTCAGAGTTAACGTTACCGAATGTAGAACAGAGGCTATTTTGTGCATAAAAAGCGTAACTGTTGCAAAAACACAGCACGTAGCAGTTTAGCTAATTGTAATGTTAAGCGACCTACATCTGAACCGGCAGTCTGCCTGTAGCGGGCCGGGCGGGATAGAACCTGGAAGCCCCGCGATGACGGCTCCAAACGGGTGTTTAGCTGGCCGGATGATCATGTTTAGTGTGCCGTTAACGTTAACCATGCGAACAAGAATACCGCAGGTTCTCATCGCAGATCAGTCGGCGATGAGACAGATTTGGCACGAAAAGCGAAGCCAAGCTCGCCCCAGCAGAGGGCATCACCGCAGGGTAGCGGTCTTGGACCTCCCGCGCGGTTGCGCCCGCGTTTCGGCTGGCTCCGTTATTGACGAGCGATATGGTCAGCTAACCTGGCGGACCATGTTCTGGCTGCCGTAGGGATTGGGAACGCGCAGGGTGCACTCCGGGTCGTCCTGCCATTCGCCATCTACGATGAAGCGGTAGTTATGCTTCCCGGGCGGCAGCGACACCGTTGCCGTCCAGATTCCGTCCTTGCCTTTCTGCATCGGAATGCCGCGCTGTTGCCAGCGAGTAAAATCACCGGCCAACAAAACGCTCATAGCTGCCGGTGCGGAGAAACGAAACGTCTGCTTCGTGGGAGTTTCCATTTGCCTTGCCATACATCACTGTCCTTTCCTGAACTCGGGTTTTTCGTTGAGCAGCCGTGGCCTTGCCGGGGCACACGTGCCAACTCGTGGCTTCGCGCCAAGAGTTCAATCAACGCGCAGCCAACCAGATGTTCTTTCCGATCGCTACAACAGTTGCTCAGCGGTGGCCCGATGTCAAGTGGGAACAAGCCGCCCAAATCCCCGCGTAAGGCCGAGAATCGTGAACGTCTTGAAAGCCAGGCGTAGTTTTTTTGGTGAATTTGGGGCGGATTTACTGGTGGAATCACTTACGTCCGGGCTACAGGGGGCCCGACGCCACCGTCCCGCATTTTATACAATGCTCCGCCTCTCCGCCTTGGGCGGACAACCGGCAACCAACCCAAGGCTGCGATTAGCTGCTGGAAAAAGGCGTGGTGCGGCTGGCTTGCGTCGGTAAATCAAAGACTTCCCAAACTCTTTGGATTCGGGCGATGGCCTCCCGACTCGCACAGAACCTCAATCGCAACACGCACGCGTTGCGGTTGAGGCGGCCCGAAAGATGGATCAGCAGCAGGCGGAGCTTCTTCCAACGCGCTAAGCGCTCTTGCCCTTCCAAACACAACCCTTTGATGGCGCTGCCAATATTATAAAGCATCAACGTCAGTTTGAACCAGGCGGCGTTAGCCCCAAAGAGTTGGCTGGGCACATGACCGCCCGCCCAACCGTTCTTAATCTCGTCATGCACGTGCTCGACCGTGCCCGCCTTCTTCCGATGCCAGTTGAGCAATCGATCTCCCGCCCAGCCCAGATTAGTCACAACCGCATGGTGATGCCGGTCACTCCCGTCGGCAAACAGAGAACCTTGTGGCTTGAGCCGCCGCAACCCCACGTAGCGGAGGGGGTGGCTCTGTACTCCCACCCCATCACCTCCAACTGGGCAATCGTCGGCGCGCTGATCATCCCCCGATCGGCCACCACACAAATCTGTCCCACCCCGAAGCGCTGCTGCCAGTCCCTGGCCACCGGCACCA